>Ga0181599_1000825_pt1 | contig 32094 bp, 29 predicted proteins | sample 041ome_3_FD_148658 | JGI IMG/M metagenome (GOLD analysis project Ga0181599, IMG submission 148658) | Coastal salt marsh microbial communities from the Groves Creek Marsh, Skidaway Island, Georgia - 041405US metaG (spades assembly) | ecosystem: Environmental > Aquatic > Marine > Intertidal zone >...
CAACCTTCTTCGCTGCTGCCTTCTTGGCCGGAGCCTTCTTAGCAACCTTCTTCGCTGCTGCCTTCTTGGCCGGAGCCTTCTTAGCAACCTTCTTCGCTGCTGCCTTCTTGGCCGGAGCCTTCTTAGCTGCTGCTTTTTTGGCCGGAGCCTTCTTTACTGCCATTTAGGATCGTTTTCCTCAGTTAAGTGTTGACTTCAGGGTTGATGAGGCGCTGAACTTCATTGCGTTCGATGCCTTGATATTTACTGGCTCACCCGTACGAGGGTTACGGCCAGTGCGAGCTGGGCGCTTGGTGACGCTGAACGCACCAAAGCCTGGCCATGCAACCTTGTCGCCCTTCTTTGCATTCGAGACAACAGTGTCGAAGAATGCACCAATTGTGCGCTCAGCGTCTGCCTTTGAAACGTTGGCGGCGCTTGCCACTGCGTCGATGAGTTCTGACTTAGTCATAATCGTCCTTTTGTTCAAGATTCCGGCGAACGGGATTGTTCTCCGGCCCCTAGGCCAACGTATGCACTCGATATCGCGTGCATCAATAAACCTAGGAACAACACCATCGAAACGACCCAAATAACAACGGTGCAACTAATCATGTTGTTGCATTTGCAAATGAAATCACTCGTTATGCCTTACGTCACAACGCTGGAACGAAAGGTGGACGATTTGTCAGCGCCTTATCCACAAGCATCACCCCTTCAAATCCACCACCATGCCCACCTTGGGAGGTACAAAAGGAACGTTGCTGTACGTAACCATCCGCTTCCAAACGTGCTTCCTTCAGCAGAGGTGATCTGTGACTGACCTTGCCGGAACTGCCAACCATGCTGTTATCGGAAAGGGGGTTCCTGGTGATGTCACACCAACTCGTGTCGTCATCGATACGTCGGTTCTTATTGCTGACCCTGCGTGCCTTCACTCAATGGGAGATGCAGACGTCGTCATTCCACTCACCGTCATCGAGGAACTCGACGGGCTCAAAGGTCGATCAGACGACGTTGGCCGTGCGGCTCGGACTGCGCTACGAACCATCGAAGAGTTGCGGCAGCGACACGGCGGCTCGCTAGCCGTTCCGGTTCCACTCGGCGAGGGATCTCTTCGTATCGAAATAAACGGTGTGCAACGTGAAGCACTCGTCGAACACGGACTAGATCCTGCAAAAGCCGATAATCGCATCATCGGAGCAGCACTTGGTCAATCTCACCAAGCACCAACACTGATGGTGTCTAATGATGCGGCGCTTCGGATTAAGGCGGCTCATCTCGGGTTATCGGCGGTTGAACATCAACCGACCGGTGGAGCTCGAGAGATTCGGCAGACCGGATGGCACGTCATCGATACAGATACGCAGATCATTGATGACCTTTATCGAGATGGAACCGTCGGCGTCGACGAGGCGACACACCAGGCCGACTACACCCCAACGGGCATCGAACTTGCGTTCAGCGTCGATGACCCGCCCCTTGTCCGCGAGAACGAGTTCGTGGTGTTCAGAGCAGGTTCGCAATCAGCTCTTGCTCGCCGACGCGGAACTGAATTCCACCTTCTCCCCCACGCCCCGCCACAGCCATGGGGGCTGCACCCTCGCAACAAAGAACAGCGGTTCGCCATCGACCTCTTGCTCGATCCAGAGGTTTCAGTTATTGCCTTAGACGGTCGTGCAGGCACCGGCAAGACCATTCTCGCTATTGCTGCAGCGCTCGAACAGGTGGTTGAGGAGCAACGCTATGAACGCGTCGCCATTTATCGGCCGCTCGTACCTGTCGGCCGAGCCGACGTCGGGTTCCTCCCCGGAGGACTAGACGAGAAACTTGACCCGTGGATGTCAGCCGTGCACGATGCCGTCGTTGCGCTCACCGATCGGCGATCTTCAGGTGATGCTCGCCAACTCATCGATGAACTCACCCAACGGCAACAGCTGTCACTTGAATCAGTGACATTCCTCCGAGGCCGCTCATTGCAACAACAGATGGTTGTCATTGATGAGGCACAAAATCTTGAGCCCACCACCCTCAGAACAATCCTGACGAGAGTCGGTGATGGAACAAAAGTCGTCTTCACCGGCGATACGAGTCAGATAGATGCTCCTTATTTGGGCGAAACCAACAATGCCCTCGCGGTCCTCACAAACGCATTCACTGGGCAGCCATGCTTTGGGCATATCACGCTCCAATCATGTGAGCGGTCAAGTGTTGCTTCGCTTGCCGCGGAGCTGCTGTAGCGCATCGCTTTAAAAAATTCTGTGTTCTCGGAATACGGGGGCTTCATTTAGTGTTAAATGAGGTATGAGTGCTGCTGAAACCCTCGTTCTCGAGTCGATTGACGATCTCCCCCGCGACGTCGCTTGGCAAGAATTCGCAATGTGCAAAGGCCGTCTCGAATTGTTCTTTGCCAAGAAAGCCGAGCGCCCTCAAGCCCGCGAACGTCGTGAGGCACGGGCCAACATGCTGTGCACAGCCTGCCCAGTCCGGGTGCCGTGCAAGCAATTTGCCCGAGAAAACCACGAATATGGTTTCTGGGCCGGCGAAAACGAAGAGGATCGTCACCTACTCGGATACACCGTGGCCGCCCCCATTGGCATCCGAGCTCGTAACGCATAGCGAACGTCGTCACACCTCTGGCCTAATCTGGCCACGTGAGTTTCCCCCTCCGCCGTTTTGCGATCATTGATGTAGAAACTGGCGGTCTCAATGGTGCAAGAGATCCCATCTTTCAGGTGGCGGTCGTTTGCGGTGAGCTCGCCAAAGGTGACTCTGCCCTTCAGCACATTTCATCTTGGAGCTCAATGGTTCGGCTCCGTCGGCCCTGGGACCCAATTGGGGCACAACACATTCATCACATTCCCCGAAGAAAGCTCCTCTTCGCTCCGACGGTCGCCCAAGTGCTCGAACGCCTATTCACCACGATCGAGTCGCGCGAGGTCGTTGCTCACAACTTTGCGTTCGACTGGAAATTCATCTCAACTGCAGCCCATCAGCACAACTTGCAATTGCCAACCGGGCCGCACCTTTGCACCCTGAAACTTTCCCGACAACTCGATCCTGATCGACAACGCTCCCACCGATTAACCGATATCTGCGAGCGCTACGGCATCGAAATCGCCCACGCCCACGACGCCCATCATGACGCCATGGCAACAGCGCAGATTCTGCCGCTACTCCTTCGTGATCAGCGTTGCGAATAGCGCCGCAAGACGACTGCAGCGGCATCCGATCTCACAGACCGCCAGGTTGAGGGCTCAACCACCTCAACCGAATCACCAAGGCGAAGCAACAAACGGGCGAGCCACTGTTCAGATGTCACCGGCAAACGCACAGTGACCCAATCGTCGCTATCGGGAGCTGACACCTCATCGACCGGGTAACGCTCGTATACCCACCTTCCTCGGGGACCCACCCGAAGCGTCACCCGCTCAATATCGGCATCCGCAAACCATGTTCCCGGCTCAGGCATCGACGCGGGCGCAACATGCTCGGCATTTCCAACGATGTCAAGAGACTCAATTCGATCAACCCGAAAGGTACGTAATCCCTCCGAACGAACATCGTGAGCGTGGACATACCAGTTTCCCTGCGATGAAAATACGACAAAGGGCTCCAGCTCGCGGGCAACAGGCTCGACATCGGACGAAGACTGATAACGAACCCGGACACGCTGATGATGCTCAATCGCCCGCGTCAGTTCTTTCACCATCGAGGGCGTCGGATTGAGAACGAGCAAACCAGTGTCATCCTCACCAAGACCAACTGCAATTTTGTGCAAGCCACGCGCAAGCGACCCATCAGGGTCAGCACCAGGCAGCTGCATTGCTGCCCTACCGGCTGCGAGCAGTTCAAACGCCTCGACCTCACTGAGGCGTAATGGCCGCGTGAAGAGCCGTGGAATACCGACGAAGATCATTCCCTCATCAATAAAGACATCGATCATTTCATCGACATATGGCGGCAGACCACACATCGATACCAACTCAAGATCTCGGATGAGATCGTCGACACCGATGGAGAACCGCTTCGCAGCCTCTTCGACGGACACCTCGCCCTGCTCCATCAACCACGGCAGAATGATGAGTAGCCGCCGAAGTCGATCTGTTGCTGGTCGTTGCGCCATCAGGCCACACTCTCCAACCACTCGATGAGGCGCTGCCGAACATCGCTTGGCTCAAGCAGTTCCGCGTCATCAAGAAATCCGAGTACCCATGATCTCAAGGCATCTTCGTTTGTAAACGGGAGAACGACAACGATTGATCCGTCTTCTCGCCGATCTCGAATTCGATCTGGTCCAACTTCGCGTTCAACTAGCCACGCACGGCGGCGAGCGATGTGAATTACTGCTTCTCGCTCACCGGGAACTTCGTCGCCGAGCAATAACGGATTTGTGGGCAATGCCCCGGCCAATGCCTCTTCGCCAGGCCGATCAAACTGAACCGAAGAATCGATGGAGATCTCACCATCACAACGGTCGACCCGAAACGTGCGGCGGTCGCTTCGATGATGATCGAAACCGATCACGTACCAGAAACCATCTCGGAGCAACAGCCCCCACGGGTCAAGTTGACGAGGCATGCCGCCGTAGTCGAACTTCACCGGATGCCGATTCGCAACCGCAGAACGCAACACCGGTAACGAAGGTAACTCTGGAAGATGCATCCGAACCGGCCCGCCGACCCCACCGCCGGCCCCTCCAAGCTTCCACAACGCCTCTTCACCAATAGCTGAATCAGGTCGAGTTGCCGCCAACGCGACTTGTAACGCCCGCACTTCGTCTTCGGTGAGATCAATCTCTGGCAACTCAAATCCCGACCGGTCAATCCAATACCCCATCTCGCCCGCTCGGTCGCCGCCGAAGGTTTCCGATGAGATGGTGATACCGATATCTCGCAGCGACGCCTTGTCTCTCTCGAATGCCGCGCGACGAGCCTGACCGGCATCGGGATACTGGCCACCAAGTTCAGAGGCAATCTCGTGAAGAGTGAGCGGACGGCGTGTCTCAAGTAACAACGCCAGCAAATTGGTCAGGCGCTCGACGCGATCAGCCATCAGCGTCGATAGTCATAAAAACCGCGCCCTGACTTTCGTCCGAGCAGACCGGCGTCAACCATTCGTGACAGCAAAGGCGGCGGTGCATACAGCGGTTCCTTGAACTCCTCGTAGAGACTTTCGGCAACAGCGAGCGTCGTATCGAGCCCAATGAGGTCGGTGAGGTGCAGCGGTCCCATTGGGTGACTACATCCCTCCACCATGCCGATGTCAATATCGTCCGCCGAAGCAAACCCAGATTCCATCATCCGGATTGCAGACAGCAAATACGGAATGAGTAACGCGTTGACGACGAAGCCTGCGCGGTCCTGAGAACGAATCACCCGCTTGGAAAGAATGTCTGCTGCGAATGACTCGGCTCTTTGCGAGGTCTCCTCCGAGGTCATCAGGCTCTCAACAAGTTCCACCAGCCGGAGTACCGGAACCGGATTGAAAAAGTGAATTCCAATGACCTGCTCTGGTCGAGATGTCGCAGTGCCAAGTTTCATGATCGGAATAGAAGATGTGTTCGACGCGAGGATTGCGTCTGAGCTTGTGAGGACTTGATCAAGATCACGGAACAGTCCCACTTTCATCTCTTCGTCTTCAATGATCGCTTCAACGACGAGATCACGGTCTGACAGGTCACCAATATCAGTGGTGAACGACAGGCGAGCCATCGCTGCGTCACGCTGCTCCTCAGTCATTTTGTTTGCAGACACACCACGATCAAACGAGGTGACGAGGCGCGATCGACCTGCCTCTGCTGCCTCAACAGATGCCTCTCTCACGAGTACATCAAGGCCGGCACGTGCGCAGACCTCTGCGATGCCAGAACCCATCAGCCCGCAGCCGACGACCCCAACTCGTTCAATTGTTTTTCCTTCAGCCATCCCTCAATCATGCCCCATGACAGAGGGTTGTCGGCGTAAACCGGGCAGAATTCTGAGGTGACTCGCCAGGCCCATCCGTCGCTGCACCGCAGGGTGTGGACAGGTGAACCCAATCCGCTTGGTGCATCCTACGACGGGTCAGGCACAAATTTCGCAGTGTTCTCGTCAAGCGCAGAACAGATTGAACTGTGCCTCCTCGGTGGTCCAGGCGAGCAGGCCCATGACGAGCACCGGATTGAACTCACCGAAGTCGATGGACACATCTGGCATGCGTACCTACCTGACGTGGCGCCCGGGCAGCACTACGGATATCGAGTTCACGGCGAGTGGAATCCAGCCACAGGTCTATGGCATAACCCAAACAAACTGCTCCTCGACCCTTACGCAAAGCGAATCGACGGCGCACTCAATTGGAACCCAGCCTGCTTTGCGTACGACCTCGATGATCCCGATGCACTCGACCCCTCGAACTCCGCTCCATTCGTTCAGATCGGAGCCGTTCATGACCAGTCATTCGATTGGGGTGACGATGCACTCTTGCGAACACCAACTCATGAAAGCGTCATCTACGAGGCGCATGTTCGCGGCCTCACAATGCGACACCCTGCTGTCGACCCCCAAGAACGAGGAACATTTGCTGCGATCCGCAATCCCGCCGTGCTCGAGCATCTGGTTCGACTCGGAGTAACAGCAATCGAGTTGATGCCCATTCACCAATTCGTTCACGATCATCACCTTGTCGAGCAGGGCCGCCGCAACTACTGGGGATACAACACCCTCGGATATTTCAGCGCCCACAATGACTACGGCTCGCCAGTCCACGCAGACCCAGCCACTGACTTCCGAGAGACGGTCAAAGCACTTCATTCGGTCGGTATCGAAGTCATTCTCGATGTTGTGTACAACCACACGGCCGAGGGAAATCACCTTGGGCCAAGCCTGTCAATGCGCGGCATCGATAATCACGCGTACTACCGACTGACGGAAGAGAACCCGCGCCATTATCTCGACTTCACTGGCTGCGGGAATTCTCTCAACATGCGTCACCCGCACGTACTACAACTCATTATGGACAGCCTTCGTTACTGGGTGCTCGACATGCACGTCGACGGTTTTCGTTTTGACCTTGCCTCCGCACTCGCTCGCGAACTTTTCGCAGTCGATCGGCTCTCAGCATTTTTTGACATCATCCATCAAGACCCGGTGCTGTCGCAGGTCAAACTCATCGCCGAACCGTGGGACGTTGGCGAAGGGGGCTACCAGGTCGGAAACTTTCCGCCGAAGTGGTCCGAGTGGAATGCCGATTATCGCGACACGATGCGTGACTTTTGGCGAGGCGAGCATGCCCGACTTGCAACATTTGCCCAACGCTTCACCGGATCATCAGACCTGTATCGGTCAGACACTCGGCGTCCGACGGCGTCGGTCAACTTCATCACCTGCCACGATGGCTTCACGCTCAATGATCTCGTGAGCTACAACGAGAAACATAATGAGGAAAACGGCGAAGACAGCCGAGATGGTGAATCGCACAATCGGTCGTGGAATCACGGCGTCGAAGGACCCACCAACGACGAAACGATCAACGAACTTCGTGACCGTCAGCGAAGGAACTTGCTCACAACATTGCTGCTCTCACAAGGCGTGCCAATGTTGCTCAGCGGCGACGAACTCGGTCGCACCCAACGCGGCAACAACAATGCGTACTGTCACGACAGCGACCTCAGCTGGATTGACTGGGAACGAGTTGACCAGACGACGCTCGATTGGGTTCAACGTCTCCTGACATTCCGGTCAGCGCACCCGATTTTTCGCCGGCGACGGTGGTTCCACGGGCGTCCACTGCGAGACAACGATGACATGACATGGTTCCGCCCAGACGGAACGGAAATGACCCCATCTGACTGGGAACAGGGATTCGCTCAAGCAGTTGGAGTTTTCCTCAACGGAGAAGCAATCTCGATACCTGATCGATACGGGAATCGAATCATCGACAAGAGCTTCCTCTGTGTCTTCTCTGCGAGTGGAATAGATCTTGATTGGAAGATGCCGCCCGCGCAGTGGGGCCAATCGTGGATCACACGATTTGATTCATCGCGTCCGTCAATCGGTGTCGCGAATAACGAAGTCACTCGTGCTGCAGAACAATTCATCATCCCGAGTCGCACCACGATGATTTTCGAACGCTCCGACTCTTACGTCACCTCGAGTTAACGCAATTTGTTTGCTCGGTACCACTTCACCGCGGCAAGCGTTGCTGTATCTCCAATACCGTCAAGCGCAACGCTGTCGTCTGACAGGACCGGAGCCAGCGCACCGGCTAATTCCTTACCAAGTTCGACACCCCACTGGTCAAAACTGTTAATCCCCCACATCACTCCTTGAACAAACACGATGTGCTCATACAACGCAATGAGTTGACCCAGCGTTCTCGCATTGAGTTGCTCAGCGAGGATCAACGTGCTCGGCCTGTTTCCCTCGAACCCTCGGTGCGGTTCATCTATTGAGGGGCGCCCGAATGCAAGAGCCTGAGCCTGAGCGAGAAGGTTCGCAAACAACAGGTCATGTTGCTCAAGCCGAGAGTGACGCGGGCGCGCAATTCCGATGAAATCAACAGGCACGATGTCGGTGCCCTGGTGCAATAACTGAAAGAACGCATGCTGGCCGTTGGTCCCCGGCTCACCCCAAATCACCGGGCCTGTGACCGACCCAACTGCCTCACCATCTGTTGTGACTGACTTTCCATTCGACTCCATGTCGAGTTGCTGCAAGTAGGCAGGGAATCTACGAAGTTCGTGGACGTAAGGAATCACCGCCTTTGTCGGTCGGGCAAGCACATTGCGATGTAATACCCCAATCAGCGCAAGGGTGACCGCCACATTCTCATCGAGCCGATCATCACTCACCAGCGTCTCAATCATGTGGGCGTCGACTTCGCGGGCGCCTGACAGCAGCTCCTCAAATCGTTCAGCGCCAATCAGCAACATCAATGAAAGACCAACAGCCGACCACAACGAATATCGGCCACCAACCCATTCCCAGAACCCAAACGTCAAGTCGGCACTGATGCCAAACTCCTCAACTTTGTTTCGTGCAGTCGAGACGGCAACAAAATGTTCTGGCACCGCGGCTTCGCCGAGTGACTCGACAATCCATTCGCGTGCAGCCATTGCATTTGCCAATGTCTCAAGGGTGGTGAACGTCTTCGAGACAACCACGAACAACGTTGATTCGGGCTGGACGGCCTGTAGCACCGAATCGATATCGGCTCCATCGATATTTGACACGAAGTGAGCGGTGAGTCGCGGATGCACATCGCTGGCAAGCGCTTGGGCAGCCATCGCAGGACCCAAATCTGACCCGCCAATACCGATGTTGACAATGTCGGTGATACGCGAATCTGCTCGAACAACCGCAGAGAATGCTGCCATTCGCTCAAGTTCATGATGAACATCGTTCATCACATTGCGGCCATCAACCTCATACGAATCTGATGGGTCGGCCCGTAATGCAATGTGCAGCACCGCTCGGTCTTCAGTGCTGTTGATGTGTTCACCAGCGACGAGAGACCGGAAATGTGCTGGAACACCCGCTACCCGAGCTGCTGCCCTCAACTCACGAAGAACATCATCGGTGACGGGCTGGCGCGACCAGTCGACCCGAAGTCCAGCCACCTGAGCCACAAAACGCTCTGCTCGAGTTGGATCTGCGTCAAATAACTGTTGAAGAGTTCGGCCGTCAGCGTGAACATCGGTGAGGTATTTCACTGTCATGACACTAGTGAGAACCAATCACCGGCGTAGGTTGTGGCGATGGATTCTCGTTCATCAAGCGGCGTGCGCTCGGCAGTCATCGCGTATGCCATGTGGGGAAGCTTCACCGCTTTCTGGAAACTGCTGAACGAGTTCTCAGCTGTTGACCTCATTGGGTGGCGAGTCGTTACCGCAGTCGTGGTTCTGTGGGTTCTCGCGGCATCACGCGGTCACCTGTCGAATGTGATGACTGGAATGCAAGACCCAAAGGTTCGGCGTTTTTTGCTGTTGGCTGCAGGATTGCTCGTGGTGAACTGGTCGACGTATGTGGGTGCCATCATTTCGGGCAGAGTGCTCGAAACCGCTCTTGGATATTTCTTGGCTCCGTTGATCACGATGGCGATTGGGGTAACGATTCTTGGCGAACGCCTTACCCCAATGAGGATGCTTGCCATCGCTCTCGTCATCACGTCGATCGCGATTCTGACAATTTCATATGGGGCAGTTCCCTGGCTCTCCTTTGCCCTCGGAGGAAGTTTCGCGTTCTACGGTCTGGTCAAGCGAAGGGTCCCCCTCGGACCAATCGACAGCCTCACAGGTGAAGTCACGATGTTGCTTCCGATCGCCGTGGGCGTCGTCATCGTCTCACTCTTCCGCTCGGGCGGTGTGGGCGAGATTGCGTCAGGCGTTCATTGGGTACTTCTTGGCGTAACGGGCCTCGTAACTGCGGCACCCCTTCTGCTCTTCGCCCACGCTGCCCCACGAGTCCCATTCACGTTGCTTGGCCCAATCGGATGGATGGTACCGATCATCAACTTTTTATTGGGGTGGCTTGCATACAACGAAGCAATGACACCAGCCAGGTTCGTCGGATTCGCAACGGTGTGGCTTGCTCTCGTTGCGGTGGCTGTCGAAACCGTAGTCAAAGCTCGAGGACAGAGATCGCAACCTGACCACAGCGTTGCTGTAACTCGCTAGCTGAACCCCGACCTGGTTAGCACATAAGAGCCCGGGTCGGTGCTCGCATCGGACTTATTCGCTCTCAACACTCGTCGACGTGGTCGATGTTCCTGAGGCTTCGTCAACGATCTCAACTGTCGTTGTGGTGGTTGGAGCCACCGTCGTCGTTGTGGTTGTTGACGTTGTTGTTGTCGAGGTCGTCGTGGTCGGGTTCGGATTCTGAACACTCCCATCGAAACTCGGGAGACTCTCCTCGTAGGTGACATCTTCAGGCTCGCTCACACCATTCCATACGAGCACTGAATCACCGAGTTCAATCAGTGACTGAAAATATTCCGAAATGTGTAACGGAATTCGAACACAACCGTGCGAAGCCGGTTCAGCCGGAACTTGAAGAGCTCCATGCACAGCAATTCCATAGTTGAAGTACACCGGGTTCCACATATCTCCAAGCGGACCATTACGGGTGCCTTCAACAAGCCGGCGGTACGTAAACACCCCACCCGGGGTCTTTGCGTACGCACAAATCTCTTTTGTGATTGGCTCCTCGAGTAATTCGCCGTCAGAGTCAGTGTCATAGGTGACGACTTCGCAGTACAGCGCTGGCTCACCGAATTCATCAAGTTCACCTGATGAAATGTGGGTGATCAGCGCTGGTTGGTCTTGGTGGAACACCACGAGAACTTGTTCTTCAAGGTAGATCTCGGTGTGGTTGCGCAGCCCTCCCGTCGGCCGGCGAGGCTGCACCATCAACGGGTCTTGCATGCGATCCCATAATGCAGGTGTCACGACTCCAGTTGCGTCTGCGCGAGGGACACCCATCACCAGCTTCTCATAGGCCCACACCGCCTGCTTGGTCAACGTCCCAACGACACCATCAATTGGTCCCGGGTCAAAACCAAGGTCAAGCAATCGTTGCTGCACCATGACGACGTCGTCACCCGACGTACCTCGTTCTAAATTCCGGGTAAGTGAGACCTTCGGAATCGTCGTTGATGTCGTCATCGATTGAGGTGCCACTGTGGTGGTCGGAGGAACATCAGAAGTGTCCTCATCACCTGACACCGAACCGGCGACGACAACGATGAGCAATAGCAACGCTGCGAATGCAGCAGGGAACCATCGGCGGTATTGCTCAAGCATCATTGGGGGAATTGTTGTGGGGAATTGGGCTCAAAATTGGCTGCTCTGAGGGTATCAAGACAAGTGCAGTAAGAAGATTCATGCAGAACTTGCTGAATCGTGCGTGGCTAGCGCCGAAGGTCACGTCGCAATGACCACATCTCCGACAGCATCTTGCGAATCACAGCGGGAGAGGACAGCGTCGACTCACCACGAGTCCGCGGGAAATAATCGACACCCATCTGCATGACCTCAAAACCATCGCGCTGGGCACGAATGATGAGTTCAGCGTCGATAAACGATCCCTCACTTTTCAGATCAATGGCATCAAGAACACGCCTGCTCACGAGCTTGCAGGCAAAGTTGATATCGCGAACACGCACCCCAAACGCGGCTTTGATGAGAGTGTTGTACACCGTCGTGTACACGGCTCGAAGCACCCCTTCACCTGTCCGATCAAACCGGTAGGCACTCACGATGTCTGCCTCGTATTCGCGAAGCAATCGAACGATGCGCGGCAACTCATTAAGGTCAAATGGCAAGTCAGCATCGGTATACAGCACGATGTCGCCGTTCGCAGCAGCAAAGCCTGACCGCATTGACCCACCCAGCTTGCGATTTACCGGATGATGAATAACCCGCACCCGCGAGTCTTCTGCTGCAAGCCGGTCAGCAATCTCTGCGGTCGCATCGGTTGATGCATCGTTCACAATGATGAGTTCGTAGTCGGCAATATCGCCCGACACGATCATGCGTTCACAAGACCTACGGCCATACGCAATCGCCCGTTCGATGTATTCCTCCTCATTCCACATGGGGTAGAAAATCGACAACATCGGAGGAGATCCGATCGTTGCAGACGGCGTGTTCATAGCGGAATAGGTTACCGAGGATCCCACGCACCCTCCGCTCGGAGTCGCCTCGTACACTTGGACCGATGACCCGTGCAAACGTCCAGATGCCGCCGCTACCGGGCGACCAACAGTCGGCATTGCGGGGCGGATGGAAAGCAGTTGTCAGCCTGACATGGATCGGCGTTGTGATTGGCTTGGCCTCTGTATGGGCCGCGAGTCGTCAGACCGGGCTCAGCACTTGGTGGCTTGGGCCACCGGGAAACGGTCGCAACTTTGTCGTCACCATCTTGCCGTTCGTAGCTCCATTCATTGCACTTACAACGGCCATCGGGGGTTCTCGACGAACATGGCAGGTCGGAGTGACAGCAGGAGCATTCGTCATCGCCATCGGCCTATTCGACCTCAGTCGTGTCACCAGACTTGGCGTCATTGAAATTGTCCTCGGGTGCGCCGGGGTGGGCTCCTCACTTGCCTCATGGGTGGGAACCCCACTGACAAAACGGCCTGAGCAAGAACGACGATAGGTTCAGTTGACATGTCGAACGTGTTGATGTCGCTTCCTGTAGGTGAGCGTGTCGGAATCGCCTTCTCTGGCGGGCTTGATACCTCTGCTGCCGTCGCGTGGATGCGAGAAGGCGGCGCCACTCCGTATTGCTATACGGCAGACCTCGGCCAGTACGACGAGCCAGATCTGTCCGGTGTCCCTGATCGCGCACTGCAGTACGGCGCAGAAGCTGCTCGGCTTATCGACTGCCGTGATGAACTCGTTCGAGAGGGTCTCATGGCGTTGCAGTGTGGGGCATTTCATATCCGCACGGCCGGACGAACGTATTTCAACACCACCCCAATTGGTCGGGCTGTGACTGGCACGCTGCTCGTTCAGGCAATGCAAGATGATGATGTTGACATTTGGGGTGACGGCTCGACGTACAAGGGAAATGACATTGAGCGGTTTTACCGCTACGGACTCATGGTGAACCCGAAGTTGCGGATCTACAAGCCATGGCTTGATGCAGCATTTGTAGACCAGCTCGGTGGGCGAACTGGAATGAGTGAATTTCTCACCACCCGAAACCTCCCCTATCGAGATTCTGTTGAGAAGGCCTATTCAACAGATGCGAATATCTGGGGTGCGACACACGAGGCGAAGGCACTCGAAGAGTTGTCAACCGGGATGGAAATTGTTGCCCCAATCATGGGTGTTGCACATTGGGATCCAGCAGTTGACATCGCTACAGAAGATGTCACCATCACCTTCGAAGAGGGTTGGCCAACCGAAATCAATGGCAGAACCTTTGCAACTCATGTCGAACTCGTCCTTGAGGCGAACGCGATTGGTGGTCGGCACGGGCTCGGAATGAGTGATCAAATCGAGAACCGGATCATTGAAGCAAAATCTCGCGGAATATATGAGGCTCCGGCACTCGCGTTGCTTCACATCGCATACGAACGACTTGTTTCGGCCATCCACAACGAGAACACCATCGAGAACTACCACACGATGGGTCGGCGACTCGGCCGTTTGCTGTACGAGGGACGCTGGTTCGATCCGCAAAGCCTGATGCTTCGTCAACCACTTCTCAATTGGGTCGGTTCAGCGATTACTGGTTCAGTGACATTGCGCCTTCGCCGCGGCGACGACTACTCCATCGTTGATACAACCGGGCCCGACCTCACCTACGAACCTGACCGTCTTTCAATGGAGCGGGTTGAGGATGCAGCATTCGGACCGCTTGACCGAATTGGTCAGTTAACGATGCGGAATCTTGACATCGCCGACTCTCGAGACAAGCTCGACGTCTATCGGCGGGTTGGGGCGCTCGGTCAGGGAGGCGCCCTTGAACTTGACCCAACTCGGGACTGATCGCTGAGGTCAGTTCATCCGAGCTTGGATTATCGCTGCGAGCAGTTCAGCCCGGCCCGGCATCGTGTCGACCTCGATGTACTCATGATCGGCGTGCGCTCCCCCGCCGACAGCACCAAGACCATCGAGGGTGGGCACACCACGTGCTGCGGTGAAGTTGCCATCGCTACCCCCGCCGACTGCAACCCCAATGATGGAGCTGTCATGAGCAAGAGCGAGCGGCATCAGTTCGGCTGACGCTGATTCTGGCATCGGAGGCCTTCCGACCTTCCCGTTCACCACGATTGATGCCTCTGGGTTGACCGGAGTAAGACCTGCGAATGCGGTTTCAATACGATGCGCCTCTTCAGCCGAGGTCACCCGGACGTCAACCCGGACTCGTGTCTCAGCCGGAACAACATTGTCGGCGGTGCCTGCATGAGCAACGGTTGGCGTCACGGTGGTGCCTTGCAAGTCATCAGCAAATGACGCAATCTGCAACACCTGATGAGCGGCCTCAATGAGGGAATTCACTCCTCGATGGGGCTCAAGTCCGGCATGGGCTGCTCGGCCACCGATGACCACCTCAAATGTTCCGGTTCCCTTTCGCCCTGTTTTCAGAGCGCCACCATCGCCGCTTGGTTCAAGAACGAGCACTGTTCCACATGCCAATGCACGCTCTTCGAGAAGTTCACGCGAGGTCAATGATCCAATCTCTTCATCACAGGAGAGCAAAATTTCAACCCCCGATCGATCGCCTAACGAAGCGACAGCATGGATGGCTTGGACAATCCCGGCCTTCATGTCAAATACACCGGGACCGGTGGCCCGACCATTCTCTACTGCAAACGGGCGCTGAGAGAGTGTCCCGGCAGGGAAGACCGTGTCGTGATGCCCGAGTATCAGCACCTTCGGAGTACCTCCCCCGCTCCAATGCACGTGAGGACCTGCTCCACCTTCGATAAGAGTCGGGCGGGTTCCCAGGCATCGTTCCATCAGGGCAGCAACGGTCTCAGCCGACTGTGCCAATAGTTGAGGATCATGTGATGGCGATTCTGCTTCAACGAGTTGTCGAAGGTCGTCGATCATTGTTTCGAGCAGATCACTCATGACTATCACGCTAGCCGTGAAGGAAGTAACTGGACATCTCAGCGCCACAGGTCGTCATCGAGTTCGCTTCGATATGGCGGATCTGCACCCCTGCGACCAACAGTGAGAGTCGAGGCATGGACTCCAGTGGTCACTGCCCGAGTCACAAGATCAAGGTCGGTGAGTGATGCAATATCAACATCGTGATTCATACCGTGATGAACCCACCAGGCAAGAAAACCTGCTCCAAACGTATCCCCAGCGCCAACTGTGTCGACAACGTCTACCGAGGGGACCTCAACCATCAATGACCCGCTCGCGGTTATGGCTTGAACCGGATCTGACCCAGCCGTGAGAAGCACGAGGCTAGGGCCGCTCTCGAGCACCTTGCGTGCGGCATCGTTTGCTGAAACTTCGGGGTACAGGTAGGCAAGATCCTCATCACTCACTTTCACAACATCGACCAATGGCAGCACCTTGGCAAGACGCTCGCGGTACTCATCGGGTCGTGAAATGACGAGTGGCCGACAATTGATGTCGATCATCGCTCGAGTGTTTGCCGGTCGCTCTGCGATACAAGTCACAATTCGATCGGCCAACGGGTTCAACACCAGCCCTAAGCCCCCGGTCATGAGCCATCCACCATCTTGGCGAGGTAGTCCTTCAAACGACTCGCAGGCTGAGGTTCCATCGACATAGAACCTGTACGCAGCACTACCGTTTGTTGAAAGCTCAGCAAGAGCGAGGGTTGTAGGTGAGTTCGTGCGGTGCACATGAGCAACATCAACCTCATCGGCAACAAGCTGAGCAACGAGTCGATCACCGAAGCGGTCCTGCGCAATAGAGCCGATGAATGCGGTCGCCACACCGAGTCGTCCGAGCGCACGTGCCGTATTGAATGGCGCGCCGCCAGCCACCGCATGAACCTCACCCTCCTCGGGAACGATGAGATCAATCAATGCTTCACCAAACACTGATACTTGCGGAACCGTCGACATGCCCCAATCGTCGCAGACATCGAGAGAAAGTTCCGACATTCTTGATTACGACGAGGCAAGTCGATTTTCCTCTGCGAAGATGAAGGCAATGTCGCTCTTTACCGCTCTGGCCTTCATTATCGGCACGGTTGTGCTGATTTATGGCGCCGACATCATGGTTCGCGGAGCCGCGCGAATTGCGGCGAGCAGTGGTCTTTCGCCGGTCGTGATCGGCCTCACGGTGGTTGCATTTGGGACAAGCGCTCCTGAACTTGCGGTGAGTTTGGGGGCTGCGGTGCAAGGAACTAGCGACCTCGCTCTTGGCAATGTCGTGGGAAGCAACATTGCCAACATTCTTCTGGTGCTTGGCCTCTCGGCCGTCGTTGGCTCAGGGCTTGTGGTTGCGTTCCGAATTGTCCGCATCGACGTCCCGATCATGATTGGGGCTTCGGCCGCCGTCATTGTGCTCGGTCTTGACGGGTCGCTCGGGCGAGTAGACGGGTCGCTGTTTGTCGCCGCTCTCATCGCGTACCTCTACCGAACAGTGTCGTCAGCAAAGGCACCATCAAGCGATGGCGACGGAGTCGTTATCGAAGAGGAATACCAGCAGGGACTCGCTTCAGATTTGTCTGGGGCACACCCGTTATGGCAAAGCCTGGGTCTCGTCATTGCAGGTATCGCCCTGCTGGTCATTGGCGCGCAATTACTCGTTACCGCAGCAACAGACCTTGCAACCGCATTAGGCGCGAGCGAACTCCTGATCGGACTCACCGTTGTTGCTGTTGGAACATCACTTCCCGAAATCGCAACATCGATTGTTGCAGCAGCGAAAGGCCAACGAGATCTTGCTGTCGGTAATGCGGTCGGATCAAACCTGTTCAACATTCTTGCCGTGCTCGGGTTCACATCACTCGTTGCGCCCATTTCCATCGGGGACACCGCGCTCGGTTTCGATCTGCCCTTCATGCTCGCCGTCGCCGTTGCATGCCTACCGATTTTCGTGAACGGGTTTGTGATCAAGCGTTGGGAGGGCATCTTGTTTGTTGCGTACTACGCGGCCTATCTCATCTGGCTTGGTCTCGACGCAGCTTCTGCGGCGATCCACGATGAATTCAGCACGGTCATGCTTGCTTTCGTCGTTCCTCTCACCGCGGTGACGCTCGCTGTGATTGGCGTCCGAAGCTCTCGACGTTCAGCCAACACCCCGAATTAGCCGCAACGACTCAATAACCGAGTGGTTCTAGAGTTTGCTGCTCTCCATCGCTGCTCCAACGATTCCTGCCGAATTGGCAAAATCAGCAACGACAATTTCTGGCCGAGCCTCCAATAGTGGAACCCATTTATCAGCCGACTTTGACGCTCCGCCACCAAGAATCAGAAGGTCGGGCGAGAAGAGCGCATCAATGGTCTGCAAGAAGGTTGAAACACGAGCCGCCCATTTTCGCCACGACAGGTCGTCACGCTTTCTTGCGCTTGCTGCCGCCCACTTCTCAATTGAGTCACCGCGAAATTCAAGGTGCCCTAACTCAGTATTTGGTACGAGATGACCATCGACAAACAGTGCCGAGCCGATTCCCGTGCCAAATGTCAACGCCATGACAACTCCATTACGACCGACACCTGCTCCAAATGACATCTCAGCAACCCCAGCTGCGTCGGCATCATTCATCACGACGACGTCACAGCCAAGCAATGACGCGAACAGACCCTGTGCATCAACGTCAATCCAACTGTCGTCGATATTCGCTGCAGAGTGAACTACCCCATTCCTCACCACTGAAGGAAGAGCAATCCCAACCGGCCCTTCCCACTCAAAATGTCGGACAAGTTCAACAACTACTTCAGCAACCGCATCAGGGGTAGCTGGACTAGGAGTTGAAATTCGGTACCGGTCTGCAAGCAATTGCCCAGACCCTGTGAGGTCGACTGGGGCAGCTTTCATCCCAGTGCCACCGATATCAATTCCGAATCCAACGGCTGTCGTCACGGCTAGAACGCTACCGATCAGGCTTTAGCTCTTGTTTTGCGAAGTAATGGGTCTGCAATGCCGAGCGCACGATCTGCAAACGACAACACCCGTCCGGCTGCACCTGGAGTATCCCCATCAACCAAATTGCCCATGACCTGCAACGTAATGTTCGCAATTGAATGGGTCCCGACCGCCATACGAAGCCCAGTGCGAAGTAGCAAAGGGTGACCAATCAGGAACGCGAATCGCCGTCCGGTCCGCAGGAAGGAGTCGAATCGCTCACCCACTGCGTCGTCATATCTTTGCTCAGCTCCTACCGGATTGCGCAGAATCTCATCGGCTGCAAGCATTCCGGATTCAAGCCCGTAGTCAATGCCCTCTCCGTTCATGGGGTTCACCAGACCGGCCGCGTCACCAATCGCCATCCAGCCAGGGCCAGAACGTTTCACGACTGACATCGGAAGCCGCCATGCCCGACCCTTTCCGGTGTCTGCTCCAAGCCCCCAAGGGCCTTCAACAGAAGCACGGTACGAAGCAAGCAACTTGTTCAGATTGAGGCTCTTAAACCCCTTCATCGTCGACAGCGCACCGACCCCAATATTGACGGTTCCATCTCCACACGGGAACATCCACCCGTATCCAGGAACCGGGGTGCCGTGTTCATCGCGCAACGTCAGACAGGCTTCCAGCATGTCATCGGCATGCCGTGGCGACTCAACATACGTTCTGATCGCAAGCCCGAAGGGCTCGTCTGCAATACGAACCGCACCAAGTTCTCGAGCAACAGCACCTGGCGCCCCTGTCGCAACCACAACTTTTTCCGCCATCACCTCGCGTGAACCGCGTTCAGTTTCGACGTGCACGCCGCGCACAACACCACCTTCGATGATTGGCATTGCCTTCGAATTGAACGACACAACCGCCCCCGAGGCTTCGGCAGCCTCAATCAGCGCGGCGTCGAGTCGCTGGCGCGGCCACACCGCTCCGTAACCAGGGAACCGGCCAGATGCAGGCCACGGCAGTTCGCGAGTTTGGCGACCAGCGATCATCCGAAGGCCCGCGATTTTATGCGCTTCCTCAATTGGAATATCGAGTTCGTTCAATGCTGCAACAGCACGAGGAGTAAGCCCGTCACCACAGATTTTGTCGCGCCCACGATCACCTGATTCGAATAATGCGACCGATGCTCCACCGCGGGCGGCGCGCATTGCAGCGGCAGAGCCAGCAGGTCCACCACCAATAACAACAACATCTACACGGTCGGACATGAGGACAGGTCAGCTTTCGCCAGCAATCAGCTGGTGATGCCGGATCACTTCTGCCACGATGAATCGAAGGAATTTCTCCGTAAACGCAGGGTCGAGACCGGCTTCGGTTGCAAGCGCACGGAGTCGCTCAATTTGCTCGCTTTCTCGCGATTCATCGGCTGGAGGTAAGCCGACCTCAGCCTTGTATTCACCGACAGCCTGGGTGATTTTGAAACGTTCGGCAAGCATGAACACGAGCGCGGCGTCAATATTGTCAATACTTGATCGATAGCGGGACAAACGGTCGTCGTTCACGGTGTCTTCTCCTCAGCGGTTTTCCGCCCTTGAGACGCTAGCGGCATCCCGCTCATGCGGCCATCCGTGCGGATGCGTCGTCGGTCACTTCGTTCCACTATTCCATCGTCCGATCGCAATTCGATCTTGACCAAAAGCGTCCACGCGAACTTCCTCATCGGCGAAACCATGTTCGACCAGCAGTTTTCGCACGGCAGAGGCCTGATCGAACCCAATTTCGAGCACCAGCACGCCACCCGGTTTCAAGTAAGCGCCTGCATGTTGAATGATTTCTCGAATGGCGCCTAAACCATCAATTCCGGAATAGAGCGCTATTGCCGGTTCGTAGTGATCGACACTTCGCTCAACCTCGCCACTGTCTTCCGCAATGTAGGGGGGATTCGACACGATGACATCAGCTTGGAGCTCCGCGGGCACCGCATTGAACCAACTGCTTTCGAGCAGGGTCACATTACGGGCTGGTCGCCCAATGCCAGCAAGGTTTGCTCGAGCAACATCTAAGGCGTCCGCAGACACATCGGTCATCCACACAGAGGTGCCATCGAGAGGAAGTTCGTATGCGAGCGACAGACCAATCGCCCCAGACCCGGTACCGAGGTCGATCACTGTTCGGCCACTCGGCACCGATTTCGCAAATTCAATTGCGACCCCCGCCACCTCCTCGGTCTCGGGCCGCGGGATCAGCACACGTTGATCGACAAAAAGATCAAGGTGGCGAAACGCCCATCGACCAAGCACGTATTGAAGAGGCTCACCCGTTCGGTATCGCCCGACCATCGCATCAAGATGCGCGACCATTCGCTCTGTTACGTCTTCATCGAGCACATCATCGAGATGGTCAGCAGAGACTGCTACTTCAACAAGCCAACGCGCCTGAACACGATCACCAAGTACCTCTGAGGTCGACTCAACAAGCTCGCGAACGGTGGTCACGACGCGACTTCTGTCTCCTCCGCAAGAAGCCGCTCGCGCTCTTCAAGAAGAAGTGGCTCAATCACATGGTCGAGCGCCCCGGCGAGCACTTCAGGTAGGCGATGGATAGTGAGACCAATCCGATGGTCCGTCACTCGGCTCTCTTTGAAGTTGTAGGTGCGAATTTTCTCGCTTCGGCCCCCACCACCGACCTGCGATCGACGGTCTGCTGACCGCTGGGAATCTTGTTCTGATTCTGCAAGAGCCTTTAGCCGGGCACGCAACACCTGCATAGCCCTGGCGCGGTTCTGTAACTGGCTTCGCTCATCTTGCATGGTGACCACGAGCCCAGACGGCCGGTGCGTGATACGCACGGCCGAGTCAGTTGTGTTCACATGCTGTCCACCGGCTCCAGAGGACCGGTACACGTCAATATCGAGATCGCGATCATCGATCTCAACTTCTACCTCATCAGCTTCTGGAAGAACCGCAACCGTTGCTGATGAGGTGTGCACGCGTCCTTGACTCTCCGTGACTGGCACTCGCTGCACCCGATGCGGGCCGCCTTCGAACTTGAGCCGCTGCCACGCATCCTCACCACGAACAATGAACGTGACCTGGTTCGTTCCACCAAGATCACTTGCGTCATGTGACAGCACCTCAACTTTCCATCCACGAAGTTGGGCGTAGCCGCGGTACATGTCAAGCAGGTCACCGGCAAAAAGGTTTGCCTCCTCACCGCCTTCTGCCCCGCGAATTTCGATGATCACATTTCGTCCAGCATCTGGGTCAGGAGGAATGAGCAACTCTCGGACATGCTGAGCAAGACCCTCTAGTTTCTGAACGCCAGCGAGCGCTTCGGCTTCAAAAGCGGAACGATCATCACCCTCGGAAACTTCAGCAAGTTCGTTTGCTGCGGCAATGTCATCGCGCAGGCGGTCGCGCTCCGTAAGAGCGTCGACAAACCCCTGCAGTTGGCGATAGCGCTGTGACACTTTTCGAAGTTCGTTCGGATCAGCGGCTGTTGCAGGATCAGCCAATCGCTGCTCCAGTTCCCGGAATTCACCGGCGTGAGACGCAAGGCGCTCGAAGAGAGCATCGTGCTCAGAGGAAGGCTGCGTCATGGTGTACTGAGGTTACTGTCAGCGGGCGACAAGTTCGTCCTGCGAGACAATACGCATTGGTCGAACCGACCTCTGGGCCACAACATCGAGCACAGGGAGGTGGTTTCTCCCATTCACCACGATGACAATTTCGCCGACTTCGGTCTCATGGGCCGACCACTCCGCGTGGTCTGCAGCGTCAACAACTGCCCCCAAATCGGTGCCGGTAGTGAAGGCATACAGCACCCTGTTGCCACCATGTTCAGACACCGCAAACGCAGGAGCGGCATCAGACATGCTGCCGCGTGGAAGCACTCCTGACATCTGTGTGGTTGAACCTTTGGCTGCCTGATGGGTCAACAGAAACGTTGAACGCATCCACCTCTCGGGTGAGAGCCGATTCAACGGATGCGGGTCAGCTGATGGCTGACGATAGGTCTGTACAAATTCGACAACTTTCAGCAGTGAGCCAAGAGCCGGAGCATCTCCATGCAACATATGGAACGCTTCACGATCTTGTGATCCGACTCCAACACGCAGACGCCAGTCGTCTTCGAAGACGACACGACACACCTCAAGACCTGCAACTTCACCAGTCAGCACACCGTGTTCAATCACGACCTCTGCACCCGCTTCGGCGATTACGTGGCGGAATGCCTCGACGTCGAATTCACATTCACGCTCTGGCTCGGCGGCTGAAGGGTCTACATGAACGAGCATTTTTCCCTCAAGGACAAACACCTCTGCAGCAATGTTCCATTGCGCAATTCGTCGAGCAACCACAGGGGCCATCGCTTGATGAATGTCAGGGATTACGACATCAAGTCGTTCAGTGCCCTTCCTGAGATGCAACGCAATTGCAGCACCGAGAAGACGCTCGGGCTGATCGTCGAGCCAAATGAACGACCCTGATGGGTCGTGGATTCCTGCGCCACCCGGGAACGGAACGACTGGCACACCAGTCACTCCTCGATGATCACGCGCAAGCGACTGCAGAGCCGCTGAAATAAGTGCTGGTCGACGATCGTCTCCAACCGTGCCCGACTCAGCCACGATAAGACCCCTCAGGGGTTAGGTCACTTCTTGGCGCGCTCGCCGTAACGGCGATTGAAGCGCTCGACGCGTCCACCAGAGTCAACAAGCTTCTGCTTACCAGTGAAGAACGGGTGGCATTCGTTACAAAGTTCAAGAATTTGCTCACCGGAACGGGTTGAGCGGGTCTCAAATGCGTTGCCACAGGAGCAACGAACAGTAACAACTTCGTAATTGGGGTGAATATCGGACTTCATGGGAAATTCTCCTGACTCAGGACTTCAGAATGTTAGCGGGCAACTGCAGCGGAACCACATGGGCGCCAGTGCCTACATTCCTGGTTGTTTCGCAATTTCTGTAAGGAACTCGTCATTTGTCCGGAATGTTCTCAAACGGTCGACAAGCAACTCGAGGCCTGGAGCAGCGCTCCCATCCGCCGCAAGCCCTGACAACACACGGCGCAACTTCCACACCATCTGCAGTTGTTTCCGATCGAATAACAATTCCTCATGACGAGTACTAGACGCATCGACATCAATCGCCGGGTACACACGTCGTTCAGACAGCTTTCGGTCGAGACGCAACTCCATGTTGCCGGTTCCCTTGAACTCCTCAAACACTGCTTCGTCCATCCGGCTGTTTGTCTCAACAAGCGCGGTTGCGAGGATGGTCAATGACCCACCCTCTTCGATATTGCGAGCAGCACCAAAGAATCGCTTTGGTGGGTACAACGCTCCTGCATCGATACCACCAGAGAGAATTCGGCCACTTGCCGGTGCGGCGAGGTTGTAGGCACGGCTCAGACGCGTGATCCCATCGAGGATGATGACGACGTCCTCACCGTACTCAACCATTCGCTTTGCCTTCTCAAGCGCCATTTCGGCAACCTGAGTGTGTTGATCACTGGGACGGTCAAAGGTAGAGGAGATGACCTCTCCTCGGACATGACGCTGCATGTCGGTGACTTCTTCTGGTCGTTCATCAATCAGAAGCACGATGAGTCGAACCTCGGGATTGTTTCGCTCAATTGACGTGGCGATCGACTTCATCACGGTCGTCTTACCCGCCTTCGGCGGCGACACGATGATCCCACGCTGACCCTTACCAATCGGGCAGATCAGATCGATGATCCGCGAAGTCATGTCAGTTGGGTCATCTTCATTCTCGAGACGGAGTTTCTCGTCGGGGAACAGCGCCGTCATATCTTCAAACTTGCGACGCTTTTTCGCCTCTTCAGGTGGGCGCCCATTCACCGTCTGAATCTCAAGAATTGCCGGATTCTTCTCGTTACGTCCAGCAGGCCGCATCATTCCAACGAGATGGTCGCCCTTGCGCAAGCCGTACTGACGCGACATTCGCACTGGCACATAGGCGTCTTTCTTCGATGCCAGGTAGTTATTCACCCGAACAAAACCGTATCCCTCATCGCGCATGTCGAGGTATCCGTCGACGGGGACCGGTTCGTTGCTAACCGGTGTGTCGTCATCATCGTCAAAAAATTCGCGATCCTCGCCCTGTGGGCCATCTTCAGGGCGACCACCCTTGCGCCGACGGCGACGACGACGGTTCCGGCTTTCGCCATCCGCGTCGCGCGGCCCCTCTTGACGCTGACCGTCGCGCTGGCCTTCTTGACGCTGGCCACTTCGTTGCCCGTCGCGCTGTTGACGTTGCCCTCCCTCGCGCTGCTGCCCCTCACGAGCGTTTGCGCCGCGGGCAGAGGAATTGCCCTTTGCGACGTCCTCGGCGGGCTCAGCTGAGAACTCGAGTTCCCATTCTGCCGGCGGCTCGTCATCGATTGCCGGGGCAGGAGCAGCCTTGTCTGTTGCCTGATCCGATGTGGTTTTATCGGCGGGACCAGCAGTGGTAGGCGCCGGCTTTTCTGAGAGAGCCGACTTCGCTGGAGCACCACTGCTCGAATCACTTGCGGGAGCACCGCCAGTGGTTGCGAGAATCGCGTCAATAATGTCAGCCTTCTTGGAGCGAGCTGTCACCTTGACACCTAATGCTTTAGAAATCGCAAGAAGCTGTTCCTTGTCTTTCGTTTCGAGGACTGATTGTTCGAGAGCTTGAGCAGCCACGTTCACCTTCTCTTCGCCAAATTGGCGGGATATCGCTTCACGTATGACCGGAGGAAACGGCATGTGTTTCGCCAAGCAGAAGTGAAATCTGCTGTGACGGGGACAGCCCTGCGAACCGCCGGCTACGTGGGACGAATCAGTATTTCTGAATTCGTGAAATCAGAACGATCGCTCTGACCCCACAAACTGTAGCAGTATCAACGACTGACGGCAATCACCTATCAACGCGGGACATCTGTCGCACAAATGCCGAAACTGCAGCGAGGTCAGCATCAAGATTGGTGATTTGTTCAGGGCGCTCCATTAAGTCGCCAAGCGCAGTTGGCAACTCTGGTCGAATCCCAGTGGCCCGCTCGACCGCATCAGGAAACTTTGCTGCATGGGCAGTCGCCAGACACACGGTGGCTCCCGAACGATCATTCCTGCGGGCGGCCGCCGTGCCGGTGGCTGTGTGCGGATCAATCAGCAACCCAGTTTCGCTATAGACCCGAGCGATTTCTGCGAGCGTTTGCTCGTCGTCAACACGTTCGGCAGAGAAGGTTGAAGAGACCCAATCGCGAAACTCCCCTTCTTCGACCTCGAGTTTCCCAGTTGACCGAAAGCGCTGAAGTTGTTCGGCTGTCATTCCCCCGTTGCGATCATTCATCTCAAAAAGAAGTCGCTCGAAATTTGACGACACCTGAATATCCATACTTGGGCTCAGCGTCGGCACAACGTCTGCGGCTGACATATCGCGATCATTCACGAATCGAGCGAGAATGTCATTTGCATTTGATGCAATCAACAGATGATCAATTGAGGCACCTGTTGATTTTGCGATCCAACCGGCGAGAACATTGCCAAAATTACCTGTCGGCACACAAAACGTCGGTGAACCCGACAGCGACTCAGATGCGGTTACGTAATATACGATCTGGGCCATTACTCGAGCCCAGTTGATGGAGTTCACCGCCGAAAGATTGCAGTCGTTTCGCAGTTGTTCGTCAGCAAACATTGCTTTCACGAGATCCTGACAATCGTCGAAGGTGCCATCGATTGCCACAGCGTGCACATTTGGTGAGTTAACGGTGGTCATCTGACGTCGCTGCACCTCGCTGGTTCGGCCACGTGGGTACAAAATAACGATGTCAACGTTGTCACATGCTTTGACTGCATCGATTGCGGCAGATCCCGTGTCACCACTTGTTGCCCCAACAATCGTTACCCGCTCGCCTCGCTCGGCAAGCACGTAGTCAAATAGTCGACCGACGACTTGAAGCGCAAGATCTTTGAACGCAAGCGTTGGGCCGTGAAAAAGTTCCTGGATCCAGAGTTCATCATCGATTTGAACGAGCGGCGCAACCGCTGGGTGGCGGAACGTTGCGTACGAATCGCCAACCAGTTCGATGAGCACATCGGTTGGAATATCGTCACCGATATACGCCGACATAATTGCCACGGCCGCCGAGGAATAATCGCTACCGATTGACGGCAGCGAAGGCCACTCAGTTGGCACGTATAACCCGCCGTCAGATGCAAGCCCACTCAATAAGACATCGGAGAAGCCCAATTCAGGTGCACTGCCTCGGGTCGATATGTATTTCACCTACGCCCCGATCACTCGGATCAACCCACCGATGCGACGCACGACGTCAAGTTCACGAAGTTGTCGAACGGTCGCCTGCAGGGATGACTCAACTGCTTCGTGAGTAATAAAGACGAGTCGTGCTTCTTCTCCGGCGCCTTCCTGTTCGGCTGCGCGAATACTGACGCCGTGTTCAGCAAACACACCGGTGACGCTGTGCAACACTCCGGGCTGATCCAGCACATCAAGAGCGAGCAGATATTCAGCGCTCGTCGCATCGATTGGCCGAACTCGAGCCCGTTGGAATGCTCCGAGCGAACCGTGTGTGCCTTGACTGAGATTCACCGCAGCATCGATGAGATCGCCCAGAACCGCACTTGCAGTTGGACTTCCACCGGCGCCGCGACCGTAGAACATCAATGATCCGACAGCATCGCCTTCAACAAACACTGCGTTGTATGAATCTCGAACCGATGCAAGCGGGTGCTCGTTCGGAACCATTGCAGGGTGAACTCGCACGGCAACTTCGCCCGTCTCGCGATCTTGTTCGGCGATTCCTAGGAGTTTGACGACGTACCCCAAACGCCCGGCAATCGCAATATCGCTCGCAGTGATGTTGCTGATGCCTTCGTGGTACACGTCGCCGGCCACAACCTTCACCCCGAATGCGATGCTCGCAATAATTGCTGCTTTCGCACCGGCGTCAAAGCCCTCAACATCAGCCGTTGGGTCACGCTCTGCGTAGCCAAGGCGCTGAGCATCAGCAAGTGCGTCACCGTAGTCAGCACCCTCATTCGTCATTTTCGACAGGATGTAATTCGTTGTGCCGTTGAGAATTCCCATCACTCTCGAAACCGGCTCCCCACGAAGACTTTCGCGAAGTGGACGAATCAGCGGAATCCCACCGGCAACGGCAGCTTCAAACAGCAGGTCAACACCGTTGGAGTCCGCAAGTTCGAAGAGTTCAGCCCCGTGATTTGCAAGCAGTTCTTTGTTGCCTGTGATGACCGGCTTGCCCGCTGATAGTGCTGCAACGATCAGTTCACGAGCGGGCTCAATGCCGCCAATCACCTCAACAATGACATCCACGTGAGGATCTGACACCACCGACATTGCGTCGTTTGTCAACGCAACGTCACCAAGGTCAACGCCACGATCACGCGACATATTGCGAACCGCAACAGATGTCACAACAAGTTCCAAGCCAGTTCGAGCTGCGATTGACTCGCGCTGAGACCGCAATAGCGGAACCAATGCGCCACCGACATTGCCGCAGCCGAGCAATCCGACGCGAACCTGCCGGGCGGCTGATGAAACTGCTTGTTCTGTCACCCTTGAGAGGCTATCCGCGACCGCCCGCACCAGCCCCGACACGGTTGAATGCCATACCCCATGCTTCGATAGGTGCATGGCAGATAGTGAATGTCCTGTGCTCGACCACCTACGTTGGGAACACACCGCCGGCGAGGCAGTCGGCACCATCGTGTTGAATCGTCCCGAGCGTCTCAACGCCCTTTCGGTGGCAATGATGTCCGAAATCATCGAACTCTCCAAATGGATTTCTGACCAACATGACATCAAGGTCGTGGTATTCCGGGGCGAAGGTCGTGCATTTACTGCAGGGTTTGACCTCAACGACTTCACGAACGTGTACGGAGGGGCCAACCCGCGTGCTGGTGCTGAACTCGGCCGTGTCATGGCAGACACGGTCACGAATATGCGACAACTCACTATCGCAGCAGTTCACGGTCATTGCGTAGGTGGTGGGGTTGTACTCACCTCAGCGTGCGACCTTCGCATTGCTGCAGCCGGCACTCGTTTTTCTATTCCAGAAGTTGACCTCGGTATACCCCTCGCATGGGGAGGAGTTCCTCGACTGGTCCGCGAAGTTGGGCCGGCGGTCGCGAAGGAACTCATCTTGTCGTGTCGACCCTTTGACGCCGAAGAGGCACGCCAACTTCGGTTCGTGAACCGAGTTGTCGCCGACGCTGACCTCATCTCAGAAGCGGCAACGTTTGCCGAGTCGCTCGCGAGCAAGCCAACATTTTCGTTGCTCGCAACGAAAACCCAGGTCAATGCCGTCATGGAAGAAATTGCGGGCACCGCTCGAAACGCAAATGATGCAGACACCTTGGTTGTTGCTCTTCATGACGAGGAATCAAGAGCTGCCTCTCAGCGGTACCTCGAGAACCGCTCTCGCAACTCAGGTTGAAAGCTCAGCTACCGGCGTCAAAGACGTCGGTTGCCAGCAGATCGTCGTAGGTCTCACGGCGAACGACGAGCCGGGCAGTTCCGTCACGAACGAATACAACAGCAGGCCGTAAGACCTTGTTGTAGTTCGACCCCATTGAGTGTCCGTAGGCGCCGGTCACAGGGGTGAACAACAGGTCGCCCACAGAGAGGTCTTCTGGTAGCCGCGCATCCGACACCAGCACGTCACCGCTCTCACAGTGTTTTCCAACAATTCGAGCCGCGAGGGTTCGATCACCAAATGGGTCTCGAACGAGACCCGCCTCGTAACCCGACCCGTACAACACCGGACGAGGGTTGTCACTCATGCCGCCATCAACCGAGACATACCGGCGAACACCTGGGATGTCTTTCACGGTGCCGACGGTGTACACGGTGATTGCAGCCGCAGCGGCAATCGCCCGGCCAGGCTCGACTGATACCCGAGATCGAACCCCTAGCGCTTCGCATGCATCGAGTAGCACAGAACCCCACGTTGAGATCGTTGGAGCCTCCTCCCCTGCTACGTAAGGGACACCAAGACCGCCACCAAGCACAAGTTCGGGTAAGTCAAGCGGAATCGCAAACTCCGCCATGACCTGGGCAGCCTTTGCAAAGCTCGCTGCGTCGAACACGTTCGAACCGATGTGGCAATGAACACCGATGAGGCTCAATGTGGACGATGATCGAACTCGGTCAACCGCTCGAGCAGCATCACCGTTTTCAAGGTTGAAACCAAACTTCGAATCGTTCTGGCCGGTGGAGATGAACTCATGTGTGTGCGCTGAAACTCCAGGGGTGACGCGTAGCAAGACGGAAGGAACTGTCGCACCTTTCTGAGCCCCTAGTTGCTCGAGGCGATCAATCTCATCGAATGAATCCACGACGATTGCGTGCACGCCCGCATCGATTGCCATCTGTAATTCGACAATGCTTTTGTTGTTCCCGTGAAGTACGCAGGCCGACCCTGGCACACCTGCCGACAGAGCAACGTGCAGTTCCCCGCCTGTGGCGACGTCAAGCATCATTCCCTCGGAGTATGCAAGATCGGCCATCGCCCGACAGAGAAACGCTTTTGTTGCATACACCGCTGATTGGTGTCCGAATGCGGCAACCGCCTGTCGGCATCGATCCCGTAGGTGCTCTTCGTCGTACACAAATAGTGGAGTGCCAAACTCTGCTGCGAGATCGGCAACCTTTACGCCACCGATCGTGAGCGAGCCATCAGATGCGACTCCGGCGTTGTCAGGCAAAAGTTGACGAGGTAGCGAATTCACATCTGCTCCGGAGCGTCGATACCAAGGAGGCCAAGGCCTGCCGACAGGGTGCGGGCGGTGAGGTCGCAGAGCGCCAGCCGGGATTCACGAACTTCTCCCTCAGCCTTCATGACTGGGCAGTGCTCATAGAACGTCGTGAAGACTTGTGCGAGTTCGAATAAGTAGGTGCAGAGTCGATGCGGAGAATTCGACTCAAGGGCATCAGCAACCGCTGCTGGATAGCCAAGAAGTTTGAGACCCAGCGCGCGTTCGGCTGGTTCGTGCACCGCGATCGCCCCCGCAGAAACTTGGTCGGCGGCGGCCCGACGGAAGATCGACCGAATACGTGCATGTGCGTACTGCAGATATGGGGAGGTGTTGCCATCAAAGGCAAGCATGCGATCCCAATCGAAGACATAATCGCGCACTCGGTCAGTTGAGAGGTCTGCATACTTGACCGCTCCAATGCCGATCATCTGCGAAACATCTGCCCGCTCAGAGTCCGAAAGGCCCGGATTCTTCTCTTCAACTGCTGATGCGGCTCGCTCGACCGCCTCCGACAGCAAATCAACCAACTTGACGGACTCACCACTTCGACTGCGCAACATTTTTTTGTCGTCACCCAGAACATTTCCGAATGCGACGTGAATTGCCGTCACACCATCAGGCATCCAGCCAGCCATCTTCGCAACGGCAAACACCATTTCAAGGTGCTGCTGTTGAGGAGCTCCGATGACATACAGCATGAGATCCGCATGCAGTCGTTCAACACGGTCGATGACGCATGCAAGGTCACTCGTTGCATAGTTGAAGCCCCCAGTGCGTGCCTGCACGATGAGCGGTAACGGGTCGCCATCACGGTTGGTAAACCCGGGTGGGAAAACAACCTTTGCTCCTTCGCTTTCAGACATCAATCCGGATGCTTCAAGACGGGCAAGGGTCTCCGGCATCAACGGCTGATACTTGCTCTCACCCATCAGGTCATCGTCAACCAACAGCACGCCGAGTTGTTCGTACACGGTGTTGAAGTATTCGGTTGACATTGCCACGAGTCGGTTCCACAGCACATGTGTTTCTTCGTCGCCGCCCTGCAACAGCACAACACGTTGACGTGAACGTTCCTGGAACTCCTCAGACTCACTGAACTTTGCATTCGCCGCCTTATAAAAGCTGTCAAGATCGCCTTGTCCAAGCCCCGATGCTGCGACTTCCTCGCCAAGATCAAGCAGATGCTCAATGAGCATTCCGAATGGCCGTCCCCAATCACCAATATGGTTTTCTCGGATGACACGATGGCCAGCTGCGGTGTACATACGAACCAGCGCGTCACCAATCACCGTCGAGCGAAGGTGCCCAACGTGCATTTCCTTCGCCACGTTCGGCGCCGAATAGTCGACCACAACCGTCCGAGCGTTGGACGCCTGCCGAAGCCCAAGATGCTCATCGTTTGCGACTTCTGTAAGCAAAGAGTTGATGACTGAGTTCGAGAATGTGACATTGATAAACCCTGGCCCCGCAACCTCAGTTTCAGAACACAGATCAGCTAACTGGCCGGAGTCGACAATCTCTGTTGCAAGATCGCGCGGGTTACAGCCCAGTTGTTTTGCCAATGGAAGCGCGCCATTGATCTGCGCGTCCGCGTGGTCGCTCGGCCGAACAACTGCATCGATATCCCCTCCACCGGCGCGCTGTGACAGCCATGGGCCTAGCCGCGCTGAAACCAACGCAATCGGATCCGTCAATGAGGTCTCTACAAGGGGGCGCTTATTCGACATTGCTCCACCATTGTGGCGGGAATCCTCCCGCGAACGGTGTCTCTCCGGCAATGGTTCAAATCGTCGTCGAGCAAAACGTGTCGCCAAATGCAAGCGACGACTCAGTCACAA
>Ga0181599_1000829_pt1 | contig 32040 bp, 18 predicted proteins | sample 041ome_3_FD_148658 | JGI IMG/M metagenome (GOLD analysis project Ga0181599, IMG submission 148658) | Coastal salt marsh microbial communities from the Groves Creek Marsh, Skidaway Island, Georgia - 041405US metaG (spades assembly) | ecosystem: Environmental > Aquatic > Marine > Intertidal zone >...
ATCATCGATCCAAAGCCAACCGTGAAAGAATAATATTATAGTTGCGTGTGATGTGTTGAAATGTACATTTTTTTTTTTTGAGTTTGTGAAAAAGATCTCACACTCTTGCCTAAAGATTGTGGGGAAAAAAAGTTTTTAGATATTCTCTATCTGTGCCCATCACAAAACAACCGCGGTCGCTCGCGACGACACACACACACACAAGATATATATATATATATATTTATACAGAATACACACGCATGTCTTGTTCAACTTCTTCTTCTTCTTCTTCTTTATCGTCGATGAGGCGCGCCGCGAGGAGCGTTTCTTCTCTGAGCAGCGGTGGTAGAAAATCATCATCGCGATTCGTGCAAAGGACGACAGAGACGACGACGACGACGACGCGGTTTATTGGAAATGCTGGTGGTGGTGCGGCGTCGAGAAGAGGAAGTGCGACGGTGATGATGAACGCGGCGATGTCGACCGTAATTCCCGCGGAAGTTTCGGAGTTTATAGAACCGGCGGCGATTGAGATGGCGAAACGAGTCGAAGTGATTGAAGTTCCCGTAGAAGGGAGAGAAAAGAGCGTCATGACGTCTTTGGTGCAAAGTAAGAATAAGGAGGCGAGCGGCGAGTACCATCCGTTCGTTTTACTGCACGGATTTGATTCTTCGTGCCTTGAGTATCGGAGGTTGTTTCCGAAGTTGGAGGAAAACGGGGCGGAGGCGTACGCTTTGGATTTGTTGGGGTGGGGGTTTACGGACGGGTTGGACGGCGGCGTCGGGGACTATTCGCCCGAGGCGAAGTGCGCGCACTTGTACGCGTGGTGGAAACAAAACGTGAATCGTCCGATTGTTTTAGCCGGGGCGAGTTTAGGTGGCGCGGCGGCGATTGAGTTTGCCAGTCGGTATCCGGAAGCGGTGGCGAGGTTGGTTTTGATCGATGCGCAAGGTTTTATCGATGGGATTGGGCCGATGGGGATGTTGCCGACGCCAATTGCCAAAGCGGGGGTGGATATTTTGAGAACGAGATGGTTGAGATCCGGAGCGAATAAGATGGCATATTTCGATCAAAAGTACGCAACGGATGACGCGCAAAATGTTGGCAGATTACACACGCTTTTGCCGCAATGGAACGACGCGACGCTGAGCTTTATGCGTTCCGGCGGGTTCCGAGTCGTCGAGAAGATTCCAAAGTTGAAGACGAAGACGATGGTGTTGTGGGGAAGAGGCGATAAAATTTTGGAACCAGAAAACGCGGAGAGGTTTGAGAGAGAAATTGAAGATTGCGAGTTGGTGTGGGTAGAGGAGAGTGGACACGTGCCGCACCTGGAGCAGCCAGATTTTACATGCGCCCAGTTGTTGAGATTCGGAAAGAAGTAACTAGTAAACTTTTTGTATTATTGATCATCATCATCATCATCATTAGGTAGGCACGCTGCCATCGTTTTCTCTCATCAATATGAAATTCATCGCGAATTGTGGCGTCCCATCTTCGGGTATTTTGAAAATCGAATCCGTCCCGTCTTCATTTGGAAACAAATCAAGGCCGGGTAGCATATACATTTTCCCGATGTAAACTCCTGGATAGACCTCGCGAATCTCGTCCCGGAACTTGCTGAACTCGTGGCCAAATTTCGAATAATTGATACCGATTGAAGCTTTACCATCAAAAATCGATGTCGCTTCGTACTCCACGTCGCCTTTGTACAGCTCGATTGGTTCGTTCAACCCAAGCAAAGCGTTCACGATTGGCCCGTAACTCAACTTGATTCTGTTCGTGACCGCGGTCGTTTCCGAACCATCGATTTCATCGATCACTTTCTTGAAACACTTCCCTCTCCAACTGTTAAAAGTCAGCGTGCGCCGTATGCCGTAGAACTTTGCTATCGTAGTTTTCCAGTCGTTCCCGAGAATGCATCCTCGATAACATCCGTTTGGAATTTCTTCGCCGTTCATAGGAAACGCCTGGACGTAACTGTCGTCGAACGAACTTTGATTAAACTCTCTCACGAACGCGTCGGATCTGCACAGCGCGTCGTGAACAGAGCTGTCAATGTCAGAAAAATCATCCACGCCGTGCTCAATCCTCGCCAATCCTTTCTCCGTCGACAGCGCGTTCGCCATCCTCGTCAGCGTATTCGCAAACTCGCTTTCAGAATTCGTCTTTGGAAGATTTGCATGTTTTTCTTCAATTCCCAATTGCTCGATGGCGGCTGTTTCGGCGCCTCGAGAGCTGATCACATCGACTATATAATTCCACACGAATTTAAACAGCTTCTGGTTCAGCGTGGAAGGCGGTGGAGGTGGGAGTAACGCGTTATACGTCGGACCACCGTTCGCTTCTTCCGCGTTCGAGGCAACGCTTCCTCCTAAAAGTTTTCTCGTCGTCGCGACGGGAGTAGTTTCCGCGCGCGCCGAACGCGTCTTCGTCGCCGTCGTCGTCATCGCTAAAAAAACAACAAAGACGACAAAAAAGATAGCGTTCGCAGCGGATGCTCCGCGAACGCGTCGATCGAACGCGCTCATCGTTTGGTCGCCGTAAATGTCGCGAGCTCAAATTATGGGTACCTTTTCGACATCATGCGCGTATTTTTTTTTTTCTCTCTCTCTCGTTTCCTCGAACACGTCGAACGCGCGTGAAAATGCACACGACATAAAAATAACAAACTCGCGCGGAAAGAGAACAACAGAACGCGCGTAAACGACGCAAAGAAATGTCATCTCGCGCCGCCGCGTTCCAAATAACGTGCGCGCACCCGTCTCGATCGAACCGCGCGAAAAAGCGAGACGCGCCTCGAAAGCAGAGACTCCCTCTGACGGAACGTTTAGAGTTGAAAGGGATATTGTTGGGGGAGAAAACCGGCGGCGAAAATGGAAACGTCGTTTTATCGGCTGCTCTTCGACGCGCGAAATCGAAAGAAAACGCGCAGATATGCGTTCGATACGACAGCGAGAGAGGAGGAATGAACAACGATAACAGAGATGATGAAGACCGTGAGAAAGAAATCGGAGCGTTTGAGTACGACGAAGAGAGAGGCAAGGCGAAAGTGGTTGAGATTTTACAAAGGTTGAAGGAAAATGAAGAGAGGTTTCCGAGACAGTTATCAGACGCTTGGTTTCGAATGCGCGTCGGTATGGTCACCGCGTCCGATGTCGGTGGAATTCTCGGATTAGAAAAGAGGAGAGATATGACGATGGAGAAGATTATGGAGAAAAAGTTTAAACAGAGAGAACGGTACGAAGAGATGATGGTTGACAAGAACGACGACGAGGACGACGGCGGCAACTCGAACCGAATAGCGATACCGCCGGCGATGAATAAGGTGCCGGCGACAAAACACGGCAATTATTACGAAAATATCGCGATAAAACATTACGAAAAAATTACCGGCGAAGTTTGTCACTCGTTTGGATTGAAAACACACGACGAAGAGGAATATTGGTTCCTAGGTGCGTCGCCGGATGGCTTGACAGAAAGCGGGAGAATCGTAGAGGTCAAGTGTCCGTACACGAGAAAGATACAACGGCAAACGAGGTGCTTGGAACATTATTCCCAAATCCAAACGTTGTTGGAAGTTTTCGACTTAGAGGTGTGCGATTTCGTCCAGTTTAAACCGGCGGGCAAAGGAACTGGCCACAGCGGCGATGTTTCGAGACCGAAGATGTTGATTGAATGCGTGAAAAGAGATCGCCTTTGGTTTCAGAATCACTCGAAAGAGTTGGTGATGGCCTCGAAGAAACTCCCGATGCCGTTGTCGTGAGAAGAAAATATGTATGGTAGTAATAGCAGCTTAGCAGTACTTCTTAGCAGCCGATTGTTGATTGTTTTCACTTGAGTAAATTGTTGTATGCCGCGCGATGTATTTATTAATTTATCGTTACAAATATTACAATTCATCTTTCTCTCCGCCTTCCTTTCGAAGAACCGGGCGAAATTCCGCCGGCGAAGGTGCTTTCTTGATCGCCTCTCTCAATTTTTCCGTCGCGAAACGACCGGCGCGGTCGTCTTTGGTATATTTAGCCCCTCTCATAGCCGGTCCAGTCCAGAACATAGCGCGAGGAATGACCTCTAACTTCGCACCGTTTAATGTCAATCGCGAGAGAAGCTCCCACACGTCGTAACCGTCCGAGTGACTTTTATCAAACAAGACCGAACCGGCGTGTTTGATCAACGAGTTTAAAGTGACCATGAATACCGGACCGCCCATGCAATTTCTCGTCGTGGCCACTGGAAATGCCGCGCCCAAAAAAGGCTGGAATTGACGCATATTTGCCGAGGTTAACTTTCGGATTTCAGCGTCCTCTGCGATCGCAGAGGTCCCGTCGTAAACGTGTGCGAAAGAGGTCATGACGTTTGCGTCGAACCGAAACAAAGCGGATTGGAACACGCGCAATGCGTGCGGCTCCAACACGTTTCCGGCATCCACGAATGCAATTTCGCTGAATCCATTCTTTTCTCGATTCAAAATAGCCGTTTTGAATGCAAAATTACGGCAGACTGCCAACGAGGCGCCAATCTTTTCAACTATGCTCAAATCGTAACCAAGATTTTTGTTGTCGTTGTCCACTTGATGAAACGCTGGGTTCCGCTCGCTCGAGGTGCACACGACAACGGCTTTTGGTCTCACGTGCTTCTGTTTCGATATGGATTTCAACGTTCTCGCGAGTTTTTCGTCCACGTCTCTCGTGGCGACGACGACGAGTATACCTTTGGAGATGTTGTGCGCTCTCATATCGACCGCGTCGCGAACCATTTCGGATTCCTCTGTGATTTTCTTCATTCTTCGAAGAACAGCGGCTCCCGGGGAGGAATTACGCGCGGTAGATTTGAGCATCAACTCGCGAGAAGTGGCCACATCCGTGTGAAACTGCACCCATCTTTGTTCGTTTTTGATGACATCGACGGCGCTTTCAAAGGCATTCGTAACAAAACCTTGGTCTAATATCTCTCGTAATTTTTCCGACAACGCGTTGACCGAGTTTCTCGCAAACAAAATGTTGAAATCTTTCTCGTCCTCTCTTGATAAAACGACATTTGCTCTTCGCTTCACAAGCTCAGGCATACCGCCGGCATCGGAAGCGATGAATGGGGCGTTCACGCCGAACAGCTCAAACACACTCAGCGGTGAATTTTCCACCAACGAAGGCAACACCGCCAGTCGTTTCTTCCCTTTCTCGAGTAAATAACTCAACGCTTCTGCGGAGTTCTTCTCAGTGAATACGTTCACTTCTGTCACTATCGCTCTGTTTTTCTCCTCTCGCCACGGGCGCGATCGACGTTCGACGAATCGCTTCGACGGTTCACGATCGATTTTATTTCTATCAGAGCCCAGGAAAGTGACTTTGAACGGTTTCACGTCGAGTTTACGAAGCAAAGCGTCGACGGCGTCGCAGAATAAAATCACACCTTTTCGCGTTTCCAATCGTCCGAAAAAGACAAACTCTTGAATTTGTTCGACGATGGCTGATTCCTTTTCAATTTCTTCGTCACCTGCTTCTTTTCCATCATCGTAACCCGTTTCTTTCTGTTTTTCTACCAGTGCTATTTCTACATTCTCTTCTTCTGCGCCTAATGCGCCGTCTTTCTTTTTCGCGAAAGACAACGCACCTCTAATCCACGACGAAATCTTACCTCCTACGGTAGCTTCCTTCTTCACGTGTAACTCTTCTCCACTATCTCGTCCTCCACTCTTCTTGCCCCTCCCTAATCGACCTTTCACGTACTTCTCTACGTCCAACGCCTCTCTCACTGCCTGTTTTGCCTCCACCGGCAAAACGTACGGCTGCACAAACGCGTTCTCTGCGAGCGTCCATCCCGCCTCTCCTTCCATCCAATTCAGCAAGTACTCGCTCGGAGAAACCACCACGTCTGCCAGCTCCACACTTTTCATCTCCAAGAAATGACTCTCTAAATCCTCCACCGATTCAATCTTCTCCTCGTTCGCTTTCCGCGCCCAAAGTAACGGTCCGTGCGTCATCACTGTCAGCAACGAGTTCTTTAATCCTAAGCCGCTTTTCTTATGCAACAAACTGTAATACCCGATGCCTTGCCAATCTGCAAAATGTATCACGTCGAACGGTGCGTTCGTTTTCGACTGTTCCAGCAAAATCCAATCTAAAACCGCGTACGAGGTTGCCGCGTGGTATGTTATCCCGGAGACGCGATGCGGCGGGAGCGGAACCAAGTTTACGTTTAGTCGATTTTTGTAATGCTCTTGCCACTGCGTAAACGGATCATCTGCCTTCCCATCGCGCTTCTTCTCCGTTCCGTTCTCTCTGTCATTCTTTCTCGCGCTCCCATCGTTCTCCCCCTCCTCTTCGTTCAGCGTCGGCGACTTAATCTTCCCGTGCACTTTTCGGCCTTGCGTATACACCAACGTCACGTTGAACGCGCGCTCCAAATCCCCTTTCCTATTCGCGCCGTCGTCATCCAACGCCGACGCCGACGACAAGACATTCGCCAGAGAGGTATAAAACGTTCCAATCCCACCGTTCGGGACGAGACCGGCAAACTCCGAGCAGACGATCAATATATGAGAGACGCGTCGTTTCTCGCTCTCCAGAGAGATGAAACCATCATCATCGCCTTCGTCTTCTTCTGCCGCACTCCTTCTTCTTCTTCTGATGTCGTTGTTGTCTTCAACGGCATCGAGAAGAAAAATCGAACGGTGCCCAAAATCAGATTTCGATCGGAGCGACGGGAAACCGTGCCGCGTGCTCTCCGCGAAGTCTACGAGAAGGAGGAGCAGGAAGAAGAAGAATCCAATCGTAAATACCGATAACAACAGCGCGTTCGCGAACGGTGCGTTGCGTTTCGTCCTCGCTCCGTTCGTCATCCTTCTTCTCTAAAATCTCTCTTTATATGTATCGTTCTTTTTCTATCTATCGCGTAAAACTCTGACGCACTTCTTCAAAACGATAATACGTGCGTGTATCTATTCTTTCTCTCTCTCGCTCGTTCGGTCTCGGCCCCTTTCTCCCGAGAGCGCGCGCGCAAAAGCGCGTCGTCGTGTGTTTTGAAGTGTGTTTCTCTCTCTGAAAACACTCCCCTAAATAAAATGATACAAAAACCCTAAAACCTAATACAAACCCTAAATAAACATGTGCCAAAAATTCAAATTTTTTTTCGAAAAAACGTGCACGTTTTTCTTCAGATTTTTGCGCGCGCGAGTGTGCGTGTCTACTCTCTCTCTCTCTCTCTCTCCGTATAGCGAGTGAACGACGTGAGCAAACATGGAGTGGGCGGCATTCAACACGCAGCACGACGATTCGCAGCGCGCGAGAGACGGCGAAGGAGGAAAAGGAGGAGGAGTCATCAACGGCGAAGTAGACGCGGAAACGGCGAAACGGAAACGGCGAACCGCCGAAGCCGAGGAAACGCGCATCGCCGGGTCGTACGAAAAGGCGATCCGATTGTTGGCGGAGATTGACGACGACGACGACGAAGATGACGACGATAATGATACTACCACCACCACTGGGGAACAGATGGAGGAAGAGAAGAGCGCGAAAAGGGAAGAAGCGAAGCAGACTTTATTGGCCGTGGTGAATCACGAGATGATGCGCGTGGCGAATCTCGACGAGTTGACGCCGACGTTGTGTTCGGTGAAGAAGCTGGCGCTGAGGAACCTCGGGAACTTGTTCGCGAAAGAGTGCGGCGAGTTTGAGGGAGAGGAAGAGGAGGATGCCGAAATGATGATTATTGACGATAACGATAACGATAACGATAACGGCAACGCGGAAGGAGGAATGATGCAAAGAAAGTCGCAGCGACAGAGTTATAGCTTTGAACAAGCGATTCGGTGTTACTCGGAAGCGGTGAAAATGGACCAAGAAGACGTGTCGAGTTGGTTACGAATGGGCGAGTTGAGCGCGAAGAGAGGCGACGCGGCGTTGGCGAGGACGGCGTTTGAGAGCGGGTTGTTGGCGCAGCCGACGCACGCGCTCCTTTTGAACGAGTTGTGCGAAGTGTGCGTTTTGGTCGGAGACGAAGCGACGGCGAGGTTTCTAGCTGCGAGGATTTTGAATTCAGACAGGAGGAACGAGCGAATGAAGGCGATTCAAAGCAACTTTGCGAACGTGAAACCGAAAGAATGGCTGGTTAAAGCGCGAGAGAGATTTGAACGCGTAAATGCAAGGAATGATATCTCAGCGAGAGGAACAAAGCACGCGCTCTCGCTCGAACGCATGGCCTGGGATGATGTCGCCTCATTGATTCTCGATGAAGTGAACGTCAAGGTTGAGTCTGAGGAGAGCGCGATACGGGCCAAGGGCGACGACGACGATGATGGAGAAGAGGACGACGCCGAAGAAGAGGACGAAGGAGAAGATGTCGCTGCGCCGTCGACGCCGCCGGAATCCTCGACGCCGACAAAAGTGTCCACGCCTTCTAGGAAAGGCGCGTCTTCTTCTGCGCGATCAGCCGGGTTAGGTGTGCCCGTGGAGTTTGTTACGACGAATAATAATAAAAACGACGACAGCAACGACAAGAATAACACCGATTCTCAATCCGAGGATAACACCGCAGGGGCGGGAGTGAACAAGAACAAAAGCAAGAAACAAAAACTGATGAGTAAGGAAAAAACACCACCGTTGACGACTGTCGCTGAAGACGAGACGCAAACTACGATGAGAGAATCTGAAGCGAACGTTGCGTCCCCACTTCCGCCTCCGTCGTCGAAATGGAAAGGTCCGCAATCGAAAATTGCCGAGAAACTTTTCCTATCGCTTTTGAAAAAAAGGGTGAAATTGAGTGCTTCGGATGTAGAGACTTTGAAAGCTGCGAGAAATCGATTAACTACCGCGCACGAGAACAAAAATAATTTAGACTCCTTGAAAAAGGATCGTCACAGCGGCAAGCGCGTTTCTGTTTCCGCGTCGGCGAAGGAACGCGCGCAAGTTTCCTCGTACGTGAATGCGATGAACGCTAAGAACGGCGGCATAGCCGACTGTGCGTGGAAGCTGATACTCGCGGCTGCCTTGAGATGGCGTCCGGACGTAAAGGATGATACCGCGGTGGATGCCTTGAATATTTTGAAATTAGCGGAAGTTTTTGGCGTGGATGGTGTATCCGCCCGTCCGGAAATCCGATTGAGAACGCACTTGATGTTAGCGGATGCGGCGATTGACATCGTCTCGGAATGCTTTGAGACAATTTCGCTGAAATCGGGTGCAGAAACGTCCAAACGATGGGCACTGCTCGCAAAAAAGCACGTCCAACGCGCGCACGAAATTTCTTCGGACGATGACGGTAAGAACGAAAGATGGGGTGAGATTCACTTCGTGGAATATAAATTATCTGTAGCTTTGGGATTAGGCAAAGCGGCGCGAGAGCATTTAGACGCTAGCCGCGCGTGTTGCCCGAAATCTGAAAGCAAAAAGGACCATACTGGAGGAGTTCGAAGCAGTGATAATTCCTGGATACTCGATAAAGCTCCTGAACGATTCACTCGGACAGCGTGTGATGCCGCGGTTCGGCTCACCTCTTTGCGCGAAACCGTCACTGGCGCTGCGGCGAGATTCGCCATGGGTGAAACAAAAGAACTCGTCTTTGAACTCTCGCCAGTGTTGCTTGGCAGAAAACCTTTGCACGTTCCAGATGGCGTGAAAGATGCAGATAGTAAAGACGACGATGCGAGCGAAGAAGAACGTACGAAGAAACCGAAAACCATTCCTACTACTACCAGCAACAACAACAACAATAGCAAAAAGAGGGCGACGTCGAGGAACGAAAGTAGTTCTGGTCAACAAGGCGGCTCGGAAGATAATCGAGAAACGTATGTCATGACCCCGGTGGAACGTGCATCTGCGCTCAAAGTACTTTGCGACGCATCCGTAGCAGAAGGAAACGATCCTGAAACGCTCATTCGTGCGCTCTCTGAACTCTTTGACGTAACCGGTGATCACATCGCCTTGAGAGCCATCGCGCAATGCTTGTGTAGATTATGTTCAAACTTTGACGATTTTTGTGGTGGTGCCAGTGTTGATATCTGCGAAAAGAATGACGTTCCTGCAACGCCCCAAAAACCAGGCGGTGGCGCGGCGGAGAGAATTGCTCCTATCGCGAGTAAGGCGGACGTTTCAGCGGCGACTCTTTCAAAGCGTGAGATTGAAGTGGCATTACTTACAGTTCGCCAACTGAACTTACACCCGCTTGCGTGCGTCGCTTTTGAAACCTACGTCGTGAAAGGTGCCACGGATCCTTCGTTGAATCTGAACCACAGAGACGCATCGAAATGTCGCGCGAAAGCAATCGGTGCAGAATCCGCGGCGCAATTGATCGATGCGTTGCAGAGGTTGGAGGGAATGCTTGATGATTTGGATGTCAAAAAGATGTGCGACGCGAGTGAGCGACTGCACGATTGCATGGCAGACGCGAGATGTTGCTGTGGATCAAAAGCTTTCAGCAGTGCTTCGTATCTCGCAGCGAAGAAGAAGGCTGGTAATAACGAGACGCATCACCATGCGATAGATTTTGCGTCCGGAAGTTCGTATTTGCGGCAGCGGTTAGACACGTTGTCGGAGAGAAGATCGTTATTGTGTAGAAGCATAGCCGAGAGCCGAGAACTGCAGAAAAGATGGACGCCACCTCCTGAAATGCCCGAAAGTGTTCCAGAAGTAATCGAGATTGCAGACTCTGACGAAGACGATACGAACAAGACAGTATTATCGATGGAAACAGATGTAGAGAATACTTTGGACGAGCAAACGACGCCGAAACCTGCGAGTAAACTGCGCCCGTCGGATGAAGAAACAGGTACGCAAACGCAAAGTCAACCGTCCTCGAACATGTTTGGATCCATTGTTGGAGCGATATCTAGAGCCGTCGGGTTGTCTCCTAAACCGCAAGTAGCGCACGATGGAACAGCCACGGCGGCCGGAGCAGCGGCGGCGGAAAATAATGCGTCAGCTCCGAGTTCTCTCGAAAAATCTCAGCAACTTGAAACAGAAAAACGAGGTAAGAAAGCAGTTACACAGAAAGCAGCCGCGGCGGTGAAGAAGAAAAAGCAACAACAGCAGCAGCAAAAGAAACCGCCACCCACCCAATCTGCGATGAAGAAGGCCGAACTGAAGAGAGCGACAGATCCGTACGAGAGCAAGATACGAAAAGATTTGGAGGATTTGCACCGAGTAGACTCGATCATTGCGCAGTGTTTGTGGTGCGCGTACGGAGTGGATCTTTCAAAAATCATCACGCCTTTAGGTTTCTCTCTACGAGACTGCCGCAAGGAAGGCGGTGCGTGCGAGGTGCCAGAATCGTTCTTGTCTGCAAAATCGATGATGCCAGACTTCTTAGAAGACCAGAACGAAAGAAATCAAGCGAACTACAAGGTTTGGACGGCTCAAAAGCAAAGAGCCGCTACGTTGTGGCGCGCTATAAAACCGTTCGTCGAAGAAGCTGTTCGTCAAGATCAAAATGGTGAAGATGACGACAATAATGTTCTCGCGTCAAAATTGACCAAAATACCCGTGGAAACGGTAGAGAATATCCGAAGTGCGGTCAGTATGGTTCGAAGAACGTTCAGAAAGCCGCCAGAGGCTGTTCAAAAAGAAGATTTGGCGCGTTTGGACGCAGTCTTCACGGTTTGGCAAAATCACAGCGGTGACTTCTCGGAGTTGACGTCCGCAGAAGCGACAGCTACAATGGCCTTATTACAAAGAAATTCGCCTCCGCTGTCAAAGAAGGCACGATTGAAGCGACAGATGGTCGATGCCGCGACAAGTAGCATTGGAGGTCCAGCCACGCCTATGCCGAGCTTCACCGGCGCTGCGCAGCAACAACGGCAGAATAACGACGAGAGAGGACGTGAAGGATCTGCGATGATGAACATCGATGATGAACAAGATGACCCGCGAAACCAAGATGCAGATATCTATGCGGAATTGTTCTACCTTTCCGCGAAGCTTGAATACAATAGGTTATCGCAAAGCCTCGAAGTCGTCAACGACAACTGGAAACTCTTGTCTTCGTTGTTGAACTCGAACAGTCCATCTCAATGGTCACCTCAAGAACCTCCGACAGACGAACCCGCTCACGCGACTATGTCTCGCGAGTACTGCTACTTGTTGAAGTATGATTTGTGTTACAACCCGAAACGTGTCGATAGTTGGCGATCTCTCGCGGTGCACTTTGACGCTGTGAAGGACGTAGTCATATCGGACGGCGGAAAGATGTGTTCTGCGGAAGAGTTCAGAACGAATGAAGAAGGCAGAGTGATGGTACTCATCCGCTTGCATCAAAGCTGGTTGAGAGCGTGTCTCCACGCCACGATAGTTCTTCTCGAAGAGAAGAAAAGCGAGCTTGAATCGCAACTCACCAAGGATGCGGTCATTACTGAAGGCGAGTTCAACGCATCGTCTCAAAAACTCACCGCAGAAGAGTCGGAAGCGATTACATCTCAGCTCGAAATCGTAAAAGATGAGTTAGCGGAGAACTACGAGCGTGAAGGTATGGCTTTTTATGAGAACTTACAGAATTGCCTTCCATTTTACGATGGTCGACGCGAAAAAATCGAAAGGGAGACGTTGCCGTATCAGCACGCACTCACGAGAGCGGTTGCGGCATTCAAGAGAGCATCATTGAATGCGCCGGAAACCTATGTGTACGACGTGGAGCTTGCGAAGTGCTACCGGAAGCAAAACGAGCCGATTGCTACTGTTTTGCATTCGTTTAAAACTGCGGTTGAAAGCGCGCCAGAGTTTCTGGAGCCTTTGTACCAACTCCATGCGGCGAGATGTCGAGCGTTATTGACTGTACCACTCGAGTCGAGAAAGAAAGCGACTGAATCGAACACACCAGTGATTAAAGAAGTGAACAAGTACAGGTTCTTACCGGTGGGTGCTTTAGCCGCATTGCCGCCCGCACAGCAGAAGACTTGGACGACGGCTTGGAAAGATGCAAATATGGCCTTGAAGAAAATCAGAGAGAACATTCCTCTGTATCACAAAGTCTCCTACCGCTTGGCGCGGAATTCGTTGGAACACAACACCCAAGTTTACGAGCATTTATCAAAGGCCGAAAATCGCGCTCGCGAAGGTCCTCCACTCGCGGAGGATCCCTCTCACGCGGGTGCTATCGACGCCCTGTCGTGGCTGACGCCTATGTTTGGAGTCACTGAACCGTGGAGAGCGGGACTCGGGACGAAACGAAGGAAGACGAAGAAGTTTGCGTTTTCGCTGGGTATGGTGGAAATGGACGACGTCTCTGTCGGTTTTGGCTCTTCGGCGTCGCCAGCCGAAACCAACGAAGTAGCAGAGGCTGAAGACGAAGAGAGACGAGTGGCGCGGATAGCCGCAGAGTCTCTGGGTAGTAAAAAATACGACGACGACGGCGAACTCTACGTCCAGCTTCAAACAAAAGTCTGCATATCGTCCATTGGCCAGGCAGAATCTACCAGACGCTTCGTTGCCGCCGTTCGAAGAAATTGCTCTTTGTTCACCTCTTGCTGTTATTCTGTCCAAGACTTGGATGCTTTGAATTCAATCGTTATCATGTTGACGTCAAACAAAGACGCGCGTTCCAGAAAAAAAACGGATTACTTGTTTAGATCCTTGGAGGATTTGCGCGAAGCTACGTTAGGACGTTCTATTCGCGCCGTCGCATCTGTGATTGCATTCAACGGCGATAACGACGACGACGACGAGACGAAATTGGACGATGAGGATACGGTGGCCTATTTTCTCGAAAGAGCGTTTGAGCTGTTCATAGAATACGGCATTCCGAGTAAATATAGCTCGAAACCGTGGAACGAAACGATTTTACCGTACATGCGAGCGACGTACGAAGAAGAACACATGACTGGTGACTCGAACATGACGCGTCTTCTCGGTTGGTCATACGAAGCCGCCTTCCATGGCGCCGTGCAGAACATTCCGTTAGATTACGCAGTGCGAATAACTCCAGAACAATTAGCGTCCTCTGAAGCCTGCTCTAAAATGATACCGATCCCTTTACAAGAGAAGAGTTTTGAGGAATACGCGATGTTATTTGTGAACCAAGTCCTCAACCACGAGGATATCTCGGGCTTGTTGATTATCTACATGCAACTGCAGCAAAAACTGTCGCCGAATGCCCGATGGGAGTACATGGTTCGCGACGAAAGCGTGGAGCCGCCTCCAGGTTCTGCGCCCATCATGCGCGCGGCGACGGAAAAAGAAATGCAATCCTCGTTAGAGTTGAAAGATTCCGTGAAAGATTCTTTGGGTCAGTTATGCGTCCAGAAACTCCTGGACCACATGGAGCGCAAGCGGAAAACCATCGCGGCGAAGCTGACGAAGAGCAAGAAGTCTTCCGCTGCAGCCGCTGATATAAAGTATATAAAGTCATATAAAGTATTGAGTGGCATCGAGCTTCTCATGGAAGACTCCTACGAAGCCGAAGGCGGATTATCGGACATCGCTAAAGCGGTGGGTGATTTAGATTACTGCCTCACCGCGGCGATAACTTTGTACGACGAAATCAAATACGAAGCGAAATGTTTGAAAGCTCGATACGAACGCGAGATAGACTCTTACGCGGTGTTGATGGCAAATCCAGACTCCTCCACGTACAAACAAGCCATCCACGCAGAGAAAGAACAGGATTTACGACGCGTCCGCGATGAAGCTATGCTCGAGGTAAAAAAAGCCAACACTCAAGAAAACATGGAAGCGTTTTGGTTGGCGAAGAAGCTCCACACGGAGTGGGCAGACGAAAACCGTCGACTCTTGGCCGAATCTGCGGGAGAATTGCAAGAAGCGCGAGCGAAAATAGAATACAAAGCGAAAATAGATGGAGAAAACCTCCTCAACCGATCGGAAGCGGCCAAAATCCTCATCAAAGTCGTCAACGCTCTCATAACCGGCATCCCGATCGACGGTTCGCAAACCGCTCCGACACCTCCAAATCTTGTCGCCGATGCCGACGCCGCCTACCAGTGGGCAATGGACGCGTGGTGTCCAGTCGACGTCAAAGGTCGTCGCAACGAAGCGCGAAGAAAGAAGAGCCAAAAGTCTTCCCGCGCCGTTCGCGAAGTCCAGTTCCGCTTGGCGAAATCGAAAGAAGCGAAAGAGCAGAAAGCGAAAGAGCTCGCCCAAATGAAGAAAAAAGACGACGAGAATAAGAAAAATTTGGAGAGTTTGGTTCAGCAAGCGTCCTCGCCGGGAGGGAAAGTCCGAGCGGACGCGCCGGACGACCATCAGTACGAAGAGAATGAAGATTTTTAATACGAGTACATTGTACTATCACTCGAAATACATTTTACCCTAAATTCATATTCACATGGTTTAATTCACGTCTCTTTTCTAAACTACATCGTACGCTCTCGCTAACCTGTCTGGCGGATGTCCTCCCCTCCCATACCCCGGTGGATTGAACTTTTGGCGAACCCAACTTGCTAAGGCGATATCAATCTCACCCAACTCCTTATCTGCTACAAAAAACAAATTAACGCCTAACTTATCCGCGTATAGTAGAGAAAGATTATACTCTCTCGCTAATTTTGAAAACGCTAAAATAGATGCGCCAAAGAAGTTTGATCCGTCCCATCTGGAAGATTCGGGAAGAGAGCTTGGAACTGTTGCCGACCGATACGCTCCGAGCGCGCTGTTATGTTCTACTATCAGCACGCGTGGTTCGTATCCACATTCTAAAATACGTTTCAAAACGTGAAAATCAAGAAAATCAACGTCTACCGAAAGCAGATCGATAGATGGGCGAGGCACTTTGTATTTTTCAAAGAGCCCGCATATTCCAGAAGCGGTGATGAACTCTTTGTGCAAGTTAATCGCCGGATTCGAGTGTCCTCCGTCCATGAGAAGCCCGGTCCAGTTTTTCTGCTCTCTCAGAACTCTCGTGTTCACTTCGTTCCCGTTCTCCGTCCCGAACTCGACGTAATATTTCTCGCCCTCGCCAATCCTATCGAAAATGGCTTCCACGATGCCGTCTTCGCCGTTTTGCGAAAATATTTTCTTTTCCTTCGTCTCGAGCGCATCGATCCACTCGATTGTTTTTCTCAGTTCCTCTCCGTCCAACTTCCACGGAGGAGTAGGAATTTTCTTCGCGCTCCTCCTCCCCTTCATCGGAAAAGAAGAAGACGAAGAAGAAGCGCTGGTGTGCTCCGGCGGAGGCGGCGAGGGAAAAGGAGAAGCAGACAGAGTCGGCGTTGTTTTGCCGTCGTCGTCGTCTTTGATGGCATCGGATGTAGAAGACGAGGACGAAAAGAGCCGCAGTTGGTGTTGAAAATGTTGACCAAGTCGCTTTTGTTCAAACAGCGCTCCCAGCGAGAAGCAAAAAACCGCGCCAGCGATGATCGATAAAATCACTCTTTTCTTCATCGCTCTCGTTCGCTCTCTCTCTCTCTCTCTCTCGCGGGGCGGGGCGATTCTCTTCTTCTCTTCTCTTATATTCTTATATTCCTCGCGTGCGATATCTTTTTTTCTTTGGAACTTTTTTGTTTAGGGTCTTTTGTCGTCTAGGGTTTAGGGTTTACAATACCAACACCGAATTTTGAAGGTGCAAATTGTACAAATAACTGTCTTCAGCGCGCGCGTGACATCACGCGACATCACGCGCGTCATCCTAAACGAAGAACAACGAAGAAGAACAACAACAACAATGCCAAAAACAAAACAGCAGCGGTGGCAAAATCTTCTTCGTCTCCAGGACTTATCCGTCGGCATGTTCGTCGAGGTGAATTCGGGAGATCCGAAGAACCCTTGGTTCGGGGAAATTTTCCAACTGTACGCGAAGAAGAAGAAGAAAAAAGGCGATAGGAGAGACGAACGGGACGACCCGTATTTTGAACCGGTCGGAGTGAAGTGGATCGCGCGCGTGCAAGGCGCGAAAGAAAAGTTGTACGAATATAAGGGCGGGTCGCACCGGATTTGGTTAGAATCTATCGTGAAATGTGGACACGATTTGGATTGCGGGGTGTATCTCAAAAGAGGAGGGAAAGGCGCTGCGAAGGAAGCGGCGGCGAAGAAACCGACGACGACGACGACGCCGGTCGCCTCACCCAAAAAGAGCAGCGGCAACAATAAAAACGCGTTGGCGCTGGTCGTTCGTGAAACGACGCCGACGAAGAAGAAGACGACGACGAGAAAAGACGACAACAAGAAGAACGGTATTAAAGCGAAAGAAGCGGAGAAGAGGAAGCACGACGTGGAAAAGCGAAAACTCGCTCGAGAGCGAGAGCGCCTGAAGAAAGAAAAATCGCGGCTCATGACGGCGAATCGCGAAGTGCAGCGCAAACTCAACTTGGTGGAAAAAGATTTGGTCCGAGTCGCCGCCGGCAAGATGCCCTTAAAAAAGAAGAAAAAGCCAGTCGCGCCGCTCGTCGTGAGGACGAAATCCGCTCCGGTTTCCAAGAAGAACCAATCCCCCAAAAAAACCGGCGCCGGAGGCGCCGTTCGAAGAGTCCTCTCGCACGTCACGCGCCGCATCCGAGCGTCCACGCCGACGACGACGAAAACGACGAAAAACACCAAAGCGTCGTCCTCGCCTTCAACGAAACAACAGAAGAACAACGACAACAAAACGACGCTCACCGTCGCCCGTAAAACCACGCCGACGCTTCAGCCTCCCGCCGCTCTCTTCGGCAATTTGAGCAGCAGCAGCGATTCCGAAGAGTTTTAGTTAGAGACCTTTCTTTTTACTACTACCGTGGTGTGCAAATATTACTACCGATACTAGTACTGCTGCTGCTACTACTACTACTACTACTACTACCGCTGAACTCCCACCAACTCTGCGTTTCGTAATATTATTATTACTTACGTACACACCTTGCGCTCAAAATTTTCTTTTTTGCTTCGATTCACTTCAAAAGTAGTATGCGAACGGCGCTCTTCGGCTGCCACACGACGACGCACACGAAGAAAGCACTCTCACTGACTCGTTCTTTATCGTCGATACTCGAGCGGCAACAAGCACGACCACTACCACAACAACAACAACGAACGCAGATAAGCACTCATCGCAACAGAAGAACGGTATTTTTAAACGTCGTCGGCATGGATTCTAACGCCACGAATAACCACGGCAGAGGCGGCAGAGGAGGTCGGGGAAGAGGAGGAGGTCGAGGCGGCGGCGCGGGAAGATTTAATTCCAATCATCAGAAGCGGGAACACGCGACGCAGCGAGGACCGAACCCGCCGCACAAAAGACGCGATTCCGAGGAAGGGAAGAGCGATCGTCAACAAAACAGAGGAGGAGAGAGAGTTCGATTGAACGTCGGGACGCAGAGAACGTTGAACGAAGCGCAACCGGCGAAACAGGTGAAAGATGGTGGGAACGTGCCCACGACGATGGCGTTCGCGTCGATGGGATTGTCGCGGGAATCGATGCGAGCGATTTCGGAGGTGTGTAAGTTTACGCACGCAACGGCGGTGCAGGATCAGACGTTACCGCACATCACGAGAGGAGTGGACGTTTTGGCGAGAGCGAAGACGGGATCGGGGAAGACGGTTGGATTTACGCTACCGAGCATCGAGTTGTTGACGAAGAACGAGGTGAGGAGAGGTGACGTGTCGGTGTTGATCGTGTCTCCGACCAGGGAATTAGCCAGTCAAATTCACGTGGAAGCGAATCAGTTGTTGACGTTTCACGAGTACGGCGCGCAGGTGGTGTTTGGCGGGACGAACATTGGGACCGATAAGAAGCGATTGAGAGAGAACAGATGCGATTTCTTAGTCGCCACGCCGGGGAGGTTGATCGATCATTTGGAGAACGAAGGATTGAGAGAAAGGATGTCAAACTTGCGAGTGCTGGTTTTAGACGAGGCTGACCAGTTGTTGGAAATGGGTTTTCGTCCGTCGATCGAGAAGATTTTGAGTTATTTACCGAGAAATAGACAAACGTTGTTGTTTTCCGCGACGGTGCCGGACGCGGTGAAACAAATCGCGGCCAACGCGATGAGTGATAATCACGTGTACATCGACTGCGTCGGCGATGAAGCCGCCGCGACGAATGCTCAAGTCGCGCAGTGGTTGACCGTGGCGGATACTAAGGATCATCTCCCGTTACTTTTGCAAGTGGTTGAAGCGCACGCGAGGGAGGTGCCGAACCATAAGATCATGTGCTTTTTCCCGACCGCGAGAGCGACTGGTTTGGCCAGCGAAGTTTTCGAAGCCATGGGGATCAAGGTATTTGAGATTCACTCGAGAAAATCCCAAGCGGCGAGAACGAAAGCGGCGGACCAGTTTCGCGCGAGCAAGAGCGCGGTGATGATGTCCTCGGACGTGACCGCGAGAGGTATGGATTTCCCGGACGTCACGTTTGTCATTCAAGTTGGATTACCGTCTTCGAGAGAGCAGTACGTTCACCGACTAGGAAGAACCGGAAGAGCCGGTAAAACGGGCGAAGGTTTACTCATTCTCGCGGATTTTGAAAAGTACATCTTACGATCGATGCAAGATTTACCGCTGCAAGTGGCTGAGGCGAGCGTGGACCCAAACGCGGCGGATAGAATCAATCGCGCGTTGCAAAAAGTCGATTCTAAGACGAAAGATCAAGCCTACGTCGCTTGGATGGGTTTTTATAACTCGAGCACGGGGAAGATGGGATGGTCGAAGAACGATTTGGTACACGCCGCGAACTCGTACGCGATCGACGTGTTGGGATGCCAGGGATTACCGGGTGTCTTGGCAAAAACCGTCGGCATGATGGGCTTGAGAGAACAAAGACCGCTGTTGAACGTCGTCTCGCAATTGGACGGGAAACCGTCGGGCGGCGGGGGAAGAGGCGGCGGCGGCGGCCGAGGCGGCGGCGGCGGCCGAGGTGGTGGTGGTGGTGGCCGAGGCGGAAGAGGTGGCAGACGGTAAATGCGGTCACCGCGGCATCGAATGCGTGTCGCGTTCTTATTCTTTTAAATATGTAGTAGTTCTCGTGCGTTTTGCTCGTGTTGTTTCAATATAATATATACACTCATTGCCGCAAGTGCGGACCGTTCGAAGAGGCCCAAATTGAAAACGTTGTTTGTGTCAAACTTACAACCGAAACTTACAACCGAAACAGAAAAAGAGAAGAAAGAAAGCGTTGAATCTGCGCGTGTAACTATGACTGTATTTAAAACGTATCAGAGCAACGATGAGCTTTACGACGCGTTTCATTTTTTACTCAAATGCCGGCCGCTACTTTACGCCCAACTTTTTTAGCTGACGCAAAATATCGCCGACTAAATACAAGGACCCGGCAACTAACACGTCGACGCGTTTCGGTGCGACTAAATCTGCCTTTCGTCTCAAGGCGCTAATCGCGGCCGCCACGGATGCGCGAACGTCCATTTGAGTGCTACTATTTTTACCGCTGCTACTATCACCGCTATTACCACTATTGAAACCTTTTACCTTTTCAATTTCACGCCAAGTCGTCGCGCACGCTTCTTGCCACTCCAAGTTCTTCTTATCATCTTCGACTTTAACGAGTCCGAGCGCGGAGGAATCCGGCGGGCAAAACATGGCGGTGTCGATGTGCACATTTCTTGATTTCAAAACGTCCACGGAAGCAGACATCAACACCTTTGGCGACCGCTCTTCCATGCAATTGAAGAGGAAGACGTTGTGAGACATTCTTGAACTCGATTGTTTCCCCTCGTTGTAGCACATGTCGTGCTGCGCGTCCTTCTTTCGTTTTGCGTTGACGTGCGCGGAAAACCACTCCGCGCACGTTCGCATGGACTCCTCCGTATGCGCGCCGTCCAAATAAAACGTCAAGTTTTTACTGTGCTCGTCTCGCACAATTTGTTCTCGACCAGGCCATCTGGTCTTTTCTAATCCTCTTCGAAAACTATCCGGAAGCAAGAGCTTCGACTTTGGTCTCTTCTCTCTCTCTTTCTCCAGCTCTGCTAATATCCCTCGATGTTTGGTTTTCGCCGCCCATTCTTTGACCAACTCCACGGCTAAGCTCGCGTTTATCCTCTGGTGCGGTCCGCTCAAACCGAGCTCTACTTTCCTACTCCCTCCTCCTCCCTCTTCGTCGTTCTCGTCTTCATCTCCTTCCAGATCAATCTGTCTGGCGACGACCAACTCGCATCCAACCTCTTCTCTTTTCCTCTCCAAACTCGCCATCGCCTCGGGAACTTGCGGGCTCGTAAACGCTCGTATGGTATCATCGTTCGCGCCTTTTTTAAATATTCCAGCTTTTTCCCACGCAATCTTTTCTATCGTGTTCCCCAACACTTCGACGTGGTCTAATCCTAAGCTCGTCACCGCGACTACCGCGGGTTCCCTCACGCAGTTCGTCGCGTCTAACCGTCCTCCTAATCCGACTTCTAATATCAAACACTTCGTCCCGGCGTCTTTAAATATCTTCAATCCCAACAGAAATAAGAACCGAAAATACGCCGGTAACTCCATCTTCAACTCGTTTTCGATCGTATTCTTCGTCCACCAAAACGCCTCTATGAATTCTCGTTTCCCGACCGGGTTCCCGTTTATCCGAAACCGCTCTCGCACGTCCACCAGGTGCGGGCTCGTGAACAAACCAACGTTTTCCACGCCATTTTCCAACAAAATCGACTCCGCGAACGCGCACGTCGACCCTTTCCCTTTCGTCCCGGCGACGTGAATCGCGTTCGAATTTTCTATAAACGACCGTAAATCGAGCTCATCCACGTACGCGTGGAGCAATTTGAACTGGTCTTCCCACGTCACCGAGCCCGGGGAGTTTCGGTTTTTCCCGGAGATGGTCTTCGCGAGTTCCGAGAGGCACCGAGAGTACCGAAGTTCCAATTCTTCTTCATCTTTTCCTCCTTCTCCGTTGTTTACGACGTTCACGGCCGCGACGACTTCCGGCATCTTCTTTTTCTCCTTTTGTGTTTATCCTCTCGCGTCTCTCTCTCTGTGGTCAAACTGAGAGAGAGAGAGAGAGAAGGAGTGTGTGCAGAGAGTTGTCTGTTATATCCACGGAAAAAAGGCAAAGAAAAAGCGAGCGAATGGAGCGAATGCGACGACCCACGTCCCCCACGTCCTCTCGTCTCTCTCTCTTGTGCGCACCAAAAAACTAACTTCTCTCTCTCTCTCTCTCTCTCTCTTTGCGGTGAGCTTAATTAGCCACCAACACCCTAAGCAATAAACCCTAAACTTATTACACGAACTTGCATTTAAGGAAAAAAAACGCGCGACGAAACGCGACGCGCGTCACCTCAAACGAGAGAGAGACAGAGAGAGAGAGACAGAGAGAGACAGAGAAGTTCGTCCTCGTGCTCTCTTCTTCTCTGGTCCTAATCTCTGTCGACAGAGCGAGAACGGGAAAAAGAAGAAGAGATACATTTTTCTCTCCCATTTTGTGAGTTGTGGGGGGCCGCGTGTGTCGTGTGAAAAATGGAAAATTCCAATCCGTCCTCCTCCTCCTCCTCCTCTTCTCTCAACGCCGCGAGAACGACGACGATATCCCCGACGCCGTCGTCGTCCTCGACGACGTCCCTGAGCAACGCCAGTAATTACGGAACGACTTTGACTGCGACGACGGGAAGAGGAGGAGAGAAATTGGCGAGAGCAGCAACACCATCATCGAGCAGCAGCAGCACAAAATTCATGGAACAAAACGCCGAGGGGCGCATAACGCGCGTGGAGATTAAGAAACCCTCGTCGTCGTCGTCATCGTCGTACGCGCACTTGCAATCGCACTCGACGGTGCTGAGTAAGAAACCGTCGACGCCGAAAAAGACTGGCGAGCAGAAATGGGTCGCGCCGGATGAAGGCGCGTTTATGAACGTATTCGCGTCCAACGCGTGCAGATTGCTGAGAGCGTTCGGGTCGGTGATGGTGTTGATCGTGCTCGGGATAATTGGGTTGACGTATTACGCCACGGTCGCGTTAGTGTACGGGCCGTTGAGCCAAGAAGGGACGGCGGACGAGAAAAAAGTCGCGCACACGGTTTTGGTGACGTATCACGTGATGATCTTTATGATTTTGTGGTCGTATTTCGCCATCGTTTTAGCAGAGCCCGGGAGCGTTCCGGAGAGGTGGGAACCTCCCGAAGAAGACCCAGAGATAGCCGCTACTATTCCAAAGAGTGAAAGCAAACGCAGAGTGTGCAAAAAGTGCATCGCTTGGAAACCAGAGAGAACCCATCACTGCTCGGTGTGCCAGAGATGCGTGCTGAGGATGGACCACCACTGTGTGTGGGTGGCCAACTGCGTCGGCGCGAGAAACTACAAATTTTTCTTACAATTTTTAGCATACACGTTCATAGGAACAACTTTCGATGCGATATGTCTACTGAGCGATTTCGTGCAGTTCTTCAGGGACGTGGAAGATAGCGAGCGCTCTAGCAGCAACGCGTCGCCGCAAGAGAGAGACGAGTTGAGGCAACACGGCGGGGCGATGACGGTTGTCTTTGTGGCGTTTGTCATGAATGTGGCGTTCGCGGCGTCTCTATTAGGCTTCATCGTCATGCACGGAAACTTAGTCTTAGCAAACATGACGACGATTGAAATGTACGAGAAGAAGAAAACGCTGCCCTGGAAGTACGACAAAGGACGGTGGGGGAATTTCAAGGAGATTTTCGGCGATAATCTGTTTAGCTGGTTGTTGCCGTTTCACACGAATCGCGCCAACGAGAAAATCGACCAAACCGCCGGATTGACCGAAGGCCACATCGCGTTGAAAGGAGAGTATTGCCGCCCGATAGTTCCGTAGAAGAGAGAGAGAGGAGAGTGAAAGCGTTATGATTAGCAGAGCGTTTACTATTATACAATAATTGTGATACAAAAATACTAGACTAACACGTAGAAGACGGGAATAAAATCGCAAAAGAACTAAAGCGCGCGCGCGAGAGAGAGAGTACCATCATTGCAAAACTACTCCTTCCTAAACATCATCGCCTCTCTGAGCTCCCTCTCCCGCCTCTCTTTCCTCTCCTTCTCTTTCCTTTCCTCCTCAATCTTCGCTTCTTTCTCCTTCGCCTCGATCACCTCCTCCAACTCTCTCTTCAACGCCTCCAGTGCACTCGCTTCTCTCCCGACTCTTCTCTCCATCTCCAAACGCATCTCTTCGTTCAATTTTTCCAAACCCTTCGCCGAAGACCGCGCGTCTGAATCGATCAAAGCGTTCAGCTCCAGCGTTTTCGTCAGTCTTTCTCCTCTCGTCGAAGACACGAACGCGGAAACGTTCGTCTCGATGGCGTCCAAATGCGGAGCCATTTGCGAGACGAATTGGTCCGAACGTTTACGGATAGTTTTCGCGAGGCGCGAGGAGGTCATCTCCTCCTCCTCTTCCGAGGGAGAAAACGACGACAGCACGCCTTTGGTTTGTTTGTGGATGAAAGACGTCAAGCTGTTCGACATTTTATACGCGCGTTGTGTGTGTTATTCTCTCTGTTTCTGTAAAGTTTTGGGGAAAAGTGAACTTTTTTTCTCCAATGTAAAGAGAAAAAAATGACGCGCTTTCTCTGTCGCTCGTGCACGACTTCCTCTCTCCTTCTCCCGAACGGAGAGAAGAAGAAGAAGAAGAAGACCACAATTAGCGGCAGCACCGGAAGTCGTCGTCGAAACGCGAAAAGCGTCGTTCGTCGAGAAGAAGAAAAAAGAGAAGAAGAGATGGGGATGAAATCATCGTGGACGACGGCGTCGCCGGTAACCGACGAGAGGAGGAATACGAAGAAGAACGTCGTCGTCAAAGTCGTTCGAAACGGCATCATGGACAACAAGAACAACGCGTCGACGGGGTCGAGCTTTTACGACCCGTTCGAACGATCGAAGTTTCAAAAAATAGGCGACGAGATCGACCGGAGAATGTTTTTCCCGGGCGGCAACGGCGATGATGCGAGCACTTCGTCCTCGTCGTCTTCTTCTCCTTTCTTTGGTCTGGAGGAGGAGTTCGCGAAGCTCGATCGAGAGCTGAGCGACGCCCGCGAGCGAGCGCTTCTCGTCGGAACAGAAGGAAGAAGAAGAAGAAGCGCGCACGAAGATTTCGGACCGAACAAAACGGTCTCGAAAGAGATTTCGAGAGAACACCGCGGGAGACATTCGTACAGCAACTTTCGCTACGCCGAGTCGGTGACGACGTACGGTCCTTCTCCGCCCGCCGCCGCGCGGGTCGGGAGAGGAAGCCGGCAAAGTCTCGTCGACGCGCCCACGCTCGGATTGTTGCTCGTGCTCGGAACGACGTACGTCTATTTCAAAGAGAAGACGACGTTCGCTCGAAACTTCTCGGCGACGAATTTTAAAGAGGAAGAGAAGGAAAAGTTGGCGCGAGAGTGGCCGGTGTTGTATTTGTCCTCGGAGGCTTTTCGGAGAGAGTTTCGCAAAGCGAAGGAGAAAGAGGAGAAGCGAGAAAGAGAAAAAGAAACGAGAGACGAGGGCAAAGACGACGACGACGACGACGACCGGAAGCGTTGACAAAAACCCGCCGACGCGAGTTCGAATCGAGAAGAGAAAGAGCTTCTTTTATGTGTTGTATATTACGCTTTCGCGACGAGAAAATATCTCTACTCTGCGCTCGATTTTTAACCACAAGTTCAAATTTTTCCCGAGACGCCGAGTCCCGCACATCAAATTATTTATTCTCTCTCCGTTTTTAAACGCGCGCGAACGACACGAAGAAGAAGAGAGATTGGGTTGGGGAACGATGATGTCGAGCGCGTCTTTTTCTTTGCCTCGCTTAAGAGTCTCTTTTCCACGTTCTTCTTCTTCTTCTTCTTTTATCGACGACGATGCGAGAAGGTTTCTTCCCGGGAAGAACGACTTTCGTGCGAGCGCACACTTCTCGTTGAAACAACGAGGACGACGACGACGACGACGACGTCTGAGCGGCGACGCGAAAGCGGTGATATCGGAGAACAGAGAGGAAGGAAAGACGGAGAAGAAGAAGAAGAAGAAGAAGAACGACACCGGCGTGGTCGATGTGAGAATGATCTGTACGGACGTGGACGGGACGTTGGTCTCACCAGACGGCAGTTTGCCGGACAAAACGGAGAAGATGATTGCGAAAGCGAGAGAGGAGAAACGGGTGCCGCTGATGATCGCCACGGGGAAAACGCGAGGTCCGTGGGCAGAGACGCTGTACCCGAAGCTGAAGCAAGATTCTGGAGTACCCGGGGTGTTCGTGCAAGGCACGGTGATTTACGATGGTCTCGGGAACGTGTTGGAATCGGTGACGTTGCCGCAAGTCGCCGTGGACGCGATTTGCGGGTACTGTCGCATTCGCGGGATATCGGTGGTGGCGTTTTGCGAGGAGAAGATTGTGTGCGAGAGGAGAGATAAGCAGACGGATTTGGTGATGGAGTACGGCGAAGCTGAGCCGGTGTGCGTGCCGACGTTGTCTTTTTACGAGAAGAAACCGAATAAGATGATTTTGTTTTGGGACAAAGAGACGAACGGGAGCAAATATGCCGATTTTGCGCGGTTTCGCGAGGAAGCGGAGCAGATGTTGGGAAATTACGACGTCGATGTTACGGTGGCGGTAGACGGCATGTTGGAGTTTTTACCGAAAGGCGCTTCGAAGGGTGCCGCGGTAAAACGCGCGTGCGAGAAGAGTTTGAACATCGCGATGGAAAACGTTTTAGCGATTGGAGACGCGGAGAATGATTTGGACATGCTGAAAATGGCAGGAGTGAGCGTAGCGGTCGCGAACGCGAAAGAGAGCGTGAAAAAAGTGGCGACGTTTACGACAGACGCGACGAACGAGGAAGGCGCCGTAGGCGAGGCCATAGAAAAGTTTGTCTTCGGCGCCGAAGAGAACGAAGAGAAGAAGGAAGAAAAATATGTATCACCACCGTCACCGTCACCGCAAGCAGCAGCAGCAGCAGTACAACAAGCACCTGTAGCAACAAGCAATAACATCGACAGCAGCAGCAGCAGCAACAACAACAATAACAACAATAGCAGCAAAAGAACGAAACCGTCGATGATGAAGAAAAGCAGCGAGTTCAAAATCGTCACGAAAGAGGCGACTGAATTCGCGAGAGCGAATCTCACGGAAACCATCTCAAAAGTTAAAGCTGAGATTGATAAGTTCGATAAGAAAGAATTCGAAGAGAAAGTAATGAAAAACGTCTTCACTCCCGTCGTAAAATCTGTGCGCGCCGCGCAGGAAGGAGGAAGTGCGGAGCTCGCGCGAAGACGAGCGGAGATGGATGCCGAAAACGCCAAGCGCTTGAGCGACGAAAGTAAGAACGACGAAGCTTCGGCGGCGAAGAAGACATTAGCAGCGAAAGCTGCCGTTCGCGCTGCCGAAAGTGCCTCAAAAGCGGCCATACTAGAAGCGGAACTCATTTCATCGAGCATGGACGAGTGCGAAGGCGAGGAGTGTGAGGCATTGGAACCCAAAGCGGCGGAATTGACGGAGCGCCTGGCGCAGCTGCAAAGAGGCTTGGAGTTTGAAAAGAGAAAGTTGGCAGAAGCCCAGAGATTAGCAGCAGCAACAGCTGCTCCTCCTCCTCCTGCAGCTAAGACACCACCATCACCACCATTACCGAAGGCGGCAAAAACAGATACGCCTTCGTCCGCGTTGATCGAACCGATGTTGGAAGAGCCAGAGTTTTCGCTTCCGGTAGCGACTCCGAAGAATTCGCCGGCGGCGGTGAAGGGCGTTAAGAACTATAAGTCCGTCTCCGCGAGTTCTAAGCAAACTAAAGCAGTAGAGAAAACGTCCGTCGATAAAAAAGAAAATGCGAAGAAAGAAAAAGAAGTGATAAGAGATGACAAAAATAACAAAGAAGAAAAGACGAAATCCGAAGTGAAGGCGGCTTGGAAAGAACCGGCTGTGTCGTCATCTGGGCCATCGTCGCCATCCTCGGCGGGCGGTAATTGGAGAGACACCAAAACCGAAGACAATTCTGTTGCATGGAAGGATGAGAAGCAACAGAAGCAGCAGCAGCAGCAGCAGCAGCAGCGAGAAAAAAAAAAGACATCCACGGCTTCGTCCGATGGTGAAAACAACAACAACTTTCTCGCCGCGTTCGCGGCTTCGGCGTTGAAAACGGTTCAAACGCTCACCTCTCCGGAAGCTAGAATGATGCAACGCAACGCTGAAATCGCCGCACTTAAAGCAGAAGTCATCAGAAAAGCGCTCAATTTAGACTCCGGTCGAAATGGAGACGTCACCGAAGAACAACTCGAAGACTTCAAAGTGACTTTGCGTAAGCTCGAAGCGATGAACAGCACGAAAACGCCAACGCAAAGCACTCTGATCAACGGCAAATGGTCCCTCGCGTTTACCAACGACAACGATCTTCTCAGGATAGGGAAAAAACGCGGGATATTCGGAACGCGGAACAAACGCAGCGAAGGTACCATCGATTTCGCCGTCGATGTGTTTGCCAACGACGACGATTTAATCGAAATCGAGCAAGACAAGAAACCGAAGAATAAGATGCGCTACGAAATACTACGCTCCTGGCCGCAAAGTTCTGAAACTGGAGAGTTGACCGTCTTGAGCACGAACGCGATCTCCCTCGCTCCGCCAAAAGCAAAGCTGTTCGGTTTCATCCCCATCGGCAGCGGCAAGAAAAAGAAGAATCCGAAGAAGAGCGGCGGCAAAAATGACGAAGCCGAAGAAGACGAAGAAGACGAAACCGAAGAGCTCGCCACGTACCAATCTCTCGTCGTCTCTTACCTCGACCTCGAAATGCTCGCGTTTCGTTCCGGCATAGACGATTGCGTGTATGTGTTCCTTCAGCAAGACGTCGAGTACCGCGTCGGCGGTAAGAAAATTTCAGTCAACAAGCAGCTGAAAGCAAAATGAACAAAATTTGATGTAATAATATTCCAAAACACACTCTCTCAGCTTGTACTAACTTCCGTCATATTAAACGCACGCGCGCACGCACGCGCGCGTATTCATCGCGCACGCGCGGAAATTACATATATATATATACACACACACGCACTCATCATTCATGTTCTCGTTCGGCTCTTCCAAGAAGAACAAAGCGAATAGCAACGACAACAACAGCAGCAACGCTTCTGCTCACGAAGACAACAACAACAACAACAAATCTTCTTCGGGAAGCGCGAACATCCAATCCACGTTTCGGAAAAAGCCAATCCCGGTTGGTCAAAAAGGCATCGAACTGCAAGCGCACATAAACTCAACGCTCGGGAACAACGGGTCTCTGCGCGAAGCGGTGAAATTACCGAAAGGAGAGGACGAGTTGGAGTGGATCGCGGTGAACATCGTTGATTTTTTCAACGCCTTGGTTTTTCTGTACGATATGGTCAACCAAGAACACTGCACGGAGAAGACGTGTCCGACAATGTGCGCCGGGCCGAAGTTTGAGTATAGATGGATGGACGGGGAAGAAATCGTGAAACCCATCGAGTGTTCCGCGCCGGTGTATTGCGGGTATCTTTTTCGGTGGGTGGAGAAGCAAATCGACGACGAGAAGATATTCCCAAAGAAGCAAGGCGACGCGTTCCCGGCGGATTTTAAGAAGCGGGTGAGAAAAATTGCGGCGAGATTGTTTCGAGTTTACGCGCATTTATACCACTCACACTTTAAAATAATTTGCGCGTTGCAAGCGGAGAAACATTTGAACACGATATTTAAGCATTTTGTGTATTTTGCGGTAGAGTTTAGTTTGATTAGTAGCGAAGAAATGATGCCGCTGAGAGAGTTGGTGGACGGTGTATTGCAAGCGCAGTAACAACACGAATTATGTAGTAGGGGTATTCTTATTCTTTTTGTAAATGTACACATTATATATATAATACACACGCACACGCACACGGCGATCATTTTCAAGCTAATTCTATATATTTCATCTATTATCTTCTATCATCTACCCTAACTATAATTGCTGCGCTATGCGACTGCTCGTTTCGCCTACATTGTTCCAGACGTCAAAAAATTTCTCTTCTCCCGGAGCCAAACGTGTATGAAAACACATCTGACTCGGCTGCATGAAACTTTGCATAATGCTCATCGCGAACGGATCAGAAGGATGGAAAACGTACAAGCAGTGTCGCTTCGATCGAGACTGTAGGATGGTATCGTCCAACGAGGCTGCACGAAGAATAAATTTCTTCCCTATCGATAAAAGCGATCCGATTTCCATGCCGTCGACGGAAATGTTTTCCATTTCTGGTTCCACCGGCGTAAACTTAACTCCGAATTCCGATCGAGGTTTAGGGACGCACATCGCAGAGACGTTTCTTTCGTCGTATTGAAACAAGCTGCGATCAAAATAAGGACTTATCGAACGGCTTTGACTCGTATCCGAAGCCGCGTCAACGTTCAAAAGTAAACTCGCGGCGTTACCTAGCAACGTCAACTCATTCGGCGCATAGAGAATACCTTCGCGAATGAAGGATTTCGCCACGTCTTCTCTCATCCCACCGGCGAGACGTTGCCAAGTGCTTAACCCGTGCGCAGGAGAGAAGAACACCGCCTCTTCTTCTTCGCTTTTGAATGGCGAGGAGCCGCCGAACGTGTTTGCAGGCTGAGCCGCTCGCACCGCCGCAACTCCGGCGTTGTTGTTCGATCCCAAAAACGTAGTCATCGTTTGATTATTGTCGTTCATGGCTTCGATCGCGGAGCACGGAACGACGTGTAAGAACGTTTTCCTATCTAAGTCGTATATCGTTAGCACCGCTCTGTGCGTCGAATCATCGAATCGTCGTCTGAGCTTATCTATATGCGTCGATTGGTTTGCAAATACGATTTGATACACCGCCTCCGCCGGGACAAATTTTAAGAGCAAGAGCGAATCGTCGAGCTGTCGAGCATGGACTAAAGTTAATCGGGCCAACTTTTCAAAGTTTTTGTAAAAGTTTCGAAGTTCCTCGGGGCTGTCGTAAACTTCGCACTTGCACAAAGCGTCGAGAAACCGGTGAACGAGAAGCTTTTGCGTCAAGCCGGTGATGCTCCTGTTGTTTAAATTGTCTTGTCGCGAGCTGCTTCGAACATCTAGAACGTCATCATCGCCGGTGAGACTCTCGTTGTTCTCGGAGTCATCTTGGCCGTGTTGTCGGTTATTCGCAATCTCCTCGAACGTTTGCCTCTCATCCATTTGCTTCAAAATCTCTTCGTCTCCGGGTTCGCAGTACGACCCCAATGTGAACTTCTCTTCCAACTTCCCATCCTCCTTGATGTCTAAAAACGTGCAGCTCTTGTGTTTCAACGAGACGATCGCTAACGATGATTCCTTATAAATCGTCGCGCACTGGTTCCTATTTAACCTCATAAAATCGTTTGAAAACGTTTTACTATCCACAATCTTTCCGGTTTCTGTTTCGATGATGTGAAACGTAATCGATTCAATTGTCGGCAACGCGCTGAACACGCTCAGATCGTTCATTGTGTCCATATTCTCTTGTCCCTCGAACAACGACGCCGCTTCAGCCGCCGCTGCTCTGTTCATATTCACAGCATTTTCATTTCTGTCGAACACGCCAGCATTCGTCGCATTCGCCGCGTTCGTATTCGTATTCGCGCTCAAATCCACCTGCGTGCTCGACGCGACGACTAAATACTTCCCGCCTCTCGCCGTCAACAAAAAATCCCTACAAAACGACTCGTCGTTCGCCTGCGCCGCAGCGGATAAACTCGCCGTCGAGTTCAGCTTAAAATAGCTCTCAAAGCTCGAGTAATGCTTCCGAATCTCTCTGTACACGTCTTCCTTCAGTTCTTTCTCTCGACATTTTTCGTACCCTCGCGATATCCCTCGATACCGGTACACGAAGACGTCGCATAAATTTCGACTGAAACAAACGAGGTACCGTCCGCAATCGGTGAACCGTTTCACGTGGACGTCCGGGAAAGACGTCGCTTGTATCTGTAAACAATGCATTAAGACAGAGAGGAACGAGAGCACCAAAATCATCAGCGTTCGTTAACAGAGAGAGAGAGAGAGATGCACATATACACACACACATAAAACGAAAAATAGGTAAATAGATAAATCTCCCCAACTTACCGTGTTGTCCGGAACGATGGCGCGATAAAACGCGCGCAATCTGTGCACGTTTCTCCCGGGTTTAGGCGCGCTCGTTTCTCGTAAACGCAGAGTGGAATGCACGGTGCCTCTTTTCACGCGCGGGAGGATTTGCGGGACGATGGAGCCTCCTCGTTCTTCCGATGATCCTTCGGGGCGTTTGCGCTTCATTTTTTTTGTGGCGTGACGTGTCTCCTTTTT
>Ga0181599_1000845_pt1 | contig 31647 bp, 22 predicted proteins | sample 041ome_3_FD_148658 | JGI IMG/M metagenome (GOLD analysis project Ga0181599, IMG submission 148658) | Coastal salt marsh microbial communities from the Groves Creek Marsh, Skidaway Island, Georgia - 041405US metaG (spades assembly) | ecosystem: Environmental > Aquatic > Marine > Intertidal zone >...
GTGCCGAATGGAGGCATCAAAGTGTTCTCGTTCTTCTTAGTCGCATCATAGATTTGGTTGTACAAATCAGCGCGGTTTGGGAAGCGCATCTTCATGTAACCAGGCATCACAGACTTTTCGCCAGCGGCATCAAGAATGTGAAGTGGTGGACCAGCATTACCTGCTTGATTGTTCTTACCATCTGGAGCAGCGATTGCGTGACATGCCACACAGTTGCCTTTCTTCTTGTCGGTAATCAGTTTGTAACCATCTGCAACATCACCTGCGAAAGCGACTGAAGACATCAATGATGCACCAGCAACCATTGCGGCAAATGATAGAGCGGTCTTTGCGTTCTTAGCGGTGTTCCGCATCGCATTTCCTCCTAAGCTCAATTGGGTGAATTTCTACGAATTCAACTTTATTAGTAATGTTCGAGTTAAGGAGTCACTCGAAAGTGACAACTTATTCGAATTCTTACACCCAGTGTTTTGGGTAGTGTGTAGATATTAATGATTCATTCGTAGTAAGCAAGGGATAACAAGGCTTTTTTTAGTTTTATCCGTATTTTAGAAAACACTTATAAGGCGATTCTTGTAGGTCCTCGTTGAGCTTTTGTTAACGAATTTGATCATCCAAGGCGCGCTTTTCCGCCTTGAACAATTTTCGTCGTGAATCGACCAGTGCGTTCTCGTAAAAAGATAACCTTGGTTGATTCATGGCTATGTCTAACTGTGCAATCGCTTCTTCGAGTTGTCCATTCAGATAATAGGCCTCTGCCTTGTAGCGATGCGCGGTAACCACTTGACCAGACTCGCCATAAGCGCGGGATAAAAGGCTAAATAACGAGGGGGTTTTCACCTCAAGTTCGACCAGTCGCTCGATGTTTTCTATGACCTCATTCCAACGTTGTAGCTTCATCGCCATGTCAGCGCGAACGGTGTTTAGTGCAATGTTCAGCGGTTTTTGTTGCAGTGCAGCATCGAGGCGAGCAAAAGCGGTTGTTGGATCGCCAAGCTGAGCATCCAGTTGGCTGAGCGTGATGACAAAATCGATCGTGTCTGGATGCTTCTTAATCAGATCACGCAAAACGGTTTGTGCCTCTTTGTAACGTTTAAGCTTGAGTAAAGTGAGTGCTTGTTCGTAAAGCTTGGCGTCACGCAGACGCAGACGACCGTCTTCTAATTGTCCTTTGAGTGCAACGAGGTGCTGTTCGTGATTGATAGCGGCCTCAACACGTAAACGCGATTTGACCAAGTGATAACGTAAGCTGTCTTCGTTTTGGATGTAAGGGTAACGACTCGCCAAATCGATCGATTCAGCAGTCCGATTAGTACTGACCGGGTGGGTCATTAAGAACTCCGGTAGCTTACTGTCGTAAACCCGGTTCGCTTTGCCCATGCGCGAAAAGAATGCAGGCATCGCATTGGGTGAGAAGCCTGATTCAGCTAAGACATCAATACCCACACGATCAGCTTCTTGCTCATTAGCGCGAGTGAAGTTGATTTGTTCTTGAAGGATGGCAGCTTGTCCACCTGCTGCCGCTGCAACACCGGCATCACCGCCAACGGCTACGCCCAATGCAATCGCTGCGATTAATACAGCTGCATTGGGGATCGCCATATTTTGTGCAGTTTCCCATGCACGAAAAAGGTGTTGCTGGCTGACGTGAGCGATCTCGTGTGCAACAACGGCTGCCAGTTCACTTTCGGTTTCGGTGGTGGCGATTAAGCCGGTATAAACACCAATATGACCTGCCGGTCCGGCAAAGGCATTGATCTGTGGGTTATCGATAAGAAAGAAGTGAAAGTCCTGTCCCGAGGCATCGCTATTTTTGACCAAGCGTTGGCCAAGCTCTTGGATGTAGTCACTGAGGATGAGATCGGTGAGTACGGCCTGATTGCGTCGTACGCTGCGCATGAATGCTTGTCCAAGTTGGCGTTCTTGCTTTGGCGTCATTAGACGATTGGCACTGTTTCCCAGTTCAGGCAGCTCAATATTCAATGCATAGCTGGATGTGCTAACTATGCTGATGATGCAAAGAGTGATAAGCGCTTTTTTGAAGAATGTCATGCGGGTTAGTTTACCCGTTAGCGGGCTTAGTTAAGTTGAATGCGTTGACCCCATGGAGTCTTTTCTTTGCCTTTGACGAGCCAGATCACTGGAAAGTTCGGCTCTACCTTGGGAAAAGTGCCCTCTGCATCCGTAAAGTAAACCATTAATGCTGGATTGATGCCGTGTTTGTTCAAATGATCGAACACGGGACGGAAGTCAGTACCGCCGCCGCCAGTGATTTGGGACGGACATTCAAACTCTTCCCATGGTTCAAACGTCCAAGGGCAGTTATCTGCTAAGGCTGAATCACAAGCGTATAGATTGATTCGAGCGCGCATCTGACCCTTGAGTGCATCGATCTCAGATAAAAATTCATTAATCTCATTCGCTTTGATAGAGCCACTGGTATCAATGGCAACCGTAATATCGAGTTGAGCGCTTTTTAATGACGGTAAAATCGCATCACCTTCTCGGCGTGATGGACGCATATAGCTGAAGTCATCACGCGCAATGGCTGTCATATATCGTGCTAACAACATGCGCCATGGCAGTTGGGGCTGTAGCAGATGATCAATGATGCGCGCCATGGTGCCACCGAGCTTGCCGGCTTGTATGGCTTGTTGAGCGGCGCCGGCCAATCGCTGTTGCCACTGCACATCGAGCGTGTCGCGCTCTTCAGGTGTCAGTGGTGGGGGTGCTGGATCACCTTGGTCACTTTCGTTTTCAGGTTCGGTTTGAGTATCGGGTTCACCCATATCTGCTTGCGGGGCATTATCGGACTTTTTACCGGACTCACCTTGCTCGCTGTGCTGCTTGGGCAGGCCGCCTTTACCTTCTTGCTCATCAGAAGGTGATTGTTCCTGCTGGCGTTGCTCTTTCAGCTGTTGCTCGGCATCTTCAGGTGACTTGCCTTGCTGACCGCCACCGCCTTCGTTTTCTTTGTCGTATAGGTGTTGGTCAAGCGTTTCAGTTTGATCGTTGTCATCCAGTAATGGATAAATCTCTTCAGCGGTCATGCCCAGATAGAGCGGCATAATGTTGGCATTCGGTGGTGGCTTCAGTCCGTCATCTATCAATAACGGATTGATCGCATAGTCGCATGCAAGGTCCCAACGGTGTTTAACGCGATGCTTGCGTCGTGCGAAATGTGAAAGAGCGCAATGCAGGGCTTCATGCGCCAACATGAATTGCGTTTGCTCAACTGACAGGCTTTCGATGTATTCCGGGTTGTAATAAAACTTACGCGCATCGGTAGCGGTTGTCGGGCACCACTGATCGTTTGCAGCAACCATAGGTAAGCGCAAAACCAGAGCACCTAAAAAAGGCTTATCTAAAATAAGCTTGGTGCGTGCAGCGGTTAGTTTTGTTTCGATCTTTTGCAGATCCATCGTGGCTTACTCGTACAGCATCACATCGGCAATTGCGTTAGCCCAGTCGGCAAACTGAGGGACCGCAAATAAGGCTTCTCCAATCGCACGATGTAGATCAGAGACCAACATGACACCCATCTCGCGTTGCGGGAAGGTATTTGCGTAATCAAGTATGTTGCCAATCACGGTGTTGGCTTTGTCGGTATCTGCTGCGCGAATTGCTCGACCAACTAAAGCTGCGGCAACCGCATATTGCAGATCAATTTCATCCGGTACGGGAGTCGGTTCGCCTGCAACAATGGCATCGAGATCTGGCATTTTGTCGAGGCTATTCACAAATGCAGTCAGCTCAATCCCGGCAGCTGGTCCGACACAAGCTTGAAGAGTGCCTTGTAAAAGATCAGCGCTATTGCCGAACTTTTTCAGTGCGCGATGAGCAAACTCCCAAGAGCGAGGCGAGGGAAAAGCAACCGGGTTATGCGCTGGATCAAAATCAAATAACAGCTCTGGACGGAATCGTAGGAAGCCGATCACGCGCTCATCGATTTCATGTTTGTAAGCCCAAGCAACCCAGTCATCTAGGTGGGCCTCGAGTTCAAAGTGAGAAAAGCGATTCGCCAGTGGTGCTGGCATGGTGTAAGTCACGCCGCGGTCGCCCTGACGGTTGCCTGCAGCAAAGATAGCCCAACCTTCAGGGACTTCGTATTCACCCAAGCGGCGATCAAGAATCAGTTGATAGGCAGCGGCTGAGACACTCGGCGGAGCTGATGTGATTTCGTCAAGAAATAGAATGCCGCGTTCGCCGTGGCGTGTCGCGTTTGGCAAGATGGCTGGGATTGCCCATTCAACATTTTCTTCGTTGCGAAAGGGTATACCGCGTAGATCGCTCGGTTCCATTTGGGACAGACGAATATCGATGACTGATACGTCGTGCTGTTCAGCGGTCTGACGAATCATGTCGGATTTACCAACCCCGGGAGGTCCCCAGATCATTACGGGGGTGTGAACACCGTCGAGCGTACTGCTGAATTCGCGTTCGAGAATGGTCATTAATTGGGCTGGGCGCATACGATCTCCGCCAGTTGGGTAAGGTTTTTCGAATTATTTTGCCGAAGGATGGGGAATAAGCCTTTAAACATCAACCGTTCTGGCGTGTGGAAAATCCCCATACATTGACAAGTTAAATTCTTGCTTGTCATTAGTGAGTAAATAAGGGTATTCTAATGCCCCGTTTCGGAGCCACTTTCGTGTCGCTCTGTCAGCGCTAAGGTTGCTAACGCAATGAGGCCAAACGGCAAAATTTACATCACCGACCCATAAGGGCGGCAGAAACGATTAATTTCGGAGACTTTTATGAACCAGTTCTACTACGACGCAGTAACCAAGATGGAAGAGATGGGCTGTGATGAAGAGTACATTCAGGGCTGGCAGGCTGGTTGTCTGCAAAACCCAATGCGTGAAGAGCAGCGCGTAAACGAAGCTTACGAGGCAGGCTACGCAGACGGTGAAGAAAAAAGCACCGATAACTTTGGTAACTGGGCGAAGTAATTTTCCCTTACCAATAAAAAAGCGGGTCAGTGACCCGCTTTTTTTATGTCTGGGATTTAGTGTTACTCGTAGAGATTCATCATCGCGCGAACAAGTTCCTTGTTAACCTCAACCCCATCTTTATCCATCACCTGATCAATCACCCAGCGATTCTCTTGTGAGGGTCCCATCACTTGCTGAATCTCATATCCTAAGCAACGCAAGAAAGGGTAAGAGGGGCCATCATTGGTGTAATTGAACTCTGAATACTCTTCACCGCGCTTGTTCATTTTTTCTATGAACGGCATTACATAATCACCCGGGCCAAGGATGTCAGAGCAATTGTCTTGCAGATGTCCGGCTAAGTGCTTAGCAAGGGTGATGACAAGTTTGCGACGCAGGTCATCTGGCATCTCGAAACGTAAGTGCGCAAGACGGTCAACGATTTGCAATTGAAAGATCAGATATTCAACGATGACATCCATGCGTTGTTCGTCAGAGTCATAGATGTAATCTTCGCCGTGCAGGTTGATGGCTTTATCTTTTGCGATACGCCAGCTGATGAAAGCGAGTGCGCTTGCGATCTCATCAACAGAGCGTTCTGCGCCATCATCGTGCCATCGGCTTTTAATTCGAAGTGCCATAGTTACCTCAATAAGACTTAACAGCGATTATCGCCGATCTGGAATAAGACCTTCCTCACGTTCTATCCCGTTATTATTTACGAAGAGCGGCAAAGTCCAACATGCGCTGAATCGAATGCACGGCTTGTTCGCGGACAGACGACTCGATGAATATTTCACCGCTCCGTTGCAGCAGGGTCGTTTCGAGGTTCTGTAATGCATTCATGGCCATCCATGGGCAGTGAGCACAGCTCTCGCAGGTTGCGCCTTCTCCAGCAGTGGGAGCGGAGATCAATTTTTTGTGTGGAGCTTGCTGTTGCATCTTCCAGAAAATGCCGTCGTCCGTGGCGACGATGAATTCATCTTGCGGCATCTCACGTACAGCATTGATTAGTGCTGTTGTAGACCCTACTAGATCGGCTTGATTAATGATGTCATCCGGTGATTCAGGGTGAACTAAAACAGCAGCCTCGGGATGTAGCTTTCGTAAACGCTCTAAAGCAAATCCTTTGAACTCTTCATGTACGACGCAACTGCCATTCCAAAACAGCATGTCGGCACCGGTCATTTTTTGCACATAAGCGCCAAGGTGTTTATCTGGTGCCCACAGAATTTTTTTGCCTTGTGCATGCAGATGCTTAACGACATCAAGTGCGATGCCCGATGTCACCATCCAATCCGCACGTGCTTTTACTGCCGCACTGGTATTGGCGTAAACAACCACCGTGCGATCGGGGTGCTGATCACAAAAGTCAGAAAATTGATCAACTGGGCAGCTTTCATCGAGAGAGCAGGTCGCCTTGAGGTCAGGCATTAATATGGTTTTCTCTGGATTGAGAATTTTTGCGGTTTCACCCATGAAGCGAACACCGCAAACTAATAATGTTTGTGCCCTGGATTGTGCGCCAAAGCGCGCCATCTCCAGAGAGTCGGATACGCAGCCGCCAGTTTCTTCAGCTAAAGCTTGCAGATCAGCATCGACATAATAGTGAGCGACTAGCGTGGCATTTTGCTCTCGCATTAAAGCTTTGATGCGGTCTTTCAATGCTTCTTTTTCAGGCGCGGATAATGATGGCCAAACAGGATGCGCTGGCACATGAATTTCGGGCACGTTGGGTGCTGCTGACGTGTTCAATGAATTTCTCAGTTTTCTTTACGAGTCCATGGTGATCGGCCAGAGCCATGCGGCTCCTCTGACGCCACTTGAATCACCATGAACTGGCGGTTTTAGTTGTGTTTTCAGTGTATCTGAAAAGACATAACGCGGCAGGCGGCGAGGCACTTCATTATAAAGGGTTTCTGCATTTGATAAGCCCCCACCAAGCACAATCACTTCGGGATCGACGATATTGATGACCAGAGCAAGGCAGCGCGCCATACGATCGTAGTAGCGCTCAAGCGTTGCTAGAGCTTGTTTTTCACCTTGCTTTGCTTGCTGGATAATTTCTTTAGCCTGAATTTCGCCGCCATGGTCGCGCGCAAGCCCGGGGCCTGATAGCCAGGTTTCAACGCAGCCCTGTTTGCCGCAATAACACTGAGGGCCGGGTAATTCATTCTCTTGTGGCCAGGGCAGCGGGTTGTGGCCCCATTCACCGGCAATGGCGTTGGGTCCCTGAAGTAATTGCTTGTGGATGACCAATCCGCCACCTGTGCCTGTGCCTACAATCACCCCAAAAACCGAGTTCGCGTCTTTTCCGGCACCATCGTTGGCCTCGGAAAGCGCGAAACAGTCTGCATCATTCGCAACTCGCACGGGACGCTGCAGTAACTCTTCGAGATCCTGTTGTAACGGCTGTCCGTTGAGACAGGTGGAGTTGGCGTTTCTCATCAGGCCTGTATCAGGTGATGGAGCGCCTGGCGTGCCAATGCCAATTGCAAGGTGTTTGTTATCAGTGAGTTGGTCGATCAGTGATCGAATTTTTTGCAGGGTTTGTTGATAGTCGCCTTTTGGGGTATCCACGCGATGGCGCTGCAAAATATCCCCTGAATCGGCCAACAAAATGCCTTCAATTTTTGTTCCACCAAGATCGATTCCGATGCGCATTTTTTACTCTACAAAAATCGTTTTAATTTCAATTGGCTAAGCCGCTTAGCTCTAATGAAAGTCAAGATTTCACTCTGAACGAGGTGCCTCATAAGGGTTTTCTCAATTGCATTAACAGCCCCGATTGAAGGATAATCGCGTGCTAATCAGAACCTAGCAAGCACTTGGTTAAGACGGTTCAAATAGGAATCAATTAACCTCTTGTTTTTAATAATAAAAGCGTTTTTTGGCAGCGGGTAAAGTCGGAAATCGCAGAAATTAGGAAGAAACAGATGCGTCGTATTTTGTTGTCTGCAGCATTGGCTGCTTTTTCGTCACTCGCAGCCGCTCAAAATTCAATTCCAGCGTCAGACGACATCTTTGTAGTTGAGGCATCAACTGAACGTCCTACCATTGCGGTTGGTGGCACAGTGGTGCCATTCAGGGAAGTTACCTTTGCGGCGCAATTGCCCGGTCGCATAAAAACCATTTCAGGCATTGAAGGTGATGCATTTGAGGCTGGAAAAGTACTCATTGAATTGGATGAAGCAGAGCTTTTAGCGAATCGTTCAGCGGCAGTTGCTGCCTTAAACGCGGCAGAAGCTGATATGCGCAATGCTGGTGTGCAATACAACCGAGAATTGTGGTCACCTCAGGGTAAGGCATCACCAGGTGGTATGGGTATTCCAAACTTGTTCGATCAGGTCTTTACTCGTCCCATGGAAGATTTTGTTGGTGGTCGTGACCGTGATGCAGAACGCAGCGCAGATCTCTATGCGTCGACCACGCGGATCGAACAAGCTCGTAGCCAAATCATGCGCGCACAATCAGAAATTCAGGCCATTGATGCCAAGTTGCGTGATGCAAAATCAATTGCGCCTTTCGATGGTGTGATCATGCAGAAAATGGTTGAAGAGGGTGACACCATTCAGCCAGGCCAACCGATGCTGACCTTCTCAGATGTCACTTGGTTGCAAGTCGAGGTAGATGTTCCAGCGCGTCTCGCACAGGGCTTGCAGGCAATGATGATCTTGAAGCAATCAGCATCATTTGACGATCATCCTGAAGCGGTGGATGTGCGTGTTGCGCAAATCTTCCCAATGGCTGACATGCAGCGTCACACCATAAAAGTTAAGTTTGATATTCCACAGGGCGTTTCCAAGCCTGGAATGTACGCCAAGGTGTTGATTCCTGATGTAACCGCAGCATCATCAATGAGTCAGATGCCAGCGATTCCTAGTAGTGCGATTCGTTACCGTGGCAACCTTCCCATTATTTATGTGAAGAACATGGAGGGTTATCCAGAGTTACGTATGGTTCGTGAAGGGAAGCGACTAGGTAATGGGTTAACCACAATCCTCTCGGGTATTGCAGAAGGCGATATGGTTTATGCCAATCCAGGCCCAGACATGTTGAGTCGTCCTCAGCGCACAAACCTTCCAGAAGAAAAACAATAAAAGCCGGCTGAGCTAGCAGGTATGCACGCATGAGCAAGATAGATACAAAACCATCTGAGCCATGGGAGTCGGGTGTAATTCATGAGGGTAAGAGCCTCGGTATTGCCGGCTCCATTGCCAAATCATTTATTAACTCGCCACTTTCCCCATTGCTCTATGTTGCAATGTTGTTGTTAGGCATATTGGGCTTGATGGCAACGCCTCGTCAGGAAGATCCGCAAATTGAGGTACCACTCATTGATTTGGTTGTTCAGTATCCCGGTGCTGATGCTGCGACGGTAGCCTCTTTAGCGGTTCAGCCTCTCGAGCGTCTGATGTTTGAGATCCAGGGCGTCAAGCACGTGTATTCATCGACTGCACGTGGTATGGGCATCGTCACCATTCAGTTTGATGTTGGTGAGCAGATGGAGTCGTCACTGGTTAAGGTGAATGACAAGCTAGCTTCCAATAAGGATCGTGTTCCAGCTGGCGTTGTACCGCCGTTGGTCAAAGCAAAAAGTATTGATGATGTGCCAGCGGTCACTATGACATTGTGGTCTGAGAAAGATTACAACGGTGACGGCATTCCCGATGTTGATGATTCGCAGTTACGTCGTTTAGCCCAATCGGTGCTGCAAGAGATTAAGCAGATTCCTGACACGGGTGCGAGCTTTGTGGTTGGTGGTCGCGCTGAGCAGGTGACCGTTGAAGTGTTCCCAGAACGCCTAGCGGGCTTTGGTCTGAGTGTTGGTCAGGTTGCGCAAGCTATCCAAGGGGCAAATGTTGAAACTCAGATGGGGGGTGTCGAAAATGGCGGCTCTCATGTCATGGTTGTTTCAGGTGAGTACTTAAAATCAGTTGATGATATCAACCAGTTACAAGTCGGTTTTCATAACGGCGTGCCCGTCTATGTTCATGATGTTGCTGAAGTTACTCAAGGCCCTGAAGATGCAAAACAAACAGTGGCTTACTACACAGGCGCGGCCACTGATTTAAACCGTGCGATTGCGGTCCCTGCAGTGACTATCGCAGTAGCTAAAAAGAAGGGAGCCAACGGGGTCTCGGTAGCAGAGGATGTTATTGCGCGTGTTGACTCTCTTAAGGGACGTTTGATTCCTAATGATGTCAACGTCAGCTTAACGCGTAACTACGGTTTGTCAGCTAAGCAAAAAGTTAACGATCTTATCTTCAAGTTATTCATAGCAACAGGCTTTGTTTTCTTATTGGTGTGGGCAGCTTTCCGCGCACTTAAACCGGCTATCGTTGTGTTGTTGGTTATCCCGGTTGTTCTTTTGTTCACGATTCTTTCAGCATGGCTGTTGGGCTTCACGATTGACCGGGTATCACTATTCGCCTTGATCTTCTCGATTGGTATCTTGGTTGACGATGCGATCGTGGTAGTTGAAAACATTTACCGCCGATGGCTCGAGGCAAACTCTGTCGATGCTGAAACTGCGGTTGATGCGGTACGAGAGGTGGGTAACCCAACCATTCTGGCTACGGGTACTGTTATCGGTGCACTATTACCAATGGGCTTTGTCAGTGGCATGATGGGGCCTTACATGATGCCAATCCCAGTGCTTGGCTCTGTGGCCATGGTGATCTCGCTATTTGCAGCCTTTGTGTTTACTCCTTGGTTGGCAATTCATCCTCTTTTCAAGCCAACCTTAAAATACCTAGAAGTTGCTGAGAAACGTGAACATAAAGAAGCTGAATGGCTTGATGGTGTGTTCCGTTCTGCACTTGTCCCAATGATTGAGTACCCATGGAAGGCGCGCATGTTCAAGTTGGCCATGTGGGGCACCTTCTTGGTTATGTGCTCGTTCTTCTACTTCAAGTGGGTAGCGGTAAAAATGCTGCCGTTGGATAACAAGCCTGAGTTCTCGGTTGTGTTGGATATGCCAGAGGGATCTGCCTTGGCTGTCACAGGTAACCAAGCGCACCGTGTAGCGGATAAATTACGCCGTATGCCAGAAGTGCGTGATGCGCAGATTTATGTTGGCACGGCTAAGCCGTTCGACTTCAACGGTATGGTGCGCCACTACTATCTACGTCAACAACCATGGCAGGCTGAGATTCAACTGCAGTTGTTAGATAAGCGTGAGCGTAAACGTTCTTCTCACGAGATTGCAGTTGATGCACGTGCGCAAGTTAAAGAATTACTCGCGGGTACGGGTGCAAAATTCTCCGTCGTTGAGATGCCGCCTGGTCCGCCAGTACTCCAGTCAGTTGTGGCTGAGGTGTATGGTCCAGATGCTCAAACACGTCGTCAGGTTGCTGCCGATTTAACTGAGATTTTCACCAAGACAGAAAGCTTGGTTGACGTTGATAACTATATGCGTGAGCCATATGACTATTGGCACTTTGTGATCGAAACTGAAAAAGCTCAGCGTCGCGGTATTTCAGTCCAAGATATTAACCGTGAGCTTGCGATGGCTTTGGGTGGTTATGTGCTCGGCGATGTAAAGCAGCGCGCAGGTCATGAGCCTGTGAATATTGTCGTTCAAATCCCAATGGCTGAGCGTTCTAACATCTCACGATTGGGTGATATTTTGGTTGGCACACCTAAAGGCTCTAGTGTTCCTTTGCGCGAGCTTGGACACTTTGAATTACGCGAAGAAGATCACTTAATTCACCATAAGGATTTGCGTGCGGTTGAGTATGTTGTTGGTGATGTGGGTGGCAAGCTTGCTGCACCTATCTATGGCATGTTCCAGGTGCAAGACAAGTTAATGGAAGTGGGTTGCCAGACCCCGGATGGTCATTCGTTGTGTGACAACATCAATTGGACAGCGCCACCTGAGGATGACTCTCGGTCAGGTATTCAGTGGGCAGGTGAGTGGACGGTTACCTACGAGACCTTCCGTGACATGGGTATGGCCTTTGGTGCGGCCCTTGTTTTGATCTACATCCTGGTGGTGTGGGAGTTTGGTAACTTCCGTATTCCTGCTTTGATCATGGCGCCGATTCCGTTGACCTTGCTCGGTATTATTCCGGCTCACTTGGTCTTCTTCCAGATGGGCTGGGGCGGTGAGTTCACCGCAACATCCATGATCGGTTGGATTGCATTGGCCGGTATCATCGTGCGTAACTCAATTTTGCTGGTGGACTTCTCGGTGCACTTGATTCGTCAAGGAACGCCGGTGGTAGAGGCGGTTATTACTTCGTGTAAGACACGTACTCGTCCGATTGTGATCACCGCATTAGCTTTGGTTGCAGGTTCATCTGTTATCTTCTTCGACCCAATCTTCCAAGGTATGGCGATCTCGCTTGCTTCTGGCGTGTTGGTATCGACTGTGTTGACCCTAATTGTGATTCCTTTGGGTTGTGTGCAGGCCGCTGACTCCTTGTGCGAAGTGGCTGGCGTTGATTGCCAAGAGAAAAACTTGCTGCCATCACAAACCAAAGGTCAGAACTCAGCACTCGGTGCTGCATCGTCTGGTACGCCATTGTTAATGAAGCTTTGGTCTGGCTTGATGTCGATTATCTTTGCGGTGATTGGCATCGTGACTTGGATACTGGGTTTGTTTAAGCGCAAGCCAAGTTCACCGCCGCCTTCGCCAAGCCCGGCTCCTGCACCTGTAACATCGCCTGCAGCACCAACAAGTGAATCGGTGGCTGAACCAACGGTCAGCTCAACGCCATCGTCTAGCGACATGTCTGGCAGTCGATTCGGTAGCCGCTTGGATACGCCCAAAAAGCGTCCAGTTGATGAGTCTGCTGAGGCGGAAGATGATGTAGAGCAACCTGCGCGCTCTTCGTATCGTCGAGGTATTCGTTTGAAGTCTGACGAAGACTAATTTTTGACAACCTAGGGCATTTGCCGAGTGCGAATGACCCTTGGTTCAGGTTACAATTTACTCAAGAACTCACGGCAGTGAACACTGCAAGGGTAATTGATCTGAAAAGACGTCCGCTGACGCTGTTGGTACTGACTCTTTTTGGTGTTTCGAGCTTGCTCAGCGCCAATTGGTGGCCTTATTCACAGTCAAAAAGTGGACGTTCGTTTGTTGAACTTCGGCCAACCAGTCCTAAAACTGGGCAACCAATAAAGCAATACAACACGGCTTCACAATGGCGTCCGACTCAACGCGCATTTGTGCAGCCATCACCGATCTATTCACGCAACGAGCAGCAAGCTCAAATGCGGCCTATAGAAGGTGATAAACAGTTGATTATGCCCCCGGCGAATCCTCGTTTAATTACGCGGGCGCCAGAGCATTCGCAATTTCGACCTTTGGGACGCTCTCAACAAGAACGTTCCTGGGTAACGCCGAATACGGTAGGGCAAACAGAGCCGAGACGGCCAGTGTATGTGCCGGTTCCGGTATGGATTTATCCAGCATCACCTTATGTGATGCCAATGATGCCAACCCCTTATTGGGGCCGTTGGTGAAGTAGTAAAAAGGCCCTTGGGCTGGATTGAAGAATAAGAGGACGCTTATGTCTCACCGCTGGTTAAAGCCAACTTTGATTTCGATGATTGTTGTTAGTATCCCGATGCAAGTGGCGCTGGCTTACGGACCTCAGTGGCGCCCATCAGGCATTAACCTTCAACAACACATGCCTCAGCAGCTACCTCGTGTTGCACCAATTAATCGCGGTTTCCGTCCGATTGATCAAGCTATGGTGGCACAAGCGAACCAAGCCCCAACTTGGCAGCCGATAGCACCCCGTTATGCACCGGTAGCGTCACCTCAACCTGCCTTTACCCAGCAATTTGGTTGGCGTCCAGCGGCAAAGCCATTCCTGGTGCAAAAACAAGCGCCTACCATGGCTTTACGTGAGCCAGAGCAGCCAAAGTTCACCTCAGCCTATTGGGGAATGGCGGAAAAAGTACGACCTAACGAGAATAAGCCTGCAGTAACTGCACACCGTTGGCGTCCGGAATCTGCCCCAGCAACATCGGGTTTGATAGCACGCCAGCAAGCGGAGCCGGCACCGATGATGCCGCAGCCTAGTTATGCACCTCAGCCTTACTACCCAATGCCTCAAATGGGTTATGTCATGCCGTATGTGCCACAGCCCTATATGGCTTATCAGCCGCAACCTCGTATGCACATGGCTCCGCCACCACCACCGGTATTTCCACCGCAGTTCCCTGTGGCGCCTCAGCAGTTCATGCCATTTGCGATTCAGCCAGCCATCCCATTGCCTCAGCCTCACTGGAGCATGATGGATCCTATGTTTGGCCGTATGCCGCGCTTTGGACGCCAGACGATTCGTCCGGTAATTCCACCCATGACGCGTGATTACGCTGCCCGCTAAGTCAGTAAACTTCTAGCATTACCTGATTTCTGGCCATTCAGTGCCTGATTTAAAATGGTGCCAATATAGGGTTCTTGTGCTAGTGTTATCCCTAATAAGCCCCTCAAAGTAGAATTATTTATGTCAGAACAAAATCAAAAGCCGGAAGAATCAGCTGTTTCAGATGATATTTCTCGCTTAGCGTGTGCGCTTGAGGCTGACCAGCTGCGTTCAGAATTGAGCCAGAAGCGTTGGGAGTTGATTATTTACCCCTCGCTATTTGCTTTCGTCTTATTAGCACTCTACGGATTCTACCTAGTCTATAACCTACAAAAAGACGTGCATTACTTGGCCATCAGTGTTGACTCTAATATGACCACTCTGGCGAGCAATATGCAGAACATTTCCCAGAATATGGGTCAGTTAACCAGTAATGTCCGTGCAATGACTGTTAGTCTTGATAGCATTGATAAGAAAGTAGGTACGTTGGAGCCTATGTTGGCAAACATGACTAGCCTGACTCAATCAGCGCAGGGTATGAATATCAACATGCATCGTATGAACCGCGACATTGGCCGTCCAATGCGAATGATGAATACATTCATGCCTTGGTAAAAAAGATTATCAAGAAAAAGCCGCTCAATTGAGCGGCTTTTTTGTGCCTGAAATAAATCCCCCTCAACTCGTTAGAGTCAAGGGGTTGCGGAGAGGAGATCTATCCAGACAAAGAATAGACCGCCTTACAGAGAGAAAGTTTCTTAGGCCGCGTTTGCTTGCTCGTTATCAATTACTGCTTGTGCGGTTTTGATTTCAATTCGACGTGGCTTCATCGCTTCTGGAATCTCGCGGACTAATTCGATGTGTAACAAGCCATCTTTCACTTCTGCGCCAGTGACACGGACGTGATCTGCAAGCTGGTAGGTACGTTCAAAGCTGCGGTTCGCAATGCCTTGGTGAAGGTATTTACGTTCAACGCCATCTTGGCGTTTGTTGCCAGTAACTTTGAGTTTGCCGTCATTAACTTCTATCTCCAACTCATCAGTTGAGAAGCCAGCAACAGCCATAGTGATTCGATAATCGTTATCGCTTACCAGTTCGATATTGTAGGGAGGGAAGTTTGAGCCCTCGTGACGACGAGCACTCTCAAGTGCATCAGTCAGGCGATCGAAACCAACAGCGGTACGGAAAAGGGGTGAAAAATCAAAAGTTGTCATCTGAATGTCCTCTTAAAGCAACAGTTCGAAAATCGGTGCGAATAAGCCACCGAGTAAGACCCAATATGGCGTCTTAATGAAGAGATGGGGTGCTTAAAAAAGATTTCAAGGGGTGGTGTTAACTGAGCCAACGCACGAGATAGTAGATGCGCTGACTTTCAGACGAAACCGAGGGTCCATAGACAATGGCGGGGTGAAGGTTTTTGGCTTCGTTTGCGCCAGCTTGTGCATCTTCAATCGATTCAACGATGGACACACATCCCTCGGGGAAGCGCTTACGCCCTTTGCGTGGTGTTTTGATCAATGCTGCACGTTCTTGCAGCGATTTCGATTCGGGATCAACGATTACCTGTACCATAATGGCAGTGTACTTAGCCGCGCTGTGTTTAGCGAGGTCAATTCAATAAGAGAGCATCACATGGATATAGCGGATATTCGTCGCGAGTTTCAATATGCAGGTTTATCGCGTGACGACCTGAATGAAAACCCGATTGAACAATTTGAGAAATGGTTTGTAGATGCCCGCGATGCGAACTTAGACAACCCGAATGCCCTGAGTTTGGCAACGGTGAATGAGGATGGCTCACCCTCCTTGCGAACCGTATTACTCAAAGCCTTCGATGAAAAAGGCTTTGTCTTTTTTACTAATTACGGAAGTCGTAAGGCGCATGACTTAGATCGTAATCCTAAGTCGGCGATGTTATTCCACTGGTTAGAGTTGGATCGTCAAGTCAAAATTCAGGGTGATGTGAGTCGCATCAGTACAGCAGAGTCGTTGGCATACTTCACCTCGCGTCCACGGGGTAGTCAGATCGGCGCATGGTCTTCGCAACAAAGCTCACCCATTGGTTCGCGTACCTTGTTGGTGCAGGCGTTTGAATCGATGAAAAAGAAGTTTGCTGAAGGTGAAATACCTCTGCCGGATTTTTGGGGTGGGTACCGTTTAGAGCCGTCAGTGATTGAGTTTTGGCAGGGCCGTGAGAATCGTCTGCATGATCGCTTCGAGTTTCGCCGCCAAGGCGACGCATGGGATATTCAACGCCTACAACCTTAGTTGGTGTAATCCCAGCTCTCTAGATGCTGCATCAATGGGAAGTAGAGCGCTAACTTTATTGGGCGTGGGTCAAACTCACTGACTAGGCGTGCATAGTTTTCCAGTTGTTCACGATAATGTTCACGTTCTTGCGTTAAAAATACGGACCTATCGTTTTGTATGTCTTCACTGGTTTTGTAATCCACAATCCAGCGCATGCCATCCTCAACAAATGTCCGGTCAATAATAAAGTGTTCGATATTGTTAGAGAGTCGACTTAAGGCAAGTTCACTCTGCGCCTCTGGATGCGAACGTAAAATCCATTGTCCTGTTTTGTCGTTAAGTGTTTGCTTTAACGCGCGTTCGACTTGAGCAATTGATCTATCGAGTTCCGCATCACTCACACCTAAATGCATTAGACCGGTTCGTATGGCGCGGGTTAATGTTTCGATGCGTGAGGTGGGCCATTGCTCGATACCTTCATGACTGATTCGTTCAAGGTAGCGATGCACCAAGGTGCCAATATGACGCGCTGCATTATCGTTCCATTCGATATCGCTACGCTGCGCTTGGCTTGGCTGTGTTGAGTTCGCAAGCTGCTCTGGAGAAGTGAAAGACCAGTCGCTCGGTAAGCATTGCTCTTGAGCCCTTTCTGAGGCTATTGCTTCAGTTACACCAGCGTGGTGAATGACGGTGTCTGCAATCGATGGCCAGAGGCGGTACATCAGACTGCTTTTATTCGGTGCTTTGAGCACATCGGTCTTAGGGTCTATCTCTCCTTTGCCACACAGAATCAATTGATCCTTGGCGCGAGTCGCCGCAACATATAAAAGGCGTGCAATCTCATGCGTATCTTTTTGCTTGTTTAAACTCTTGATGTAGCTGGCTATTGGTTCCTTGTCAGATTCGTAGGCAGCAATAGGCGCGAGGAGGAGCTGTTCTGACTTGCTCTCATCGAGGCGTTCTTGCCAAACGAGTAACTCATGACGATCTTGTCCCGGTTGTCGAGTTAATCCTGGAAGAATCACAAGATCAAACTCAAGACCCTTGGCGCCATGCATGGTCATCAAATGCACAGGGTTGCTATCGCTCGCTACCGTTTGCGAATAAAGCGAATCAAGCTTGTTGTCCAGTTGTGCAAAATCAAGCAGTCCATCGGTATCACTCAGTGATTCAATCAACTCAAAGTAATCACGTGCATCTTGCTGATCGGTATTGCTTGCTAGCGTTAAGCCACCAAGTAATGTCCAAATAGCCTCAAGTGTTTGGCGCAAACTGCGTGTTGGTCGATAAGGTAGGTGTGGAGAAAGAATGGTCTCAAGATGGGCAAGGCGTTGTTGACCATCTTCGCTGAGTTGCTTGCGTGTCTGATCGCGACGCATCTGTGTATACAGCGTGTCGTTGCTGTAGCTTTCAGCTATTAAGGCAATGTCTTTGATGTGCATTCCAACAAGCGGCGATCGCAAAAGCGATAACCAAGCTAAACGATCAGCGGGGTGCAGTAGGGCGCGAGTGAGGCTGCGAAGATCCATCACGGTGGCCCGATGAATCAGTGCTTCAATCTTGTTGGCTTGCACTGGTATGTCAGCAAGCTTAAGTGATTCCACAATCAGATCGAGATGACGGCGAGAACGAGCTAGTAACGCGATGCTGTTGTCCGGATGGGTGTCACGGTATGACTGAATCTGTTGTGTGATGAAAGCGGCTTCAGTCTCTGCGTAATAAGTCGCATCAAAGGTATGTGTGTGAACGCTGATCTCATGACTTGCAGGATGCGCTGCGACGGATGGGGAGTAACTGACAGCGCCTTCATTGCGATCGTCATAAGCCGGGAATACCTTGGCGAAGGTGTGATTGACCCAGTCGATGATGCCGCCTTGAGAGCGGAAGTTCATGCTCAAGGTGAGCCGCTCCAATGAGATGTCGCCTAATCCGTGATCTTGGGTTTGCAGGAACAAGCCAACCTCGGCTTGTCGGAAACGATAAATCGACTGCATTGGGTCGCCGACAATGAATAGCGTGCGACCATCGTTGGGTAACCATCCGGTGGTGAGTTTTTTGATTAGTTTGTATTGAGAGCTCGAGGTATCTTGAAATTCATCAATCAGTAAATGTTGAACTTGGTAATCCAAGCTTAATGCCAGATCAGTGGGTGACTCTTCATCACCGAGTGCTTGTAATGCACGTAACTGGATCTCGGCAAAGTCGACCTCATGATGTTGTGCAAATACCTCCTGTAACTTTCTGACAGCGAAGTTAAGGCAATGCAGTAGATCAATAAGGATAGTTGTTTGATCGTCCTTATAGTTATCTTGAGGCATGCTGCGCACTTCATCTAGGCGCTCTAGTAGGGCTTTGTCGCTAGCGAGCTTGTCGATAATCGCTACAAGTTCTTCCTTCTCTTGTTTTTTCTCTGGGGGGAAACCCATCTTGACGTTGATGCCACCTTTTTTTCGGGCTGTACCGTTTTTGGTCAGCACCATTTCAGCAATGCCGCACCATTTCGCAAGATCGCTTCGAGATGCTTGAGGTAACGCGGCATCATTTAGGAAAGCGTGTTGTGGCAAAGAGGTATCGTTTAGATTATTGGCAGCAAAGTGCGTTAGCTCACACAGCGCATCAAGGTCATGAGTGTCAAAAAGTGAATGAAGTGTACTGAGTTTGGTGTTTAGTACATCTTCAAGGGTGTGCTCAATCAATAGGATCTTGTTGGGCTCTAAGATATTGAGCCATTGGTCGCGTCGCGCCAGCATGCTGACAAGTAATTCACTGGCCAGTGACCAACGATTATCGAGATGTGACAACACCCCTTGGATATGAATGCCCGTGTCAGGGTCATCAAGGCTACTGAGAGTGGCTTTCGCAGCTTCTTCATAAAGTGATCCAGCATTCTCTGTCACACCGGGTTGTGCGCCGGTGGTCGATAGTACCGGCATTTGACGCGTCAGCTCCGCCGCTAAGCTATCAAAGGTTTGAATGCGTAGGCGATTAGGGTTGTGTTGTATGTCCCATTGATTCGCATCGTCATTAGTTAAAGCGGCACTAGCAAGCTGCCAGGTGATTAACTTGTGCGCTTCGCTTGGCTTGTCACCTCGGGCAGATTCCAGTGCTTTCAAGATGCGTGCCCGCATCTCGGCCGCGGCCTTGCGGGTAAAAGTAATGGCGATGATCTCTTCAGGCGCTTTTACTTGCGCAAGAAGCATCAAGTATCGCTGTGTGAGTAGCTCGGTCTTACCGGAACCTGCAGGCGCTTGGACAATAAAAGATCGATTTGGCTGAAGAGCATTCGATCGTGCAGCGGCATCATGAATCTGCATCATCGATCTCCTCAGTGAGGTGTGCCTGACTTATACGACATAGCGAATCGAGCTCGCAGTAATCACAAGCATATTTTTTTGGCTCAACGTCAATACGACCGCTAGTTAACTCGGTTGCTAAATCATTAAGTGTGGTTTGCCAATGCGCTAGTAATTCATTCCATGTATCGAAATGTTTATTGTCAGCGATAGCTTTAGCACCGGTTAAACGTTGGCCGTTATCCGCCAAGCCAATAAATTGACTTTCTTTGGCATGCACTTGAGCAATCGCCCCAGCACTCGGGTTTTGGGTCGCCATGGCATACAAAGGAATTTGACATTCGCTTGGTCGATCTTCTGTCCATTCATTTATGTGATGGGTTCGGCCTGTCTTGTAATCGATTACCGCGTGCGTGCCGTCAGCAAATTTATCTACTCGGTCGAGTTTGATCTTCAGTGTGAGCTCACCCAGTGTGACCTGAGAAGGATGTTCAAGCGAAGCGATTTCCCATTCCGAGGGACGTGACGCTTCAAGTGAAAGCCATTCATGCAAAATTCTTTTCAGTCTTTGTGATTCGAGAGACTGAAAACTAGGGGTAAAGATATCTAATCGTTTTTTAGCATGTTGTTGCAGTGCGGTTTCAACGGCGCCATCAATAATCCGTGATAGCTCATCGGGTGTCAGTGACTTAAGTTTTTGATTGCTGTCGATCTGTTTAAACAGTTGTTCCAATGCGCTATGCATGATGTTGCCGGTAAGCATCGCATCAGGATAGGGTGCTAAGTCATCGAGGCTTTCAGCATTCAAGCGATAGCGCGCAAATGCTTTAAAGGGACATTGTGCTTGTGCAGAGACAAGACCTGAGCCACCTCTGAATTCATTCACAGGCAACACCGCTTCAAGTGCGGCGAGTGGTTGAGTTGTCTCAGTGATTGCGGCATCTTCAATCGGGTCAGTATCCGATATCTGGTGCTGCCACTCGGGCCAATCGGTGATCAGTGGTGATGGGCGTTGTTCTGCGTCATCACGAAACTCGGTGTAGCTGGCGATCACGTGCTTTGCATGTCCGCGTAACTGATTTAACAAGCTGCGCGCATATTTAAGTTCGCGTTCATGCGACGCATTAGGCATGTCATGATCGCGTTGTAAGCGTTTGGGTAACCAAGGATTTGGGTTTGGTGAAGCAGGCCAATGTTGATCATCCACACCAAGAAACCAGATGGCATCAAAACGCAGACCGGCAGCTTCGAGGACGCCCAGCACATGAATCGATTGAGGCGCCGTCTTGGCCTGAAAAGTGATGCTTTGAGCCAGCTGAGTGAGCAGTTGATGCGCTTGAGGAAGCGTAAGGCTTTTTTGAACCCGTTGTAGACCAGCGTATTCACTGAGGAGGGTTTTAAAGCGTTCAGTTGTTTGGTACTCAACGCTATTGATGCTGCGATCACCGGGCCAGCCGATCAGGTTTAGCGCATCACGAAAAACGCTTGCCCAATCTGCAGGTGATGCGCGATCCGTATGCTCTGCTGCAAGCGAGCTAAGTTCATTCAGAATGGCATTTAGCGTTGGGCAAGTTTCTTGCGCTTGGGTTGCCAAGAACGCTGTGCTCATGGTGATGAATTGTTGTGAGCGACAAGCCTTATCAAGTTGTGCTCTAGCATCCCATTCGTCGCTATGTCCGCCAATGAAAGGGGAGCGAAGTAGGATGCTGACATGTTCAAGCGACATCGGTTTAGCAAGCAACCAATTCAGTGCTTTGAGTGCATGATCAATGATCGGATGGTCGCTTAATGGCTCACCGAGTGAAATGTTAAATGCGGGGTTGTTGTTATTGGTATTCAGGTAGTCACGTGGTGTTAGTAACCGTGATAACTGTCGCTGTAAGGCGTGCTTATGATTTTGAAGGACGGGACTGACAATCGCGACTTGAGCATTGGGCTCAGCGGCTAGCGTGCGTTTAGCCCATGAGCACGCAGCAAGAATTTCGTCTTGTTCATTATGAAAGCTTGCGCGTTCCGCTGATGCTAGGGTCAATCTTTCAGCCGATGAGGTAACGAGTTGGCAGCCGCGTTGCTTGATTGATGCAATGAGTTGAGCTTGTTCTGGCGAGAACTGCTCGAAGCCGATCAGCTGAAGCGTTTTAGGAACGGGGATAAAGCCATTATCGATGCCAAGGATAATGGCAGCGGTTAGCTGGCTTGCTGAAAGTAAATGATGTTGCGTGCAATGCGTTTCAAAGGCTTTTTTCCAGCGTAAAAAGAAGCGACTCTCTTCGGTGCCTTCAAGAGCAATAGCACTTTCATCGAGTTGCCAAGCGCAGCTGCGTTGATAAGCTTCTTGAACACTTTGCGCTGCTTTGTCTGGTCGAAGTAGTGCTACATCATCGCTATGGCGACGGATGATGCTTTCCCAGATCAAGCGCTCTTGAAAGCTCGTCAGTAAAACAGCCTCGATCTGGCCCAAGTCGACAAGCGTTTCATAGCAAGTGTTTAGCCAGGTGCTCCAGGCTAAAACGTTTGGCGTATGCCATACCTTTGCATTGTGAGATAGCTGTGATTCCTGGTTGCGTAGCTGCTCACGTGCCAGACGATTATTGACCGTAAGAATCAGCGTGTCGTCGGCAGGTGAGGTCATGAATTAGGCTAGTCCTAAATCCGTCAGTGCGGTGGTTAATTGGAATCGATCGTATGTCCAGTAGAGTGCCACTGCAGCGATGGCGAGTGAACTGGGGATAACGATTACTGAGCGATACCATGACTTATGTCGGAACCATAGTCCGGTTAACACGAAAGCAAGCGTGATGACGGCAAGTTGTCCTACTTCCACGCCGATGTTAAACGCGATCAGAGCGGTAGCAAAAGCATCCTGAGGCATGCCAAATTCGGTCAATACACTCGCAAAGCCCATGCCGTGTAGGAGTCCGAATGCAAAGACAAGCGCCAAGCGGGAGTTCTCGAGCCTTTTATGCATCACATTCTCGATGCCGACATACGCAATCGATAAGGCAATCAGCGGCTCAACAACGGAGGCAGGCAATTGCACGATGCCATACATCGCCAAGCCCAGTGTGATGGTATGTGCCAGGGTAAACATGGTGACTTGCCACAACAGTGGCTTGATTTTGGTGCTAAATAAATAAAGCCCCAAAATGAACAGAATGTGATCGAGCCCCATAGGGATGATGTGCTCAATTCCCGCGACTAAATAATCAGCCATAACATCAAAGGTGCTTCGAGGGTTGGCGACTTCAGTAAGAGAGAAGGGCTGTGAGGGTTTGTCATGACGTAACCATTGATGCTCAGACCAATGGTATTCCTCGGATGTTTTATTGACTTGGCGTACGCGGACCGCGTTGTCGCCAAAGCGAGCCGGGTAATACCAGGTCATCGATTGTGCATCGCTGGGAACCTTACCCGTCAAATGTATGATGCTGGTTCGTGGGACTTTAGTGTAGCCACGCTCTGGAATAATGATATCGCCAAGTGCAAAGTGACTCATTCGAGAGTCGAAACGTATCTCAATGTTATCGAGCAGGGTTTGATGAAAAGGCTCAAAGGCTTTTCGTAAGTCCTCAGGAGCCATTTCACGAAAATGGTCATATTCTTCGGCGTTTGGGGCTTCTTGGGTGTTTTTGTAACGAGCATTAATGCCGGTGAGCAGAGCTTCAATCGAAGTGCGTAGCTCAACATCAAAGGTACCATCGTTAAAGACCGAAATTTCAACAAGTGCTGGTTTAACGACATCGGCGTGTAAGGGGCTAACACCTGCGATGAAAACCAATAGGAAAGCGGTTAATAAACGATTAAACATGGGAAAATTAAAACTGAATGACTAATTTGTGAGCATTTTCTCACAATGAACCACCTGAGTTGTAAGTCCTCTTTTTTGGCCCCCAAAATGGCTGCTAACATAGAAACCAGCTGATATATTGTCCGGCATCATAATTAACAGCCCTAAGGCACTAACAACAAGGAATGAGCATGACCCAAAAAATCGACCGTCGTGATTTTCTCAAACTCATGGGTATTGGCGCAGCAGCGACTGCAGCCCCTTTTGCGGCTAATCAAGCCTTTGCGGGTTCAAAAGCGCCAGACGGTTTTTATGACCTACCGATGAAAGGTAATGTTCGTCTCCTACACATCACTGACGTTCACGGCCAATTGCTCCCTGTGTATTTCCGCGAGCCAAACGTCAACTTAGGTGTGGGTGATGCTTACGCTCGTCCGCCACACGTTGTGGGTAAAAAGCTACTCAAGGAAATGGGTTTAGAGCCAAATACGCCTGAGTCTTATGCGTACACCTACCTCGATTTTGATAACGCAGCTCTGAAATACGGTCGCACGGGTGGTTTTGCTCACGTTAAAACCTTGCTCGATCGTCTGCGTGACCAAGCAGGCGGCAAAGACAATACCTTGACCATTGATGGGGGCGACTTATGGCAAGGTTCAGGCACCTCATTGTGGACACGTGGTGTCGATATGGTTGAGGCGTCTAATATCCTCGGTTTGGATGTCATGGTGGGTCACTGGGAATTCACTTATAAAGAAGATGAAGTCCTCTCTAACGTGGCCTTGTTCAAGGGTGACTTCATTGGCCAGAACGTTCGTGTAAAGCCTGACTCGCTCTTTGGTGATGAATACCCAGCACTGGTCGAAAAATACGATGGCCGTGGTCTGTTTAACGAAGACACTGGTCATGCCTTCCAACCTTATGTGATCAAAGAGATCAATGGCGCGCGTATCGCGATCGTTGGTCAAGCTTTCCCTCGTACTGCAAATGCCAACCCTCAAGAGTTCTTCCCTGACTGGTCATTCGGTTTGCGTGAAGACGACATGAAAGATTTGGTGGCATCAATTCGTGAAAACGAAAGTCCAGATGCGGTCGTTTTGTTGTCTCACAACGGTATGGACGTTGATATCAAAATGGCCGAGCGTGTGCCTGGCCTGAATGCTGTCTTCGGTGGACACACTCACGACGGTATGCCAAAGCCTATTAAAGTGAAGAATGTTGATGGTGGTGAGTGTTGGGTCACTAACGCTGGCTCTAACGGTAAATACGTTGGTGTGATGGACTTTGATATCGCCGATGGCCAAATCAAGAATATGACCTACAACATGTTGCCAGTTATCTCAGACTGGTTACCAGAAGATAAAGAGATGGCGGCTTACTTGAAGCAAATGCGTTCAACGAAGTACGACGAGAACATCGTTGAGTCACGTCGCTCAGATTCTTTCTACAGCAAAGACCGTTTAGGTAAAACCTACGAAGAGATCTTGTCTGAGAAGCTCGCGATTGCTGACCGCCTGCTCTACCGTCGCGGTAATTTCATGGGCACTTGGGACCAAGTGTTGTGTAACGCATTACGCTGGGAGCACAAAGCGGATATCGCGCTATCAGCCGGTGTGCGTTGGGGTACTTCAACCCTTAAAGGTGACTGGATCACCATGGAAGACGTGATGACCCAGTGCTCAATGACCTACGCTGAGACCTATGTCAGCGAGATGACCGGTGAAGAGATTCACAACATGCTCGAAGGCGTTGCGGACAACCTGTTCGACCCAGATCCATACCTACAGTCAGGTGGTGACATGGTGCGCGTGGGTGGCTTGGATTACACCATCGACCCAAGTAAGAAGCTCGGTGAGCGTATTACTAATATCGTGTTGGATGACGGTCGTAAGCTAGATGCGAAGACCAAGTACAAGGTTTCTGGTTGGGCAACTGTTAACCGCACGCCAGAAGGTCGTCTGATGTGGGATGTGGTACGTGACTATATCTTGGCAAACAAGAGCAAAGATAACGTTCTGCGTTTGCGAAAGATCAACGATCCTGAATTGATCGGCGTAATGAGTAATCCCGGTATTGCGGATTACCAAGGTAAAGCAAGCTAAGCGTAGCCAAAACAAAAAAACCGAGGCAACCGCCTCGGTTTTTTTATGCTCTTAGCTTGCGGTCATATTGGCTAAGCGTTGCCTTAATTGCTTGGCAGCATCCGGTGAACCTTCGGCCCACATGTTCGCCAACAGACCAATCAGCTCGCGTGCTGCACCTTCGCGAAAGTCCGGTGCTTTTTCTTGAATCGTAAACAAATGCTCAACCGCCTCGTCGCTGTTTAAGCGTGCTAACAGGCATAGCGCTAAGTCAAAGTGTGCTTGCCAGTTATCAGGCTCGTTAATCACCTGTTGACTGAGCGATTCAATGCCTGCAGTTGTTTCGGCTAGATCAACAAAGCGCAGTTGGTTGACGATACTTTGTCCTAAGCCATCCTGTTTCACCTTATCGGGTAAGCGAGCAAACAAACCTTTGGCTTGCTCCCATTCCTCAATATCTAAAAAGATCTGCACCATGTCTAAAGCAACACGCACATTGCTTGGGTCGCTTTGGATGGCTTGCGTGAGTAATAAAATCGCTTGCTGGGTATTGCCTGCCATATGCTCAGCGCGTGCTTGCTCACGCAGATCATCTGACTGGCGATAAATGCCATACTGTTTAAGCAGCGTACGTAGGTCAGCTACTTGCAGTTCACCGACTTCACGGTGAACCTCTTCGCCATTGTGTAGAACAACCAGGGTGGGAACATTCTCTATGTTGTAGCGATCGCGCAGGCCTTGCTGCTCATCGATGTCGATCTTGGCAAAAATGAACTTACCCGCGAATTCTTGTGCTAGATCTGCAATCCGATCAGAGGTGGCAATACAGGGGCCAGACCAGACGCCCATAAATAAGGCTAAAACAGGGATCTGATGGGAATTTTGTAGGGCAGAGCTATCGAAGGTGCTCTCAGAGAGTTCAAAAATGTAGACAGGTTCCGACATGGTGTCATCCGATACTAAAACAGCGCACATTATAAAGTTCGCTAAGTAGGTGACAAATCGGATAATTTTGGGTTTAATGCAAATGAGGACGCTATTACGGTCCGTGTCTTAGCCTTGAATGCATTGATGATTAGTTACGCATTCAAGCGATATAACGAAGAAATGACACAATAAAAATCGAGTTCTTCCCAGACCGTAGCCCCGCGCATGTGTGTGGCAGGAAGACCCCGGAGAAACTGAAAACAATGACTTTTGAGCAGCTCGGCCTTAATGCCGATATATTGCGTGTATTGGAAGCAGAAGGCACAACAGAGCCAACTCCAGCACAAGAACAAGTAATCCCTCACATCCTTGGCGGCAAAGACGTACTGGTTGCTACCCAAGTGGATCCAGGTAAGACCGGCAGCTTTACGCTACCGATCATGCATCGCTTGATGGTGGATAAAGAGGATGAAAAACCAAACCTCCGCGCACTGATTCTTACGCCTACGCGTGAGTTAGCCGCGCAAATCACTGAAGAGATCAAAGAGCAATGCCGTGAGCTATCACTGCGTTGGGCGGTTGTCTTTGGTGGTGTTCGTATTGGCCCACAGATCGGTCGTCTGAAGCGTGGTGTGGATCTGGTGGTAGCGACCCCGGGTCGACTGCTCGATCACGCAGATAAGCAAACGATCGATCTTTCTAGCATTGACATGTTGGTTCTTGATGAAGCGGATCGCATGCTCGATATGGGCTTTATGGAAGATGTCGATAAAGTGCTCGCTTTGTTGCCAGAGCAGCGCCAAAACATGATCTTTGCCGGCACCATGAACGAGGCGGTCAAAACGTTATCGGATAAGTTATTGAAATCACCTGAGGTGGTCGAGATTGCAGGTCCAGAGATCAATGTCGATGAAATCTCACAGCATGTTTATCGTGTTGATAAGCGCCGTAAGACGGAGTTGCTTGCGCACTTAGTTGAGCAAAATGAGTGGACCCGCATCTTGGTGTTCATTCGTACTAAGCACGCAGCCAATCGTTTGGCTTACTACCTAGGTAAGTCTGGCGTGCCATCGGTAGCGATGCATGGCAATAAAAACCCCGCCGCTCGTGCCAAAGCAATAGAAGGTTTTGCCACTGGTGAACTGAAAGTATTGGTAGCAACCGATATCGCCGCACGCGGTATGGATATGGACGATCTGCAAGCGGTTGTGAACTACGACTTACCTCAGATCCCGGATGATTACATTCAGCGCATCGGGCATGCCAGCTCGTCGTGGTCTTTGGTGTGTATCGACGAAGCGGCGTTGCTTGATAACTTGCAAAAGCACCTGGGTAAAGAGATCGAGAGCAGTGAAGTTGAAGGCTTTGAAGTGGATCCAACAATCGAGCCAGAGCCGCTGCGTAAAGAGCGTCCACCACGTAAGCCGCGTCAAGCTAATGCTGATGGTGAGCAGAGTGATGAGCCTGAATCTTCTGATGAAAACTTTGAGAAAAAGCCACGTCAGCAGCGAGCAAAGCCAAAGAAGAAGCCTCAAAACAAACCGCAACAACGTCGCCATGATAACCAGGGCAATCAAGGCAATCAGGCACCTCGCGCACAAACCGACGAGTACGGTGATGTGAACGGCAACACCATGCAGTCCGACAACAGTAACCGTGATGCGGTGTACCTTGCGGGTGGTAATGAGATTGCACGTCGTGGTCGTGGCCGAGGTGGTAACGGCAATGCTAACCGTGCACAACAGGCAAATGGCAACAGAAATGGCAATGGCAATCAACGCCGTCGTCGCCGCAAGGGTGACGAGGCTAATGATGATGCGCCGAGCTTATTAGGCGGATAAGACTTTTCTTACGCGATTAAAAAACGCAGCTTCGGCTGCGTTTTTTTATGCCTGATCGCTTTGGTTTTGTAAAAATAGCCGTTATATTGGCATGCAGATACCGGGTATGAATGGCATTGAAGCGACACAGAAGATTCGTCAGAGTGAGGTGGCGGGCGTTAACCCTGAACTACCGATAATCCCATTTACCGCTAACATGATGCAGGGTGATGTTGAACACTATCTCGCAAACGGAATGAATGATTACTTATCAAAGCCTGTCAGTGTAGAAGACTTAACCCGTGTACTCGAGCTGCTGGTAACAGGTGACTTGTCAGAGCAACTTAAATAAATGCAAAGACGGTTTCTTCGATATCGGTTTTGTTGATTACCGTATCTTGCGCAACGGGTTTGTTGAACAATGCCGCAATCATCGGTGGCACAGGCTGCTCAGACGCTTCTGAGATCAGCTGCAAGGCTTCCTCATCACCTTTACCTGACTCACCTGTGATGGTTTCTGCAACAGTCGGTGAGAACTTGGTCCACTCTGCTGTTGCATAGATTACCGTTGCGTGATCATTCTGTTGTGTTTCTTGCGCTTTAAAGCAGGTCGCGGTGTGTGGACACATCAAGTAGCCGTCTTCAAAGGTCTCTTTGATATAACGTGCGACCTCTTCATCACTCGCATAATCGGCACCAAAGATGGCTTGTAACTGAGCCAGTTCAGAATCACTGAGCTGGTACTGGTTCTCCGAATCAAGTTGTGCCATCAATTCGCGCGTACGCTCAGCACCAAATAGGTCAAACAACACGCGCTCGACATTCGATGACTTGAGGATATCCATCGCTGGAGAGGTGGTGGCAATCACTGAGCGGCCGGTTAGGTCATAGGCGCCGGTATTGATCAGATCAGTCAGCACATTGTTGCTGTTCGATGAGATTAAGATACGAGCGATGGGTAAGCCCATCTTCATTGCGTAATAACCACCGAGCGCATTACCAAAGTTACCACTTGGCACATTGATATAAATTTCATCACCTAATGAGATCGCACCTTGGCGAACCAAATCGAGATAGCTGCTGATGTGATAAATCTGTTGGAAGATGATGCGACCAAAGTTAACCGAGTTTGCCGCCGACAGTTTGGTGCCTTTCTCTGCGAGTTTGGCATGGAAGGCATCTGATGACAGCAATGATTTGAGCGCAGATTGTGCGTCGTCAAAATCACCGTGAATACCAATCACTTTTAAGTTAGGGGCATCTTCGGTGACCATCTGCAGGCGTTGCACGTCTGAAGTGCCGCCATCAGGATAAAGACACGCCACTTTGACGTTGTCGCGATTCTTAAAAGTTTCGAGAGTTGCAGGGCCGGTGTCACCACTGGTCGCTGCCAGAATCAGGTAATTCTCGTTGCGTGCTTGCGCCAAGCTTGAGAGCACCACACCAAACGGTTGCAGCGCCATGTCTTTGAATGCACGGGTTGGTCCGTGGAACAGTTCGGAGACAAAGGTTTTTTCGCCAATCTTAACCACTGGTACTGGGTTGCTGCCATCATCAAACTTGTCATACAAGCTCAGTGCTTGGTCAATTACCGCTGCATCAATGTCGATCTCATACGCATCGAGTACCGCTTTAGCAATGGCCTTGTAGCTTGAGTCGCGATGCGCTTCGAGGAAGCTCATGCCCAGTTCGGGTAGTTGCTCCGGTACATAAAGACCGCCAAACGATGCCATAGGGTTTAGGATCGCCTGTGAGAAAGGGACTTTAGCTGGGCGTTTGCCGTCGTTTCCGCGCGTTTCGATGAACTGCATGATGCTCTGTGCTGTGAATTGAGAATTGGCGCGAGATTATACCTGAGTTGGCGCTAATTGATGGCCCGCTGGCTTTGCAGGGCTTTTCGTGCGCGCTCGACGGCCTTATTAGTGCCAGTCAGAATGAGTCGGTCGCCGGCGGCCAGGGGGTCTGTCGCCTCGAGCATGGTATTTTCTTCATTGCGAATCAGTTTGATATCAACGTAGCTGTGACTGAGTCCAAGCTGACTTAAGCGCTGTCCGATAAAACTGCAGTTATCTTCGATGACAAACGTCTCGCGCATGAGATAGTCATTTAGTGGCTGGTCAATATGGTGGGGCTCGCCGTGGAAGATGCCACGCAAGTCGGCATAACGTTTTGAGCGAGTTGAGCTGATCAGCAGATCAATCTCATCGCGATCGATGTTTAAGTGCTCTAGGGTGCGTGTTGCGACAAGCAAGCTGGATTCAAGCGATTCAGGAATCACGGTAGAGGCGCCCATTTGTAGCAGCTTTTCCATTTGTTGCTCGTTACGTACACGCACGATGATCGGCAGCTTCTGATTAAGGCTGCGCGCGACTTCCAATACCCGTTCAATGACATAACCTTCATGTACCGTGATCACTAAGGCGGCGGCACGATGGATGCCAGCCATCTCGAGAGTTTGCGGGTGTGTGCTGTCGCCATAGCGAACAGGCTCGCCAGCATCAAAGGCATCTTTGATCAGTCGTGGGTCAACATCCAGTGCGAGATAGGCTTGCTCTTCGTGCTTTAGAAATTGCGCCAAGTTCTGACCAACACGACCAAAGCCGGCGATGATGACGTGATCTTCTAAGTTGTCAGCATGTTCCGCGATCGCCATGGCTTTTTCTTCACGTTGCGATTCATAGTCGGGTACGACCCATTTAGCGATGGTGCCGTTATGACGGATCAGTAAAGGAGCTAAAGACATGCTGAAGACCAGTGCGGCAAGAATCGGTTGTATCTGATCACTGCTGACGATGTTGTTCGCTAAGGCTAAGGTGAGAAGAGCAAAACCAAACTCGCCACCTTGTCCTAAGACGATACCGGTGCGCAGTGCGACACCCCAGTCGCGTTGTAAGAACCAGGTCAAAAAGACAATCAGGCCGCCTTTGCCAAGCACCACGCCTAAGGTCAGCAATACGACCCATTGCCAATGACTTAAGGCCTCTGGGACGTTGAGCTGTGCGCCAACGGATATGAAAAATAAGCCGAGCAGAACATCTCGAAAAGGACGAATCTCGATCTCGATGTGATGGCGATATTCACTTTCCGCTAGCATTACACCCGCCAGGAAAGCACCTAACGCAAGCGATAGCCCCATTTGTTGGGTAGACCATGCTGCGGTCAATGCGAGCAAAAGAATCGCTAGGGTGAAAAGCTCAGCTGAGTAATAACCCGCAATCCAATTAAGTAG
>Ga0181599_1000853_pt1 | contig 31444 bp, 29 predicted proteins | sample 041ome_3_FD_148658 | JGI IMG/M metagenome (GOLD analysis project Ga0181599, IMG submission 148658) | Coastal salt marsh microbial communities from the Groves Creek Marsh, Skidaway Island, Georgia - 041405US metaG (spades assembly) | ecosystem: Environmental > Aquatic > Marine > Intertidal zone >...
GCGATTCGTGACGTTCGGTACCCAGAATATGCAAGCCACCCGCAGCAAGCACGGCCTCGTGACGTTCTTGCCACGCCGCCTTAATCGCTTCACGCTGTTCATCACTGATATCGCCCGCAGCCGAGAGCTCTGCCTCAAGATTACCGCCGAGCACGATATCTGTACCCCGGCCCGCCATGTTCGTCGCAATCGTCACCACGCCAGCGCGGCCCGCTTGGGCAATGATCTCGGCTTCCTGCTCGTGGTATTTTGCGTTGAGTACTTTGTGTTCGATCTTTGACTGCTTAAAGCGCGCCGAGAGCTCCTCTGAGGTCTCGACCGAAGCGGTACCCACAAGCACGGGTGAGCCCTTTTCAATGCAGGACAGCACGTCTTCGACGATCGCGTCGAACTTCTCTTCGCGCGTCAAATACACCAGATCGTTCAAGTCTTTACGCTGCATGGGCTTGTTGGTCGGTATCACCAAGACTTCGAGGCCATAAATTTGGCGGAATTCGAACGCTTCGGTATCTGCTGTACCCGTCATACCGGACAGCGTGTTATACAAACGGAAGTAGTTCTGGAAGGTCGTTGACGCCAAGGTCTGGCTTTCGCTTTGAATATTGACGCCTTCTTTTGCCTCGATTGCCTGATGAAGACCTTCAGACAAACGGCGGCCGGGCATGGTCCGGCCGGTGTGCTCATCAATCAATACCACCTGACCACCCTGCACGATGTATTCCACGTCTTTGTGGAACAGCGCATGGGCCTTTAGAGCGGAGTGTACGTGGTGCAAAAGATTCAGGTTTGTCGCGGCATATAGACTTTCGCCTTCCGTCAACAGACCCTCGCTGATCAAAAGGCCTTCAACGTACTCGTGGCCTTCTTCCGTGAGTTCAATCGAGCGCTGTTTCTCATCAATAGAGTAGTGTCCGGGCACTTCTTCTGTGCCCTGATTCAACATCGGCACAAAGCGGTTGATACGCTTGTATAAATCTGAGCTATCTGAAGAGGCACCGGAGATGATGAGAGGGGTTCGGGCCTCGTCAATTAAGATCGAGTCAACCTCGTCAACAATCGCAAAGTTCAGCTCTCGCTGCAGGCGATCAGCCGCCGAGAAGGCCATATTGTCGCGCAGATAATCAAAGCCGAATTCGTTGTTGGTACCGTAGATGATGTCCGCCGAATAGGCCTGCTTCTTTTGCTCAGCCGCCTGGCCCGATTTAATGACACCCACACTCAAGCCCAAAAAGCGATAGAGCGGCTCCATCCAGTGTGCATCGCGATTCGCCAAATAATCGTTTACCGTAACAAGGTGCACACCTTTTCCGGTCAGCGCATTCAGGTAGGCGGGCAAGGTCGCCACCAGGGTTTTTCCCTCCCCGGTGCGCATCTCAGCGATTTTGCCTTCGTGCAGTGCAATACCACCGATCATCTGCACATCGAAATGACGCAGCCCTAAGGTCCGTTTTCCTGCCTCACGAACCACCGCAAAGGCCTCAGGCAGTATGTCTGTGAGTGTTTCGCCCTGTTCTAAACGTGCCTTAAATTCAGATGTTTTGGCCGCCAGATCCTCATCTGTCAGCGCCTCTAAACTACCTTCGAATTCGTTAATCTTTACAACCAATTTACCGATGCGCTTTAACTCGCGGTCGTTACGGGTGCCAAAAACTTTTTTCAATACATTCGCAATCATCAGTCTCATCCTTAAAAAAATGGGGGGCTTGCCACCAGGTGGCCCGGAGCTGAGATTGCGGTTAGGAAAGTGTATTGTGCTGATACCGCGAGGGATCGATGGGTCTGCCAAACGCAAACACAGGTTGTTGCTCAAGATTAGCCCACGACACCGCTTGGGCAGAAGCGATCGATGCGTGATCGCGCTCACTATTATGCGCAATCGCACTATCGGGATGCTCAGGACATTCACTGACAAAAAGCACGCTTAGCGCAGATAAGCCATCGGCGCCAGAGGCGTCAACTAAAGGCTCTTGGCCTAGATGAAACCACGCCTTCGGGCTATGTCGATCTGCTATATCCGTTTGATGCAAGATACCAAGTGCAATTCGAACCGCAGTACGAATCGACAGCACCGGGCGGCCCGCCGCAGCGCGCTGGTCCGATGCTACAGCGTCGGACTTTGCCAATGACCCCGAATAGGCGCCACCACCCATGAAATCAAAGTGATAACTGCTAAGCTCTACATCAGAGACTGAGTCACTCACTGGCAGCGAAGCATAATTCGGCAAGGCCCAGCTCAGATCAGACTGAGCCAAAGCCAAACTCAAATCGAGCCCAGCGGTGTCGGTCGTCGACGAAACCGGATGAACCCATTGCTGCCAGTTTAGAGGCGCTTCGCCTACTACCCTGGTGGGTAAACTGGCGATATTTGAGGCCAGTGAACGCAGTGTATTGCGTGCTCGTAGGCTGAGCGACACCGGTCCTTGGCTAACCTGCGACTGGCTCGCTTCTTCAATCGAAGTCTGCGCTGAATACGAAAGTGCGGCTTCGCTGTCGCTACTGCCAACCAAGCCCATAGGTAAACCGACCAACACAACCGAGGCAATCGATTTACCCAAGCGCCGCCAGTCATGACTGACGATGCGCTCAACGATCTTGCTGGGGTTTGGCTTGCTCATACTGTGGCGCTGTGGGCGCGGGTGATTTAGTGAGCGCACAATATGCCATAAGCGGGCTCACAACACCAACTCGGCAGGGCATCATAAACCGTCAGTTTGTCACAAATGGGGGCTTTATATGTCGCCCGAAACGACGGCGACTGAAAGGTACAGTGCCGTCGGAGACTTACGGCATCAGACGGGAACTGAGACTGAGGATTGCCGCGACTGAGACTTGGGGGCGTACAATAATAGCCGCCAAAGCAACCATTGGCCGGCATTCTCTTAGCGTGCTGAAGGCGACGCCTTAAACTGCCAGGGCAACGGGACTCGTATTGTACGAGATCGGTGCACGCTGAGCTTCATCGAAGGTCACCATTTCCCAGGCGTCTTCTTGCTGCAGTAGGCTTCTCAACAGACGGTTGTTCAAAGCGTGACCGGATTTGTGGGCGCGAAACTCGCCAATCAGGCTATAACCCAAGAGATACAGATCACCAATCGCGTCGAGAATCTTATGCTTAACGAACTCATCCTCGTAGCGCAGACCGTCTTCGTTCAAGATACGGTACTCGTCTACGACGATGGCGTTATCCACACTGCCACCTTGAGCCAGCCCCTGCGAACGCAGGTACTCAATTTCATGCATAAAACCAAAGGTGCGCGCACGGCTGATCTCTTTCACGAAGCTTGTGCTGGAAAAATCGACTTCCGCGAAAGCCTTGCGATCGCGAAATACGGGGTGATCAAAATCAATATTAAAAGCGACTTTAAAGCCGTCAAAAGGCAAAAAAGTGGCAGTCTTGTCGCCGTCGGTCACGGTGACTTCTTTTTTAATGCGGATAAATTTTTTCAGTGCGGCTTGCTCTTCAATACCCGCCGACTGAATCAGAAAGACAAAAGGGCCAGCACTACCATCCATGATGGGGACCTCGGCGGCACTGACATCGATAAACGCATTATCGATGCCAAGACCTGCCATGGCACTGAGCAGATGCTCAACGGTGGAGACCCGCTGACCATCCGCAACTAAGGTGGTGGAGAGAGTCGTGTCACCTACGTTCAGTGCACAGGCCGGTATTTCAACTACGGGATCCAGATCAACGCGACGAAACACAATGCCATTATCAATCGGCGCCGGCGACAGGCCCAGAAATATCTTTTGGCCCGTGTGTAAACCAACACCGGTGGCTTTAATAGGATTGCGCAATGTGCGTTGTCTAATCATAGTTGCTGCCCTTTTATCAGCCGTTTTTAGTTCGGCCTCGTGTCAGCTCAATCGGCTTGACGACGCAGAAAAGCTGGGATGTCAAAGTAATCTCCACCTTCTTCAATGTCGGGTAGCTGACGCGCTGTGTTTCCCTCTACCTCGGCCTGCCGACGCTTGATAGTCGGACGGTCGAAATTTCTATAATCCGGTTTCATCTCACCTGAAGACTCAACCGCTACGGGTTTGACAACAGAAATCGGTTTTTTATCCACACCGACTTTAGATAATCCTGTTGCGACAACCGTAACCTTAATTTCATCGTGCATATCAGGGTCAATTACGGTTCCAATCACGACGGTGGCTTCCTCTGAAGCGAACTCTTCAATGGTGTCGCCCACCTCGGAGAATTCACCCAAAGACAAGTCCAGTCCGGCTGTAATGTTCACCAGAATACCGCGTGCACCCTGCAGATCGATATCGTCAAGTAATGGGCTTTGAATGGCCTTTTCTGCCGCTTCTCGGGCACGATCTTCACCGCTGGCACGTCCGGTACCCATCATCGCCATGCCCATCTCTGACATCACGGTCTTCACATCGGCAAAGTCAACGTTGATCATGCCGGGTCGGATGATGAGATCTGCGATCCCCTGAACGGCGCCCAAGAGTACATCATTCGCCTCGCGGAAGGCATCCAATAAGCTGGTACTTTTCCCCAAAACCTCAAGCAAACGCTCGTTCGGAATGGTGATCAGCGAATCAACGTACTGCTCGAGTTCCGCTAACCCGGCTTGAGCAATCGCAGTGCGCTTTTTACCCTCGAATGAAAATGGTCGTGTCACGACGGCCACGGTCAAGATACCCAGATCGCGCGCCACTTCGGCCACGACCGGTGCAGCACCCGTTCCAGTACCACCACCCATGCCTGCTGTAATAAAGACCATGTCGGCACCGCGGATCGACTCAGCAATCCGGTCGCGATCAGCCAATGCCGCGTCACGACCCACCATCGGATTAGCGCCAGCACCCAGACCTTTAGTAATGTCGCCGCCCAGCTGTAAACGCGTCTTCGACTCGATATCGGTCAGCGCCTGAGCGTCGGTATTCGCGCAGATAAAATCCACGCCTTCGATGTGGTTGGCGATCATGTGCTTCACGGCGTTACCGCCACCGCCGCCCACGCCGATCACTTTGATTACAGCACTTTCTGGTACGTTATCAATTAGTTCAAACATAGCTACTTCCTCTCTCCATTGTCACTTGCGTGACGTCTCTCCAAATAGAGCGGTCACCCGCACTTTTAATAATTTGATTGCATCCAATTTTTGAGGCGCGCCAAGAGGCCATCGCCCTCGCCTCTTGATTTACGCCCTTTAGACTGGCGTTGACGCGTATGCGCCGCACCGTATTCGAGCAAACCCACTGCCGTCGCATAGATTGGGTTACGCACGATATCGGTCAGCCCCTTCACTCGAGTCGGCACGCCGATTCGCACAGGCATATGAAAGATCTCTTCAGCGAGTTCGACTACGCCTTCCATTTTTGATGTCCCGCCCGTCAGCACAATACCCGCGGGAATCATGTCTTCGAAGCCCGATCGCCGCAGCTCGGACTGAACCAAAGTGAACAGCTCGTCATAACGAGGCTCAACCACCTCTGCCAATGAGTGACGCGATAAGTCACGCGGTGGGCGGTCGCCCACACTGGGCACCTTGATCATGTCCTCGGGCGAGGCCAGTTGCGTTAGCGCACAGGCGTACTTGATTTTAATTTCCTCAGCGTGCTGGGTCGGTGTGCGTAAGGCCATGGCGATGTCGTTCGTCACCTGATCGCCTGCGATCGGAATGACACCGGTGTGGCGAATCGAGCCTTCGGTAAATATGGCGATATCGCTGGTGCCGCCACCGATATCCACCATACATACGCCGAGTTCGCGCTCATCATCAGTGAGCACCGAGTAACTGGAAGCGACCTGTTCTAATATGATTTCGTCGACGTCTAGCCCGCAACGCTTAATACATTTTTCGATATTTTGGGCCGCGTTCACTGCACATGTGACCAAGTGCACCTTGGCTTCTAGGCGTACGCCTGACATGCCCATGGGTTCACGAATGCCCTCTTGGTTATCGATCACGTATTCTTGCGGCAAGATGTGCAAGATTTTTTGATCTGCTGGAATAGCCACCGCCTGTGCCGCATCCAGCACCCTCTCAAGGTCGGCTTCAATGACCTCGCCATCTTTGATCGCCACGATGCCATGGGAATTCAGGCTACGAACGTGACTACCGGCAATACCCACGTACACCGAGTGGATCTGGCAACCCGCCATGAGCTCCGCCTCTTCGATTGCCCGCTGCACTGACTGCACTGTGGACTCAATGTTGACCACAACCCCTTTTTTCATCCCTCGCGAGGGGTGACTACCCATTCCGATAATTTCGAGCTCGCCATTGGGATCAATCTCAGCCACCAGCGCCACCACTTTTGAGGTGCCGATGTCGAGTCCAACAATCATCTTGTTCTGAGCCTGAGGCGCCATCTTAGTATCCCCTTCCTGTATCCGAGTTGGCGGCGAGCGCCATTGAATCGGCGGGATCATTCACCGCCAGAGCGTTGCGATAACGCAGGTCAAAATGCGCGCGATCAGAGACCTCAGAGCCGAACCGCTCATACCAGCTCAAAAACCGCTGAAAGCGCGTTAAATGTGCTTTACGACCCAGTGTGATAACCATTCCACCGTCGAGGAATAGCTTGGTATCGCTCAGCGAATCCATGGTTATCGAGTTCAAGCGTCGGTCTTGATCGAGCGGCATCATCTCCGATAACCGAAGGTATAAATCCATCAGTTCCGCCTGCTGATTTAAGTCGCCTGACAGCTTAGGCAAGTCGAGGGCCTCACTGCCGGGCACCGGTTCAAACACCTGCCCTTCCGAGTTCAAGAATGATCCATCACCCCAGAGTGCAACGGGCGTGTGGGGCACCACTTCAATTTTCATTGCGTTGGGCCAAAGCCGTGTCGCAGAGGCTTTTTTGATCCACGTCAGCGACTCAACCTTTCGTTCTGTTAAGTCCAAGTCCCAACGAGCCGCATCAGAGGCGACGTGATCAACCAGCCATTCGTTCAAAGCAGACCGATGCAGTTCACCGATCTCACCCACAATCACGACCCGCTCCAGAGGCTGGGAGTGAATCGCCGCAACCACAGCCAAGGCGCCAACGAATAGAGCAAGCACACTCAAAGTGAAGGGGAGTGACTCGAGAACCCGCTTGCCCGCTTCCAATAGAGGGGTCATTGAGCTTGAAAAGGCGCGACGCCGATTCATGCGCTACGCCCTCCATTCGCCAGACTTAACTGGATAATCTGCATCAGCAAGTCCCCGATCGATAGACCTGCCGCACGAGCGGCCATGGGCACCAAACTGTGTGAGGTCATACCTGGCACTGTATTGGCTTCCAGAATAAAGGGCTGCCCTTCACGATCCATCATGAAATCAACACGCCCCCAAACCGCACAATCGATCGCACGAAACGCCCTGACAGCCAGCTCACCCAGTGCCAGCTCAGCCTCCTCTGACAAGCCACAGGGGCAGAAATACTGAGTGTCGTTAGAGATATACTTCGCGTGATAGTCGTAAAAGGTTTCCTGCGCTGCCAAGCGAATCGCAGGCAATGCGCGCTCACCCAAGATCGCAACGGTATATTCCTCGCCCACGATGCGCTGCTCAGCGAATACGGGGCCACGATACTGAGCCGCGCTCTTGAAGGCTTCCACTAATTCAACCTCAGTGGTGGCCAAGCTCATACCAATGCTCGAGCCCTCATAGGCGGGTTTGACAAAAACCTGACCAAAACGCTCGATAACCGCTTTGAAGTCCGTTGTTTCGTCAAGCACTTCGGAGTCCGCCACCGGCAAGCCTTGGGAGGACCAAATCGATTTGCTACGCAGCTTGTCCATACCCAAGGCAGCGCCCAAAACACCCGAACCCGACTGCGGAATACCGAGCGTGGCAAGGAGTCCCTGCATGGATCCATTTTCACCCGCTCCGCCGTGCAAGATATTAAAGGCGAAGTCGACGCCAGTCAGTGATTCCAGCCATCCCGCTTCGGCCGGATCAATCACACGAACCGCTCTACAAAGCGGGCGCAAGTGTTCCACCACCGTGGTACCGCTCATAAGCGAGACCTCTCGCTCGGCCGATACGCCGCCCTGCAATACAGCGATCGTCATGTCGCGGATCGATAAATCAGTCAACATGCGACAAACCCTCGCTTTTCATTTGAGTCAGACTGTGCGCGAGCGATGTAATATTGCCCGCACCTTGCGTAATCACCACGTCTTGATCATTCAGCAAGTCAGCTAGGATTTGAGGTACTTCCTCAATTGAGGCCGCATAAATTGGCTCCACGTGACCGCGAGAGCGGATGCTTCGGGCCAGTGCTTTACTGTCAGCGCCCGGAATCTCCGCCTCGCCTGCCGCGTAAACGTCGAGTAGGATCAACACATCGCAGCGGCTCAGCACACGAACGAAGTCTTCGTACAAATCGCGTGTTCGCGTAAATCGATGTGGCTGATAGATCATAACCACTCGGCTGTCTGGCCAGACTTGCGCTGCGGAATTCAGCGTTGCCTCAACCTCTGTCGGATGATGTCCATAGTCATCGACTAAATAAGCTTGACCCCGGCGATGCACCAAAGCGCCCAGCTGCTCAAACCGACGCCCTACGCCAGCAAAAGTCGCCAAACCTTGTGTCACCGCCTCTACCGACAGCCCCTCGTCCAAGGCAACGGCCGTCGTCGCTGCGGCGTTGAGTACATTGTGCAAACCGGGCGCATTAACTCGCAAACGCAGTTCGCCATGATTGGGGGTTGCAAGCTGGAAGGCACTCGCCGCGCCTTCGGCTCTGATTGATGTTATTCGATAGTCAGCGCCTTCTGATTGCCCGTAAGTGAGCACTGAGCGGTTGATAAAAGGAATCAAGCCGCGCACTTCGGGGTCATCCACACACAAAATCGCCATTCCGTAGAACGGCAAGTTGTGTAAAAACTCGATAAAGGTGTGCCTCAGCTGCTGCAGATCACCGTTGTACGTATCCATGTGATCGGCTTCGATGTTCGTGACCACTGACACCATTGGGGTCAAATGCAAAAACGAGGCGTCACTCTCATCTGCCTCTGCAATCAAATAACGACTGCCTCCTAATTTCGCATTACTGCCAGACTGATTGACTCGACCGCCAATTACGTAGGTGGGGTCTAAATTCGCAGCAGCGAATACGGATGCAATCATACTGGTTGTAGTGGTCTTACCATGGGTTCCAGCCACCGCGATGCCGTGACGATAGCGCATCAACTCAGCTAACATTTGTGCACGCGGTACGATAGGGATCCGTGCTGATTTCGCCGCTTGGTACTCCGCGTTTTCAGGCGTTACTGCAGTAGAGGTCACCACCACGTCAGCGCCTGCCACGTGGTCGGCTGAATGACCGATGAACACCCGAACCTTGGCGTGCTCAAGTCGCTGCGTGACCGCGGAAGACCGGATATCAGAGCCCGAAACCTCGTAACCCAAGTTCGCTAACACCTCCGCAATGCCACTCATACCGGAGCCACCCACACCAACGAAATGAATGCGCTTAATTCGTCGCATTGCAGGCACAGTGAATACAGACGCTTCAACGGTCATCTATCGCCTCCTCGCACGCGCGAACCATTCGCTGTGTCGCATCCAATTTGGCGATACTGCGCGCCGCTTCCATCATGTTACTCAGTCGCTCTGGCGCTCGAGTGAACGCAATGCAAAGCTCTGCCAATTGGCCCGCCGATGTGTCGGCCTGCTCTAACACGATGGCTGCACCGACGTCAGCCAAGAACGCGGCATTTTTGCGTTGATGATCGTCGATCGCATTGGGCAAGGGAATCAACACAGCGGGACAAGCCGCCGCCGTTACTTCGGAACAGGTCAGGGCGCCGGCGCGAGCAATAACAACATCCGCCCATTCGTAAGCCGCAGCCATATCTTCAATAAACGCCGATACGCGGGTTTCGCTGAAGCCGCGTGAAGCGTATTCCTGCGTTACCTTATCTAGATGTGCCTTACCGACTTGATGCCACACTTCGAGCCCCGCCGAAGCCCCCTTCTTGTCCATCTCAACCAACACATCGGGCAACAGACGATTAATCGCCAACGCCCCTTGCGAGCCACCCAAAACGAGGACTCGAAGTGCTCGCTCGGGAGCATAAGGATTGCGCTGATCACCCACCGCGGCAATATCAGATCGAACTGGATTACCGATCCATTCAGCTTCAGTGGAACCTACAAAGGCACCATCGAACGCCGTAAATACCCGCGAGGCGAAGCGACGCAGGAATCGATTAGTGCTTCCAGCGACCGCATTTTGCTCGTGGATAAACAAGGGGCTGCGAGTCAAAAATGCCGCCAGACCGCCGGGCGCTGCAACATACCCCCCCATTCCAATGACAACAGCCGGACGTTCGCGCATGAGTATGACGATCGCCTGCACAATCGACCAAGCCAATCGTGCCAAGCCAGAGGTCAATGACACCAAAGACTTACCTCTCAGGCCCCGAACCGCAAGGGTGTGGAGCGGTATACCGGCGTCGGGTATCAAGCGCGCTTCAAGCCCCGCTTTCGTGCCCAACCAAGCAATTCGATAACCCTGCTCTCGCAAGGCACGCGCAACCGCCAAACCCGGAAAGATGTGACCACCGGTTCCCCCCGCCATAATCATTACCAGAGCCCGACTCATAAGCTGGGCCTCCGTGGTTCGGGCGTGAGTGACTCACGTGTCATGCGCAGAGCGATCGCCATAAGGCAGAGTGTGACAATCAAGGAGCTGCCGCCAAAGCTAATCATGGGCAGCGTGAGTCCCTTAGTCGGCAATAAGCCCATACTCATACCCATGCTCACGAAGACCTGACCGGAGAGCATGAGGGCAATACCGGCGAACACGTGACTTTCAAACGCGCGCCCTACCGAGAGTGCCCTTCGACTCCACCAAAACAGGCGGGCGACAAGAATTGCGAATAAAACCAGCAGGCCTGCGGCACCGATGAACCCCGTCTCTTCAGCCCAAATGGAAAACACAAAATCTGTGTGGGCCTCGGGTAAATAAAAGAGCTTTTGAACCGACTGACCCAAGCCCACCCCAGAGAGCTCGCCGCGACCAAAGGCAATCAGCGACTGTGTCAACTGAAAACCTGAATTGAAAGGATCAGACCACGGATCTTGGTAGGCCAAAAAGCGCTTGAGGCGATACGGGGCGTACGCCACCATCGCCGCGCCAAGTAACGCGAGACTGCCCGCGACAATAAAAAACTGCACGAGTCGAACACCGGCCAGAAACAGCATACCCAAGGCGGTACCCACTACGATAACCGTCGCGCCAAAATCAGGCTCCAGGAGCAGTAAGCAGCCAATGCCGCCCACAACCACCAGAGGTTTTATAAATCCCTTCCAAGAGTCACGCACCTCATCTTCTCGGCGCTGCAGGTAAGACGCCAAGAACAGAATTACCGCGGCTTTCGCTACTTCGGATGGCTGAAGATTCACCACACCCAGCGGGATCCAACGCTGTGCGCCATTCACCTCACGCCCGATACCGGGGATCAATACAACGATTAAGAGCGTGATCGCGACCAAGAGCGCCAGCCAAGCCGTTTGGCTCCAAAATCGGATCGGAATCGAGTACGCAATGATCGCAAAGAATAGGGCCACCACAAGATACACCGCGTGTTTCATCGCGTGGTACCAGCGCCAGCCAAATACGGTCTCAGCATAGTCAACGCTCGCGCTCGCAATGGCGAGCAAGCCAATCCCGCACAGCGTGGCAATACACAGTACCAGCCATCGATCCAATTCGGCTAAGGGCATCGGGGTAGACGTCGCGCTTGTCATAACGTAGCCCCCCCCTCTAGAACCAGAGTCCGAAAAGTTTCACCCCGGTCCATGTAATTCTGGAACTGATCAAAACTCGCACACGCCGGTGATAAAAGCACCGTATCGCCGGGAGCCGCCTGAGATCGAGCGCTGGCAAGGGCCTGCCTTAGATCATCGACACGGATGAGAGGAGGCTCAAACCCCAACCCTACTAATTCATCTGCCGCCGCACCGAATACAATCACCGCTTTAGCGCGCCGATTCACCGGCTCAAGCAAAGCCTCGAAAGACTGACCTTTGCCGACGCCGCCGAGCAACGCAATCAGGCGACCGCTCTCTCCTATCCCTTCAATCGCGGCAAGGGTCGAGCCCACGTTCGTCGCTTTAGAGTCGTTGATGAAGGCCACGCCATTATGGTCGGCCACATGCTCACAGCGATGAGGTAGACCCTTGAACTGAGTCAAAGCGAGCGACATCCCCTCGAGGCCAGCACCCATTGCGTAAGCTATGGCGCAAGCCGCAAGCGCGTTACGCACGTTGTGATCACCCTGCAGGGCAATGTCACTCGTATCAATTACGTTTAACTCACCCATCCAAATCGCGTTATCGGCTAAGCGAAAATTCAGGTCTCGATTGGCTTTCGTACCGTAACGAATAACCCGCACGGTATTGTCAACCAGAGCATTTGTTAAAGGGTCATCGTCGTTTATAACCGCCGCTTTCGCGCCCCTGAAAATACGATGTTTGGCCGCATGGTACAGGGGCATCGATCCGTGTCGGTCTAAATGGTCGGGTGTGATATTCAGAACCGCAGCGACAGTCAGACCCAAATTATGAGATCGCTCCAGCTGAAAGCTCGACATCTCGATCACATACCGTTCACTGCCATCATTCAAAAGCTTGAGGGCGGCGGGAGAGAGATTACCACCCGCTGCAGCCTTGAAACCCGAGGCTAACAGCATCTGCGCAACCAATGTTGTCACCGTCGATTTGCCGTTGGAGCCGGTAATACCTGCAACGGGAACGTCAACGGCCTGCATGAATAGATCTAGATCACCCAAAATTTCAGAACCGGCTTCGCGTGCCCTAACCACTAGGGTATCGGTCAGAGCCACACCGGGGCTCACCACCCAGATCGAATTCGGTCCCATCCAATGCTCGGCGTCCTGGGCTTGAACAAACTGGACACCGGGGAATGCACTCCTGAGTTCATCTAGATTGAACTTGTCCGTTCGGCTGTCAAAGGCCACGACCGATTTGCCAAGCGAATACAAATGGTCAATCACAGACAAACCTGTCTCACCCAAACCCATTACGACATGGATTTGGTCGGAGGCAATTAATGTCTGCATTGACTCAGTCATACTCTATCTCAGCTTCAGGGAAGCAAGGCCAAATAAGACCAACATGACCGTGATGATCCAGAAGCGAACGATTACCCGGGGCTCAGGCCACCCTTTCAGCTCATAGTGATGGTGTAGCGGTGCCATCCGAAAAATGCGTTTCCCGGTCAACTTAAACGAGGCCACCTGCAAAATGACCGACACGGTCTCGAGCACGAAGATACCGCCCATGATGAAGAAAACAATTTCATGACGCGTGATGACGGCAATACACCCCAAAGCCGCACCCAGAGCCAACGCGCCCACGTCACCCATAAACACCTGCGCTGGGTACGTATTGAACCAGAGGAATCCAAGACCCGCCCCCGCCAGAGCACCGCAGATCACAGCGAGCTCGCCGCTCCCCGGTATGTAGGGAATAAGCAGGTAATCGGCAAAGTCTGCCCGCCCAGTCAAATAAGCAATGATTCCGAGCGCCGCCCCCACCATCACCGAAGGCAGGATTGCGAGACCATCTAGACCGTCGGTCAGATTCACCGCGTTACTGCCACCCACAATGACGAAGTAGGTGAGGACAATGAAAAAAGGCCCTAGCGGCACGATCCAGTCTTTTAAGAATGGCACGTACAGTTCGGTCATGGCATCAATACCACTGTATTGATACAGATAAACCGCTGCGGCAAAACCCACGATCGACTGCCAAAAGTACTTCCAGCGCGCCGGTAAACCCCGTGAATCGCGCTCGACGACTTTACGATAATCATCGACCCAACCAATCGCACCGAACGCTAAGGTCACCAGTAGAGTAAGCCAAACAAAGTGATTATCGAGATCACCCCACAAAAGCGTGCTTATGGCGATAGAGCTCAGAATCAGAATCCCACCCATGGTCGGAGTACCGGCCTTGACCAAGTGTGATTGTGGGCCATCATCTCGGACCGCCTGACCCACTTTAAGACGGTGCAGGTAGCGGATGGTGGCTGGACCGGTAATCAGCGCGATTGCCAATGCGGTTCCGGCAGCTAGGATGCTCCGTAAAGTCAGATAACCGAAGACCCGAAAGGACGCATCGTACTGGCTTAAATATTCAGTTAGCCAAACTAGCATGAGCGTGTCTCCGTGTAAGCCATGGCCTCAACCACTTTATCCAACCCAACGTTCCTGGATCCCTTCACCAAGGCAACGTCAAATTGGGGAGTTTCTGTTAAATGAGCAAGGACTTCGCCGACATTTTGGAAGTAGCGGAAGGACTGGTTCTCGATGATCGGCCACAGCGGACCCACAAACCAAACCGCATCAAGCTCGCACTCACGGGCTAAATCACAGACTTCTCGGTGGTAGGCGTGCTCATTCTCGCCCAGCTCCGCCATGGTGCCGAGCACCGCGAATCGGCCACCTGTAGTGTTAGACAAAACCGAAAGCGCGCCTTTGGTCGCGGCTGGGTTAGCATTGTATGAATCATCGATGACTCGCCGGCCTGAGCTAAGCCTTAAGACTCGCATGCGGCCATCCACGGCCTTAAAGGTCGCCAGCTGTGACTGAATCAGCTCGATCGGCAACCCACACGCCAAAGCAGCTGTGATACAGGCAACCACATTACCCACGTTGTGTAGACCCAACAGCGGCGAATGGAATTGATACGCCCCCAAGGCACCCTCGATGTCGAAGACCACGCCATCGAGACCCTGATCCTGCACGTTGACGATACGGACGTCCGCATTCTCAGCGAAACCATAGGTTTGGGCGCGACCGGCGATACGCTGCTTCCAAGAGCCGACATAAGGAACATCTGCAGTCATGATCGCCAAGTCGCCACTGTCCATGTCGTCAAAAATTTCACCCTTGGTTTCAGCAATCGCATCCAGCGAACCGAAGGTCCCCATGTGAGCGGGCAGCACGGCTGTCAGGATCCGGATTTGCGGTTTAACCAGCTCACAAAGATGAGCGATATCGCCTTTAAACCGAGCCCCCATTTCAACCACGGAGAACTCAACGTCGTCACCGAATGAGAGCAAAGTGAGCGGAACACCCAACTCGTTATTGTAATTCCCCTTAGTGGCACCCACCTTCGCCTGCCCGCTGAGAATGTGCGCAAGAAGCGATTTAACCGTGGTCTTACCGGCACTGCCCGTCACACCAATAAAGCGGGCCTGCAGCTGGCTGCGATACCACTTTGCGAACCGAGCTAAAGCGATCTGAGTGTCCTCTACCAGAATTTGAGGCAGGTCCACCGCGCGTCGCTCACTTACGAGCGCCCCAACGGCACCCGCGGTCTTTGCAGACTCCAAATAATCGTGACCATCCACCCGCTCGCCTCTCAGCGCCACGAAGATACAGCCCGGTTCCGCGGCACGGGAATCAATGGCAACACCGACGCTACTGACCGACTGGCCATACAGCGTACCGCCAACAAGGGATGCGACTTTGGATAAGTGCACAGAGAGCCTCATGCACAAGCCCTCTTTTTTAAGGCACCGTAGGCCACCTGATAGTCGGAAAACGGAATGACCTTGTCCTTCAATATCTGTTCAGTTTCATGGCCTTTTCCAGCCAAGACAACGATATCGCCCGGCTTGGCCGAGCCTATGGCGAAATCAATCGCTTCTTTACGGTCAACGATTTGCGCCAAGGGTCGACATCGCGACTGCGCGATATCATCTAGAATCTTAAGTGGACATTCGGATCTGGGATTGTCACTGGTCAAAACGACGTTCTCTGCGCCGGCGGCTGCGGCGTCACCCATGAGCGGCCGCTTGGAACGATCTCGATCCCCACCGCAGCCAAAAACCACCCAAAGCTGATTTTGAACCGCAGATCGCAGGACACTAAGCACTCGACTTAGCGCGTCGGGCGTATGGGCATAATCTACGAACACCTGAATATCCGCAGTCACCTCCACCCGCTGCAGACGCCCTGGAACACCCACGAGCGTTGCAGCAGCCTGCAGGAGGTCTTGCAGATCAAAGCCCTCGGCAACGAGCATCAAAATAGCGGTGATCAAATTGCGAAGGTAAAACTCACCGACGAGCGGCGTCTCCAGGCGCATTTCCTTACCATTTAGAAACAAGGATGCTCGCGTCCCTGTTGCGCCATATGAGGGCACAACCACGACATCAACTTCAGCGACCGTATCAAAGCTGAACGTCGTTAGCCTGACGGCCGAAGGTACTCTCGAGATCAGCGCGCGTGCATTTGGATCATCGCAGTCAACAACGACGGATTCGAGAGAGTCAAAATCCAGAATCTTGGCCTTGGCATCAATGTACGCGGTCATACTCTTGTGGTAATCGAGATGATCCTGGGTGATATTCGTTATCGCGGCAACACGAATATTGAGCCCCGACATTCGCCCCTGCGCCAAACCATGTGATGAGGCCTCAATCGCCACATGCTGAGCACCCTTAGCTTGCGCTTCCACCATAAACGCGTGCAGGGCAAAAATATCGGGTGTGGTATTGTTTGACTCATGGGAGACTTCGGAAATCTGAAACCCCAAGGTACCTACAGATGCGCCCACCCGACCCAACCTTTCTAGCAGTTGCGCGATCAAATTGACGGTAGAAGTCTTGCCGTTCGTACCGGTTACCGCCAACACGCGGGCCCGATCACCGCTCGCCCCATAAAATCTGCCAGCGAGTTGCACCAGGTTTTCAGACAGGTATTCTACGCGCGCACACCCAAGATGCGGGGCCAACTGAACATCGCGATCACAGAGCACCGCACTGGCTCCCCGGTTTAAGGCATCCTCTAGATACTCAAGCCCATGTGCTTGATGCCCCGTAAGCGCGACAAAAGCAAAACCGGGCTTAACTTGACGACTATCCAGCGCAAGACCCCGAATCCGTGCGTCTCGAACAGGATACGCGATACCCTGTAGCAGGTCTGAGAGGGACATCTGCAGATCAGCCATCCTGCCCCTCCTCCCCATAGCCGTTCAGCGCGGCCAGCCCCTCCAGCACAGGTCCAAAGTGAGGCGCACGCCCCATGACCCGCAACATCGATTCGGTCATGTCAGCAAATACCGGGGCCGAAATCGAGCCCCCGCCGACAGACTCGCCTTTCGGCTCGTCCACCATCACGACGCTCACCAGCTGCGGAGAATCAGCCGGTGCGATGCCCGCGAACCAGGCAATGTATCTACTGCGATCGTAACCACCCGCCGCGGCCTTGTGTACGGTGCCCGTTTTACCCGCAACCTGATAACCGGACACGTTCGCCAATATCCCAGTACCGCCTTTCGCGGCAACCGACCCAAGCATCAACTTCACTTTTTCGGCCACATCTTCTGAGATAACTCTTGGCGCAAGCGACTCTGGCTCTCCGCGCTGCCGCAACAGGGTCATTGGTGCCTGCCTGCCTTGGTTTGCAAAGACGGAATAAAAGTGAGCTAACTGCGCGGGAGAGACGGTTAAACCATAGCCAAAAGCGAGAGTCGCCTGCTCGATATCGCTCCAACGGTTTTGCATCGGCAAAACACCTGAGGACTCCCCCGGAAACCCGACACTGAGCGAGCGACCAACACCGAATCGGCGCAGAACGTCCATCAAAGGCTCGCGACCTATCTCCAGTGCGATGTGGGTTGTACCCACTTGGCTCGATTTAGCTAGCACACCTGCCAGAGTAAGCTCGCCGTAATCCACCGGATCTTTGAACGTTTTACCTTGAACTACAGTCCAACCTGGAGCCGTATCGATCACCGATTCTGGCGTAAATTCGCCCGTTTCAATCGCGGCAACCGCGGTAAGCGCCTTGAAGGTGGAGCCAGGCTCATACTGATCAACGAACACGCGGTTACGCATAGTTTGCGAATCAATTTCACTTCGATCGTTTGGGTTAAAACTAGGATAGTTTGAGACTGCAAGCACTTCTCCCGTTTTTGGATTTAGGGTGATCGCGGAAGCCAACTTCGCTTTTGTGGTTTCCACCACCTCTTGCAAAGCACGAAACTGCACATATTGCATTCGCAGGTCGATACTGAGACGAATGTCATCCCCATCCGCCGCCGCCTGAATCAATCCAACGTCCCGCACGGCGCGACCGGCGCGATCTTTAATGTACTTCTTCCGCCCCTCAGAACCACGCAGAACTTCATCAAATGCCAGTTCGAGGCCGGACAAACCCTGATCTTCTAAATCCGTCAGCCCAACCAGCTGTGCCGTGAGATCCGCGGCTGGGTAGAATCGACGATAGCCGCGTTCTGCGCTGATCCCTCTGAAATTCATATCCAGTACCGCGGCAGCTGCTTCTGGCGTCATGTTCCTGCGTAAATACATAAACTGCCGACTTGCATAGGGAGCCAAACGATCAGCCAAGGATGTCTTACTTTCATTCAGCACCTGCGCCAGTTCACCTAACCGACCGCGATCAAAATGCTGGGGGTTAAGAATGAGCGACACCACCGGCGTAGACACAGCCAATGGAACGCCATTTCGATCTAAGATCGCCCCTCTGTGCGCGGGTATCGCCGCGTAGCGAACCGCCCTGGCGTCGCCCTGCGACTGTAAAAAGGATTGCCCCTGCTCGCTATCGAGTAACTGCAAGGCAGCCATTCGAATCAAGAGTGCAGCGGCGAGCAAACCCAGAACTAGAGCAATAAAGTAGAAGCGCCACGGGCGCTCCGAGAGACTCACTTCCTGCCCGCGTCGACTCATGGGCGGACCACTCTAATCTCAGAAGGGGAAGGAGAGACCAAATCCATCTGAGCTGCGATCGAATCAACGCGACCCATTTGAGTATATGCGCTCAACTCAAGCAACAAACGGCTCGACTCATCCCGCAGGAACCATTGCCGCGCCTCCAAAACCTGTAAACGACTGGTCAGATTGCGCGCATCTTGAGTCGATGCGATAACAGCAATACCCGAAAACAGGTTGAGCAGGGCCAAAACAGGAACGAACAGCCTTTTCACAGACACCTCCGCTCCGCCACACGCAACACGGCACTGCGTGCTCGCACATTCGCCGCAACTTCCCGTTCTTCAGGTTTGATGGCCTTACCCACTAAGCGCAAAGGGCCCAAAGCGGCTTCGCCCATCACAGGAATGCCCCTGGGAATTTTGGGACCACGGGTCATGTCGCGCATAAAATGCTTAACCCGGCGGTCCTCGAGCGAATGAAAACTGATCACCGCCAGTCGACCGCCCGGCACGAGACAGCTCACAACATTTGCCAGCAAGTTATCGAGATCGTCGAGCTCTCGGTTTACCGCAATTCGTACGGCCTGAAACGTGCGAGTCGCCGGATGCTTGTGCTTCTCCCACTTCGGATGCGCCACCTTCACAATTTCAGCTAGCTCGCCGGTCGTTGTAATGGGCTTTTTTTGACGCGCTTCCACAATCGCACCTGCGATGCGCTTTGCGTAGCGCTCTTCACCATATTCACGCAGGATCTCCACCAGATCGGATTCATCGATCTCTGCTAGATACTGCGCCGCTGTTAGACCCGCTTGGTTATTCATTCTCATGTCGAGCGGCCCCGTTCTCTGAAACGAAAACCCGCGCGCATCATCATCCAGCTGAGGGCTGGACACACCCAGATCCAACAGAATTCCGTTAACGCCCGCCCAGCCAAGCCCGGTTAAGACGGTGGGAAGATCAGCAAAGCTGCCATGATACACATGGACTCGAGGGTCCGACTTGCTTAGACCTGAGGCGACGCAAATTGCTTGCGGATCTTTATCCATAACGAGAACCGAAGCGTCGGGGCCGAGCGCAGACAAGAGCGCACGCGCATGTCCACCGCGACCAAACGTCCCGTCCACGTAGCAGCCATTAACGTCACTAACAAGCGCCTCAATAGACTGCTCTAATAAAACCGACTCGTGCATTCCAACACCTACAGGGTGAGTGACATGAGTTCGTCCGGCAGCTCTGCCTCCGCTCCGGTTTCAAGCAAGGCCTGATCACGCTCTGCAAGCCACGCATCTTCAGACCGACCATATCTCCAACTTATTCCCCTGCCCCACAAGCACCAATTTCTTGTCGAGTCCCGCATATTCGCGCAAGGGAGCGGGCAGCAATAGCCGGCCATTGCCGTCCATATCCAAATCTGTGGCATATCCCAGGGTTAATCGCTGAAAACGTTTGACAGCAGGCTTCAATGCCGGGAGCGCTTGGATTTGTTTTTGGATACCTTCCCATTCGGGCAAGGGGTACAGCGCAAGGCAATGAACCTGCGTGTCGATTGTAATAACTACGGCGCCTTGGCAATGGACCAAAAGAGGCTCGCGATGCTTGGCTGGTATCGCCAATCGCCCCTTCGCATCCATATTGATGTGATGCACGCCTCTAAACACTCTATTCCCGCCCTTTTTGTTTTCGATAAACCCACAAAAAACCAGATTTACCCACTTTTCTCCACTTTGCGACACTATAGAGGCCAAAGAAGGCCGCTGTCAAGCTGGCGATTTGGCAAAAAACAGTGTTATTTCAGTTAATTAGATACGAAAAGTGAGCGCAGCACGGGCTCAGAACGAGCCATTACTAAGGCAATTTTTGTCGAGGATACACAGCGCTATAAGGACTAGGTCACACTTCACTTTAACAAAAAGCGTAGAGGGGAATAAAAATCTAAAAATTAATAACCAAAAGATATAAAAACGAGTCGATCGATAAGCCGGGTTCTGTCGTGGACGATCATTCCTCTGCGACCAATGTCACCATTGGCCTGTAGCGACCTACCCGAACCCGCCGCGGGTCACGACTGAAGGGTTCCTATTTGGTCTTGCTCCGAGTGGGGTTTACCATCGCCAAACCTGTTACCAGATTTGCGGTGCGCTCTTACCGCACCATTTCACCCTTACCGTCATCGAGATGGCGGCGGTTTACTTTCTGCTGCACTTTCCGTAGGCTCGCGCCCCCCAGGCGTTACCTGGCACTCTACCCTATGGAGCCCGGACTTTCCTCCAGAAGCTACTGCCTCCAGCGATCGCCTAATCGACTCGGCCGACAGACTAACCGCTACCTCAGGCCCGATCAAACTTTATTTTTAATTTCAAGCAAGCGAGCGTAAAGATCATTCTTCTTCAAACCCAAATAATCCGCAACAATCCCCGCCGCGACCTTAGGCGGCGCATACTCCGCCACACTCAACAACAACCCCTCTTCCGCATCTCCCAGCTGAACTGCGGGCTCTTTAGAACCCGCAATGATCAAGACGATTTCGCCGCGTTGCTGATTCGTGTCAGCCGCAACGAATTCGGCCAAATCAGCTAAGCAAGCACGCTTAATGGTTTCGAAGGTTTTCGTAATCTCGCGGCACATGCATGCCTCACGCTCAGCACCAAAAACAGCAATGGCATCCCGCAAGGACGCGAGCACACGGTGTGGCGCCTCGTAAATAATCAAGGTCGCGCTGCTGTGCGCCAAATCAGCGTACCAACCTCGACGAGCCGTCTCTTTCGCTGGCGGGAACCCCGCAAACGTAAATCGGTCCGACGCCAAGCCTGCCACTGAGATCGCAGCAATAGCCGCACTTGGTCCCGGCACCGGCACCACAGCCAAGCCCCGATTCTGCATTGCGCGCACCACAGGGTAGCCCGGATCCGAGACAAGAGGGGTGCCTGCGTCACTAATCAACGCGACCGTTCCACCTGACTCAATGACCTCAGCAAATTTGGCTTCGATATGACTTAAATCAGAATGTTCATGGTAGGCAACCAGAGCTCGCTCAATGCCAAAATACTGCAAGAGTTTGCGACTGTGGCGCGTATCCTCTGCCGCAACAAGATCTGCATCTTTCAGGACCTGAAGCGCGCGAAGCGTGATATCATCGAGATTTCCGATGGGCGTTGCTACGATATACATGCCGGGTTTCAAACTTACCTCCAGCGCTTGGGGTTATAGATGACAAACGCAAACAATAGCATGAAGCCAAGCTCAAGGCTTCGAGTGCTCTGTGTTTTTGCGTTCATGGCGAGTCTAATCGCGGGATGCGCGCAAACACCCAGCAACACATCCACGCCCAAACCCAGATCGACGCAGGATGTCACTGAACCGACAAAAGCGTTTCAAGCACCCACGGAGCCTGAGATCGAGGCCATGCGTGAAACCTTGCGGCAATCAGAGGAAGCACTCGAGCGCAACCAAATCCTAGCGAGCCTGAGCTTGCTTCAACAAATACAGTCAGGGTTACTCAGCACGGAAGAGCAAGTCAAAGCGGAGTGGATTTCAGCTAAAATCCACGCCTATCGAGGCCACTACCGTGAAGCCAGAGCCCTCTACCGATCAATTCTAACGCGAAACGAGTCCGACCTTCCTCGACCCCGCCAAACCCTACTAGAGGAACAATACACTCTGGCACAACAGCATCACGATCAATACATACTCATCGTTGCGGGGCTCGAGCTTTTGTTGCGATATGAACCCAGCTCCCCGTCTAATATTGCCTTTAATTTGAGCTTAGCTCTCGCGCAAGCCTCGCCAGAAGAGGCAGGCGAAATTCTAGATTCCATTCCAACATCGAATCGAACACCAATCAAAGCAGCCCTTGCCAGTGGGGCTTTGCTCAGAAGGGATATTGGCATAGCGCTGTGTGAGGCTTGGCAGACTATTTCTGAACTTAAGCTCGCCATTCAGCCCCTTTGCACAACCGACTCAAAAGATGGGAACGCAGAACTGGTTCTTGCACTGCCCCTGTCTGGGCGATTGAAACCGGCTGGGGAGGCCATCCTCGACGGCATCGTAGAAGCCCACCTAAAATCAGGGCACGCGACTCGGCTCGAAGTCATTGATACGGACACCATCAACATAGCAGCGCTAGCAGACCAACTGAAAGGCAAGCCGCTCTCACAATTGATCGGACCTCTAGAAAAAGAAAAGCTGGCGCAGCTAGCGAGCCTTGTTGGACCGGAGCAAGGTGTCATTGGTCTCAATACCTTAGAGAACTCGGACTCGTCATCAAACGTCGTACAACTTGCCCTAAGCCCCGAATCCGAAGCGAGAGACTTGGCTGCGCGGGTATTCGCAACAGGCGCTCGACGACTCTTGATTATTCGACCTCAGACCGATTGGGGCGCTCGGACACTGCTGGCTGTTCGCTCAACCTGGGAGTCACTAGGCGGGATTGAGGTCGCGACCGCCACCTATCGAGGCCAAGATGACTACGAAGCGGCCCTTCAAGTAGCCCTGGGCGTAGCGGACAGCAGCGCAAGGCGGCGTGAACTAGGTCGCGCCAGCGGTTTATCCACCCATCTTCAAACACGGCGGCGACAGGACATCGATGCCATTATTTTACTGGCCAGCAGTCCGCAGGAAGCCCGATCACTCAAGCCACTCTTGGCTTTCCATTTTGCAGATGACCTACCCACCTTCGCCCTGTCGGTGATCAATGAACTACCCTCGCAAATCGACCACAAAGATCTCGATACGCTGTATGCACTGGAGATTCCGTCGATACCACCTTTCCGTGAATCAAGGGCAAATAGCGCCAGCCTGGCGAGGCTTAATGCACTGGGGATGGACGCCTACAACTTAGCTGAAGCCATTGATGTCGAGACCGGTAAACTCAGCAGTTTGCACCGAGGCTACACGGGTCTGCTATACCTTAATGATGAAAAAAAACTTATCCGGCACATGAATTTATACCGATATGACCAGGAAACCCTAAGACGCGAATGAGACAATAGCCGCTCGAGGGGTAACGATGAAGTCATTGGGAATCATTTTTGAAGCGCGTGCGGCGGCCTATCTTAGAGCCCAAGGTCTCGAGTTAATTGCTCAGAACTATCGTTGCCGTGAGGGGGAAATCGATTTAATCATGTCTGACCACAGCACACTGGTATTCGTTGAAGTGAAGCAGCGAAGCTCCGACCGCTTCGGTTCTGCAGCCGCTACGGTGACTCAGAAAAAGTTGTCGCGAATCTATCGAACGGCCGAGCGTTTTCTTCAGAAGCACCCTGAGTTCAGTCACATGCGAGCAAGATTCGATATCGTGGCATTCCAAAGTGCCGACCCGACACCAAAGTGGCTCAAGAGTGTCTTTACGCCATCTTGAATCCAAGTGACAATAAACCTATGACACATTACGACCTCATCGCAAATCGATTTGCTGACACGCTACAAGCGGTAGCCGAGCAGGTAGACAGCTTGGCGCCGACCATAGAGCGCGCAGCGTCTCTCCTGAGCGAAACGCTACTGCAAGACGGCAAATTAATACTGTGCGGACTCGGCCCAGACGCTGCCGCAGCTCAGCTTATGGCATCATACCTCATAAGTCGCTTCGACTTGGAGCGCCCAGCACTCCCGGCACTCAACTTAGCGCAAGGGTCGAGCATCACCACATCAGTAATCGGTCTCAGTGGCAGCATCGATCTATTTTCCCGGCAGATTAAAGCGCTAGGGCGCAATGAAGACCTTTTGATCTGTATCGCGAATCAGAACAGCCACCCCGCTCTACTCAGGGCCATCCAGACCGCTCATGATCAAGGTATACCGGTTGTTGCAATTACCAACAGCCAACTCGACGACATTGACAGCCTACTAACCCCGGGGGACGTCAACATCTCGATAGATGCAGAGCGAAATAGTACCGTAATGGAATTACAGATCATGTGCATCCACCGTCTTCTTGAACTGCTAGAAGAAAGCCTTTTTTTCACCAACACAGGAACAGAATCGTGAAACCATTCGCCCTTTGCATAGCACTAGCCACAACAACCCTACTGTCAGGCTGTGGTGGAATGCTCGCCAGTATGGGAGCCGAGCCCATCGCGGAGGACCCCACCCGCCGTTCACTGGGGCAATCGATAGAAGATGAGTCAATCGAAACCAAAGCCATCGTGAATATAAGCGCCTCAGACGAAGGCTTCAAATCTGCCCGGATCGATGTAGACAGCTACAATGGGTATGTTCTAATAACCGGGCAGGTCCCCACGCAAGCACTCAAAGACAAGGCAGCCGAGGTCGTGAAAGCGCTCCCCAAGGTGCGCCGAATATACAATGAACTCGAACTCGCCTCTCCCACCTCGACACTGACTCGCACCAGCGATGGCTGGCTTGCAACCAAAGTCAAAGCCGTTCTACTCGGTAGAGAAGATATCGAAGGTAACCGGATTGACGTGGTCGTCGAGAATGGCGTCGTATTTTTGATGGGACTCGCCTACAAAGTCGAGGGGGAGCGCGCTATTAATGCGGTGTCTGACGTCGCAGGCGTGCAACGTGTCGTCAGCGTGTTTGAGTGGCTGGATTAGGTCGCTCTGAGTAACCGCGCCAACCCGAGCACGGTTACTTGACCACCTTGAGTGAAGGTCGACCCAGCGGCTTGACCTTCCCAGACGGGTCATCAGGCGGCGTGGGGTCGGGTGGTGGTGTCATTTCAACATCGAACATCATGCCCTGACCGTTCTCTTTCGCATAAATGCCTAAGGCAGCTGTCATCGGAATCCAAATATCCATAGGACGACCACCAAAGCGAGCATTAAAGCAGATCGCGTCATCCATCATATTAAAATCCACAACCGCACCGGGCGCCACATTCAATACAATCTGACCGTTTTTTACATATTCAAGCGGCACAACAACACCGCTTATGGTCGCATCGACAAGCAAATAGGGCGTGCAATTATTATCAACAATCCATTCATACAAAGCCCTAATAAAGTAGGGCTTGCTCGATGTCATACTTGAGCGGCTCATTGCCTTAGCGCATTTCTCGTTCTTGAGCAGACAAAGACTCTTGAAAGGCCTCACGATCAAACAGACTTTCCATATAAGTAAACAAGGGCTTAGTCTGGCGGGTCATCTTTAAGTCAATGCCATATGAGGGCAATCGCCACAAGATCGGGGCCAAGCAGCAATCCACCAAAGTAAATTCATCGCTCATGAAAAAGGGTTTTTCAGAGAAAATAGGCGCGATGCCAGACAGGCTTTCACCCAGCTCTTTCGCCGCTTTCGCCTTAGCAGGTTCCGATCCACGCTCAATTTTATCAACCAAGGCGCACCAGTCCCGTTCAATGCGATGCATGTACAAACGACTCTCAGCACGCGCTACAGGATAAACGGGAAGCAGAGGTGGATGCGGGAACCGTTCGTCCAAGTATTCCATCATTACCTTAGACTCATAGAGCACCAATTCGCGATCCACGAGGGTCGGGAGTGAGTTATAAGGGTTTAAATCAGCCAACTCTGCTGGTGGCTGATTTCCATCAACCTCAACTAAATCGACTGTTACACCTTTTTCGGCCAGCACGATACGCACACGATGGCTGAAGTGGCAGGTGCTATCAGAAAAAAATGTCATCGAAGACCGCTTAGTCACGATTCCCATCAAAATACCTCGATATTTGAGAAGAGACACCGGCGTCTTGCGACGCCGGTAAAATTATTAGTGAACGTCTTTCCAGTACTCGCGATTCAACAACCATGCGAGAACGAAGAAGAGAACAATAAACATGAGTGTAAACACACCAATACGCTTTCTGTCCTCAGCAAATGGCTCCGCCGTGTAGGACAAAAAGTTCACCAAATCGTACATCGCGCCGTCAAACTCTGCAGGCGTCATTAAGCCCGCTTGCTTGACCTCAAGGCGACCACACGGTACGTCAAGAATATCTTCGCCGGTTAGCGGATCTCTTTTTACGCCACCGTTAGCCGCGTGGCCAGGACCCATAGCGCACACCTGCATACCTTGCAGATCCATCAGGACATGTGGCATGCCAACGTCTTTGAAGACCTTGTTATTCACGCCGTAAGGGCGGCTTGAATCGGCATAAAACGTGCGCAGGTAGGTGTATAGCCACTCAGGCTGACGAGCTCGCGAGATCAGCGTCAAATCAGGCGGCGTTGCACCAAACCACTGCTTGGCCAAACCTTTGTCCATCGCGTTGTGCATGAGCGCACCCATTTTTACATCGGGATCGAACTTCAAGTTTCCGTCAAACAGATCTTCGGGAATGCCCAAGTCCGTAGCCACCCTATTGTAGCGCGAGTACTGCATCGAATGGCACGCGTGGCAGTAGTTCATAAACAACTTCGCACCGTTCTGAAGCGATGCCTTGTCGGTGTGATCAACACTGATCTCATCACAAGGAATGGAACCACACGCGAACTCTGATTCAGCGCCGACCGCCTTCAAAGGCAGTACTGTCAGCACCGCAATGACAGCCGCGGCACCCAGCACACCCATAACACCCAGACCGCCATTCATTGTAACGCGCTCCGGTACGGGCTTGGTTTTATCCATTGCTGACCAGATCGGCATCAACAAGAAAAACGCGAAGTAAATGACAGAGCAGATCTGCGCCAAGAAGGTTCTGGCAGGGGTTGGCGCTTTCACACCTAAAACACCCAAAATCAAAAACGAAGCGACAAACAGGGCGAGCATCACCTTGGTGATATTGCCTTTATAGCGCCAGCTGCGAACGGGCGAACGATCAAGCCAAGGCAACAAGAAAGGAATTGCGACCGAAGCGGCAAAGGCGATAAAGCCCCAGAACTTATCAGGAACCGCTCTCAGCACCGAGTAGAACGGCGTGAAGTACCATACGGGCGCAATGTGCGCCGGCGTTTTCAATGCGTTTGCTTCTTCGAAGTTTGCATACTCAAGGAAGAAACCACCCATTTCTGGCATAAAGAAAATGATGCCGCAGAAAATAAACAAGAATACCGCGATTGCTTGTAAATCGTGCACCGAATAGTAGGGGTGGAATTTAATACCATCAAGCGGCACGCCATTCGCGTCCTTGTGTTTCTTGATATCGACACCGTCTGGGTTGTTCGAACCGACTTCGTGGAGTGCAAGCAAGTGCAGTACAACAAGCGCCAGTAGTACAATCGGAAGCGCTACAACATGCAATGCAAAGAAGCGGTTAAGGGTGATACCTGAGATCAAATAGTCACCGCGGATCCACGTAACCAGATCTTCACCTACCACGGGGATCGCGCCGAATAGCGAGATAATAACTTGGGCTCCCCAGTAAGACATCTGACCCCATGGCAACACGTATCCTACGAACGCCTCCGCCATGAGCACGACGAAGATCAACATACCGAAGATCCAGATCAGTTCTCTGGGCTTCTGGTACGATCCGTACAGCAGTGCGCGGAACATGTGCAGATAAACAACCACAAAAAACGCCGAAGCACCGGTAGAATGCATGTAGCGAATCAGCCAGCCATATTCCACATCGCGCATGATGTATTCCACGGCGGCAAAGGCGTTTTCGGAGCTTGGCGTATAGCTCATGGTGAGCCAGATACCCGTTAGGAGCTGGTTTATCAGAACCACCAGCGATAGCACCCCGAAGAAGTACCAAAAATTAAAGTTTTTGGGGGCGTAATATTCACCCATGTGCGTATTCCACGCACGCATGATTGGCAGACGAGCATCAACCCAATCGCGCAAACCCACTAAAGCATTAATCATTACGCAACCTCCGCATCGATGCCGATTACCAGAATTTTGTCGGATTCAAACGAATAAGGCGGCACAACCAAGTTGGTCGAAGCGGGAACGCCCGCATACACTCGTCCCGCCAAATCAAATTTAGAACCATGGCAGGGGCAGAAGAAACCGCCGAACCAATCGGCACCGCCCAAATCGGCCGCACCGACCTCAGGCCGATACTTTGGCGCACAACCCAAGTGAGTGCACAAGCCCTCTACCACGAGCAGCTCAGGGCGTAGAGCGCGCGCTTCACCAGAGATATAAGCGGGCTGAGTCGAGATGGCTGAATCGGGGTCCTTCAGCTTGCCATTCAACTTTGGCAGGTCTGCTACCATCTGCTCGGTACGATTCACAACATACACGGGCTTGCCACGCCACTCGACGACGATCATTTGGCCCGGCTCCAGCTTAGAAATATCCGCTTTTACAGGAGCACCCGCCGCCTTTGCCTTTGCTGAAGGCTGCCAAGAGCCTAAAAATGGCGTCGCTATCCCCACAGCACCCGCAACGCCCACGGCGCTGGTAGCTGCAGTCAGAAAACGGCGCCGACCTGTATTTACAGTTTCATCAGACATGATTCACTCCACCCCGGCTGATTACAGTGGCGGCGCCTTGAATACGCCAAAACCACCCGCTCAAAAAATGAAGGGAATGGTAAAGAGTTTGCACGTCAGATACAAGCCGAAACACCGGTGTGGGTGTGTTTTTTGTGAACAAAAGTGATCCAAAACAAGGTCTTATTCACAGGCACAAAAAAACCCGAGGCAGCGGCCTCGGGCTCTTCGTAAAAAAGCGTTTACCGCTTGGAGAACTGTGGACGCTTACGCGCCTTACGCAGACCGACTTTCTTACGCTCCACTTCGCGAGCGTCTCGGGTAACGTAACCCGCTTTGCGCAGAGCGCCACGGAGAGTCTCATCGTATTCCATCAGAGCACGGGTGATACCGTGTCGAATCGCACCAGCTTGACCAAAGCTACCACCGCCCGCCACGGTAACGTTGACATTGAATCGATCGACCATTTCAACCAGTTCAAGAGGCTGCCGAACAATCATTCGAGCCACTTCACGACCAAAATACTGCTCGATCGGACGGTCGTTTATGGTAATCGCGCCCTCACCCTGAGACAAGAATACGCGTGCTGTAGAAGTTTTACGTCGGCCAGTGCCGTAATACTGAGTTGCTGCCATAACTGTCGCAATCCCTATTAAATGTTGAGTGCTTCAGGTTGCTGAGCCGCATGCGGATGCTCGCTCCCTGAGTACACTTTGAGTTTCTTGAACATGGCGCGGCCCAGCGGATTGCGAGGCAACATACCTTTAACAGCGCGTTGCAAAACACGCTCTGGCGCGCGCTCAATCAACTTTTCGAAAGAATATGACTTCAAACCACCTGGATAACCAGTGTGGTGGTGATACATCTTGTCGGTTGCCTTAGCACCAGTAACACGCACTTTTTCCGCATTAACAACAACAATGTAATCCCCAGTGTCGATGTGCGGGGTAAACTCGGGCTTGTGCTTACCACGCAGACGAAGTGCAATTTCGCTTGCCAAACGTCCGAGTGTTTTGTCGGTTGCGTCTACTACGAACCACTCTTGGTTCACTTCGCCGCTTTTTGCGCTGTACGTTTTCATGATAGATCGGCCTTGCAGGGCTAAATTTAAAGAGCGCGAATACTACTCAATTGACCATCCGTTTTCAAGCGGTATTTTCACTTATTTCCGGCTCGGTTTCGACCTGTCCAGTTTCGTCTTTCACGCGACCAAGACGGGCAGGGGCGGGGTCCGCTATGGCATCAGCAGAGGTCACGCGCTTGGGGGCGTCAGGGCTTGTGAGGCTCGGCTAGATAGTCCTCAGACTGCATCTCTTGTAAGCGCGAATAAGTGCGCTCAAACACAAATTCGAGGCGAGTCCCTTTATACAACTCAAGCAAACCGGCATCGGCACTCAAAACCAACTTTACGCCTCGGTCATAAAACTCATCCACTAAATTAATGAAGCGCCGTGCCTGATCGTCATTTCGCCCATCAAAGACCGGCACCCCCGAAATCAGCACAGTGTGATAAATGCGCGCTAATTCGATGTAGTCATTTTGCGACCTCGGTCCGTCGCACAGGGCATTAAATGAAAACCATACGACATCATCCGCCAACGCTAAGACGGGTATTTTTCGGCCATTGACCGCGATTTGAGTACTGAGCTCAGGCGCCAGCGGAGCGAGCGAATTAAACATGCCTCGCAAGGCAACTTCAGCGACCTGGTCATGCGGGCAATGATACAAGGGCAGCTTTTGCAAAGTGCGCAAGCGGTAATCCACCCCAGAGTCTAAGTTAAAGACCTTGGTGCGCCTTTCCAACAGAGCAATTGCAGGCAAAAAACGTTGCCGCTGCAAACCATCCTCGTAAAGCCGTTCCGGCACAATATTAGACGTAGCGACTAAGGTGATACCCAGCTCGAAAAGCGCTTCCATCAAGCCTGCAAGGATCATTGCATCGCCGATGTCGGTCACAAAGAATTCATCAAAACAGAGTACTCTCGCTTCGTTAGCGATCTCACGAGCCACCGACTCCAATGGGTTTTTGTGCCCTTGAAGACGACGCAAATCGGCGTGAACGCGGTACATAAATCGATGGAAGTGGACGCGCAAGACGACGCCCTTTTCAAAAGAATCGGCAAACAAATCAAGCAGGTGTGTCTTACCTCGACCAACGCCGCCCCAAAAGTACAAACCCATTTCTGGCTGCACTTTGCGCCTCCAGGGCAACAAAGACTTTTTGGCGTTCACATTAGCCAAAATACGTCCGTATAACTCGTCTAGCATGTCCACGGCTTGAGCCTGAGCCGAGTCTGGCGTCAATACACCGGACTCGAGCTGCATCTGATAGCGCTGCTTGGGATTTTGAACTGCTTCGGAGGTCATCGGAGGAGCCTCAACCGTCATTCAGGCGGCGAACTCTAGCGGTCTACGCCTAAAGTCGCAAGTCTAGGGAAATATTATTCATTCAAGCCGAACAAAAATCGCGG
>Ga0181599_1000869_pt1 | contig 31067 bp, 33 predicted proteins | sample 041ome_3_FD_148658 | JGI IMG/M metagenome (GOLD analysis project Ga0181599, IMG submission 148658) | Coastal salt marsh microbial communities from the Groves Creek Marsh, Skidaway Island, Georgia - 041405US metaG (spades assembly) | ecosystem: Environmental > Aquatic > Marine > Intertidal zone >...
CGAGAGCTAATGAAAGTCCAATAAAAGCAAGAAGTGTAAGTTGAAAGATAAAAAGCATAGGATTAGATTCCTTAAAAAATGATTTTCAGCTCAAAGTTTTAAGTCTTAATACATTTAAGTCTTAAACACCTCTCCCACCTCTTTTCTTCAACATTGCTCGTTTCGACTTCCACTCCATGTAGGCCTCACTTTTTTTCACCTCACTTAAATTCGCAAACGTTTCCGGATATGATCGTGATGTTGACAGAGCCAACTGTAAAGCTTCTCGGACATAACTTTGCTGAATCTTGTCCATATAAGGCAATGCCTGAACACCAATTGCAATAGTTAAATGCGGGGGGCACACACGAATCACATAGCTTTGACCTCCCTCCATGATTTTAGGGAATTTATGCCAGCCTCGAATCACATTTTTTGGATAGAACTTTAAAAGATCGTGCCCAGCATTCCCTTCCTCGAAATATTCATAATAAGGTTTCAAACATTTGCGAATATTTTCTAAATCTTCACGGCTGTTTGCTGCAGTTTTTAAACGAGAAAAATTCATATAATAATGCACTAACTCGTACTTTTTAAAATCCTTACGAAACATAGGATAAACCTTTTCTAGTTCTTGAACCTTCTCCTCTTCACGCTTTGTGAAAACCATTTCTTCTAGATCACGACTCTTGAAAAATCCTAAGGCCTGCAGAATTTGATTGTGACAACATACCCACATCTTATAACCCTCGGTTGCCTTTTTCATTACCGTCGTTTGTTTTGTAATTTCCGCTCCTAAAAATTCCGGAATATAGACTTCTGTCTCTTTTCCGTTAATCACTACATTGATTCTTAAGTCTTCTTCACATGGAGTCGCTAACAAAAAATACTCTTCTCCAGCTTTATCCAATTCCTTTTTTGCAAACATATTGGTTTCCAAAAGCTGATTTAAAATAGGTCGGTCAGACAAGTCCAGGTTAATTTTATTTTTTTCAATCATACACAAATATTTGAAATTTCAGTTCTGGCGAACAAAACAATGAATTATTAAAAATTCATTCATTCATAGTATAAAAAACAACTTGAATCCAAACAAATTTGATACAACGTTATTGGCCTCCAGTAAAATTTAGGTCTTTTTAACTTTTTGTAGATTAGAAAAAAACAACTTTCATTTTTCATTTAATACTATGAATAAGCATGCATTTTTTGCAAAAATCAAACTACACACTGTTTCCTTGAATTCGTTTAATTTTAAAAACGGGTTTGAAGCGCCAACAACACCCGTAGTATACCAATCGGTTCAAGAAAATGGCAATTCTGTTTTTATTTGTGACTTAAGACCGAATAGTCACCTAATTATTTCTTCAACGATTTGTCCTGAAGATGACCCGAAGGAAGGTGATCAAGAAACACACCATGGCTCAAATCTAGTAGATTTTAATGACTATGTGTTAGCGAGTCCATTTGCTTTTACAACAAATCCAGTACTCAATTTGGCAGTAGTAGTGGCGGTCGCCATTTTAAGGAACACCTTTGTTGACTTCGGGCAACGTCGCTCTGATAGACGAATGTTAAGCCTTCCTACCTCTTCTGAAAATGCTGATTCAATTGAGAAATTCAAGCAGGCGCAAGATACACTTCGACATGTATTCGCAGGTTTACGCGTGAATCTTGAAAGCGATCGAAACCAGTATCCATGGATTAATGAAGCGGGTGTTCACGTACAAACCTCACCGTTTAAATCTCGTCCGGTGAACCAAAACATCCTTAACAGGATTCAACCTCAACATCTCATTTATGAGCATACGGAGGAAGAGGTTTATTTGACCATTGCACGTACGTTGGAACACTTATTTTATGAGCTTTCTACGAATTTTAATGTAGGAGGTGCGTTTGGCGAGGTCTGGGGCTCGTCAGCAATTTACGAGTTTATGGGCAATGCAGAGAATCAACAATTGTTAGACTATCTCAGACACTGTAACGAAGCATCTCGTGGAGAATTTAGTAGATTAGTGGGGGAATTATTAGAACCTAGGGGAGATTTAAATTTAACTAGTGGCTTTGACGCTTTGTATATTTTAAACGATCGCGCACTCACGGTCAGAACTGCTGATCAACCGACGGATTCTAACACTCCTCTTTTAAGGGAATTATCTAATGCGACAAATGGACAAATTCACAACCTCGATAGTTTAGTCCAGTTCAATTTTGAAGAATGGAGTAGACAGCAAAATGATCGCTTTCTTACTCAGCTTGGTGCAAGAATTCGAGACATTCATCAGAACGAAATGCCCCAGTCGACTGGAGTCAGCATTGCTGATCTCTTCGCACCCAAACAAGGAGCATCTGCGAATTTCAACAAATATGTAATGCAACCCTCACGACCACTAGGGACTTGGAGAAAGAAACTCACAACGGTTGAGTGGAACGCCGCTTGGATTCAATTCTTAGGTCTTTCTGCGATTGGGCTTTGGCTCAGCCCAAATATTTTCACTGGGCTCTCTCTTCGTTTTTTCCCGAATCCCAAGGGCACACCAACAGCAGGTCGACCACAAACACCACAAGCACCACTTGGATGGGAGTGGGTTCATCGAAGAACACAAAGTGTTCTACGCCCACTTCAAACTCGTCAGGAAGAAATTGAACAGTTCATTCGACCTTTTCTTGAGAACTTATGGGATCGCACCGAACAATTCCGTTTTAATGTGCTTGTTGCCACGTGCTTCGGGCTTGCGGTGATCAATCCAGCCGTATGGCCCTGGGTCGCCGATCTTATTTTGAAAATTCTAGGGTCTAATGGTCGCGACAGATCGATTTTGTTTCTTAAAAACCTACTTAAATGGCTTCAAGGTCCAAAAGGTCCAAAAGGTCCACCTAGCTTACGTTAACACAACAAAAACTTCAGTTGATGTCGAGCACTTTCGTGAAGGAGAATCGAAAAAATTCTCCTTCACGAACTTCCAGCTTGTGGCGGATGGTTCTGGAATCGTTGACCTTTGGAGACTTCTGGTCTTGAAAGAGGATAAATTTTTCAAGGGAAATCATCCTCAGGTTGTCCCGATCTTTTTTTCATCAACAATTATATATCTATGGCACCCACACCTATTCCCTTTAATGAAGGGGCTCTTGAGTTTTTCACTGGATATCTCATTGGCATTGGAAAATTACAAGTCAATCCAAATCCAGATACAGTCAATTGGACGGAACCAGCTATTGTGTTATTTTCTGACCCACTTTACTTAGTTTTTATTAGTCCAAATAGTCGAACATTAAAGCATATTTCATTCATGAGTGGAATGCCCATTGAAATAAAGGCAGCTCCCAGTTCTTCAGGCTTAATTCATTATTGTTCTGTAACAGTCTTTCAGAAAAACTGGATTCAATTTTTGATTGGACAATGGGCCTGTACGTTAGCAAATTGTACATCTATTGATCCGGACTACGAAGTTTACGAAGAGTTCCCGGAACTTTTTGATGCATTGCAAATTTTAAAATCTTAAAAACTCTCGAGAAAAATACACATTGAAATTTTCATGAAAGATGAGAGAAATAATATTTTTTTCTTGCTCTCGTGCAAATCATACGCAAAAAATTTGTGGACTTGTCCTTGTTTCGAGTTCATGAAATGATTTTGTCTAATAAATTTGATAGATCCCGAGAGGTTCTCTGCTATGTTCTAATTTTTATGTATTTTTTAGAGTATGAAATTTATCAATAAAACCAGTGAAGCATTTCTTGCTGGATTGTTTGAAGGAGATGGTTTTCTTGGAAGCACCCAATTAAAACTCCGTCTCAGTGATGAGGATGTTGTGTCTTGGGTTGCTGATTTATTAGAAACTAAATTGGCTGTGACAACATTTATTGACCAGAAATATAGGAGTCTTTATGAAACTTCTCTTGGTCGCCAAGGAGAGCTCACCACTTTATATGTGCGTTTATATCCATGGTTTGGGAAACGTCGTCAAAGCCAACTTGAAGAGTCGTTTCGTCGGAGTGAAACACCTCTTCCAACTGTTCAATCCAAAATGAATCTCGCTTCATTACCACAACCAACTGAAATGCCACCTTTCTATCTGCCATCTCTTGAAGAATGGGCGTATTTTAGTGGCTATTTTATTGCTGAAGGGTCGATTGCATTTGATCAACGAAGTGCCCAAACCCCTTATAGTCGTCCAAGTTTACACATTTCTTCAACAGATCAAGATGTCATTGCTTATAGCGCAAAACTTTTATCAACACCATATATCAAAGCTGCTCGCCAAACAAAAACTGGAAAAGATGTCTTTATTATCAATGTCACAAATTTTGAAAAGCTTCATTTTATTTTGGAGAACATTCTCCCATTTATTTTAATAAGTGCTCGCCATACACAAAAAGTTCAACGTGCATTCGAAGAAATGCAAACACGAATTGATTGGCGTACAAGTGGTGGACTTCAACAAACGAAACAAATGGTTCGTGCAAAAGAATTGAAGGCCTTCAAGCCTGCTGTAAAATTTGAGGATCGATCAATTGATTGGGAAGAGCTTGCTTTAATTTTCCAGTCTCAACCATTTGTTTTTCTTGTGAATGTGCCAAGTAAAGCTGGTGTTGTAAAAACGCCTCGTTTACGAATTCAAAGTCATGATCTTGAACTCGTTGAAAAAGTGAGCAAAATCTTTCAAAAAAAAGTGTATCCAGTAAAACAAAATGTAAAATCAAAAGAAATTTTATATTCAACGCAAACTGAGAGAAAAAAGTCTGTTTTTTTTATTTTAAGAAACGTTCTTCCATTTTTATCTGGTGATGCAGCAATGAAAGCTCAAGAAGCCCTTGATCTTTTAACAAGAAGCCCTTGATCTTTTAAAATGATCTGGTTTAAATGGTGTTGAAAAAAGGAAATAAGTATTTTTATATTTTCTTGGGACAAAGAATCTTTTTTGTCCCAATGAACCCAGAACTATAGTAGTAGTAGCAAACATAAAAATAAACAAAAATTATAAAAGTGGTTTTCTTCTTTTTTTATTTGATGCGAATTCGAAAATGTCGAGAAAGAATGTCTAAACTTTTTTTCCAAAGAATTTATTTATTTAGTTTATTGTGACTAGAGAAGCCAAAAAGATGCACAGTGAGGCCACAGTGTTGCACTGAATATGCCTCAAGCTGTGAACAAAATCGTGTTTTTCAACAAGAAAAATTCTTGTCGAGTAAAACGTGTGTTGAACCAAATTAAAGATTTAATTGGTCTCCACGACGGTACTGAAGGTATGCAGTTGTGAATAAACCAGCAAGAGTTACTGGCATAAGCCCAAGTACAATGCCTGAAAGAAGTGTTTCAACCATAAGAATAATTTGTAATAAGTTGTCCAGCCTAGTTTCCTAGACTGGACAAAAGAGTATCTATTAGAAGACGACTCGTTGAGGTTTTAAGAGTGTATCAAATTCAATATTAAATTGAGTTTGATTTAGACACTTATAATGTGTCAACAGTGTCAAATTCGAACTTAATCTCTTTCCAAACTTCACAAGCTGCTGCAAGCTCAGGAGACCACTTACAAGCTGCACGGATTACGTCACCACCCTCACGAGCGAGGTCACGTCCTTCGTTACGAGCCTGAGTACAAGCCTCAAGTGCTACACGGTTAGCAGATGCACCTGGAGCGTTACCCCATGGGTGTCCAAGAGTTCCTCCTCCGAACTGAAGACAAGCGTCATCACCGAAGATTTCTACAAGAGCTGGCATGTGCCATACGTGAATACCACCAGAAGCAACTGGCATTACACCAGGGAGTGATCCCCAGTCCTGTGTGAAGTAAATTCCACGGTCACGGTCCTTCTCAACGTAAGCATCACGCATGAGGTCAACGAAACCAAGAGTTACGTTACGCTCACCTTCGAGCTTACCTACTACAGTACCTGAGTGAAGGTGGTCACCACCTGAAAGACGGAGAGCCTTAGCAAGTACACGGAAGTGGATTCCGTGGTTACGCTGACGGTCAATTACTGCGTGCATTGCACGGTGAATGTGGAGAAGAAGTCCGTGGTCACGACAGTAGTGAGCGAGAGTAGTGTTAGCAGTGAAACCAGCTGTAATGTAGTCGTGCATTACAATCGGCATTCCTAATTCTTTAGCACAAGCAGCACGCTTGATCATCTCGTCAACAGTACCAGCAGTAGCGTTAAGGTAGTGTCCCTTAATCTCACCAGTCTCAGCCTGTGACTTGTAGATAGCCTCAGCTACGAAAAGGAAACGGTCACGCCAACGCATGAAAGGCTGTGAGTTTACGTTCTCGTCATCCTTAGTGAAGTCAAGTCCACCACGAAGACACTCGTATACTGCACGTCCGTAGTTCTTAGCCGAAAGACCAAGCTTAGGCTTAATAGTACATCCAAGGAGTCCACGTCCGTACTTGTTAAGCTTATCACGCTCAACCTGGATTCCGTGAGGAGCACCCTGGAAAGTCTTACAGTATGCTACTGGAATACGAAGGTCCTCAAGACGGAGAGCACGAAGTGCCTTAAATCCGAATACGTTACCTACGATTGAAGTGAAAAGGTTAGTTACAGATCCTTCCTCGAAAAGGTCGAGTGGGTAAGCAACGTACGCGATGTACTGGTTGTCTTCACCTGGAACTGGCTCAAGGTCGTAACAACGACCCTTGTAACGGTCAAGTTGTGTAAGACCATCTGTCCATACAGTTGTCCATGTACCTGTTGATGACTCAGCTGCTACAGCTGCTCCACACTCCTCAGGTGGTACTCCAGGTTGTGGAGTCATACGGAACGCTGCAAGAACGTCAGTTTCTTTTACCTGGTAATCAGGTGTGTAGTATGTTAAACGGTAGTCCTTAACTCCAGCTTTGAAGCCAGTCCCAGTCATTGTTTCAGTTTGTGGTGCCATAATTTTTATATTTATGAAATACACGCTTCCATAATTTCTAAATCTACTCGTAGAAGGTTAAATACCTTCATTGTTTTTGCTATTGCTAGTCATTTTTTGCCAGGAACCAGATTTGAACTGGTGACACAAGGATTTTCAGTCCTCTGCTCTACCGACTGAGCTATCCCGGCAATGTATTCTTTTATACAATAGCGAACAAGACAAAGCTCTGTCAAGGTATTTTTATTGTCGACAAATAGAGAATCAATGAAGTGATTCTCTATTTGTCGACGAACACTTTATTTATAAAGGAAAAGAAAGTGCGTCAGGGAAGAAACGGTTTAATTCAATCAAGATTCCTGCAAGTAAGCTGAACCATACAGCTGCAAGTACAGGTGCCGTTGAAAGATAAATTGTAAAATTTTTCATAGATTTGCCTCGAAAAAACAAATAATAAGTTTGTAGTTAAAGGATTTCTTTTGTTTTCAGTAAGATATTATCTTCTAATAACTAAGAACAGACTTTAAATGTTTATTCGAAATCTTTTGAGTTAGGGTTACGTCCTGGGTCGTTAGAAAGGAACCCAAAGATGAAAAGAGATACGAAGAAACTAACAACAGTGTAAACAAGAATTTTTAAAGTAAGCATTTTATTCCTCTCTTAAATTAACGGAAACTTACTGAAGCTTGCCAAACGAATGCAAGAAGTAAGAATAAAACTGGAATAATTGGAAGCACGTCTACAAGTGGGTCAAACGGTGCGTACGCTTCAGGTAAACGACCAAGAAGAAAAATTTGAGTCATGGGGATCTCCAATCAAAACAAATAAAAAGGGTGGACTAGCGTTTTTATTATATCTAATAACAAGCGACAAATCAAAATTCTTGCAACAATTAATTAAAAAAAATCGGAGAGAGTGGGATTTGAACCCACGGTAACTTGCGCTACATTGGTTTTCAAGACCAATACATTAAACCACTCTGACATCTCTCCAGTACATATAAAATAACAAAAAGACCTAAGACATGCAAGTAGCTGAATTGTTTTATAAACAATTAAGTTTCGAACAATCTTAGATCTTTGTGTTTAATTTTTAATTCTTATTTCGTAAGTGTTTTAAAACTTGCTGGATCAAGAAGAACTAATTGTGAAAGAACTTTACGGTTAAGTAAAATTTGATCTTTTTTCATTTCATGAATGAATTTACTATAAGTTGTTCCTGAAGTACGAACTGCCGCATTAATACGACGGATCCATAAACGACGGTAAGTACGCTTTTTCTTACGACGGTCTGTATAAGCCGTTGTAAGCGCTTTTAATGTTCGCTGCTGAGCAGTACGGAATAATGTCGAATGTGACCCACGATAACCACGGTTGAGTTCTAAAATTTTGTTGCGACGCTTACGCGCAACTGTTCCACGTTTTACTCGTGTCATAATATCTCCTTTTGAATAGCTTCGTAAAACAAAGGTATATTGATATAATTTTACAATTTTATTTTTTTATTCAATGTTCTAGAACAATTAAATAAATTTATCATATATCTATGCCTATAGAATATAAAATAGTAGCCTATTCAGTCAAGAACCAATCTGTAAATTTCTTTTATATTTTCGGAGAGAAAGGGATTCGAACCCTTGGTACGATTACTCGTACGTTTCATTAGCAATGAAATACTTTCGGCCTCTCAGTCATCTCTCCAATGCACCTTAAAATAAGGAAAATTTAGTTTTATTTCGTTAAATCATACACGCCCTCTAGGACTTGAACCTAGGACATCAGGTTTTGGAGACCTGCGTTCTACCAACTGAACTAAGGACGCCTACTGTACATAAGAGGTTGGACTCCAATAGATTTAACTAAAATTGAAGTTTCGGAGTGACAGGATTCGAACCTGCGACCACATCCTCCCAAAGGACGTACGCTACCAAGCTGCGCTACACTCCGACATACTCTATAAGAAAGATTACCAAATCTTCAAACTTTAAACAATGAACTTTTTTATAATTATTAATTGGTTAAATTTTTGCTTGGTTAAAAGCTAGTTATCAACAATTAACCAAGCAAAAAATTTTAAAGTACTTTAAAAAAGTGAACTTTATAAATTCTTACTTATAAAGTTGTGTTCCAAGACGAAGTGAAAGAATACCAGTAATAAGTGCTACAAAAAGTGCAACAAAAACTTGTGTATCAGATAAAGGCATAATGTTTGTTATGATTTAAAGGTTTCCGCCACGTGCGAAAAGGGCTCCAATGATAATAGGACCTGCTCCAACGATGAGAGCAACGCTTACAAGTTGACCGATTAATTCAAGATTCATAAATTTTACCCGAAAGTTAAAATAAATAGCTTTTTAAAAAAGCTGTTGTTTATTCCTAAAAGTATAGCATAAACAGTATAAAGGTTATTTTTATAAGATGAAAAATTATCTTAAATAAATAAAAGGATTAGCTAACCTGCTCTTTTTCAATGTAAAGAAAAAGTGATGCCATTGCAACAGCTGGGAAAACTAAACCTACAAGAGGCACAAAAATTGATGGTAATAATGATGCAGCCATGTGTGTTTCTCCTAAGGAAATATTTCACCAAAATCAGAGGTATAGAGGCGACATTACTATTATAGAAAAAAATTAAAAAACCTTCACGCTATTTGTTTCTTTTTTTTTTAATACGGGATTGACGGGACTCGAACCCGCAACTTCCGCCGTGACAGGGCGGTGCTCTAACCAATTGAACTACAAACCCACATAGATAAATTATGTGTATACATCTATAATGCCTTAATGATCCTAATTTTGCAATAATTTATTCAAATAAAAATTAAGAAGGTGTCGTCTATGCCATTTCGGTCTCAATGCTAATTTGTTATTCTATAAACAGACCATACTTTTTACCATCGTTTTTAAAGCTAGTGTTTGTATAAATTTTATACTTTGCTTTTTTGAACAATTCTTTGTACAAAACTGTTTATCACTAACATTTACCCTAAAGTAGGAATCCATTTCATTTTAATTCAAAATTTAAATTTAAACGTTAAGGGTTTTCTAATAAAAATAAGAATAAATTATATGTTTAGTTTTTTAAATTTATAAAATAAATGATCTTTAAGTTTTTTATTTTTTATAAAAAGCTTTAAGTAATGAAATATAGAGGAAAAATTAATGACAATTAGTCCACCAGAACGCGAGATTAAAACTGTCAAAATCGTAGTTGATCGTGACCCGGTACCTACTTCATTCGAGAAGTGGGCTAAACCTGGGCATTTCTCACGAACACTTGCTAAAGGACCTGCTACTACTACATGGGTATGGGATCTTCACGCAGATGCTCACGACTTCGATAGTCACACAACTGACCTTGAAGACATTTCTCGTAAAGTATTCAGTGCTCACTTTGGGCAGCTTGGAGTAATCTTTATTTGGCTTAGTGGAATGTACTTCCACGGAGCACGTTTTTCAAACTACGAAGCATGGTTAAGTGACCCAACTCACATTAAACCATCAGCGCAAGTAGTATGGCCAATCGTTGGTCAAGAAATCCTTAACGGTGACGTTGGAGGAGGTTTCCAAGGAGTACAAATTACTTCAGGATTCTTCCAACTTTGGCGTGGAAGTGGAATCACTTCTGAACTTCAACTTTACAGTACAGCTATTGGAGCGCTTATCTGTGCAGGACTTATGTTCTTTGCAGGATGGTGGCACTACCACAAAGCTGCACCAAAACTTGAATGGTTCCAAAATGTGGAATCAATGATGAACCACCACCTTGCTGGACTTCTTGGACTTGGAAGTCTTTCATGGGCTGGTCACCAAATTCACATTGCATTACCGATTAACACACTTCTTGATGCTGGAGTAGATCCAAAAGAGATCCCACTTCCACACGAGTTTATGCTTAACCGTGCACTTATGGCTGAGCTTTACCCAAGTTTTGCAAAAGGACTTACACCGTTCTTTACATTTAACTGGACTGAATACTCAGACTTCCTTACATTCCGTGGAGGTTTAAACCCAGTAACAGGTGGTCTTTGGCTTTCTGATACTGCACACCACCACCTTGCAATTGGAGTACTCTTCATTATTGCAGGACACCAGTACCGTACAAACTGGGGAATTGGGCACAGCATGAAAGAAATTCTTGAAGCACACAAGGGACCATTCACTGGTGAAGGTCACAAAGGTCTTTACGAGATTTTAACAACTTCATGGCACGCACAACTTGGAATTAACTTAGCGCTTTTTGGTTCACTTTCAATTATTGTTGCACACCACATGTATGCAATGCCACCGTACCCGTACTTAGCGACTGATTACGGAACTCAACTTTCACTTTTCACTCACCACATGTGGATTGGAGGTTTCTGTATTTGTGGAGCTGCAGCACACGCAGCAATTTTCATGGTTCGTGACTATGATCCAGCTACAAACTACAACAACGTTCTTGATCGTGTACTTCGTCACCGTGATGCGATTATTTCGCACTTAAACTGGGTATGTATTTTCCTTGGATTCCACAGTTTCGGACTTTATATCCACAACGATACAATGTCTGCACTTGGACGTCCACAAGATATGTTCTCTGATACAGCAATTCAACTTCAACCAATTTTTGCACAATTCGTGCAAAACACACATGCTCTTGCTCCTGAGCTTACTGCACCAACTGCAGCAGCTAGTACAAGTGCAAGCTGGGGTGGAGACATCGTAGCTGTAGGTGGAAAGATTGCAATGATGCCAATTTCTCTTGGAACATCAGATTTCATGGTTCACCACATTCACGCTTTTACTATTCACGTAACAGTACTTATTCTTCTTAAGGGTGTACTTTTTGCACGTAGTTCGCGTCTTATTCCGGATAAGGCGAACCTTGGTTTCCGCTTCCCTTGTGATGGACCAGGTCGTGGAGGAACTTGTCAGGTTTCAGCTTGGGACCACGTTTTCTTAGGACTTTTCTGGATGTACAACTCTATTTCTATTGTAATTTTCCACTTTAGCTGGAAAATGCAGTCAGATGTATGGGGAAGTGTAACTGGAAACGGAGTTTCACACATTACTGGTGGTAACTTTGCACAAAGTGCAAACACTATTAACGGATGGCTTCGTGATTTCCTTTGGGCACAATCTTCACAAGTAATTCAATCATACGGATCAGCACTCTCAGCTTACGGTCTCATCTTCTTAGGTGCACACTTTATCTGGGCTTTCAGTCTTATGTTCCTTTTCTCAGGACGTGGATACTGGCAAGAGCTTATTGAATCAATCGTATGGGCGCACAACAAGCTTAAAGTTGCGCCAGCTATTCAGCCACGCGCTTTAAGTATTACGCAGGGACGTGCCGTTGGTGTTGCTCACTACCTTTTAGGTGGTATCGCAACAACTTGGTCATTCTTCTTAGCGCGAATTATTGCAGTAGGATAACCCGCACGGAGGAAATGACATATGGCAACAAAATTCCCTAAATTTAGTCAAGGACTTGCGCAGGACCCAACAACTCGTCGTATTTGGTTTGGAATCGCGACCGCTCACGATTTCGAAATCCATGATGGGATGACAGAAGAGAAACTCTATCAAAAGATTTTTGCTTCTCACTTTGGACAACTTGCAATTATTTTCTTATGGACATCAGGTAACCTTTTCCACGTAGCGTGGCAAGGAAACTTTGAAAAGTGGGGAGAAGATCCTCTTCACGTACGTCCAATTGCTCACACAATCTGGGACCCACACTTTGGGCAACCAGCTGTTGAAGCATTTACACGTGGTGGAGCTTCTGCTCCAGTAAACATTGCATACTCTGGTGTATACCAATGGTGGTACACAATCGGTATGCGTACGAATGTAGATCTTTACAATGGATCACTTTTCCTTCTTTTTGTAGCTGGGCTTTTCCTTTTTGCAGGATGGCTCCACCTTCAACCAACATTCGCACCGGCAGTTTCTTGGTTCAAGAACGCTGAATCACGTATGAACCACCACCTTTCTGGACTTTTTGGAGTAAGTTCACTTGCTTGGACTGGACACCTCGTACACGTTGCGATTCCAGCTTCACGTGGAGAAACAGTTCGTTGGGATAACTTCTTAACAACTTTACCTCACCCAGCAGGACTTGCACCATTCTTTACAGGACAGTGGGCAGTATATGCACAAAACCCAGATACAGCTGGACACATCTTTGGAACATCTGAAGGTGCTGGAACAGCAATTCTTACGTTCTTAGGTGGTTTCCACCCACAAACGCAGAGTCTCTGGCTTACTGATATGGCACACCACCACCTTGCAATTGCTGTACTTTTCATTATTGCTGGACACCAATACCGTACAAACTTCGGAATTGGACACAGTATGAAAGAAATTCTTGAAGCACACACTGCACCATCAGGACGTCTTGGAGCTGGACACACAGGTCTTTTTGATACTGTAAACAACTCTCTTCACTTCCAACTTGGTCTTGCACTTGCTTCAGTAGGTGTAATGTGTTCACTTACTGCACAACACATGTACTCAATGCCTCCGTATGCGTTCCTTGCGCAAGATTTCACAACGATGGCTGCTCTTTACTCACACCACCAGTATATTGCTGGTTTCATTATGTGTGGAGCATTCGCTCACGGAGCAATTTTCTTTATTCGTGACTACGATCCAGAAGCGAACAAAGGAAACGTACTTGCACGTATGTTAGAGCACAAAGAAGCTATTATTTCACACCTTTCATGGGTATCACTTTTCCTTGGATTCCACACGCTTGGACTTTATGTTCACAACGATGTAATGCAAGCATTTGGAACTCCTGAAAAGCAAATTCTTATCGAGCCAGTATTCGCACAATGGATTCAGGCTGCACAAGGAAAAGCTCTTTACGGTTTTGATATTCTTCTTTCAGCACAAGACAACCCAGCAGTAGCTGCGGGTAACTCAATTTACCTTCCAGGTTGGCTCGCAGGGATTAACAGTTCTACAAATTCTCTTTTCCTTCCAATTGGTCCTGGTGACTTCCTTGTTCACCACGCAATTGCACTTGGACTTCACACAACAACGCTTATTCTTGTAAAAGGAGCGCTTGATGCACGTGGATCTAAGCTTATGCCGGATAAGAAAGATTTTGGATACAGCTTCCCTTGTGATGGACCAGGACGTGGTGGAACTTGTGATATCTCAGCTTGGGATGCATTCTACCTTGCAGTATTCTGGGAGCTTAACACAGTTTCGTGGACTGTATTCTACTTCCACTGGAAGCACCTTGCTCTTTGGCAAGGTAACTCAGCTCAATTTGACGAGTCATCTACATACATTATGGGTTGGCTTCGTGATTACCTTTGGCTTAACTCATCTCAACTTATTAACGGATACAACCCGTTTGGAATGAACAGTCTTTCTGTATGGGCATGGATGTTCCTTTTTGGACACCTTATTTACGCAACAGGATTTATGTTCCTTATTTCTTGGCGTGGATACTGGCAAGAGCTTATTGAAACTCTTGTTTGGGCACACGAGCGTACTCCACTTGCAAACTTTGTTAAGTGGAATGACAAACCAGTAGCACTTTCAATTGTACAAGCTCGTCTTGTAGGTCTTACTCACTTCGCGGTAGGATTCGTACTCACGTACGCTGCTTTCGTAATTGCATCTACTTCTGGAAAGTTTGGATAAACTCATTCTTGAGTTAATTTACTAAATCCAATGGGGCCCATTTTTGGTGGGCCCTTTGTTAAATTTAGGAAAATAAAAATGTTTCTTGTTATTTATATTTGTTTAATAAGTGCGCTATTAGCTCTTATTGTGCCACGACAAAGACGTTTTCGAGATAAACTGATTCGTAGGTTTTTTGAAACTGAAGTCTTTAGTTCGTACCCCCAATGCTTCTATTTTGTGAAACTACTTACTTGGTTTTTATTAGTTACTTGTTGTTTATCTATCTCAAACTTTATCGCTATTAATTCTTGATGTTTCAATAGAAGTATATTAAAACATCAAGAAAAAAAATAATTTAAAAAATTATTAGAAGTTCATTTCTGAAAGTTGTACTTTCTCGAATTGCTTCTTCTTAAGAACAAGGAATACTTGCGCAATAAGAACAAATCCTAAGAAAATAATAAGTCCTTGGAGACGAGCTGGGTTTTGGAGTACAATCTCAGTCTCTCCTTGTCCAAATCCACCTACGTTAGGGTTGTTTGTTACAGCTTGATCTTTTGTTACTGTATCACCAACAGAAACTACAAGCTCAGGTCCACTTGGGATTGCTTGAGTTACTGAACCAGTTTCAGTTGTAATAATAAGATCTACACCTTTATCAGTTGGGTTAATTGCAGAAATTTTTCCTGCTTCAACCGCGTTGTAAATTGTGTTGTTACTCTTTGAACCATCAGGGTAAACTTGTCCACGACCACGGTTTCCACCAAGGTAAATTGGGTAAGTAAGGTAGTTTACATCTTTATTAGTTGCTGGATCTGGAGAAAGAAGTGGGAAAGTCATTTCTGTATACTTCTTACCTGGTACTGGTCCAACAATAAGGATGTTTTGCTTATCTTCACTATATGGTTGGAAGTAAAGCTTTCCTACTTTTTCTTTAAGTTCAGTTGACATACGGTCAGCTGGAGCCATAGTAAATCCTTCTGGAAGGATAAGTACAGCACCAACGTTAAGTCCACCTTTTTTACCATTTCCAAGAACTTGTTTTACTTCTTGGTCATAAGGAATCTTAACTACTGCTTCAAAAACAGTATCTGGAAGTACTGCTTGGGGTACTTCGATATCTACCGATTTTTGAGCAAGGTGACAGTTTGCACAAACAATACGTCCAGTTGCTTCACGTGGGTTTTCATACCCTTGTTGTGCATACATTGGGTATGCAAGTGCTTGGTTTGCTGTTCCAAGAACAAGTGACGCAAGCACACTTACGAAAAATAAATTCTTCTTCATGAGAAATAATAATTTTATTAGATTGAAATTTCCTTTAATCTGGGGCACAAGGACTCGAACCTCGGAATAACTGAACCAAAACCAGCCGCCTTACCACTTGGCTATGCCCCATTCTTGATATAATTATGAAATTTCTTTCTTAGAAAGTCAATATATATAGGTAAATTGACTGTCTAAGAAAGAAGGGATAAATTACCAACTTGCTTTGCGTACACCTGGAAGAAGTCCTTGATGTGCCATTTCACGTAATACGTGACGTGAAAGTCCAAAATCACGGTAATAACCTTTAGGACGTCCTGTTTTTGCACAACGGTTATGAAGTCGTACGGGAGCACTATTACGTGGTAATCCCTGGAATTCACGTTGAATAGTTACAACTTCACGAATTGAATCAGCTGCACGAAGGCGATCTTTAAATTCAGCACGTTTAGCCGCGTATTTGTTAACAAGTTTTTGGCGTTTTGTTTCGCGCGCAATTAATGATTTTTTTGCCATGAGATAGTCAAATAAATTTTATAGGAATACTATTTTTCTTCGTTAGTATTCTCAGATAGGTTGTTTTAGAACTAATTTACCACATTTATTTATATTCGTCACTGTTTTATTTTGTACAATAATTTTAATTCTTTGGGGAATTATCCCCAAAGAATTAAAAATTCCTAGAAAAAATTACTTACCGAGGAAAATCGCCTTGTATTCAGCAATTGCTGCTTTTAACATTTCTTCACACTCAGGTGAGAATTTCTTAGAAGAAGTTACTTCTTCAACGAATTTAGGCTTGTTTGTTGCAATGTACGAACGGAGTCCTACAAGGTATGAACGTACTTGTCCAACTTGTAAGTCATCTAAGTACCCTTGAGTTCCTGTGTAAATTGTTGCTACTTGTTGTGCAACTGAAAGTGGCTGTGATTGCGCTTGCTTAAGAAGCTCACGTAAACGTACTCCACGAGCAAGTTGGTTTTGAGTTGCTTGGTCAAGGTCAGAAGCAAACTGTGAGAAAGCCTCAAGCTCAGCAAACTGTGCAAGTTCAAGCTTAAGAGTTCCAGCTACTTGCTTCATAGCCTTAATTTGTGCTGCTGATCCTACACGTGATACAGAAATACCTACGTTAATTGCTGGACGAATTCCAGAGTTAAAAAGGTCAGCTGAAAGGAATACCTGCCCGTCAGTAATTGAAATTACGTTAGTTGGAATGTATGCTGATACGTCTCCACCTTGAGTTTCAATAATTGGGAGAGCAGTCATACTTCCTTCCCCTAATGCATCTGAAAGTTTCGCTGCACGCTCAAGTAAACGTGAGTGAAGGTAGAATACATCACCAGGGTAAGCTTCACGTCCTGGAGGACGCTTAAGAAGAAGTGACATTTGGCGGTAAGCTTGCGCTTGCTTTGAAAGGTCATCGTAAATGATAAGTGTTGCACGTCCTGTGTACATGAAGTACTCGGCTAACGATGCTCCAGTGTAAGGAGCAAGGTATTGAAGTGTTGCAGGAGCGTTAGCGTTTTCAGCTACTACGATTGTGTAATCCATAGCACCAGCATTTGTAAGAGTTGTTACAATTTGAGCTACTGAAGATGCCTTCTGTCCAATTGCTACGTAAACACAAATTACATCACCACCTTTTTGGTTAATGATTGTATCTGTTGCTACAGCAGTTTTACCAGTTTGACGGTCACCAATAATAAGCTCACGTTGTCCACGTCCAATTGGAATCATTGCGTCAATTGAAACGAGTCCAGTTTGAAGTGGCTCATATACTGAACGACGAGAAATAATACCAGGAGCTGGAGATTCAATTAAACGAACACCATCAGCCTTAATATCACCACGACCATCAATTGGGCGTGCAAGTGCGTCTACTACACGACCTAAGAAAGCTTCACCTACAGGTACTTGAGCAATCTTACCAGTTGCTTTAACTGAGTCACCTTCTTGAATTTGGATACCATCACCCATAAGTACAGCACCAACGTTGTCTGCCTCAAGGTTAAGAGCTACACCAATTGTTCCATCTTGGAATTCAAGTAATTCACCAGCCATTACTTTTTCTAATCCATAGATACGAGCAATTCCATCTCCTACCTGAAGTACAGTTCCAACGTTTACAACTTGTGCTGCTTGACTGTACTGTTCAATTTGTTGACGAATTACGCTACTAATTTCATCGGGACGAATTTTTACCATGTGATCCTCGGTACGATTGAATCTTTAGGGATTAACTTTTCACGGATTGGTGGCTAAAATGCACACCTTCCCATTTATATTTGGGAGAGCTTACCTTACTAAAATATATTAAAGTGGTTTGCTCGAAAAAATAACTAAAATTTAGTTGCCTTAAAGACTTGATGTCATAAGAGCAATTTTAGCGTCAATGTACTTACGGTGAAGTGAAGCATTCATCTGAGATTTAATCCCTTCAATTGCTTTTTCAAACGCAACATTAACAAGTTGTCGACGGAACTGCGCGATTGCTTTTTCCTCTTCAAGACGAATAGTTTCATCTTTAAGACCAGCAAATCGTGTCGCTACTTCAGCCATACGTGAGCCTTGCTCAGCGCTGAGTGCGTCAAGAGTTTTACGTCCTTCACGTTTAATTTCTTCTACTTTCGAGTTAGCAGATGCAAGTTCTGCTTTCGCTGTATCAAGTTCAAGTTGAGCTTGCTTAAAACGATCGTCAGCGCTACGAAGACTTCCGAGAATTTTCTCTCGACGAGTATCTAACATAGCCGTGAGTGTGTCACGTCCAAGAATAAATACACAAGGAAGAACAACGGCAAGGTTAAGAACGTTCGTTTCAAGAATATTAGTGTTGAAACCGAAACCTTCTGCGAGTGATACCATTCAAAACCTCCAGATGATTTGGAATTTGTATTAAATGATTTTTTTACAAAAAAAATCAATAAAAATTTTTAGTTTAACAGCTTAAACTGTTAAAAATTCATAAATGAATAAATTCGTGTTCTTTGGCAGCCCATACATTGTATAAACTGCCAGAAGAAAACACTGTATTTCTTTTTGAATTACAATAAAATGTAATTAAGAAACGAATGGGTTTGCGAACATTAATGCTAATGCAACTACAAGACCGTAAATTGTTAATGCTTCCATGAATGCGAGAGAAAGAAGAAGTGTTCCACGGATCTTTCCTTCAGCTTCAGGTTGGCGAGCAATACCTTCTACAGCTTGACCAGCTGCAGTACCTTGACCAATACCAGGACCGATAGCTCCAAGTCCAATTGCTAAACCAGCTCCAACTACAGATGCAGCACAAATTAATGGGTTCATTGTATGTTTCCTTTTTATAAGTTGCTTATGCCCTTGGAGATTACCAGTTTTCTGCATTTTTTAAAACTAATTTTTTATTTATTTTTAGCCCACTTTTTTTTTAATTTGTTCTCTTTTTTTTATAAAAAATTTAAACCCTTATTCTCGGAAATATTCCGAGAATAAGGAAAGTAATCATTGAAGTTAAATTTGAAATCTCATTAATTCATTACTGAATTAGTGCCCTTCAAGTGCTTCTCCAATGTATGCCCCTGCAAGAGTTGCAAAAATTAATGCTTGGATTCCACTCGTAAAAAGTCCGAGGAAAATAAGAGGGATTGGAATCACAAGAGGAACTAATGATACGAGTACTGCTACTACAAGCTCATCTGCAAGAATGTTTCCGAAAAGACGGAAACTTAATGATAATGGCTTAGTAAAGTCTTCTAATACGTTAATTGGAAGTAAAATTGGCGTCGGTTCCACATACTTTCCAAAGTACTCTAACCCTTTCTTCTTTAATCCTGCGTAGAAATACGTTAAAGATGTAAGAAGCGCAAGTGCTACAGTTGTATTAATATCATTCGTTGGTGCTCCAAGTTCTCCGTGTGGAAGCTCAATAAGTTTCCATGGGATTAAAGCTCCAGACCAGTTAGATACGAAAATGAATAAGAATAACGTTCCAATGAATGGAGTCCATTCTAAATAATCGTGACCAACTTGAGTTTTCGCAATATCACGAATGTACTCTACAACTAATTCGGCAAGGTTTTGACCACCTTCAGGAACTGGTTTTAAGTCACGTGTCGTTGTTACTGCAAACGCAATAATAAGTCCGAGTACGATCCATGAATTAATAAGTACTTGTCCGTGCATTTGGAATCCGCCAAGAGTCCAATAGAAATGTTGACCAATTTCTACAGCCGCAATGTCGTAAAGGAAATTCATCACCTGTCTCCGTGCTTTGATGTTTCACACTATTATCATACCTTATTTTTAAAAAATAAAAACGAACATTTTTTTATTTTAAGATTTTCTCATAGAGAGAAAATATATTTTGCGATAACTTATAATTGTGGCTGGAGGGAATTGAACCCTCACGCCGTCACCGGCAGGAGATTTTAAGTCTCCAGTGTCTACCATTCCACCACAGCCACACTTATCGATTGGGCCGAACTGGATTTGAACCAGTGTAGGCAAGCCAGCGGATTTACAGTCCGCCCCCATTAACCACTCGGGCATCGACCCTTTTTTCCCATATAATGGGTTTTGTCTTAGAGAGGACTCGAACCTCCACGCCGTAAAGCACAAACCCCTCAAGCTTGCGTGTCTACCATTCCACCACTAAGACATACTTTGAGTATAGAATAAACCAATACAGGTTTCAAGCGGTTTTCCTAATTCTCTTCCAAATTTTGTTAAATAAAAAAAGAGAATTAAAAAAACCAAACTAGTTAAGCGAGAAAATAAAAAAAATTAACGCTTAGAGAATTGCGGTGCCTTACGAGCTTTCTTTAATCCGTACTTTTTACGCTCTTTCTTAAGAGCAATACGAGTAAGAAACCCTTGAGCTTTAAGAGCTGGACGATATTCTGGGTTCATCATACAAAGAGCACGAGCACAACCAAGTCGAATCGCATCCGATTGACCGGTAAGTCCTCCACCTTCAGCACGAATAAAGATATCGTATGTTGCATCTAATTGAAGTGTTTCAAATGGCTTTAAAATATTTGCAAATGTTCCTTGTAAATATTGTTCTGCATCCACTTGATTTACTTTAATTGTTCCAGTTCCGGGTGAGCAAATTCGAACCTGAGCAGTTGCTCGTTTTCGACGCCCTGTAGCGGACCAAACTTGCATAAAAAAATCTCCTTTAATAAGTGAGTTAAATATAATTAGGCTTCTTCTTGTAACTCAATTCCATAAGTACGTAATGCTGTACGAACTTCTTCAGCCGATTTCTGACCAAAGTTTCGAAGTTTCATTAAATCTTGGAATGATTGTTTTGCTAAATCAGCTAAGGTGAAAATATGAGCCCGTTTTAAACAATTGTAAGCACGTAATGACAGTTCTAACTGTTCAATTAAAATATCTTCAAAATTAGTTTCTGATTCAATCTTATTGTAGTTAACTTGTACAAAATTTGGAATTTCAGAGACTTGTGTTTCTTCAACATAAGTTCGTTCATCAATTAATTTAGTAAAACAAGCTGTCATTAATTTCATACAAACTTTTGCCGCTGTTTTCATTGCATCTAATGGATGAATACTTCCATTAGTCCAAATTTCAAAATAAATGTACTCGCCATCAACTGAATGTTCTTGAATACTAAAATTTACTTGTTTAATTGGCATGAAAATTGCATCAATTGGAAAAGTTACTGATTGAGGATTTGTACGATTAACATCAAATTCTTCAAAAAAACGCTGCCCCATAATTTGAGGTACGCCAGGTAATTTTTTCCAGGCTTGATAACCATGCCCTTGGCTAATAAATAAAGTTAATTTAAAAGTGTCCGCAGCTTTCTTTGATAAAAGAGTAGCAATTGGTTGATTTGGATCAACAATGTGATAGTCAGCAATGTCTAAATCTTGGGCAGTTACTAAGTAAGGAAAAGTATTAAATTGAATATTTTCTTTTAACTTTGCGTAACTAAAAGGTTTAGTACCTTTTTGCATTTTTGAGTTCTCAATTGGTGCAAAAACAAGTTCACGAAGGTTTAAAAAAATTTCAATTACTGATTCTCGAACTCCGGGAAGGGTCGAGAATTCACTCTGAACACCATCAATTTCAGCGCCAATCACCCCAATTCCAGGTAAATCGTTTAATAAAATCCGACGAAGCGCATTTCCAATTGTTAATCCTTGGCCTGGGTTGACTGGGCCAAAACTTAATCGACCATAACAATTTGTTAAATGGTCACGATTAAATTGTAATGATTTGAGTGTTGCCGCTGCTTTAATCATAAAGTTTATTGAATAGAACGGTGGGCGTTGTGATGATTTCAGTGAAATAGCTTAAAAGCGTAATAAAAATAAGATTATACGCGACGCTTTTTAGGAGGACGACATCCATTGTGTGGTAATGGAGTAACGTCACGAATTAAAGTAACTCCTAATCCAAGTTGTTGAAGAGCACGGATGGCCATTTCACGACCTGCACCTGGTCCTTTTACCATTACATCAACATACTTTAAACCGTAGTCAAGTGCTTTACGAACTGCTTCTTCCGATGCTGTTTGGGCAGCAAATGGAGTTCCTTTACGGGCTCCGCGGAAGCCACAAGCTCCAGCTGATGATGATGCAATAACAAGACCAGAACGATCACTAATTGTTACTAACGTGTTATTAAATGTCGCGTAAATGTGGACTACTCCACGTTGTACTTTGCGACGTGTTTTCTTTTGCGTAATTTTACGCTGTTTTGTTGCCATAATAAAGTATTACCAAATAAATAGTTATCTAACTTAAAGTAGAATTATTTTATTACTGTGAACGATCTTTTTTTCGTAAACGGTAAATAATACGACCTTTCGTTAAATCATAAGGTGTTAATTCAACAGTCACTCGATCTCCAAGAAGAATTTTGATTGAATTGCGTCGAATTTTACCAGAAATATGTGCAAGAACTTGAAAACCATTCTCAAGTTCAACCTGAAACATAGCATTTGGAAGTGATTCCACGACAAACCCTTCCATTTCAATGAGTTCGCGATTAGTTGTCATGGCTTACCAAATTTTACAAAGAATTTCACCACCAATACCTAAAGCACGAGCTTTACGGTCAGTCATGATTCCTTGTGATGTTGAAATTACGGCAATACCCATTCCATTTAATACTGGCTGAAGATCTTTATGGTTAGCATAAACTCGAACTCCAGGAGTACTTACGCGTTCAAATTGTTTTACACCACGTTTTAAGTTTACTGTAAAAAATCCGTTTTCTTCTTGTTCGATAGGTCCAAGAAATCCTTCTTGTACTAATACTTGAGCAATATCTTTTACCACACGAGTTGCTTTTAAAGAAGTGTTGTCTTTATTTGCAAGGTACGCATTGCGTAATCGTGTAAGCATATCACTAATTGTGTCGTTTACCATGTTGTCAATAAAAATAAATTAGTTTACTGAACCTGCTTTAAATGGCATTCCAAGTTCTTTTAATAAAGCATGACCTTCTTGATCAGTGTTTGATGTTGTAACGATAGAAATATCCATACCACAAACTTGATCAATACTTTCATAGCTTACTTCAGGGAACATGAGTTGTTCAGTAAGTCCAAGAGTAAAGTTACCATGCCCATCAAAATTTTTGGGACTAATACCTTGGAAGTCACGAATACGCGGAAGCGCAAGGTTTACAAGTCGATCATAGAAAGCATACATACGCTCTCCACGAAGTGTTACTGTTAAACCAATTGGCATCTCTTCACGAATTCCAAATCCAGCAATTGCTTTCTTTGCGCGCTTAACTACTGGACGTTGTCCAGCTAAGGTCATTAATTCGTCAGATAAAGATTCAAGTAACTTACTGTTCTGAGATGCACTTCCTACTCCACGGTTGATCACAATTTTCTCAAGACGTGGGATTTCGTGATTGTTTTTGTAGTTGAATTTTTCTGAGAGAGTTGGTTGTACTTTTGTTAAGTACGAGTTATGAAGTCGTTGAATCATACAATTAAAGTTAGAGAACTTCTGGAGCGAGAGAAACGATCTTCATAAAATCGCGTTCACGTAATTCACGTGCGATTGGACCGAATACACGTGTACCACGTGGGTTTCCCTCTTTGTTAATAATAACAGCGGCATTATCATCAAATCGAATTGACATACCGTTGTCACGTTGAATAGTGTGTGCTGTACGTACAATTACTGCACGAACAACTTCTGATTTTTTTACTGGCATGTTTGGTAATGCTTCTTTTACGACAGCAACGATAACATCACCAATATGTCCAACTTGACGGTTCAATACACGGATACACATTAATTTACGTGCACCACTATTGTCAGCAACCTCAAGATATGTCTGTGGTTGAATCATATAAAGAAAAAATTATAGATTAAATCTGGCCAATGCCAAGATAGAACAAGAATGAATTTAAGAACTAGTTTGCTTGTACGTATCCATCACGGATAAGAAACTTAGTTTTTACAGGCATTTTGTATGCTGCGATACGCATTGATGAACGCGCAATTGTTTCTGTTACACCACCAAGTTCATAAAGAATTTTACCTGGTTTTACAATACATACCCAGTAATCTGGAGCACCTTTACCAGCCCCCATACGAGTTTCGGCAGCACGAGCTGTGATTGAACGGTCTGGGAACATACGAATCCATAATTGACCACCACGCTTTGCATAACGACTCATTGAACGTCGACCTGCTTCAATTTGACGTGAAGTGATCCATCCAGGTTCAGTCGCTTGAAGAGCAAAATCACCAAAGGCAATTGTGTTTCCACGAAGTGCTACCCCTTTACGGTTCCCACGGTGTGGTTTACGGTATTTTGTTCGTTTTGGACTTAACATGATTTTTCCCCCTTACAAACCCATACTTTAATCCCTAAAATTCCATAGAGTGTCTGAGCACGTGCTGTTGCATAATCAATATCTGCACGAATAGTGTGTAACGGTACGCGACCTTCACGAGCCCATTCATGACGAGCGATTTCAGCACCATTTAAACGTCCAGAAATCTGAACTTTAATCCCATCAGCTCCAGCTTTACGAGCACGCATAATGGCTTGACGCATTGTACGACGGAATGGGGTACGCTTTTCAAGTTGCTCAGCAATGTTTTCAGCAATACAAATTGCTTCCATTTCTGGCTGTTGTGTTTTTGTTACATATAATGCAACGTTACGAGTATCCGGAAGTTTTGCTTTAATCTCATCACGAAGTTGAGTTAAAGTTTCCCCCTTTGCTCCTACAAGTGCACGCGGACGTGCAGTGAAAAACTCGATTTCAATACGATCTACTTGACGTGAAATGTTTACACGCGAAATTCCTGCTTCAGGAAGTCGACTTTCAACAAATTGACGAATTACGAGATCTTCTTCAACGAGTTTTGCATAATCTTTTGGTTTAGCAAACCATTGTGAACGGTGAGTTTGTGTTACACCAATTCGAAATCCAATCGGATGAACTTTTTGACCCATAATATTTTTCTATTTAGGAAATGCGATGTGGTGAAATAAATTAACGCTTAGACTTTTTATCAGTCTTTACGTGCCCACGGAATGTACGAGTAGGACTAAATTCACCAAGTTTGTGACCAACCATTTGATCGGTTACAAAAACTGGAATATGCTCGCGTCCATTATGAACTGCGATTGTATGTCCAATCATAATTGGTGTGATTGTAGAACTTCGTGACCAAGTCTGAATTACTGTTTTTTCACCTTTTGCATGAAGAAGCTCAATCTTTTTCATAAGCTTATGTGCAACAAAAGGTCCTTTTTTGAGAGAACGAGCCATACGGTATAAAAAATTTTATGAAACTTTTCGGCGGCGAAGAATGAGGTTATCACTGTACTTCTTACGTGTACGAGTTTTAACACCAAGAGCTGGTTTACCCCATGGAGTACGAGGTTGTGCGTGTCCAATTGGACAACGACCTTCCCCTCCACCGTGTGGGTGATCTACAGCGTTCATTACACTACCACGAACTGTTGGACGACGACCAAGCCAACGTGAACGACCAGCCTTTCCAAGTGAAAGGTTCATAGCATCCATGTTTCCTACTTGTCCAATAGTAGCCCAACACATTTTTGAAATAAGACGAACTTCTCCAGATGGAAGACGTAAAGTTACGAATTCTCCTTCTTTTGCTACAAGTTGCGCTACTGCACCAGCAGAACGAACAAGTTGTCCACCTTTTTTCGGGTGCATCTCGATATTATGTACTTGTACCCCTAAAGGCATAGCACTTAACGGTAATGCATTTCCAACTGCGTTTGCAGCATTTTCACTTGCAATAATGGAATCACCAATTTGTAATCCATTTGGATGTAAGATGTAGCGCTTTTCTCCATCTTCATACTCTACAAGTGCAATACGTGCATTACGGTTTGGATCATATTCAATTGTCTGCACTGTTGCCGCCATTTCGTATTTGTTACGACGGAAATCAATTTGACGGTATAAACGTTTGTGCCCACCACCACGGTGACGGCATGTAATTACTCCACGGTTATTACGACCGTTTGCACGGTGAACTAAACGAGTTAAAGACTTTTCGGGACGAGTCTTTGTTAATCCTGTACAGTCTGATACAGAACGGTTACGTGTTCCCGGAGTATATGCTTTATAAAAACGAAGAGCCATATTAGTCAAAGATAGGTAAAGTATCGCCAGCCTTTAAACGGATAATTGCACGCTTTGTACGTGCTTTCATTCCGCCAAATCGTGTTTTACGACGTGGAAGACGATGAGTATTTACGGAAATAACATGAACCCCATAGAGGTCCTCAATAAGCGTTTTAATGTCTGTTTTGTTAAGATGTACGTCCACATCGAACGTATAACGTTCAGACTCAAGAAGCATTGTTGATTTTTGAGTTACAACGACGCGCTGAATGAAGTCAATCATAAAAACTGAAGGTCCATTACAATGGATTAAAAATAACTAAAAAACTTTAGAATATTCCAGAAGAATGAGCCAAAGAATTTGTACTCTTATAATAGAAAATCCATCTATACTTTGTAGTTTATTTACTTTATTATTTTGTAAGTTAACGGAATTATCGTGAATTAAAAAAAGTTTTTTTTAGAAATTGGCTCGAACGGGGATTGAACCTGTGACCTTGGGATTATGAGTCCCCTGCTCTACCACTAAGCTACCGAGCCGTATTATTATAAATGTATTGTAATCTATTCTAAATGAAATTTAAACTGGAATTTATTTAAGGAACGAGTTTTTTATTTTTTTTAGAAATATTAGTCTAATTTCTGGGCAGATTTCAATGAAAATGTTATGATAGAAGTAGCTCGAGGATTTGTCTTTTTGGTTATCATCCTAGTAAAACACTATAACTAGTAAAAATGAGAAAATTATTGTTACTAGTTAAAACAACCATATATTAATCAGAACTAAACACTAGTTTAAGACTTAAATGTATTAAGACTTAAAACTTTGAGCTGAAAATCATTTTTTAAGGAATCTAATCCTATGCTTTTTATCTTTCAACTTACACTTCTTGCTTTTATTGGACTTTCATTAGCTCTCGTAATTGGTGTACCTGTACTTCTTGCATCACCTGAGGGATGGGCATCTTCAAAAGGTCTCGTATTCTCTGGTTCAGCACTTTGGATTCTTTTAGTTTTTGTTGTTGGTGCATTAAACTCATTTGTTTCGTAAGAAAAAATCAAAAAACTAGGTATTCTCCAACTTTTAAAAATAGGATACCGTTCTTTTTTGGGAAAGTTTTTTACTTTCCCAAAATAACAAAATATAATCTAATTTTTTTATTATTCTGTAATGGTTTGGTTCGTATGTTATACTGTGTTATAACAGATCTTATATGTTTTCTTTTTTTGAAGAAGCTTAGATTTTGTAACTCTTTAAAATTTTTATTCTTCTTTATTATGACTGCAACTTTAGAGCGCCGCGCAAACGCGACAGTATGGGGACGTTTTTGTTCTTGGATTACTTCAACTGAGAACCGTTTATACATCGGATGGTTCGGTGTATTAATGATCCCTACTTTATTAACAGCAACTTCAGTATTCATCGTAGCTTTCATCGCTGCTCCTCCAGTGGATATCGATGGTATTCGTGAGCCAGTATCTGGATCACTTATGTACGGAAACAACATCATCTCTGGTGCTGTAATCCCTACATCTAACGCTATCGGACTTCACTTCTACCCAATTTGGGAAGCAGCTTCACTTGATGAGTGGCTTTACAACGGTGGTCCTTACCAGCTTATCGTATGTCACTTCTTCATCGGAATTTGTTCATACATGGGTCGTGAGTGGGAGCTTTCATTCCGTTTAGGAATGCGTCCTTGGATCGCAGTAGCTTACTCAGCTCCTGTAGCAGCAGCAACTGCTGTTTTCCTTATCTACCCAATCGGACAAGGTTCTTTCTCTGATGGAATGCCACTCGGAATTTCTGGTACTTTCAACTTCATGATCGTATTCCAGGCTGAGCACAACATCCTCATGCACCCATTCCACATGCTTGGTGTTGCTGGTGTATTCGGTGGTTCACTTTTCTCTGCTATGCACGGTTCACTCGTAACTTCATCTCTCATCCGTGAGACTACTGAGAACGAGTCTGCAAACGCTGGATACAAGTTCGGACAAGAAGAAGAGACTTACAACATCGTAGCTGCACACGGTTACTTCGGACGTCTTATCTTCCAATACGCTTCATTCAACAACTCACGTTCACTCCACTTCTTCCTCGCAATCTGGCCTGTAATGGGAATCTGGTTCACAGCTCTTGGTATTTCTACTATGGCTTTCAACCTTAACGGTTTCAACTTCAACCAGTCTGTAGTAGATTCTAACGGACGTGTAATTAACACATGGGCTGATATCGTTAACCGTGCTAACCTCGGTATGGAAGTAATGCACGAGCGTAACGCTCACAACTTCCCCCTCGACCTTGCCTCAGTAGAAGCTCCTTCTATTAACGCATAATCGAGACTTTTCTGTTAGACCACTAATAGATAGGTAGTATACCCCCGAAAGGGGGTATAACAGAAAATAAACAAAAACATGAACAAAAAGACACAGACCCACAAGACAGGTCTTCCAGACTCCACCAATGATGAACACACCCTTTCACACACCCATCGAAAAGAATCTTGTTTGGCTCGCAGGATTCCTTGAAGGAGATGGATGCTTCGGAATCCAGCATGGGACTCGTCCATATATCAGCGTGCAAGTCGTTGATGCACTCCTTATTCAATTTGTTGCTTCCCTCTTAGACTCCAATGTCACGACGTATACCAATCCAAACCAGCCAAAATGGCAGAAAGTTTATCGAACAGGTCTTTACGCTCAAGAAAAGCTTCGTTGGCTTCTCCCACGGCTTTATCCCTATTTAAGTGCGCGTCGACAATGCAAAGTCAAACAACTTTTACACCTTCTCAATCCCAATGAGACCATGAAGATGAATCCTTCCCTCTTTGCAGAGTCTCGATTACCCGGCCCTTCGGACAAAGAGAAATATGGGCTCGAATTCAAACGTCTGACTCAAACCCAAGCACAATGGCTTACAGGCTATTTTGAAGCCGAAGGCCATATGCACCGTGATAAACGCGCCTATATTGCTCAACCTGGACTCGTTTTTCAAAGTACAGATCAAGATACAATTGCATATGTGAGTACTTTATTAAATAAACCTTATACACAACTCAATCGTCGAACGACAGCAAACAATCTTGTGTTTTGTGTCGCGACAAAGGATCATGTGTCTCTAGACTATTTGTTTCAAGTGCTCAAAGACTATTGTCATGGTTCAAAAGTCCAAACTCTTCAGGAAGGTCTAGATCTTCTTGCAGAGCATCGAGCTTGGAAACGTCTGCCTTATGCAAGTCGTCCGAAGATGTGGCCAAAAAAGTAGAAGCTGGAGCTGAGCTCTTAGGAAGCAATAGAAAGGCTCGACCTTCAATGGATCGACCTAAAAAAGCCGAGACAGACTCTTCCCAAAGCTTTTTTAGAGGCATTCTAAGCAAAATCTATGATTTCAGTAAGTATTTTGATGGATTTTCTCCGATTTGATCCATCTTATGTATTGAGGTATAAATAGTAGAATCTGATGCTTTCTATAGGGATATCTTTGACTGTTAGAATGCTCTCAAATTGTTTTTTCCTCTTCAATTTTATGTATTTTTACTCTTTCTATGACTTCTCCTTTTCAGACACCTATTGAAGAGAATCTTCCTTGGTTAGCTGGACTTCTTGAAGGGAATGGATGCTTTGGTGTGACTGTGAAACGATCAACGTATTCCCCCTACATTGAAGTGCAACTTGTGGATGAACAACTTCTGTCAACTATTGCCTGGTTCTTTGAAACTCGTGTACGAATGTCTACAAATCCTGATCACCCTGATTGGCAACCAATCTATCGAACGACACTTTACCAGAAAGAAAAAGTGGTGTGGCTTTTCAAACGGCTTATTCCATATTTCAGTCAACGGAAACAACTCAAAGTTCAAGAGCTGATTCGATTTATGGATCCTGGCTATGTCTTTGATCCTAAGCAAGCTTTATTTGCAAATTCTTGTCTCCCAGAGCCTTATGCAGAGGTCCCCTCTTCACGAGAAGTCAAGAGTCTTTCAGATTCAGAATTGCAGTGGCTTACAGGATTATTAGAAGCAAAAGGTCATATTCATTTTGACCGACGCTCAACGATTCCGTCCCCTGGCATTGTGGTGAAATCCTCGGATCAAGATCTTATTGCATATGTAAGTACACTCTTGAATCAACGGTATACCGTCGGATTACTAAAACCGACTCCTGAACATCATCGTCCAATAAAATGGGGGACTGTTGAATATATCTTAAGCGTAAAATCTCGCAGTCGTGTAGAAGCTTATCTTTCTCAGTGTTTAGTGCATTGTCATGGTGTATCCCTTTCAAAGCAAATTCTCGAGGCCTTGGACAGTTTAGAAGCCTATAAAACTTGGAAAAGTCTTCCATGTAAGAATCGTCCTCTTCTGTGGCCTAAAAAGCTGCCGCGTAAGTAACTAGATATGTTCTTGTCTTATGTATTGTGTATTATGTTAAAAGTCTAGAAACTAAAAAAGGGAGAGAGGCTTGCTGGTGTGCATGTCCTCTCTCCCTTTGAAGTGTATTGAATGAATAATAAGTCTTGGCATCGACACGTTTTCACTATCAGTGGCCCAATAGCTATCTTAGTCTCAAAAGTGTTTCACCGCGCAGTTCGAAATGGAATACTGTGTTTCCACTTTGACGAAGACACCAAGAATAAAAAAAATAATAAATAAAATCAAATCCCTCGGTCTATTAGGACGTGTCAGCTTCAAAATCCATTACTGGACGTCTACATCACGCCTATCAAACGGTTAGTCTT
>Ga0181599_1000878_pt1 | contig 30861 bp, 37 predicted proteins | sample 041ome_3_FD_148658 | JGI IMG/M metagenome (GOLD analysis project Ga0181599, IMG submission 148658) | Coastal salt marsh microbial communities from the Groves Creek Marsh, Skidaway Island, Georgia - 041405US metaG (spades assembly) | ecosystem: Environmental > Aquatic > Marine > Intertidal zone >...
TGGTTGTGGTCTTGAATAAGAGTCCTCACCTTCAGTTAGCTTTCCTGATTTTGGATCAACATACCAAAAACCTTGAGCTGGTCCTGTAAGGTCATATTTGTAATTTAAACCAGTGTTAAACCACTGTGGGCTGTTAGGAGCAGCCATTTGTGTTGCAAGCATATATTTAAGTTCATCTTCAAAGGCTTGTGCGTCATCTGAGGATGCAAAATAACCAGTTTTTTCACCCCAGTGTCTCCAGGTTTCAGCTAACCTATCAAATACTTGTTTTGATGAGGATTCTGGGCCAAGAACTGTCTCACCATTCTCATCTTTTAATTCATTACCATCAGCATCTAGTTGAGGTACACCTGCTTTTCTAAAATATTTTGAAACCATTATGTCAGTTGCTACTTGTGACCATGTAGAAGGAATCTCTACATCATTCATCTCAAAGACAACAGACCCATCTGGGTTAGTAATTTTTGAACTTCGCTTTTCCCAGGTGATGTTGTTGTATGGGTTGCCCGGTGTCGTATATTTTCTGTCTATTTTTAGCCCTGATTGTTTTGCCACTTTTTCTCCTTTTATAACTAAATATTGTATAGGTGATACAAAATAACACTAAATATAGTGTTTTATAACTATATTATAAATGTCTTTTATTTTCAAGCTTTAACAAGTAAAATTTTCGCGAGGATGTTTCAAATTCAATTACGTTATTTTCAATATATTCTATCTTTAGCAATTTTTTTTGGTGTTCTCATTTCAAGCAAAGCTTTGATCACATCCTGTTTTGTAGGTCTGACATTAGTTTGGTTAACAGAGATGCTCATAGGGCAATTTGATATTAAGTCTCAACAATACTTGGTAATTCTGACAGTTTTACTGCTATCTTTTTCTTCTGTTGCAGTTCAAAGCATCTATGAAAATATAGATACAGTCAGCTTATTGCTCTCTTGTTTGTTAATTTCTATAACTTACTTCTTATTTCAAAAGGATATAAATATATATAAAGTCGGTAATGTATTAATAACTTTACTCTTATCCTTTTTAGTAAATAGATTCATCATGATTGAGAGCTTTCAAGAGAACATCTACTACGTTTCTTATCTGTATCTTTTACTACTTTTTTTGAAGACTCTTGCAACTTATTTTGCAGTACAGTTCAGCAACTTCCAGTTCTTTTTTAATTTTTTTATTGTCTCTATTGTGTTTATCGGAGTAAGTAGTTTTTATTCATTTAACACCCTATACATATTTTTAGCAGGACTAACTACGGCACTGTTTACAACATTAATAACTTTTATGTTTGTAAAAATTCGCTTAGAGTACGAATTAACAACAAAACTCACCAGCCAAATATACATATTTGATTTTATGCTTGCCTTTATAGCGTCGTTGTATATTGTTGACTCACTAAATGTTGTAAATGGTTTATTCTAAGTTTTGTGGAAAAACAAGTCTTAAACTCACCATTTACAAAAAAAGAATTTTTAAACCTAGTAAAACAATTTAACGATGATCAAGATACAGTCTTTGAAAATTTTGCAATATCTAATACAACAGTAGTAAACATTGGCAACAGAGATTTTGTTGACTACAGGCCTACCAGCAAAATAAATAAGAAAATTTTAGAGGATAATTCTATTTCAAATATTATCTTTGACTCATTACATTATTTTCAAATTCAAAAAATATTACAATCAAAAGTTTATAAATCAATAAGGGTAAAAAAATCAGACATAGCTGTAAATTTACTATTACCAGAACACTACGACGACTACCTTCAAAACTTAACAAAAAAGAATCGCCATGAACTAAATAGAAAAAAAAGAAAGTTTTCAGAGCAAATAGCCTCTTTTGAACTTCTCGAATCTAGTGAAAAAGAGATATTTGAAATTTTTGTTTCACAGCATAAAAAATCTATAGGTGAAAAAGGCAAATTTATGACTAAGAGTGTGGAATCTTATTTTGAGGAGCTTCTTAATCTAGATGGTTGGAAAATTTATTATTTAAATACCGACAGAGGAGTGGTCTCAACTGCGTTCTGTTATGAAAACAGCAATGGCTGTTATCTTTATAACTCAAGTAGAGATTTTGAACTTAATTCAATAAATCCTGGAATTGTCTTAAATGACCTAATAATTCAAGGTTTAATACATAATGGTAAGTCTTTTTTTGATTTTCTAAAAGGCACAGAAAGATACAAGTTTGATTTAGGTGGAAAATCAGTTCAGCTTTATGACTTGAATATAAATTTATGAAAATATTACAGATTAGCTTTCATACAGCACCTTTTGGCAGCGCTGGCAAGTATGATTCTGGAGGTTTAAATATTTATGTTGAGAAAATTTCAAATGAATTATCTAAAAATAACCATGTCACCGTTGTAACTGCTGAAAAAGCAGAGAATTTTGTAAAAGACAATCTTGAATTTAAGTCATTAAATTTATTCGAAAAAGATCTTTCTGTTGAAGATAAAGAAATCTACTTACAGGAGTTTATTAATAAATTATACGAATTAGTTGATCTAGAGAGTTTTGATGTAATACATACTCACTATTGGTTATCTGGCTTAGTTGGAAAAGAAATTGCAAATAAATTTAACAAACCACTTGTTTACACGTCTCATAGTTTGGGCATTTTTCTTGATGGTTACAACAAAGAAAGAGTTGATTGTGAAAAAATAGTTATGAACTCTTCAGATATTATTACAACATCTTCTTTATTCGAAGAAGAGATGATTTTAGAAAATTATAATGCTGACTCAAACAAGTTGAAAAAAATTACACCTGGTATTGATATAGAAATATTTACACCTGACTCAACAATAAAGAGAGAGAATATATTTTTATCGATAGGAAGAATTCAGGAACAAAAAGGACAAATTGATACAATCAAGTTTTTGGATAATTTTAGAAAAGTTGAAAATAATTTTTTCTGTTATTTTATTGGAGGACCAAGTGGGAAATCCGGTAGTGAATATTTAGAAGAACTAATACAAACAGTTCAAGATTTAAACCTTGAGTCACATATTGAGTTTCTTGACAACCTTCCACAGACAGAAATAAGAGATTTATTGAATAGGTCAAAATTATTAATACATACATCTAAATTTGAAACATTTGGACTAGTAGCAGCTGAGGCAAATGCAATGGGCGTACCAGTTCTAACAACTAATAGTGGTTCTTTGCTAGAGATTATTGAGAGCAATAAGAATGGGTATTATTCTGAAAACTTAATAGATCGCAATGTAAATAATTTTGTTCAAAATTTAATTCAGGATTCAAAAAAATTTAATGAAATTATGAAAAACTGTATAGATAAATCCAAAAATTATGATTGGAACAATACTGCCGTGGAAATTGAAAAAGCTTATCAAATAGTTGAAAAAAATTAGTTTATTCTAGCCTGACAGAGTCCGATTAAAATAATCTAATATAGTATTTTCCCATTCGTCGATAGATCCCCAAACGTTTTCTACGTGTCCATAATTTTCGTAATATTTAATAGAATGCGGAATTCCTAAATTTTGTGCAATTGAAACCAATTTATCTCTATGGTGCGGTCTTACTCTTTCGTCTAATAAATTACTGACTATGAACAACTCTTGCGAATTACCATTTGTGAGTGCTTTTTCTGGTGTCAAATCATCAATTGATTCGCCGGTTCGTGTAAACCAGTAAAATCTAAGCGCAGAAGCAACAATACTCGGAACACCTTGATACTCAAGTTCCTCTCTGAGAATTGTGTCAAAATCTACAGGTGGATCAACAACTATGGAAGAAGTAAAATTATCATTGAGGCCGTGAGTGTTTAGAGCAACCATTGCACCAAGTGAGAAGCCAAGCAATCCAATATTATCTTTTGTCTTATTCTTTTCTTCAACTAACCATTCAATTACCGCACTTGTATTGAAAGCTTCGTGAACACCTGCTCCATGAACTTTGTCTAAACAAGTACTACTTCCATGATCTTGATAGTCAAAAACTACAACATCAAAATTACTTTTATTCAACATTCCTGCAGAAGTTAAAACACCCGCTGATTGTTTACTGCTTCCTACTCCGTGTAAAACAATGACTGTTTTTTCAGAATTAGGATTATCAAACCACCACCCACTTAGGGTAACTTCACCATCTTTAACATTAAATGACTCAAATGTTTCAATAAAATAAGGTGATAAATTTATATCAGGATATTTATCCCAATCTAAAGAAAAATTAGAAGGGCTATTATTTAAATCAGAGTATTCTCCACTGATTCCACAACTTACTGTTCCGGCTGCAAAGTATGCATATCTACCAAGAAAATAAAACCCAGCAACTCCAAGAATTAAAGTTGAAATTAAAATTACAGTTAGTGTTTTTTTCTTTAGGAATTTCATCAAAATTATGTTACCACTATATGCATGCTAGCCTTTATTAAAAAAATGACTTACCTTTAATTGCTTAAAGTACTTAAATAAAATTGACTTAATTTTTCAGAATATTCCTCAGTGTAAAAATATAAAACTTGAGTGTGATTCATGTCGGTATATTTATGTATGTCGTATTCAATATTGTTTTGAATAGCTATATTTACTAAATCATCAGAGTGATGAGGTTGCACTCTATCATTTAATAATCCAGTAAATATGAGAAGAGGTTGTTTGTTACCTTTTGCAAGCGCTTCTTCTGGAATATCTTTTAACATATTTACACCTTTAAATATTGCTGCATAATGATAAAGAGGCTCCCACAAAAAAGTTGGAAGTCCCTGATAAGCCATTTCTTCTCTTACCAATGTTTTGAAATCTACTGGAGGATCTATGACTGCAATAGAACCAAAGTCATCAGATTTTGCTGGAGTCATTAAAGCTACTAACCCACCTAGCGAACTACCATATATTCCTATATTGGATGACTTTATCCCTTTATCTTTTAACCACGAAATTGCTGCCACAACATCATCGGTTTCATTTTGACCAGCAGTATATAAGCCGTCTTCACAGGTACTTTCTCCGTGATCTCTAAAGTCTATGGCAAGTACATTAAAACCACTTTTATTCAACATACCCATTGGTAGAAGTATATCTGGAGAGAACTTACTGCTAGTTACACCATGGAGCAAGATTATTGTTGGTTGAGATAAGTCATTTTCAACCCACCAAGAATTCAGTTCAATCTCACCACCGTCAGCCAAGATGGTTACTTCTTCATAACCATCAATAAAGTAATCTGAAGGATCCCAGTCTGCTTTTGTTCCTAATGACCAATTACTAGGTGTATTATTAGCTTCTTCATACCAAACATCACAAGGCACTGATGCTGCTTGCCCGTAAGCAAACCAACCTATTCCAAAATATACACCAACTAATAAAACTAAAAAAAATGTTAAAAACTTTTTCAATTACCCCCCCGTATTTACAAGATTACACTATTAATACTTTCAAGTGAACTTATAATCATTTCTATGAGTAAAATTATTTCCTTCGCATCTGATTTTGGGTTAAATGATGGGTCAGTAGGTGTTGTAAAAGGGGTGATTAGCAGAATAGATGATTCGCTTAAAGTAAACGATATTTCTCATGGAATTCCACCTCAAGATATAAAGTACGGAAGTCTTCTATTAATGAGAGCAATTCAATATATTCCACAAGGAGTATTGCTTGCTGTAGTTGATCCTGGTGTAGGAACTGAAAGAAAAGCAATAGCTATAACAACTGATTGGGGAGTAATGATTGGCCCAGATAACGGGTTATTAAATCTAGCTTGTGCAACAGTTGGAGGAGCCCAAAAAGCTTATTCTCTAGAAAATGAAAATTGGATTATTCCTCACGAGGGAAATACATTTCATGCAAGAGATATTTTTGCACCTTTTGCTGCAGGATATGCATCAGGACAATTAAAACTAGAAGAGTTTGGACCGGAACTTGATCTTGAAGATTTAAAACAGTATTTAATTCCCCTGACAGACATTACAGATAGTGAAATTAAAGGTGAAGTGTTGTACATTGATGAGTTCGGCAACTGTCAGACCAATATATCTCCGCAAGAATTAACTGATAAAGGTTTTAAAATTGGTGATGTCATTCCTATAAAAATTGATAATCAAGAACTTGGTGCCAAATGGTGCGAAACATATAAAAATGAAACAATTGGTGGAATAGGAATTGTTACTGATTCTTGGGGCATGGCTTCTTTGTTTCTAAGCAATGGAAATGCTCAAAAATTGTTAAATTGTAAAGATAATTCGAAAGTAATTATTAAAGTCTCAGATTAGACATGGCAATAGAACCAGAGATAAAAATAATTAACACCAGCAAAATTATAAAAACTAAAGTCCATGGCCTCATGAGTACATAATACATGTCAGAATTAATTTTTGTAACAACGGACAATTGTGAGTTGTGTAAAAAAGCAGAAAACAAAATTAAATTTCTTAAACCTTTTTATCAAATTAGAGAGGTAGATGTTCAGGAAGATCATAAAGAATTTTTGCTTCGAGTACCAGTACTACTTAAAAATAACAAAGTTATCGAAGAGGGGATTTTCTCAAGACCTAGGGTGTTAAAAAATTTATTTTTTTAAATATCTATTGGTTTAGATTTATCTCTGTTGGTATGCTCATCTTCTAAATATTCGATAATCTTATCAGCAACATCAACACCACTAGCTTTTTCAATTCCTTCTAATCCAGGCGAGGAATTCACTTCTAAAACCAAGGGACCTCTGTTTGATTGAATTAAATCAACACCAGCAACAGAAAGACCAAGTACTTTTGCAGCTTTGATAGCACTTTCTTCTTCTTGTTCGTTTAATTCATAATTTTCAACAGTTCCTCCAAGATGAACATTTGAACGAAACTCTCCAGGCTTGGCTTTGCGTTTCATCGAAGCTACAACTTTATCGCCTACAACAATTGCTCTAATGTCTTCTCCTCTAGACTCGCTTATAAACTCTTGAATTAATATGTTTGCATCAATTTTCTTCATAGTCTCTATAGCACTTATCGCAGCTTCCATAGTTTCGGTTAATACAACTCCTCTTCCTTGAGTTCCTTCAAGCAGTTTTATGACGTATGGAGGTTGACCAACAGTATTTAATACTGACTCAATGTCTCTTGATAGATGAACATATCCTGTAATGGGCATCTCAACACCACTATTTCCAATTAACTGTAATGCTCTTAACTTGTCTCTCGATCTACTAATTGAAGCTGAAGAGTTTGCAGATAAAGCTCCCATTAATTCAAATTGTCTAACAACCGCAGCTCCATAAAATGTCCATGTTGCAGCAATTCTTGGAATCACTACATCAAAGTTCATTTGTCTGCCTTGAAAGAATATTCGAGGGTTTGCTTTTGCTATGTTCATATAGCAGCGCAAATAACTAACCACTTCTGTGTCATGACCCCTGTTTTTAGCTGATTCATAAAGCCTGCTTGTTGAATAAAGTCTTAAATCCTGTGAAAGTATTCCGAGTTTCATATTTACTCTTTCTCAGGTTTTGTGAGAAAACTTATAGATGGATTTACTAACCATCTTCTACCTAATGCTTTTTTTCCAATAAGCATTGTGTAGTCCATTGGGCCTCTGTCAGTCAAAGTGAGCTCTATTTTTTTAGATACCCCATCCATTAATAGAGTTGTTTTAATATATGGCCTTCTCTCGACATCACCATTAGAACTTTTTATCCTTTTATATCCTTCTAGTGGAGCAGATGTTTTTCTTACTGTATTATTTCTTTTCATTACCTTGAACTTAACGTATTTGACCTTATCTCTTGTAACAATTTTTATATCGGCAGCATCAATTGAAGCTAAATTTGCTCCAGTATCTATTTTTGCAATAACACTTTTTACATTTAAATCAGGTAAAGCAGCGTGCTCTTTCCATCCTACGACTCTTTTTTTTCTCTTTTGTTTAACCATTTTTATAAGATTACGTAAAACAAAAGTGCACTTACAACAATTAGAGCAATGTGAAAGTAAATTACAGGTAGCATAGAGAAATTTTAATTAGGTTTTGAAAAGAAACAAACCTGTTTTTTTATTACCAGTTAAATTGAATTGCTTTCTTTTGAGTTTGTGATGTTTTCTTTTTTAAAATATAAAACAAAAGTAGTTGTCACAACAATTACATGATGGATAATAATAAGGTTCAGTAAAGACCTAATAATTGTTGCCTCTCCCCACATAAATAGGTAACTAACTGTTGTAAAAACTCTTAGAAAATTTGAGAGTAAAATTCCTCTCCTATTTTTAGTTAAAGCAAAAAACATTAGAAGAACATTTATTGCTACTCCAGGCAACAGTACAAATTTCAACCAAACTAGGTCATTTCCTCCAAAATTAGCTCCAAAAATATCTGAAAATAATTTTGGAAAGAAAAATCCAAATAGAGAACTGGATGCAACAGATAATCCATCAAAAAAAACAAATATATAAAGAAGTGAGAATTTTTTCATTAAGGAGTTGAGCTAACAGCCTCTGTGGTAACTTCATCCTCTTCTGTTTCTAAAAGGCCACAGTCACTAAGAACCTCTTCAGTGTTTCCGCCCCCGAAAACAACTCTCTCAAAGACAACAACAGCATATAATTCATCTTCTGTTAGCTTTCCTTGAAATCCTGGCATTCCTCCAATAGAGACTGTATCTTCAGCACCATAAGTCGGCCCTACTTCAGCCTGCCAACCTGCAGATCCGAGTTGAATCCATTTAGTGTGATCTGAACATGTTGGAAAAGTGGTATATAACGCACCACCAGTAAACGCTGGACCAACTCCACCGCCACCGCCACCTCCGTGACAGCCAGCACATGCAGCAGCACCCGCATACACTTCTTGACCGAGTGCAATATAATTTATTGTGTTTGTTGCAGCAACACCCCTACCTTCATAAGGAGAGCCATCACAATTTACAGCTTCTTGAGACTTTCTATCAACATTTAGCATCCCTCTTTCGCCGCACTCTTGTGTGTTAGAAGAACTAATAAGTCCTATGAGGATAAATAATGGAATGATAATAAAACTAAAGTTGAGCCACTTAGGAAGAAGGTTTTCTGAGTTAATTTTTATACCCATTGTTTCATTTGCAAAGGAAACAGATTTTGTTACCTGTTTAGTTACAGCCGCCGCAACAGGAACTTCTTCTTTTGGAGCTTCTACAACAGGAGCTTCTTCTTCAACCACTTCTTCAACAACTTCTTCTTTTGGAGCTTCTACAACAGGAGCTTCCTCTTTTGGAGTAGATGCAGCTACACTTTCCCCACCAGCCCAAGAGTTTAAAACATCATCGACTGAAACTCCAGAAGCAGCAGCTCTAGCTTCTGCTGAACGTTGTACCAAGTCAACTGGCGCATTTAATATCTCTGCTACTTTATTTACTAAATCACTCATTTATTTCACAACAGCTTTCACTATTACCTATTGTTGACAAAACTTTAGCTTCAGGATAAAAACCCTCTGGGTAAGTAGGACACACAGCTTGTATGGATCCATCATTTAGTTCTAGCACCATTCCCTCAAAATTCTTTGATTGCATATACTCTTCAGCGTCCTCTTTACAACAAAAAGGCTTAGAACATCTAGATATATCCCAATCGTTATTTTCAACTAAGTTACTCATTAGATTCTCCTAATGATAGTAAATAAGTTATGAGATATTCCAAATCGTCATCATCGAGAAAGTCATAACTTGGATGAGGTATATCCCTATTGACAGATGTTGAGTCTGATAGGTAGCGAGTTAGCCATTGACTATTGTTTGTTGGTTCACGTGTTGCGCTGGTGGAAAGATCTGGTCCAAGCCTTATATTTCCAACATTATTTATCAATGTTTCATTTGCAAATTTATTTTTTAGAACTTTACCATTTTGAGTGTCTGGAATTAGAGTTCTAACATTCTGTGTATGGCAAGATTGACAATTCAATTCTGCGTATACTTCAGCTCCCTTAATAACCTCACTTGATGCACTAACACTGTTATTTAGAGAGTCACTAACTATATCTGTTGCTTGGTTTTTTGGAATCACAAAAGCGAATAGAAATGTGAATAGACCAACTAAAAGAACTCCTGAAATAAAACTTAAAGCACTTTCATTTTTTAGCTCAACAATTTCTTCAACTACTTCTTCAATAAATTCTTGTGGTTCAGCTTCCTTAATAAATTCTTCAGTTCTTTCTTCCACAGTTTCTTCTACAACCTCTTCAACTGAAACTTCTTCTACAACCTCTTCAACTGAAACTTCTTTTTTAGGAGCTGGTGACGCACTTGCTGCAACACTTTCCCCACCAGCCCAAGAGTTTAGAACATCATCGACTGAAACTCCAGATGCGGTAGCCCTTGCTTCTGCTGAACGCTGTACTAAATCAACTGGTGCATTTAATATCTCTGCTACTTTATTTACTAAATCACTCATTTGAATAAACCATTTCTTCAACTGTTGTTATGGAACCAGATGAGACTGCACGTAGAACAGAAATTAAATATAGAAAACCGCTCCCAAGCAAAACAAGCGAGATGAAAGTATTTACAGAAAAATTAATACCTATAAGACTCCAGACAATTCCAAATCCTTCTCCATAAATTGTTGGGCTTCCTGTATTTGCTCCTGCATTCCATGAATAACCTGAGTTAACTCCTAATAAAGTATTGTTAATCAACAATAAGAGATATGAAATTTTGAAACCAAAAAAAGTAATGTCTTCGAGTCTAGAATAAGCAACTTCTCTTCCGTACAACTTAGGTATTAAATAATAACTTAAAGATATTGTTGCCAGCACAAGAGAACCAACAAGACCGTATGTAATAACATTTACAAAATTTGTAATTCCTAAAATTGGAAGAAGGTTTTCAAAACTTGAAATCATATGAAAAATTGTTGTTATAGAAAAAAGAACTACCGAAAAGTTAAGTAGGTTTAGTGACCTTACTTCTTCAACCTCTTTAGATTGTATTGTTTTAATGTAATTTACTAAAAAAGCTAACAAAGGAACAACAAGACTCATTGAGAGATAGATAGATATATTTTCAATCCAGTTTGGAAGTACCGAGCCGTAATAATATTTAAAATTGGTCCATGGCAAAAGGAATAAAAACCCCCAAAATGTAATAGATGACAGGGTTTTATTGAATAAAACTGCTTTTAGTGGTCTAGTCATTAAAAAATGAACTATTGCCATATATATGAAAGCAACACCAACATATATATGTGTACCTGTATATAAAGAGTTAACCAAAAATATGTCTGAAAACACATTTAACTCTGCTCTAACAATAAATAAAGATATTAAGTAAAAGACTACCGCACCATATATAAATTGTGCACTTGCAAAAATTGAAGCTTCTTTTTTAACAAGTAGGTTTAGTGTGGAAAGTCCAAATAATCCAAATACAACGAGAATTTTTAAAAGAATGAGAAGGGAACTATTACCCAAATCGTATGCTGAGTTTTGAAAAAAGAAGTTTACAAGAATGTCTAAAAATTCAGTTCCAACAACACCGAGTAAAGTTAAAAATACAATCGGGAACAATACCATTGATCTACCTAGTGATTTTGAAAATAAATATGAAAAGCTTAGACAAAGCGATGCTCCAAAGACTAAACCTAATGCTGCCTGTGTGTCGAGCCTATCTAGGAAACCGTAATTAAAAACTGAATTGTTTGGCAGAAGGTTTGCAAAAGTAAAATATGCATTTTTTAAAAATGAAATAGTAAGTGAAAGTAATAAGGTAAGTGGAAAAATCAAAACAAAGAGTTTTGAAAGTTCTTGTTCGTTTTTTGGAAACAACTTTATTTTCATCAATTTAGCCAATATTCAATATGACTTTACTATTATATTGGAAAAATGTAGGTTGGTGTTAACGAAAATTTTTAAAAAAAGATAATGATTCAATTTATATTTTTATCCAAACTTACGATATTATATATAGGTAAGGTTTGAGGAAATTTGATTTATACAATTTATAAATTTAGATACAGAATAGGTTTAGTTTCAATTGTTTCAGGGATCGGTGGTATGACCATTGGAGTTATCATCGCTCATTTTGCTGGTCTTTCTGAAGGTGAAGTAGTAAATTATTTTAACTGGATCCCACGAGGGTGGTTGCCACAATCCATTGGTCAGCTTTTAGCATTTGGTGCTAGTCAGCTCCTTTTACTTGGTATGGTATTAGTGGTCTGGAATCAAAAAGAATTAACTTGGGCAAAAGCTACTTATTTTGCATTTCTAACATGGATCGAAATGTCAATCCTCTTAGGAATTGTCCCATCAGAGTGGTTGAACCTAGCACAAGGACCTTTAGAGTGGACAGGTCAAAGAGAGTTTATACAATTTCCACCAATACTATTCTTAAACAATGAAATTGGTTTAAGCCTTGCTGCGTTAAAAGACATTATACAGTTAGGTATTTCAACTAACTTTTTAATCGCAGGATTAGTTGTTGCCTATTTAATCCAAGATGTAAATAATAAAATTGAAAGTTCTAAATCTAGAATTTCTGATTATGGCAAAGAGGTCGTAAGGGTGGAGCAAGATGCCTAAATCAGAAGTCTTAATAGAGATGCCAGAGTTTGAAAAGAAGTACAATCTTGCAATGGTTGATACAGAAAAAGTCACTTCTCGTGTCCGTCCAAAACAATTTTTACATATAGATGAAGCAGAATGTATTTTATGTGAAGGGTGTGTTGATATATGTCCTTGGAAGTGCATTCATTATTTATCTGTTGATGCAATTGATGACTCAATAAATGTTGAAGCTCCAGATGAATCTGAGGCACCAGGTTTTTTTGTTGTTGATGAAGAAGCTTGTACTAGATGTGCATTGTGTGTAGATAGATGCCCAACAGGGGTGATTTCTCTCGGAAAGTTTGCCGGCTCATTAGCAGACCAAGCCGTTCAAAATGGTGTTTATACAGCACCTTGGGATGAAGACTCTGGTGAGAGGAACGACAGACACGGATATATATATGGAAGGCTTTAGAATTATATAATGCAAAAATTATCTCTTCGAGACAGGATTAAAGAAGCAAGAGTAAGTGCTGGCGATAGCTTCAGAGGTGGAAAATTAATGTCCAGTATTTTCCGTCCAGGTTCTCCTTTTAGAAAAGGCTATGTAGACAGTCCTAGAAACAGATCTTATGTTGTTATGAATAACGTGTTGTACCACCTCCATCCAGTCAAAGTTAAAAGACACGGAGTTAGACTTTCATACACTCTTTGCTTGGGTGGATTAAGTTTCTTTCTTTTCATTGTTTTAACAATTACTGGAATTTGGCTAATGTTTTATTTCCGCCCAACCGAACTTGCGTATGTTGATATTCAGACCTTACAAACCAGCATTGCATTTGGTTCGCTAGTTAGAAATATGCATAGATGGGGTGCACACCTCATGGTTTTAGTTGTATTCCTTCATATGTCTAGAGTCTTTTATCACGGAGCATACAAAGCACCAAGAGAGTTCAACTGGGTTATAGGAGTAATCTTGCTTTTACTGACTTTATTGTTGTCATTTACAGGCTACCTTCTTCCTTGGGACCAGCTAGCTATATGGGCTGTCACTGTTGGAGGTAACATGGCTGGATACACACCTGTTATAGGAGCTCAGGCCAAGTTCGGCTTGTTCGCCGGACTTGAAGCAACAACAGCTACGTTGTTAAGATTTTATGTTCTTCATGTACTTTTCTTGCCATTTATCATTGTTATTTTTATGGCTGTCCACTTCTGGAGAGTAAGAAAAGATGGCGGAATTTCAGGACCTTTGTAGAGGCTTATGGTAGACATTCCAGAACATTTATTGCAGAGATCTGCTGAAGCAAGAGCAAAAGCTTTGGGCATTAGTGTTGAACAAGCTTTAGCTGAAATGAAGGGTGAAACAGATCCAACAGTTATCTCAAAAGAGCCAGAGGTAAAGACTATTGACGAGACTCCAGCTCCAGCAGCAGAGACTCCAGCTCCAGCAGCAGAGACTCCAGCTCCAGCAGCAGAGACTCCAGCTCCAGCAGCAGAGACTCCAGCTCCAGCAGTCAAAGTTGAAGAAAAGCCTGCAGCAAAAGCTCCGGATCCCGACGCTCCTGATGAAGTTGATTTTGCTCCAGAGGTAAAAGTAACACAACGATTGTTAACAGTTGTTAAAGCAAAGCCAATACAAAAATCAGTTTCCGAGCCAGTAGATAAAGTTAACACTTGGCCACATTTAATGCTTCCAGAATTTGTCGCATTGATGGCAATGACAGCTTTTTTAATTTTTCTATCAGCAATATTACAAGCACCTCTTCTAGAGGAAGCAAATCCAAATGTAACCCCAAACCCTGCAAAAGCACCTTGGTATTTTTTAGGTTTACAGGAGCTATTGTCGTATTGGGATCCTCAAATCGCTGGAGTTATGATTCCATTAGTTTTAGGTTTAGTAGTTTGGATGGCGTTTCCATACATTGATAGAAACCCAGAAACACATCCATCTAAAAGAAAGTTTGCAATTATGTTTTATACATTTTTCTTAGCTGGTGCGGGTGTGTTAACTATTATTGGTGTTTTATTTAGAGGTCCAGGCTGGAACTGGACTTACCCTTGGATTGACGGGATATGGTTTGATGACTTATTAGACTGGATTCACTTCGAATGAGCATTGTTGAATTATCCTTCGCTGCTTTTGCCATTGTAGGGCTTTTAGGTATTGTTGGTATCGTAGTTATTGTTACCGGCAGAGCGCCAAAAACCTTTAACTGGAAAAAAAATCTTGATAAAAAGGCTCTTAAAGAGGATAAATCTCAAACTAACTTTTTAGAACCAGAGATGCCAAAAGGTGAAACGGAAGCAACTGTTGAAGAAATTGATGAACCAATCGTTGAATCTGACGGCGCTGTAAAGCTTGAAGAAAAAGTCATTTATGAAGAAATCTCTGAAGAGGAAGCAGGAATAACTAGAAGACAGTTTTTAACAAAAGCTCTCAGAATTTCTTTCGGTGCCTTTGCAGGTATTCAGGCAATTTCTTGGTTAGGATTTTTTTGGCCAAAAGTTTCAGGTGGTTTTGGTTCTAAAGTCGATGCAGGTCCAATAGAAGATATAAAAAGTCAAATATTCCAGGCTGATGGTTCTGTTATTCCAGCCTTTATACCAGCTGCTAGGGCTTATGTACTTCCTTTAGACGCCGCTGCCGCCGCTAATTCTCAGTTTGCGACTGGCTCCACAATTACTGATGGTTTAGTAGCTGTATATCAAAGATGTGTTCATTTAGGATGCAGGGTTCCGTGGTGCAACTCATCACAAGGGTTTGAATGTCCATGTCATGGTTCAAAATATAATATGGTTGGTGAATATTTTGCAGGTCCAGCTCCGAGAAATCTAGATAGGTTTAATGTAGCGAATGTAAATGGAAGACTTGTTATTGACACCGGTACAATTATTGAATCACCTCGAGCACCGGGGATGTCTGTAAAATATCCTCAAGGTTTATCTTGTATAGCTCTAACTACTGAGGAATAGCATGACAAGTTCACTTTCAATTACATTAATCGCTTTTGGAATAATTGCTGCTCTAGCATTTTTTACAGCTGCAGGTTTTAGAGGATCAGGTAAAGTTGCTGATTATGCACCAAACTTGTCAAAATATCGAAACGATGATGATTTGGAAACAAAAACACTTGATAGAACTTTAACAGTTGCAGTATTAATTGCTTCGCTTTTAACTATTATGATTCCACTTTATTACCTTGGAGAACAAGAGAGACAAGAGGGTTTTGTAGAAGAATTTGATGAGGTGTCTGTTGAAAGAGGAGAACATTTATATGAAGAATTCGGATGTGGTAACTGCCACGGTGTTGATGGATCTGGTGGTGCAGCTTCATATGTCGAAAAGAGAAGTGGAATAAACGTAACGTGGACCGCTCCTGCAATAAACAATGTTTTCTATAGATATGATGATGAAGAAGTTCGTTACTGGTTGATTTTTGGACGTGCAAACTCACCTATGCCTGCATGGGGGTTAGAAGGTGGTGGTCCAATGAATGATGGTCAATTAGATGACTTGATTGAGTACATGCATCACTTTCAAATAACACAATCAGAAGAGCTTCAAGCTATTGAAATGAATATCAATAGTTCATTATCGAGACTTGATACCTCAGAGCTACTAGTTGAGAATGAGATAGCGAGGCAAAAAGAATTGATTCAAAGTGTAGAAGACGCACCAGGAAAATTACCTATTGTTCAAAAAGCCGTAGAAGATGTTTCAGTACTACTTTCCAAAGAAGGTGGAATCGATACAGATGAAGATGGGTTAAGTGACTCTACTGAAACAGAGTTGTCAGCTTACAGTAGTTCTGTTTCTGAAGTTTTGGGAACTTCTATATTAAATTTAGACCCAGACAATGAAGAATCTATTCCTGGAAGAAAAGATAAATCTGTAGCAAGTGGTTATTTATCACAACTTGAATCTGAATTAATTAATATAACAATTGTTGCAGAGGGATATGATAAATTTATCAAAGAGGCTGAAACTGGTTTAGCATTTCTTGAAAAAGCATTGGAAGAGAAACTTTGGGAAGTTTCATTCGATGAAATTGCTGATTCAACTTTTGATGGAGATCTAGAAAAAGCTAAAAGAGCAGTTGGGCTATTTAACGCTTACTGTGCAAGATGTCATACAGCTGGTTACTCTGCTGGTGTAGCATATACTAAAGAGATAGCGTCTGGTGGTTTGGGACCTGCACTAAGAGCTGGTAGAGCCAATATACAGTTTAAGCAGAGGGAAGACTTGATAGATTTTATTGTTAAAGGCTCTGTAAACGGTAAAGCGTATGGAGTAAACGGTGTTGGTGGAGGAAAAATGCCAGGCTTTGGTGCTGTTCTTCCACAATCTGACATTGAGCTAATAATTGATTATTTGAGAGGAATGACACCTGATGCGTGAAATAATGAGATCACTATTGTCCTCTAACTTATTAGTTACAGGAATACTTATGTTTATCGGTTCTATAATCACATTCGCTGGATCTACATTTTTACTTAATGCTACAAATGTTGGAAAGAGATTAGGTTTTTTGATTACTGGTGCTGCAATTTTTGGTTGGGGAGTTATTAATTCAATTTTCTTTATCCTTTATGCCCCACGAGGTCCAGCTCCTGCAAATATTGATGGTTTGAATGCATTTGAAATAAGAATTATTCCATTAACTTTCTTAGTTGGTTCCGGAATTCTGTTTGTAATGTTTTTATTAGCTCTTAACAGGTTTGAGCAAGAACAGCTTGAAAAGGAAGATCAAGATAATTAGATTGTCATTATGACACAAATCTGGTTTATTGCAGCAGCCGTTCTGTTATTGGCAGAGCTTCTAGTTCCAACATTTTTTATACTACCTTTTGCCATAGGATCTTTTTTTGCTGGAATATCTTCTCTATTTACAGAGAGTCAGAATATTCAGCTTTCTACATTTATAGTATTCAGTCTTGTTGGGGTGTATTTATCAGTAAAAGTTTTTGGACCTAGAAACAAAGATAAGAAAACAAGCACTAGTTTTAGCGAAGGTGCAAATAAATATATTGGTATGACTTTTGTTACAACAGAAGATTTAGATATGTATGATTCAACCTTGCAGCATGTTTACGGAGATGACTGGCAAGTAGTTTCAATTGACCAAAGAATTCCATCGGGATCAGAAGTGAAAGTTTTGAATGTAAACGGTACAAAATTAGAAGTACAAACGAAGCAAGTGTAAACTTAAAATATGGAAATTATATTTGGATTAGTTAGATGGGTAGTAGTAATTGCACTACTCGGAGTAATATTATTTAGAATATTTAGAATTATTAGACCTTTTGAAACAGGACTTGTTGAGAGATTGGGTAAGTATAATAGAGAGGCAAAATCTGGTCTAAATATTGTTATTCCTGGTTTAGAGAGAATTATCATTGTGGACATGAGAGAGCAGGTTATAGATGTTCCTCCACAAGAAGTTATCACAAAAGACAATGTGACTATCACAGTTGACGCAATTATTTATTATGAACCAACTGACCCAAAAAAACTCGTATATAATGTTGGCGACTTCATGCAAGCTGCAACGAAGTTAGCTCAAACAAACCTTAGAAACGTTGTTGGTGATCTAGAGTTAGATGCTGCATTAACTTCAAGAGAGACCATCAACACACAATTGAAACTTATTCTTGATGAAGCAACTGATAAATGGGGAACAAGAGTAGTCAGAGTTGAGATTCAGAGAATTGATCCACCTCAAGACGTTCAAGACTCAATGAATAAAGTCATGAAAGCTGAAAGAGACAGAAGGGCTGCAGTTACTGAAGCTGAAGGTGAAAAAAGAGCAGCAATTTTAACCGCTGAGGGAAGAAAAGAGTCACAAGTCTTGGATGCATCTGGTGAGGCGGAAGCTTTAAAACAAGTTGCTGACGCACAAAAATATGAAAAGATTGCTATTGCTGAAGGTGAGGCTGAGGCAATAGAAAAAGTATTTGCTGCAATACACAAAGGTGACCCAACAAATGATCTAATTGCAATTAAGTATCTAGAGTCACTTGAAAAAGTCGCTGATGGTAATGCTACAAAGATTTTCTTACCGGCAGATTTATCAGCAACTCTTGGAAGCATTGGTGCAATTTCAGAACTCTTTAAAGATGAGAAATCTGATGATGCAGCTAAAACTTCAGACGATTCAGATAAATCTACTGAAGAATAAATAAATACCAATACCAATTAAACAGACACCACTAATTATGTTTATATATCTTTTTACTTTTGTAGTTGAATTATTGAATAAATAGCTACTCAGCAATGCATATGAAATATCTGCAAAAAGATTAATAAATATTGTCACAATTCCTAGAAAAATAAGGGAAGAAAAAATATTAGATTCATCCGTTATAAATAAAGGCAGTACAGATAAATAGAAAACCCACATCTTTGGATTAGCGAGGTTAATCTTAAATCCTGACAAAAAAGATGCTGAGCCAAGGACTTTAAGACTATCGCTTTTATCTTGTATGGTTTTGATTCCTTTATAAACAATATAAATTATTCCAAAAATATAAATAAAAGTGAGTATCTCAGGAATTAATGAAAAGATGTAAGTAATGACTCCAGCAGTGATTATGGTTATTCCGATAGCACCAGCTGCTGCACCATAAGCAACTTGAAGAGCATTTTTTCTTCCTTTTTGCACTGCTTCATTAACAACCAAAGCAATAATTAGTCCTGGGCTAAAAGCGACACTAATTTGGAGAAGAATAAATTCGATAGTTAGTGATTGAAGCTGCACTATTAAGATTTAATTTTATTAATTTCTGGAACACCTTGTTTAATTGAAACTTCACAATCTTTATATTCACTTGCAATCTGATTACCCACTATAACTAATAATTCCATTACAGATTCTTTTTTCCCTGAAGAGGACCCAAAAGTATTAGGTGAGTTATCATATTCTTTTTTAATATTATTGAAAACCTCAATTGCTTGTTCTTTGTTTAATTTGTCTGACAAGGCAGTTTTTGTAATAACTTCAAAACTTTTTCTCTGACGTCTAGGTAAATCAAATTGCATAGTTTTATTCTAACTATTTATTGATAGCTTTTGTAATGAGACCTCATAATCTTCAGAATATTTAACAGTTTGTATTTCACTAAAACCGAAAGACTTATGGAATTTAAATGAAGCTTCATTTATGGATGGAAGTAGATTAATCTCGGCAGTTAAATTCTTTATAAAATTTTTTTTCGCAAAATTAAGAGTATTTTCATAAAGTAAAGAACCAAGTTTATTTTTTCTATGTTCATTATCAACTGCAACTCTATCAATGTATAAAAAATTACTTACTCTATTTTCTATCTCCATGAAGTTTTTATGTTTTATCCCATGCATGTAGTTAGTAGTTTTTTCATTATCATGAAAACAAATTATATAACCCACAACTTTATTGTTGTTTAATATACATTCGCTGTAATCGGAGTTTTCTAAAAGATTAGTAAATTCATCTAAGGTTTTTGTACCGACGTTAGGAACATTTTGCTCATTTAATCTATGGCAATCTTCAACAAAGCCACTTTTAATAGGAGAAAATAAATAATCTTTCATATGTAGAAATATACATTTGATGTATAAAAATGTAAACTATGAGTATGAGTGAAAAACAAGTTCTCATGAGCTCTCCCGATTATTTCAAAGTAGAGTACTCCATTAATCCTTGGATGGTTGCAGGTGTAACTGTCGATCTAGATTTGGCAAAAGATCAGTGGAATAATTTAAAATCTACAATTGAAAAAGCTGGAGCAGAAGTAAAAGTAGTTCCTCCTTCTGAGGAATATCCGGATCTCGTATTTACAGCAAATTCAGGAATAATAAATGACAAAAACGTCCTTATCGCTAATTTTAAATATGAAGAAAGACGTGGTGAAGAAGATTTATATCTGAATTGGTTTAGCAATAATGGCTATAGTGTTGGACGAATACCTTCAGAGTTTAAATTCGAGGGGAGAGGCGATGCTTTTGTTTATGGCGAATATTTAGTTGGGTCATATGGCATAAGAAGTGACAAAGAAGCCCTGCTTTTTATTGCAGAAGAATTTCAATTAGAACCAATCATTGTTGAGTTAGCTCAAGAAAAGTTTTACCATTTAGACACCTGTTTTCAACAATTTCCTACTGGAGATGCTATTTTTTATCCAGAGGCATTTAAAGAACAGTCTTTAAGTGCATTTGAAAGTTTATTCAATCTTATTCCTGTTTCAGAGCACGATGCAAATAAGTTGGCTTGTAATGCAGTTGTAATAAACAACACCGTAATATTTCCATCAGAAGATATTGAGGCAATTAAAACTATAGAGGAACTGGGTCTTAATGCTGAGATTGCCAATGTGTCTGAGTTTCTCAAATCTGGTGGTGCATGCCAGTGTCTTGTAATAGCATTAAACTAAAAACAATATGATTAGAAGACTTTTTAAATTTGTACTATGGCCTGTGAAGAAAATTGTTTTACTTCCATTTAAATTTTTACTTTATACATTGTTAATTTTTGTAATTCTTATTTTATTTTTTCAATACAGGGCAGACTATGAGGTAGACACAAGCCCACTTTCTAAAATAGAGTATGAAAACTGTATTGAAGTAATTGATAGTTATGAAATCACCCTCAATCTTCTATCAGAGTATGTTGATGAACTAGATAGCGTCCAACGAGAGTTCTTAGAAGAACGTTTACCAGATAACCTCCAAGTGTTGCTTGAACCACAAAAGCTAGACCCGGATGAATTCGAAAACATAAAAGGAAGTTTAAAAACCTATCTTCAAGGCGGCAGGCTTCCTGGATTTAATGGTAAAGCTTTACTTCCTCAAGCTGCTAGTTTATGTCGGACTGGTTTAGGTTAAATCCAGAACTTTAGCGCTAGATAAATCGATTAAAGTTTCTGGTGAAAGAAAAAATTTAGAGACTCTATTTCCTGCTCCAATAAAGAGTTTTTCTCTATCAGTTACATTTTTATCAATATAAACCTTTATATTTTCTGGCAATCCCAAGGGACTAATTCCCCCATAAATTTGACCAGTCACAGCTTCAGCTTCTTCTCTTGAGGCAAAACTAACTCTTTTTGCTCCCATAGCCTCTTTAGCTTTATGGTTTACATCTAATCTGTTTGCACCCAAAACGCAAAACATGGCGTAAAACTCTTCCGGCTTCTTTGCTTTAATTAAAATTGCATTACAGGAATCTTCAATATCAAAACCATAATGATCGCAAAAGTTTTGAGTATCAGAAAATTCATCTAAGCATTCAAATATTTCGAGAGTTTTTTTATTTTCTTCGTAGACTTTTGCAACAGAATTATGAATTTCCACCATAGATATTATGATATCTGAAAAATGATTAGTTACAATTTGTGTATGGAGTTTAAAACAATTATTGAACCTTTTAAGATAAAATCTGTCGAATCTCTACCTATTACAACCGAACAGGAGAGAAGAGAATTTCTTGAAAGAGAACATTGGAATGTTTTTGGATTGAAATCACAAGAGGTAACAATAGATCTCCTTACCGACTCGGGTACAGGGGCAATGTCATCAGAACAGTGGGCCGCAATAATGCGAGGAGATGAATCTTATGCAGGTTCGCATTCATGGCAGAGATTTCATGAAGTGCTTTCTGATCTTACTGGGTACAAACACATTATTCCAACACATCAAGGTAGAGCAAGTGAAAAAATTCTTGCAACAATTAGCGTTAAGGAAGGTGACATCATTCCAAGCAATAGTCACTTTGATACCACAAGAGCAAACTTTGAATTTGCACAGGCAAATCCTATAGATCTTCTTTGTGAGGAAGGCTTAGACCTTTTATCTCCTGCACCCTTTAAAGGGAATGTTGATTTAGAGAAATTAGAAGGACTTTTAAAGGGACCTGAAAGTAACAAAATTCCATTTGTACTGATGACAATTACAAACAACACAGGTGGCGGCCAACCTGTCTCAATGGATAACTTAAAAAAAGTTAAAGAGCTTTGTACAAAATATAACAAGATGTTTTTATTAGATGCATGTAGATTTGCTGAAAATGCTTGGTTTGTCTCACAACGAGAAGATGAGTATAAAGATGTTGAGATAAGAGAAATAGCAAAAGAAGCTTTCCGCCTTGCTGATGGTTGCACAATTAGCTTGAAAAAAGATGGATTCGGCAATATTGGTGGTGTTCTTGCACTCAATGATGATGCTATGGCAGAGGCTGCAAGAAATTTATTAATTCTGACTGAGGGGTTTCCAACATACGGGGGATTGGCAGGAAGAGATTTAGATGCTCTAGCGCAAGGTCTTAAAGAAATAACTGATAAAAACTATTTAGAATATCGTGCGAGGTCAATTTCCTATTTAGCTGAAAAAGCATTGAGTTACGACATACCTGTTGTTCAACCTGCAGGTGGTCATGCGTTGTATATTGATGCAAAAACTTTTTTACCAAACATTCCACCTCATGAATACCCTGGGCACTCAGTTGCCTGTGAAATCTACTTAATTGGAGGTGTAAGAGCTGTTGAATTAGGAACACTTGCCTTTGGTGTTGCAAATGAAAACGGAGAACCTGATACACCGGCAACACATGAACTCGTTAGGCTTGCTGCTCCAAGAAGGACATATACACAGAGTCATTTTGATTATGTTGCTGAAGTTTTAGAAAAGTTAGCTGAGAAAAAAGATAAGTTAAAAGGTTATAAGATTCTTGAACAACCAAAATTACTCAGACACTTTACAGCTAAACTCGAACCTTTAAAATAATCTAGATGAAAAAATTCATTGTTTTATTTTTAATATTTTTTATCTTTTGTGGAGATGCATCTTCTGTTGATGAATTAGATGAAACAACTACAACTACTTCTCAACCAACAGAAGAAATTACAGAAAACGAACCAGAGCTATATGTAATGTTAATGTGGCATCAACATCAACCTTTTTATACTAAAAATGATGATGGTTACTACACCAGGCCATGGGTAAGGGTTCACGCAACTAAAGATTATCTAGATATGGTAGAGTTAGTCGCAGATTATCCAGACTTAAAAGCTACCTTCAACTTGACCCCAGTACTTCTCAGACAGCTTGAAGATTTTTCAAATGGCGCAAAGGATTTGTATTGGTTTTATACAGAGATAGATTCGGAAAAATTATCTGATGATGACAAAGCATTTATTGTTTCTAGGTTTTTTGATACAAATCCAAAAGTCATTGCAAGGTTTCCTAGATACGTTGAACTAAGGAATAACAATCAGAATTGGTCATCTTGGACAGCACAAGATTTTCTTGATTTACAAATTATGTTCAATCTAGCTTGGACAGATCCAAAATATTTATCTCAAGAACCTTTAAAAGCATTAGTAAGTAAAGGAAGAAATTATTCTGAAGAAGATAAAGTTGTTCTTCTAAATGAGCATTCAAAATTAATAGACAAGGTTATTCCAACTCATGCTGAGCTCTGGAAAACTGGTCAGATTGAAATAACAACCACACCTTATGCTCACCCAATCCTTCCATTAATCTTTGATACAAACTTGGCAGCAGTTGGTGATATAGGAGCAGAGCTTCCAACAAATAGATTTAATAAACCAACAGATGCTGCGATTCAGGTTGAGAAAGGTTTGGATTTAGCAGAAAAACTTTTAGGACAGAGACCAACTGGAATGTGGCCAGCAGAAGGTGCGGTATCCCAGGAAGTATTAGGTATGTTTGCAAAAGAAGGTGTTAAGTGGATTGCTACTGGTGAACATGTATTGTCTAAATCTTTAGATATTCCAACTTTTAAAAGAAACACAGATGGCATAGTAACTAACCCTGAAGTACTTTATACACCTTGGTACGGACAATTAAATAGACAAGATGATGTAGCCATCTTCTTTAGAGATTTATCTATTTCTGATCAAGTTGGTTTTACGTATAGTGGAATGTCACCTGAGATGGCAGTGGCAGATATGATGAAAGCACTTGAAGCTGCTAGAGAAGTTAGTACAACTATGGATAGACCACTTGTGGTATCAATTGTTTTAGATGGTGAAAACGCATGGGAGCATTATCAAAATGATGGTATAGATTTCCTAAGCCTAATGTACGAAACACTTACTACAACAGATTGGCTTAAAACAACGACACCAACTGAATATATTGAAAAATATGGACCTCAAATTGAAAAATTAGACAGAGTATTTCCTGCCTCATGGTTCCAACCAAATTTTGCTACTTGGATTGGTGAGACAGAAGAGACTTATGCGTGGGATTACCTACAAAAAACAAGAGCCTTTTACGACAGAGCAAATGCATCTGATAACTATACAGAAAAACAACTTGAGAAAGCATTTGATTATATGTTACTTGCTGAAGGGTCGGACTGGTTTTGGTGGTACGGTAGTGACCAATCGAGTGGAAATGATGATTATTTTGGTTCCGCATTTAGAAACCTTCTAAAAAATGTTTATTCGTCACTTGGAGAAGAGCCACCAGCTTATCTTGATATTCCAATTATCTCGCCTTCGGCTCAATTGTTTGATAAACAATCAGACTCCATTTTGACCTCAAACCAAGCTTTACTTGTTAACGGAACAACAAACTCTGATATTTGGAATGATGCTGGAGTTATTGAGACTTCAGATATAATTTCTAAAATTCAATATAGATTTTCAGACGAGCATTTGTATGTTGCTATCCAAAAATCTTCTTCCACAATGCAAGAAGCAGAACCTTGGAAGAACATTGATTTAGATATTTATTTAGAAAGCCCATCAAGAACAAAGATTAGAAGATCCTCTGTACCGTTTAAAGATGGAGAACCTTCTAATCAAGAGTTTTTAGGAATTGAAACAACACAGGCAATATTTCATAGGGGTGAAAAACTTAAAAATAGTTCATACTTTACATGTACCAAAAGAGATTTACCCAATGAGGGAAGTGTTAAAGAGGCAACTTTCTCAACAGCGTGCTTAACAAAAGAAACTACTGAGGTGTCTACATCAGGTAATGAGCTTTACTTAAAGATACCATTAGGTGAACTCGGTTCTCTTAGCTTTGGCGATAAAATTAAACTTAGACTTTATTCAGATATATTCGATGGTTTTATCGAACCTTCAAGACCTTTGGCACTTTTTGTACCTGAAGTGTCAAATGTTGAACTCTTTATAGATATAAAAGATCCAATTAAAGATGACTATGGAGAAGGTTCATACACCTATCCAACAGATAGTGTGTTTATACCTGGAAGTTATGATTTTGAAGGCTTTTCAGCAGGCATTGCGGATGGAAGTCTTGTTATGAATTTTGATATTTTAAGTGCTGTAAAAAACCCGTGGGGATCTCCAAGGAGTCTATCTGTCCAAACAATTGATGTGTATATTGATAAAGATTTTGGTTCTGGCACTGGAGTAAAACAATTAGGTAATTATAGGTTTGCAAAAATGCCAGATGGGTCTGGTTGGGAATATCATATTGTAATAGAGGGATGGGAACCACAGATTTGGAAGTCTCTTCCAAGCGGTGAGTCAGAATTAGTAACTAATCAATTTGATATTGTCGTTGTACCGGACAAAGGTGTAATAGTTGTAAAACTTGATATTGAAAGCCAGCTTGGTGGTGGAAATCCTGAAGAATGGCATTATGGAATAGTGATGATGTCTCAAGATGGCTATGGCCCTAATGGCTCAAGAATTAGAGAAATTAATCCATCAGCAGAACAGTACAGAGGCGGTGGAGCTCCAAATGTAGTTAACCATCCAAATATTTTTGACGTCATTTTCCCCAATGAAGGAGTTCAGGAAGACTCCTTAAGCTCATATGGAGAGTATGAAGGTTCTGTTGATGATATTCCTACAGATTTACTCGCAAGCATTCCATTGGTGAATAAAAATTCATGATAGGATACCTAACATGAAGAAATTAAACTGGCCCTTACTTGCAGTAGTCTCATGGTTTTTAGCTTTTGCAACAGGTGTTTGGGCTGATATGCCTAATCCAATAAATATTTCGAATGTTTTGACTTTCTTGGCTTTTGTGGCTTTTTTTGTCTATTACAGAGGTATACAAAAAAAGAAAAATGAACTTTGAGCTTGAGCTAAGCAAAGGTAAGCAAAATTCTCTTGGAGAAACTTTAAAAGTTGTAGATTTTATTAAAAACAATCCAAAAAAAGTAGAACTTTTATTTCAATGCTTTTATTCCGAAAATTCACTTGTTGCAATGAGGGCAATGAATGGAGCAAAGAGAATTATCAAAGACGACAAAAAAGTTTTTCTAACAAATAAAGATAGATTTTTAAATGAATTTTCTAATTCAAAACATAATGTTGTAAAACTAGGACTCATAACTATTTATTTTGATTTTCTAAATCATTTTGAAGAAAAGGAAGTAAGTAAAATTAAAACAATTGTTTTGAACTGGACAAAAAACAGTAGCGATTGGATGATTCTTGCTCAAGGCATGAAGCTTCTAGAAAAGCTTTCAAAGTCAGACAAGTCTCTTAAATTAAAGCTGATAGAAGTTGCTAAGAGATTGAAAAATGATGAAAGAAAAGTTGTTAGAACAAAGGCTCAAAAAATTTTAGAAGATAACTAGTCTTGTTTGTTTTGTAGCTTTTGCTTTTTTATTGGACTGGAACCAGTTTCTAAAATTTCTTTATAAGCTTTATCAAAAGCCTCTAACTGCCAACCTGACATTCTTGATCTGCTTATTTCAATTACTTGTTTTTTTTCTTCATCTGTAAATTTTGACCACTTAGCTATTTCAGGCGTAGTCCTTGCACATCCGTAACATAAGTCACTACCAGGATCTGTTACACATACACTTATACATGGCGAAGGAATTGTCATAATGAGATATTAATGCTTTTGTATTTCTTTAATTAATCCATTTGTAGCAATCTCTAATGAGCTTTTTGGAGTACTGACACCTTCTGGCCCACATTGGAAGTAGCTTGTAAAAATATCTTCATTTTTTGCTGTATACTGCCCACCCAAAAAATACCTACGTCCTTTAAAGTTTTTCAACAACTCTCCAATTATTTTTCCCTCTAATGATGATTCATCAAATTTTCCTTCACAAAAGATACCAATGTCATAATTTCGTAATTGATTGATTAAATTTGTTTCCTTTAAAAAGTATTTTGCACCGTTTTCAATTTCACAGCCAAGAATTTGATTTAATGTAAATGTTAAACCACCAGCTGCTCCTGAGTTAATTTCAGTTGGATTTAAACCTAAAATAAGCTCTTTATCAATTAGCGTTATCAATCTCTCAACCTCTAATTTGTGTTTCTCAATATCTTTCTCAGATAAACCTTTTTGAGGTCCAAAAACATCAAAAGCTGAATTCTCACCAAGTAAAGAAATATTGGTATCACTTAAAATTCTATTTTCTAAATTAGATTTAAAATTTGTTGCTTTAATTTGATCTATATAGGAAAAGTCTTTGGGAACAGGATTTACTATAGTTTCACCATTAGAGAGGAATTCCATACCCAACTTACTTAAGAGTCCTATTCCAAAATCAATAGTTTTTGAGCCACCTGTTCCAAGAACTTCTGTTTTTTGAACTGCCTCAAGCAAACATCCTGTATTTATCGACATGGATTCATTTTTTGAATCAACACCAATTAATTGAGCTGACTCAAAAAAAATACTCCCATTTATGTTTAATGATTCAACTACTGAGAGAGAATTATCACAATTCAAAGCTTCAAAACTTTCATGAGTTTGAAAATTGTGACTTTTAAAAATTTCTGTACTTTCTTGCCCACCATCGGTAACACTGAAAAAGTCTGCATTAATATTTGAATCCAAAAAATTACTTTGAACAATATCAAGCACCTCTATGGCGCTTAACGTACCAGAAAATTTATCACTAAAGACAGCAATATTCATGTATGTATTTTATTTAATTCTTAGTAAGTTGCCAGCATATTTAAACTAGGAAAGTATGAAAATAGGATTTTTAACAGATGTTGATGGATATAGGGCTCCAATACACCCTGAATCTATTGAGAAATATTCTTTAGATATTCATTTGGAGAAAAATATATTTGATTATCTAAATTATGCAGATTCTTCCCTAGACAATGTAAAGAATATAACTAACTTAAATGATTTAGACATTGTTGCCTGTGTAGAAAATATCCAAGATAAAACAATAAAGGAACTTAAAGAAGGAGCAGTTCTTATTGGTATATTTGATTTTGATAAGATCGAAGAGATAAAAAGTTTAAGACCTGATCTAAAAGTATTAAGTTTTTTTAAACTTCCTAGAATCTCAAGAGCTCAAAACCTAGACGCCCTTTCTTCTCAAGCAAACTTACTTGGATACGCCTCAGTCTTACGAGCAGCAAAAGAGACATCAGACGTCGTACCAATGATGACTACTGCAGCAGGAAACATCCAACCATCAAAAGTATTAATCCTTGGAGTAGGAGTTGCAGGCCTTCAAGCAATTGCCACTGCAAAAAGACTTGGGGCTCGAGTGTGGGCTTTTGATATTAGAAAAGAGGCTAAGGACCAAGTGGAGTCTTTAGGTGCTAAATTTGTTGAAGCAAGCACTGAAGCTCAAGATAGCGTATACGCACAGGAAGTTTCAGAAGAAGAGAATCAGAAAATTCAAGAAGCATTGAAAAAACAAGTAATTGATAGTGATATTGTTTTAACATTTGCGCAAATACCAGGAAAGAAAGCACCTGTCTTGATTGAAAAGTCAACTGTTGAAAACATGAAAGAGAACTCAGTAATTATTGACCTAGCCGCTGGTACTGGTGGAAACTGTGAAGGCACAGAGGTTGACAAAGTTGTTGAAATTAATGGGGTAAAGATAGTTGGTGAAACAGACATCTTAAACACTGTTAAACATGCAGCAACAAAGCTGTATTCAGAGAATGTAAGAAATTTAATTGAACTGTATATAGAAAATAGTGACGACGAGATTTTTGTGGAGATGAGTTCATAATGGAAGCAACATTCTTACTTACTTTGTTGATAACGTTTTTAGCAAGCTTTATTGGATATGAACTTATATCTAAAATTCCACAGACATTACACACTCCGTTGATGTCTGGTTCCAATGCTATTTCTGGAATTACATTGATTGCAGCAATTCTTATATACCCAGAAGTAGGAGAGTCTCAAGTACTTAAAATTATTGTTTTAATTGCAATAGCATTTGCAACCCTCAATATTGTTGGCGGGTTTTCAGTAACTGGTCGAATATTAGAAATGTTTAAGAAAAATGATTGAAATAATACTACTTGTCTCATCTGTTTTATTTATATTTGCATTGAAACTATTTGGAAGACCGTCAACGGCACATAGAGCAAATACATTTGCAATGTTGGCCATGGCATTAGCTGTTTTTAGCGCATTTAATTTTGATTTTTCAAAATATGATTCTGCTTTTTATATCACAATTGTTATTTCAGGAATCCTTGGAGCGTTAATTTCAAAACGAGTTCAGATGACACAAATGCCTGAGCTTGTTGGTTTATTTAATGGTTTTGGTGGAGGAGCTTCCGGTGCAATTGCATACGTAGAGCTCTCAAAAAGTACACTACCTCTATCGGATTATTTCGTAGCTATTTTTTCTATGGTTATTGGCATGTTTACTTTCTCTGGAAGCATCATTGCTGTTCTAAAATTACGTGGAAAGCTAAACAATGTCAATACAACAATCGCTAATATCTTTTCAGCTTTTTTACCACCACTAATTTTATTACCTGCAATTTGGGAATCGGAAATATTATCCCTTGAATACTTTATGCTGCTTTCATTAATTGCCGGAATAATTCGAGTTGCAGTAATTGGTGGAGCAGATATGCCAGTTGTCATAGCATTCTTAAATTCACTTTCTGGAATAGCGGCTATGTCAGCAGGGTTTATTGTAAATAGTATTATTTTGATCATAGCTGGAGCCTTAGTGGGTGCTTCTGGAATAATTCTCACACTTCTTATGTGTGCTGCAATGAACCGTACGCTTCTAGATGTTCTAAAAGGTGGATTTGGAAGTAAATCAATTAATAATGAGTATGATAAAGATCCAATAAGTACTTCCCCTGAAGATGTTGCAATTCAGTTAAGCTATTCAGAATCTGTAATTATTGTTCCAGGATATGGAATGGCAGTAGCTCAAGCACAGGCAGCTGTTAAAGAATTAACAAATACCTTAAAAGATAAAAATATTGAAGTGAAGTTTGCTATTCATCCAGTTGCTGGAAGAATGCCTGGACATATGAATGTACTGTTAGCTGAGGTAGATATTGATTATGAAGATATGTTTACCTTAGAAGATATAAATTCTGAGTTTTCCTCAACGGATGTTGTAATAGTTCTTGGAGCAAATGATGTTGTTAATCCATTAGCTAGAACTGATGAAGATTCTCCAATCTATGGAATGCCAATACTT
>Ga0181599_1000887_pt1 | contig 30779 bp, 30 predicted proteins | sample 041ome_3_FD_148658 | JGI IMG/M metagenome (GOLD analysis project Ga0181599, IMG submission 148658) | Coastal salt marsh microbial communities from the Groves Creek Marsh, Skidaway Island, Georgia - 041405US metaG (spades assembly) | ecosystem: Environmental > Aquatic > Marine > Intertidal zone >...
TTTCCTCCGAGTTGGGTGTGAAAGATATCTCATTAAGCCATAAATCTCTACTCAAATTTGCCGAAAATTCTGAATTCTCACAAAAAATTAAAATTGAATGTTTTCTTTTGCTTAAAGAAGTAACCAACTTCAATGCGAGCGACTTTTTATCTATTACATTAAAAATAAATTGAATATTCGTCAAAAATTATTTTTTTATTTTATCAATTAAGTATTGGCTTAATAAAGGTACGGGCCTGCCTGTACCGCCTTTTTCTTTGCCAGAAACCCAAGCTGTACCTGCAATATCAAGATGGGCCCACTTATAATGTTTCGCGAAACGGGAGAGGAAACAGGCCGCTGTAATGCTTCCTGCAGCCCTACCACCAATATTCGCCATATCTGCAAAATTGCTATTTAATTGAGATTGGTACTCGTCCCACAAAGGCATTGGCCATGCCTCATCAAGTGATTTAATCCCTGCACTTTTTAATTCTTCAGTCAAGCTTTGATCGTTGCTAAATAATCCGGTTGCATGATGACCTAATGCAATAACACAGGCGCCTGTTAATGTCGCAATATCAATTACTGCTTCAGGTTTATATCGCTCCGCATAAGTTAGTGCATCACACAAAATTAATCGACCTTCTGCATCAGTATTTAAAATCTCAATGGTTTGTCCCGACATACTTTTAACAATATCGCCTGGTTTTACAGCTTTTCCGTCAGGTAAATTTTCACAGGAAGGGATAAGAAAAATAATATTTAAAGGTAAACTCAGTTCGCCAATGGTTTTCATCGTGCCTAAAACGGTAGCGGCGCCACACATATCATATTTCATTTCATCCATATCGGGCGAGGGTTTTATCGAGATACCTCCCGCATCAAAGGTAATTCCTTTACCTATCAAAACAATCGGTTTCTTATTTTTTGGTCCTTTAAGACTCTCAACTACAATAAATTTTGGTGCTTCTCTGCTGCCTTTAGCTACTGACAAAAAAGAGCCCATTTTTAATTTTTCAATCTGTTTTTGATCATAAATCTTGGCTTTCATGCCATAACTATTAGCCACTTTTTTTGCAATTGTAGCTAAATAAGTCGGCGTACAAATATTAGGAGGTAAGTTTCCAAGGTCTTTCGTTAGATTCGCCCCATTAGCTATTGCTGTACCATGCTTCAATCCCAATCTTAAATCATTGGTGTCTTTTCCATTATAAAAAATAGTATTCAGAAAAACTTTAATGGGTTCTTTTTTTGCTGTCTTTTGGCTATTTATTAAATATGAAGCATCAATAAATGCACGACTAAAATATTCTGCAATCTGGTGATAGTTTTTTGAAGTACTTACGAACTGATCAAATGAAATTGAGTGGTTTTTAATATTTAGTTGCTTAATTAAATTTGCCACTGACTTAATTGCCTTAAATATTTGTTTATTGGTAGCTAAATCAATATCACCAATATTTACTAAAACAATTCTTGAAAATAACTGATTGCCCAATATATTTGCGACTTTACCAACTTCATTAGTTAAATCACCTAATGCCAAAAATTTCTTCACATGCGCCAGTGTATCCTTGTCAAACAATTCTGGATTAATGACTTGATTACGATGATTTAATGCAACCGTTAAGACATCTGCTTTTTTTGAATTTACTGGGCCTTTTTTAATATCAAATTTCATTTATTGTTCCTATTTATTTGTTACTATTATTCTCACAATGTTATACAAATCAACCTTAATTAAAGAATTATTTTATACCTCGATATTTACTATTCTTGTGCTGTCTGGAGTCGTCATAGCCCAAAGAGCAGTTTATATTTTTCGGCTGGCTGCTAAAGGCATTATACCAAACGATACCATTGAAACCGTTTTAGTTTTTAATCTTTTAAAACACATGCCTTTATTGTTGTCATTAACCATTTTCATTACTATTTTGATGACTTTAAGTCGCTGGTATCGAGACAGTGAAATGATCACATGGTTGACGGCCGGTTTAAGTATTAAAAAATTATTTTTGCCTATTATTAATTTTTGTTTTCCGGTTATTCTCTTAATAGGGGTTTTATCTTTGTATATAAGCCCTTGGGCAATTCAAAAAGCAGAAGAATATAAAAGTGGTTTGAAAACTCGTGATGAAATATCTTCTCTAGTGCCTGGTGCATTTAAAGAATCCAAATCAGATAATCGAATTTTTTACATTGAAGGATTAGATGAGCTTGGAAAATCAGTAAAAAATATTTTTGTACATACTATTCAAAAAAATAAACTAGGCGTTATCGTTTCAAATGAAGGTGAACGTATTGAAGAGAAAACAGGAGAGGAGTATATCCTTCTTAAAAAAGGAAAACGATATGAATCAATGGAGGATACAAAAGAGTTTTCCACAACAACTTTTGATGAGTATGGCATATTAATTGAAAAAGAAACGCCAAACCTTCTTCGCGTCGGTGCAAATGCTGGTCTTTATGAAGCAATTCCCACCATTGATCTTTTCAAAATTGCTTATGCCAACAAAGAATTAAGAAAAAAATATACCGCTGAAATCATGTTTAGAATCTCACAACCTATATCTGCTCTTATTTTGTTATTTATTGCAATTTTGTTGAGCTATGTAAACCCCAGGGCTGGTCGCTCGATGAATATTATTACGGCAGTTCTTATTTTTATTATTTATCATAATTTAATGGGTGTATTTCAAAGCTTAATTGGAACTGGAACAATTCCTCTTTGGCTTGGGTTTTGGCCTCTACATCTTTTCTTTGCATTATCTTTAATGTATCTAATTAATCGACGTTTAAAAAATTTATCATTGCTGCCAAATTTAACTTTGAAGAAAATTAAATGATTTCTGGATACCTGAATAAAGAGTTTTTAATAAATATTTTTATGATCTTATTGGGACTCATTGCATTATTTGCCTTCTTTGATTTTATGCAAGAAATTAATGACCTTGGCAAAGGTAATTATGGCTTATTACAAGTGTTAATCTTTGTTGCACTCACTATTCCTGGCAGGATCTATGAAATTATTCCACTTGCCGTTCTTTTGGGTTCAATGTTAGCGATTGGGCAATTATCTCACTCCTCAGAACTTACAATTATTCGATCAGCAGGTTATTCAATTAAAAAAATTGCAAAAACATTGGTTCTTGTTGGTATTTTTTTTACATTTCTAACTATTATTATTGGTGACTTCATTACACCATCAAGTGAAAAAGCTGCGCAACAAATAAAAATTAATTCTACCGCTTCCGTTGTATCACAAGAATTCAAATCAGGCTTTTGGATAAAAGATGGCAATAACTTTGTCAACATTGAGAATGTTTTACCTGATGCGTCGCTTGAAGATATTAATATTTATGAATTTGATAGTAACTTTAATTTAAGAACCATATCAAAGGCTGAAAGAGGACAGTTTATAGATGGTGAGTGGAAATTAGAAGCCATTACCCAAAAAATTATCAATGAAAAAAATATAAGCACGATAGAAATAGATAAAGGAAGTTGGAAATCTTTAATGCGACCTGAGATGATCAATGCACTTATTATCTCACCAGAAAAAATGTCGACTATTAATTTATTCAAATTTATAAATTATCTTAAACAAAATAACCAAAAATCTACCAAATATGAAGTCGCACTCTGGGAGAAAATAATTTACCCCATCATGCCCATTATCATGATTATTTTTGCGGTGCCATTTGGTTTTTTTCAAGAACGATCAGGCGGGAAATTCTTTAAAATGTTTATTGGGATTATTGCGGGTATTTGTTATCAAATTTTTAATACCATGATAAGGCATTTGAGCTTATTGTATGATTGGCAGCCTTTCTTAAGCGCATTAATTCCAACCCTCATCTTCTTATCAATCGGTATGTACATGATTATTCGCTTTGAAAACAGATAATTTTTGAGCCTAAAATTGAGTCATGTAGCATTTGTTTTTTAAATAAGATAGGTATAAAACTAACAGCAAAAAAAAGTAATCCGATGGATGCTAGTAAATATCTAAAAACAAAAAAGCTAACTTTATTATTCTCGCTAATTAACTGCAAATTCCAAGCCCTCATACCAATCGTTTGCCCTCCTCGCGACCATGAAAAAATAAAATAAACTCCTGAAATTAACCAAAAGCTTATTTGATAAAAGAGGATTTTAAATTGATGGCTATCATTAATAATTAAGAGCAAGATAGGTGTTAATAAGAACCAGGCGGCGATCTGAATAATCATGTCATAAAATAAAGACATTAAATATTTAAGGGGGGAAGGCTGCATTAAAAAATTAAAAACAAATAGGCGAAATAAAGGCTGCCAGAAATGAAAACATGCCAAACTTTTAATGCGCCAAAATGAATAATTGTTCTAATCCAAATAACGGACAAAATTGTAATAAAAAATAAAAATGTTATTTCATTTTTTGGTTCCCATGGCGTTAAAATAATACCTAATGCGGGCAAAAGGGTACCTTGAAATACCATTGCTCCAGTAATATTACCAAAAGCCAAAGTATCTTTACGTCTTCTTATCCATAAAATACTATTAACTTTTTCTGGTAATTCAGTCGCTATTGGAACGATCATAATTGATAATACGAGAACAGATATACCAATGTAGGATGCCACTACCTCAACTTGGCTTACAAAGCCTTTTGCACCAAAAATAAGTAAAGCTAATCCAATAAACAATTGCAATACAATCGTAAAAGAATTGACTGGCAATCCAACTCGATTTAACAACATTGGATGTTCGGCATCCGTCCCATGCCCTGCTTCAACAAGTTTCTTTGAGGCCCTAATAGTTTTAAATATATAAAAAAAATAAATGAATACCATTAGTGCGCCAATCAGATTGCGAACAAATATATCAGTATGAGGAATATAAAGTGCTAGTCCTGCGAAAATAAAAGCAACTAAAAAAAAGTCTAGGTCTCTTTTTATGCCTGATTGCTCAACAACAAAATGCCCACTAATACCCCTTTTGTAAAATGAAAATAAACCAATAAGGCCTAAAGCAATTGTACTTAACATGAGTGGTGCCCCCAAAATTGAGCCAACGCCAATATCATGACTCGTCTCAATCGAGCCTGACGGAAATAGTAATGCAATAATTGGAACCGAAGTTTCAGGTAGTGCGGTGCCGACTGCAGCAAAAATAGATCCTGTCACACCCTCAGATATCTTCAGTTTTTGTCCTAGGTGCTCTAATGCATTGGTAAAAATTTCTGCTGCAATCAGAATAATCAGCAACATAATGCATAAATTAAGAAAAACCATTAGACTTCCATGAATATTATTGCGAAATTATAAGCTATTTTGATGAGATCACCATTGCCATTTATATTAAATAACAAAGGTTTTGTGGAAGGTATTAAGCATTTAATGTCTCCAAATTTTGAGCGACGCCTACCCAACGAGGCTATTAACTTAATTGTCATTCATGCAATAAGTATGCCACCGGATCAATTTGGCAGTAAGGATATAGAAAAATTATTTATGAATAAGCTAAATTTTGATGAGCATCCCTTTTATTCAACAATTAAAAACCTTAAAGTTTCTGCACATTTCTTAATTAAGCGGACTGGGGAATTAATTCAGTTTGTTAGTTGTCTCAACAAAGCATGGCATGCGGGGCAGTCAAGCTGGAATAGAAGAGCTAACTGTAATGATTTTTCAATTGGTATTGAGTTAGAGGGATCCGATAAAAAAGAATTTACTGAGATACAATACGAGAATCTCAATGCGTTATTAGAGGTTTTATGTCAACACTACCCCATTCAGGATGTTGTGGGTCATAGTGATATAGCTCCTGGACGAAAAACAGATCCGGGCCCTCTTTTTAAATGGAATAAAATAAGAACCAGTCTATGAAATATATAAAAATTATTTGCTTTTTTTTAATAGCACTCTTAGTTAGTTGTGCAGAAAAAGAATCAGTTTCAGAAGCGCCTAAGAAAAAAATATTTGTATCTACAATAGATGCAAAATTAATTACCTTTGCAGATAAAGAATCCGCTCAAGGTACCATTGAGGGTCTTATCGACCCTACCATTGCGGCTGAGGTGTCAGGTAAGGTAATTAAGCTCTATGCGCGATCAGGATCATCCATAAAAAAAGGTGATTTATTAGCGGAAATTGATAATGCAGATTATCTTTACCAAAAAAATTTAGCGGAAGCTGAAATTCGAAAGCTTAATATCAGGCTAAAGAACCAGGAAAAAATATATGCAAGAAATCAAAAGCTAGTGGATAAAAATTTTATCTCCCCAAATGCGCTTGATAATATCTTGACAGATAAATCAGAAACTCAAGAAGAGTTAGAGATTGCAAAATCAAGACTTGATATTGCCCAATCAAATTTGTCTAAAACAAAAATTTATTCTCCCATCACAGGGAAAGTTGAAAAACAAATAGCTTCAATCGGAGATTACTTAAAAATTGGTGATGGTGTTTTTCAAATCATCAGCAACAGAAAGGTGCGCGTTCACATTCCTTTTCCAGAAACCCTTTCTCAAAAAATTAAACCGGGGCTTCCTATTCTCCTTACTAGTCCAGTCTCAAATGAACCCTATGAAGCAGTAATTTCTGAACTTAAGCCTATGCTAAGCGAGGATAGTCGTACAATTGATGTAATTGCTGATATTACCAACAGCCCTCTATGGCAACCCGGAGCAACAGTGAGAGGAACTATTGTCTTTAAATCCGAAAAAGGTGTTGCTGTTCCTGAACAGAGTATCGTTCAACGACCATCGGGAAACACCGTTTATGTTGTCGAAAATAATATTGCTAAGTCCAGAGTAGTTACCATAGGTTTAAGTCAAGATGGCTATGTTGAAATACTAGATGGTGTTAATGAGGGTGAAATTGTTGCTGTTGATGGAGCATCCTTTTTAACAAATGATATTGAAATCAATATAAATAACAAAAATTAATGACACTTCCCGAAATTTCAATTCGCAGACATGTGCTTGCTTGGATGATATCCGGTATTTTTATCCTCTTTGGCATTATTAGTTTTCAAAAAATTGGTATTGATCGCTTTCCAATGGTTGAATTCCCAATACTCTCTGTCACTACAACGCTAGAGGGTGCCAATCCTGAAATTATTGATGCAAGTATAACCAATATCATTGAGGGAGCAGTTAATTCGACCACAGGAATTGAATCAATTAAATCCCAGTCATCGCCTGGCGTCTCAGTGGTGACGATTACCTTCAACTTAGATAAAGATATTGAGGTAGCATTTAATGAGGTGCAATCAAAAGTTGGACAAACCTTAAGGAGGCTCCCTGATGAAATTACACCGCCTGTTGTCAGAAAAGTTGAGACCAATGCAAGCCCCATTATGTGGCTTGGGTTTACTGGCGATCGTACCATTCAACAATTAAATGTATACGCAAATAATATTTTAAAAAAACAACTCGAGACAATTGATGGTGTGGGAGAAGTGAGGCTTGGGGGAAGGCGTGATCGTACCATACGAATTAATCTTTTTCCTGACAAACTCGCTGCTTTAAATATAACTGCAAGTGACTTAATTGATGCTTTTAAAAAAGAACATATTCAATTACCGGGTGGTTTTTTAGTTAAAGATCAATCTGAAAAGATGTTTAAACTTGATCTTGAATTTCATAGAGTAAAAGAAATTGAGGAATTAATTGTTGCTTACCGAAACGGTGGCCCAATTAAATTAAAAAATATTGCCGAAATTGAAGATGGGCTGGAAGACTATAGAGAAACTGCTAGATTTAATAGCAATCCCAGTGTTGGTCTTGGTATTATTAAAGTTGCTAATGCAAATACCGTTTCTATTATCGATAAAGTTAAAGACAAATTAGAAAATAATATCAAGCCCAATTTGCCCCCCGGAATGGAAATTCATATTTCAACCGATGACTCTATATTTATTAGATCAATGGTTAAAACCTTACAAAATCATATTTTAGAAGGGACGCTATTAGCAGCATTAATCGTTTTACTTTTCTTAAAATCGATACGATCAACCTTCATCATTGCTGTCGCTATCCCAATCTCACTGCTTGGTGCTATTTCGATCATGTATTTCTTTGGTTATACCTTTAATAGCATGACTTTATTAGCCCTTATTCTCCTCATCGGCGTGGTCGTTGACGATGCAATAGTTGTGCTTGAAAATATATTTCGACATCATGAAAAATATGACACTAATCCATTTGATTCTGCAATCAACGGAAGTAAGGAAGTAGTCTTTGCTGTGCTTGCATCAACCCTTGCTTTGGTATGTATTTTTGCACCCGTCATATACATGGACGGTATTATTGGTCGATTTTTTGAATCATTCGCAGTTGTCGTTACTTCTGGTGTATTAGTATCCCTCTTGGTGTCACTCACATTAACCCCAATGCTTTGCTCAAAATTTCTAGTTAAAGAAAATTTCAATTCAGGTTGGAAGCAAAAAAAAAGGCAGCCAAACAAATTTATTGCTAACATTGAATCTATTTTCATTTCTATTGAAAAGAATTATTCTTCCCTTTTAAAAAAAACCCTGCAAAATCGATGGAAAGTATTATTTATTAGCTTCCTAATTGTTTTATCAAGCAGTTACTTTTTTTCAAATGTAAAAAAAGAATTTGTTCCAGAAGTTGATGAAAGTCGATTTACCGTGCGCTTTAAAACTCCACTTGGTTCAAATATCGATTACACCTATAAAAAGTTGTTAGAGATTGAGGGGGTCATTCAAACGGAAAAAGAGAATATCGCTAGTGTTTTTTCATCAATTGGATTAGGTAGCCAGGGTCAAGTAAACAAAGGTTATATCAGCATAAGATTAATCGATAAAGCAAAAAGAAATAACAGCCAACAAGAGATTATGGGTAATTTGAAAGCCAAGTTTGAAGAATTAACTGGCGTTCAAGCTTTTCCTGCAGGCGTCTCAATAGCTTCTGGCCAACGATCAGAAAAACTACGATTTTCAGTCATTGGCCCTGGTATAGAGCAAGTAGCTAACTATAGTGAACAACTTAAAAATGCTTTATCCCAAAATGATGGTCTTGGGAAAATTGATTTAGATTTGGAGCTTAACCTCCCACAACTAGTTCTTGATATTGATCGAGATAAAGCCTCAAGTTTAGGTATCTCTTCTTTGGATATTGGTAATGCCATTTCAGTATTAAGTAATGGACTTGATGTAGCTAAATTCAATGACGAACCTGGCGATGGACAGCGTTATGAAATTCGTTTGAAAGCAAAGGACGGTGAATTTAAGAGTACAGATGACTTAAATAAAATTTATTTAAGAGGTAAAACAGGCGAGTTAGTTCGGCTTGATAATATTGCCAAGTTTAAACAGGCGCTCGGACCAGCTGTGATTGGCCGCGATAGTCTGCAATATGCAGCCAATTTTTACTCCAATCCAAGTATGCCGCTCGGTGATGCAATAGATTTTATCAAAATATCTGCAGAAAAAATATTGCCAAGTGACTACACGATACAGCTCGATGGACAAGCTAAGGAATTTGCCAAAACATTAAATAATATTTTATTTGTTTTTACACTAGCAACTGTTCTTTTATATATGGTCTTATCAAGCCTTTTTAACTCTTTCTTCCAGCCTATAATTGTTATGCTGGCACAACCCCTAGCTATCATTGGTGGCATTATTTTACTGTGGCTTACAGGAAATACATTAAACATATACTCTATGATTGGCATGGTCTTATTAATTGGTCTGGTCGCAAAAAATTCAATACTTTTGGTAGATTTTACAAATCAATTACGTGAGAAAGGATTGAAAACAGATCAAGCTTTATTGGAGGCATGTCCTGTTCGTTTAAGGCCTGTATTAATGACATCGTTAACACTTATTCTGGCATTAATGCCTGCGGCATTAGGTATTGGACCAGGGTCTGAGGAAAATGGACCCATGGCTATTGCTATTATCGGAGGCATGATATCGTCAACCTTATTAACTTTGATTGTAATTCCTGCTGCTTATTCATTGTCGATAGGCTTTATCGATAGAAAAAAAAGATTACGCTAGCTTATTGACGATTAATGATCCAATTAAATCGCCCTCAACATTAATTGTTGTTCTAAAAGTATCTAATAGACGATCCATGGGTAATAAAATTGCTAAAGCCTCCAACGGCAATCCTAACACCTGAAGAACCATTGCCATGGTGACCATGCCAGCACTAGGGATCCCTGGTGCACCAATTGATGCAACCATGGCAATAAAAAAAAGAATGATTTGTTGTGTCAAAGCAAGATCCATTCCAACAAGATTAGCAATAAAAAGTGCCGCAGCGGCTTCGTACAGTGCTGTTCCATCCATGTTGATCGTGGCCCCTAGCGGTAAAACAAAATTCGATACTGTTTTTCTTACCTTAAAATCTTCTTTTGCCACACTCATCGTTATCGGCAATGTTGCCGAACTGGAGCTGGTGGCAAAAGCGGTGATAAAAGCAGGACGTCCTTTTACCCATAATTCCTTTAAATTAATTCGCGTAAATACATAATTAATTAAGGGCAAAATAATAATTCCATGAATTAAAATGATCGCTATAACTGTACCAATAAAAATGCCAAGTTTATTGAATAACTCAAATGACTGACTTTCCACCAACTTTAAGAGTAAAGCAAAAATACCGATAGGTGCTAATACCATAATCCACTGAACAATTTTTAATATGACCTCATAAAAACTTTCAAATAATTGTCTACCGGCAATCATTTTTTTATTTGACCCATTAAATGCAACACCAATAAATATAGAAAAAATAATGATGGGCAGAATATTCCCTGTAGCTAAGGATTCAAAAGGGTTACTAAATAAACCTAAAATAAATTGATTAAAAAAATCATAAAAAGACATCGTTTGCGAGGCAATATCATGCTGCATTTCCCAAAGCTGAATATTAAGTCCAACACCTGGCTTAATTAAATTCATCATAAAAAGCGCTAAAATTACCGCAATTGCCATCGTCAAAAAATAATAAGATAAAGTCAATTTCCATATACGATCTGCATTTTTTGCGCTACCTAAATTGGAAATACCGACAACGATTGAGAAAAAAACGAGAGGCACTAAAATCATTTTCAAAGCCTTAATAAAAAGTTGCCCCAATAAATCAATCAATCCCATAAAAGGTTGATAAAAACTAGCATCTGAAAAATTTTTTATTAAGAAGCCAAGGGTAATCCCTAAAATAGCAGCAATAAGAATGTTTCGATTAGCATTTTTCATCTATTAAATATGCTCCATAACTACACCAAAAAAACCATCGGTACCATGCTGATGAGGAAATAGTTTTAAATAATCAGACTGACTATGTTCCATCTTTATATCCTTTAAAATTTTAAAAAATGGAATAACTTGAAAATCTTTTCTTGTTTGTAAAAAAATTTCAATGATTTTTTCATTTTCATCATGAAGAATACTACATGTTGCATAGACAAGGTAGCCACCCTTTTTACATAAATTTGCTGCCGAAAATAGTATTTTTTCTTGTTTTTTAGTTATTTCTTCTAAATCAATTTCTTGATACCGCCATTTTAAATCTGGATTTCTTCTTAATGTGCCAAACCCCGTACATGGTGCATCCACTAAAACTCGATCGAATTTACCATGTAACCTTTTTATTTTTAGATCATTCTCGTTACTTATCCGTTGTGGAAAGATATTAGAGGCACCTGATCTTTTTAATCTTTTCTTTAAATTTTCTAATCGTTTATCCGACACATCAAACGCATATAATCTCCCCGTATTTCGCATCAAATCTGCAAGGGCCAAGGTTTTTCCCCCTGCGCCAGCGCAAAAATCAGCTACCATTTGTCCCCGCTTTACATCTAATAACAAAGATAAAATTTGGCTACCTTCATCTTGAACCTCAATTAATCCCTCATTAAATAAATCCAGTTTATTAATTTGTGTGCCTCTAGGTAACGCTATTCCCATTGGTGAAAATTTTGTTTGTACAATCTTACTTTGTAATTCCGGAAATGATTCTTTAAGCTTAGCTAGGACATGTACCATTTTTGCGTTTCTTAATTGATTAACACGTAAATTTAAATCAGCAGGAATTAATAAAGATCTTAAAAGATCAATGATGAACGGCTCTTCATAATAAAGAGATAATTTTTTCCAAATCCAATCAGGCAGACTTAATTTTATTGGCCAACTTTGACATTCATAATTGTTAGCTTTTTTTTCTTTCAGCCATGTAATTTCATCAGTACTCAATAAACCACTAAGGCTACTGATACTCATACCCTGAAAGTGAAGAAGGTAGATCAAAGTCATTTGCTTTATATCACCACTAGCAGAGATGTCCTCCAGAAAGCGCTTATGGCGAATTACTCCATAGTAGATTTCAGCAATCAATGACCGATCTCGATGGCCTAAATTAGAGTTTTTCTTGAAATAACTGCTTAAAAAGTTATCTGCTGGGCCATTATTATTCTCAAATTCAAATAAAATTTTTATTGCAGCATTTAAAATAAATTCGTTCACTTTAAAATAAATTCGTTTTATTTATTTTTAAATCGAGGAGCAATCCAAGGTCGGTTGTCACTTTTATTTTTAGTGGGATGCGATAAGGATTTTTTGAGATCCAAACATAGTGCTTAGTCCGATCATCTTTGTTTACCTTGCCTTCAAATATTTTTGAATCAATTAACTGTTCGTCAATAGTAAGTACCTGATCTTTAATAAACTCATATTCATAGATTCGCATTTTTTTTCCTTCCACCACGTTAAATTGATATTTTTTTTTATTATTTTCTTCAAAATTAAATTGAAACATGAAGGTCGCAAGGTCTAAATAATCATCTCCCAAGTCATATTGTTTTGTCTGACCTTTGTAGATAACTTCAATTTTTTTTAAATCATGCAGAAAATTTGATTGAATATTTTTTTCAGGTTTTTTCTTATTTTTATGTGAAAAATAAAAAGGTTTAAAACCATTTTTAGAAATTAAGCCATCACTTGTAATTTGTCGGTCACCAAATAATTTTAAAATGCCAATCGTTTCTGAATTAGCGGTTAATGAATATAAATTTTTATCTTGGGTAAATACAACTTTTAGTATGCCTCCTTCCTGGTCCAACTGCTTTATTTCATAGTCAATAAAAAAGTTAGTGGGAAACGTTTGGCTATAAACGTTTAAAGAGGCGGCTAGAATAAATATAAGAAAAATTTTAATAAAACTTGACTTGCGGATCATCTTTTTCCCTCTGAGAAACCATTCCAAGCTCAATACTCTCCTGATCCATTAATTTTAATATTTCGAAAGCTTGAGCTTTGTTTTCCTGACTTAAGATGAGGATCATACCGATGCCACAATTAAATGTTTTAAACATCTCTTGATCGGTCAAATTACCAGCAGTTTGCAGCCATGAAAAAATATTTGGTTTTTGCCATGAGGATAAATTAATTTCCACCGCTAAATGTGGTGGTAGTACCCGAGGAATATTTTCAGTTAAACCACCGCCTGTAATATGAGCAAGGGCTTTAACCTCTAATTTTTTTATCAAATTAAGTAGCGGCTTGACATATATCTTTGTGGGAGCCAATAAAACATCAGCAAAAGTTTTATCATCAAAAGAGTCGTTTAGGTTTGTTTTTGTTTCCTTGAGTAAGCGTCGAATCAATGAGTAACCATTAGAATGAGGGCCGCTGGAGGGAAGACCAATTACTGTATCGCCACTTTTAACTTTAGACCCGTCAATGATATTTTGTTTTTCGACAATACCAACACTAAACCCCGCAAGATCATACTCACCTTCGTTGTACATGCCTGGCATCTCAGCTGTTTCTCCCCCCACTAGAGCACAACCTGCAATCTGGCAACCGTCTGCTATACCCTTTATAACATCAGTTGCTTGAGAAACACTTAACTTTCCACATGCATAATAATCCAAGAAAAATAATGGTTCAGCACCTTGAACCAAAATATCATTCACACACATTGCGACTAAATCCTGTCCAATCGTTTTATGATTATTTGTTTCAAAAGCAAGTTTTAATTTGGTCCCGACTCCATCAGTACCAGAAACAAGAACGGGGTTTTTATAATTTTTGGGTATCTCAAACATAGAGCCGAAGCCACCCAGTCCAGCTAATACTCCGTTACGCATCGTTTTTTTTGCAAATGGCTTAATTTTTTCTACCAACTGATCACCAGCAATGATATCTACCCCTGCATCTTTGTAAGAAATGATTTTTTTTGAATCTGGATTGCTTGACAATGAAGTATCCTCTGAAAATTATAAGACTTTACGTATAATTAGAATTTTAACTGATTTTGTTATCTTAAGATATTTCAATTAGCCGCAAATATGGAACAACTCCTTCTCAATATTCATCTGCCAAGAAAAAAAAGTTTGGATAATTTTATTGTCGGTAAAAATAATGAATCGATTGAGGCAATTCAAAACTTTGTCAAATCCACCGATCAACTATTCATTTTTATCTGGGGCAATGAGGGTAGCGGCAAAAGTCATCTAGCATCAGCTGTTGAAGAATATGGAATAAAAACTATTGAAGATATTGAAACTTATGATGATGTCGAACAGATTAAAATCTTTAATTTATATAATTATCATAAAGAAACAAAACAGAAACTTTTTATCACGGGGGCTAACTCACCCAATCATATGGGCTTGCGAGACGATTTAGCCAGCAGGCTCAGCTGGGGGTTAGTGTATCAAATAAAAAATTTAACCGACAAGGAAAAAATTTTAGCCCTTGAGGCCTATGCGTTTGAAAAAAATATGAAACTTTCGCATCAAGTTATTAATTTTTGCATGAAAAATTTAAGAAGAGATTTGCATACGTTAATTGCCTCCCTTGATGCTCTGGATGAGTGGTCACTCAAAAATAAAAGGCTTATTACGATTCCTCTATTAAAAGAATTGTTAAAGCTGTAATAATCTTAACTGCAATCTGAATGCGAGGCAATCCATCGCATCAAACATTCAGAATCATTTTTTTTACACACCTCAAAGATTTCTTGTTCTTTATTTTCTTGCATTTAATGGCTCCTTATTAGATGATCAAAAGCACCTAGTGCAGCTTTTGAGCCTTCTCCCATGGCAATAATAATTTGTTTGTAGGGCGTGGTCGTAACGTCCCCTGCAGCAAAAACTCCAGGAAGTGACGTTTCACCTTTTTGATTAACTTCAATTTCTCCATACTGGTTTAATGCTAGAGTTCCTTTCAGCCAATCTGTATTGGGAATTAGCCCAATTTGGACAAAGATTCCCTCAACATTAATGGATTTTTCTTGATTTGTTTGTCTATCAATGTAATTAAACCCCACAACCTTTGTCTCGCCAAAAATATTTTTAGTTTCCGCATTTAGAATAATTTCAACATTCGGCAATGAATTTAATTTATTAATTAATACCTGGTCAGCCTTAAGCGATGGAGCAAACTCAACTAGAGTAACGGATCCTACTATGCCTGCTAAATCAATCGCCGCTTCAACACCAGAGTTTCCTCCACCGATAACAGCAACTTTTTTTCCTTTAAAAAGAGGGCCATCACAATGGGGGCAATATGCTACGCCTTTGCCACGAAATTCTTTTTCTCCTGGAACTCCTAATTCTCGCCATCGAGCACCAGTCGCTAATATTACTGACTTGCTATCAAGTTTTGCTCCACTCTCAAGTTGCACCTCATAAAAAGGTCCGCCATTTTTAAAAAGTTTTCTTACCTTTTGAAGGTTTATGATATCCACTTCATAATCTTTAACATGTTCTTCTAATGCTGATACCAGTTTTGGCCCTTCTGTTGCTTTGACAGAGATAAAATTCTCTATTCCAAGCGTGTCCATCACCTGTCCACCGAATCTCTCTGCTACTAACGCTGTTCTAATTCCCTTGCGTGCAGAATAGACTGCAGCTGAGGCTCCCGCTGGGCCACCCCCAACGATAACAACATCATAGGGTTCTTTTTTTGAAATATCCTCTGCAATCCGATCATTGGCGCTGGAATCAATTTTTATAATAATCTCTTCGAGCTCCATGCGGCCTTGACCAAATTTCTCGCCATTAAGAAAAATCGTTGGCACAGACATAATTTTTCTATCTTCTATTTCTTTTTGAAACATTGCACCATCGATCATCACGTGTGAAATATTTTCATTTAATAATGAAAGAAGATTTAAAGCTTGCACAATGTCAGGACAATTGTGGCAGCTTAATGAAATATAAGTTTCAAAATGAAACAGCCCTTTAATATTTTTTATCTGCTCAATTAAATTTGGACTAATTTTTAGTGGATGCCCCCCTGTTTGAAGAAGAGACAAAATAAGCGAAGTAAATTCATGCCCCATAGGAATTCCAGCAAAAAATACTCTGTGTTTCGAAGCAGGCAACCCAACAGAAAATGATGGCGTTCTGCCATTATGATCAGATTTTTCAACTACAGATATTAAATTTGTTGTTTCCTTTATCGCATACAAAAGACTTAACATCTCTTTTGACTTATTTGATTCGTCTTTATAAGCAATGATCTCAATAGGATTCTTTATCATTGCCATATATTGTATTAGTTGATTTTTAATATTTTGGTCGAGAGCCATTTTAATATCCTGAAAAGATGGGCCAAAAAGGTTGGCCCATTAATTAATTAAATTTTTCCAACAAGATCTAGTGATGGTGAAAGAGTTTCTTCGCCTGGCTTCCAAGATGCAGGGCAAACCTCACCTGGATTTGCTGCAATATGTTGAGCAGCCTGAATTTTCCTAACCAAATCTGCAGCTGAACGACCTATACCTAAATCATTTACCTCAACCGTTTTAATTACTCCTTCTGGATCAATAACAAAAGTACCTCTTAACGCAAGACCCTCTTCTTCAATCATGACATTAAAGTTTCTTGAGATTGCTCCGGTAGGATCACCAATCATTGGATACTTTATCTTCTTGATTGTCTCCGAACTATCGTGCCAGGCTTTGTGAGTAAAATGTGTGTCAGTAGAAACTGAATAAACTTCAACACCCATTTTTTGTAATTCATCATAATGATCAGCTAAGTCACCAAGTTCGGTAGGGCAAACAAAAGTAAAGTCCGCAGGATAAAAAACAACTGCTGACCACTTTCCTTTAAGATCCGCTTCTGTAACTTCAATAAATTTTCCGTTATGAAAGGCTTGTGCTTTAAAGGGCTGTACAACAGTATTAATTAATTTTGACATCATATTTCCTTTTTTAAAAAATTAAGAAACATGATTATAGGAGGATATTAAAGATTTGTATAATTAATTATATGTATTATATTGATAAATAATATTTATCAATTAATTAAGAGGTCTGCTTCTCTTTTTAGCTCATTTAAACGAAATTCAACTCTTGATTTTTCATAAAAATTTCCATCATTTGCTTTTGTGGCTAAATCCATTTGTGTGACTGCTTCTTGAATATCATATTTGTAATAAAATGCATTTGCTAAATTTTCATGTTCTAACAATTTCTTACCAAGAACAGAATAGCTCTTAGCAAGTGATTCATAAATTAAATGATTAGACGGATATAAATCAACATATTTCTTTAAAAACTCTATTGCAAGATGTGCTTGTTTAGAATTAATCAACAAATTGGCTTTACCAATAATTAATGAAATATTATTTGCATATTTTTCTAATGCGTCTTTGTAAACCTTATATGCCTCTTCATATTTTTTTTCATTTACTAAAATTGTCGCCTCTAATTGATAAAACATAGGATTATCAAGATTTTTAATTAAGTTAAATGTCTTTCTGGCTTTGAAAACATCATTTTTTCTTAAATAAGCGTAAGACAAACCAAATAAGCTGGCTTCTAAATTTAATGATTTTTTATCATTGATTTCTCTCTCAAAGATACTGACTATCAATTCTTTATCGCCTAAAAAAGCTTGTAATTTAGCTTTAATAAGATAGAACTCGAGATTGCTTTCTTTTTGAACATATCGAAATTCTTTTAATCGGTCTTGGATATCACTTATTCGATCACTCGTTATGGGATGTGTTCTTAAAAAAGATGGTGCGGCTCCTGAACTAAATGTATTAAACCTTTGCAAAGTCCGAAAAAAATCAATAAAGCCCTTTGGATCAAAACCAGATTTATTTAATATCTCAATACCAACCCTATCAGCTTCTTTTTCATTCTCACGAGTAAAATCAAGAGCACTCTGAACTTGAGCAGCATTTGCAGCCACAATCGCTCCACTGGCAACTTGAGGATTTGATCGCGCAGCAAGAATTGCAATAGCTAAAGCTAAATATGACTTAAACGAATTTCTAGCCTGAGAATCAAAAAGTCTTAATAAATGCTTCTGAGTAATATGTGCAATTTCATGACTCAAAACACTTGACAATTCTGACTCCGTATTTGCAGCAAAAATAAGTCCTGTATGTATGCCAATTATTCCTCCAAGCATTGCGAAGGCGTTGATAGATGGATCATCAATAATAAAAAACTTTAAAGAAAGCTTATCGTCAGTTCCTTCCATTGATAATTTGCTTCCAAGACGTTCTATATAATTATTAATTTCAGAATCGTTAATCACATTATTGCTTTGGTAAACCTGACTTAAAATTTGAAAAGTAATTTTTTTTTCATCATTTTGAGTCAATAAATTATCAAAATGGGAACCAAGTTCAGGTAAGTCATTGGCAAAACCTGCCTTTGATACAAAAAGGATGATTAAAAAAAGTTTTTTCATTGTAAGATTATATTAAAAATAGCATGATAAAGGTCCATGAAAAAAATACTGACACATATTGATAAAAAAGGTAACGCAAAAATTGTTAATGTTGCATCAAAAGAGATAACACAAAGAATAGCAGTTGCGTACGGAGTAATAAAGGTAAGTTCTGATGTGATTTATATAATAAAATCGGATGCCAATAAAAAAGGTGATGTAATTAATGTTTCAAAAATTGCCGGAATTATGGCTGCAAAAAAAACATCAACTTTAATTCCCCTTTGCCATCCAATAACACTTGAGAATATTGACCTTAATTTTAAAATTGATGGCAAAAAAAATCAAATAGAAGTAACTGCAACAGTTGAGAGTTCCGGAAAAACTGGTGTTGAAATGGAGTCATTAACTGCAGTATCTGTATCATTATTAACAATATACGATATGTGTAAAGCGGTAGATAAAAATATGGAGATAAAAGAAATTCATCTTTTAAGTAAGACTGGGGGCAAAGAAGATTTTAAAAAATAAATATCAAGGTTCATAAATATTTTTTTTTAATATAAGTTTATATAATCTTAAAGTATTTTTTTGCATATCAATTAGTTTAAATAAATTTGTTGGTTTTACACTTGGTTTCTTGTTGATAAAATTGACTGTTTTTTTTTGTAATGAATTTTTAACATTTAAATCCACAAGTCCTTCTGGGAATATCATTGAAAGTTGCTCGCCAACTCCACCATGGTTTAAGCCAATTACTGGGGTGCCTAATTTTATCGACTCAATAACTGTTCTCCCAAAAGACTCAGGAATAGAAGATATAGAAAAAACTATATCTGATATAGACATAATTTCATAAATATCGCTCCTGTAGCCTAAAAATGTAATATTTTGTTGCAAGCATAAATGCTTAATTTTTTTTTCTAAATCTCTCAAATATCTAATAGATTTTGATTCGCCAACAATTAGACCGTGAACAAAAAAATTCTTATTTTTTAAATAAAAAATAAGATCGATAAATTCCTCAATACCTTTACGTCTTGAAATACGGGTTGGCAATGTTAATATTTTTTTTTCTTCGAGATATTTGTTGTTATTTAACCAATTTTTTTTCCAATTTAAGAAATTTTTTCTACTTTTAATATTTTTTAAATCTGGTACTCCACGGTAATTAAGAAAAATTTTTGATTTATCTACATCATAATTTTTAAGAATAAATTTTTTTAAGGCGTTGGAAACAATGATGACTGCATCACCTTTTGTCATAATTGAACTGTAATATGATATAGAATTATATCCATGTATAGTTGTAACAAATTTTGGTCTTTGACTAGCGCCCAAAAATTTAAAAGAGAATAAAACAATCCAGGCGGGGAGTCTTGAGCGAACATGAACTATATCAACTTTGTATTCTTTATATATTTTTAATAACTTATAAATTGAAAGTAATGCAACAGGAGATTTTTTTCCTATCGGAAGCTGAAAATGTACACTCCCACCCTGTATAAGCTTTTTAACTAAGCGCCCTCCAGAAGATACCACATAAGAGTTATGCCCTTTTTTTACTAAATATTCAGCAATTTCTAATGTACCTCTCTCCACGCCCCCAGATTCTAGATCTGGAAGAATTTGTAAAATATTTAATTTTTTATTGTTCATTTAATTTTAAAAAATTTTATAAATAATTTTGTGCATTCATCTGCTACGCTCTGTTTTGAAAGTATTAAGTTGAGTTTTATATTTTTTTTTTGAAAAAAATTAATTTTCTTTTTTTCAAATAAATAATTCGTTATATTTCTTAATTTATTTGTCTTTTTTTTAAGATTTATGCAAGTAACCTCCGAGCCAACAGCGATTGATTCATAAATCATAGATAGCGAATCTTCTGTCACCCAAATATACTTTGCATGTTCCATTTTTTTTGTAATTAAATCTGAATCTTTATCTTTGTATCTTATAATTTCAATAGGTTTTTTTAGTTTTCTTTTGAGAATATTAAAAAAATTATGAGGGGTTCTTCTTGAGTCAAATATTGTTATATCTATACTTTTATTTTCAAATATTATGTTACTAATATGTTCAGCGACCTCATTATTAGACCATTCAAAATGTTTTGATAAGCCACCAAGTAAAATTAAACCTTTATTTTTATTTTTATCTGCTACTCCACTTAAATTGTTTATTGGGCCAAATGTTGCAATAGTGTTTTTATAATTTTTTGATAAATCATGTGAAGGAATAAAACATAAGTCAAAAAAATTTAATGGCAAAGATGGCTTCATTATGACAACAGTTTCACCACCATAATATTTCTTATCAAGTAATAAATTTAAATGAGTTTTATGTCCTGTTCCAATAAGAAAATCTGGTTTAGGTAGTAATTTTTTTTTATCAAATTTTCTAAAGAAAAAATAAAATAAATTTTTTGTCACTGACAAAGCTTTAATTTTATAAATTTTTATTTCAATTTTTTTTGACAATGACTCTAAAAAGGCTTCTGATTGTTTTTCATGCCCTTTTTTTCCGTCATAATAAAGCCAAATAATTTTTTTCATTTCTTATCCAAAAACATAATCTATAACTAAAGGAATAGTATTTGGAGCCATTGTTATTCCATACCGATGGTGCCCACTATTTATAATAAGGTTATCAAATGATTCATCAATTTTTACTGTTGGTTTATTATTATCGCTTCCAGGCCGAAAGCCATACCAATGTTTTTCAATTTTTAAATCTCTAAGTTCTTCAATCATGTCTGTTGCTCTTAAATTTAAAAAATTTATACTATCTTCTAAATTTACCTCCGAAAAACCTACGTTTTCTAATGTGCTCCCAACAATTATAGAAAAGTCTTTTCTTTGCATTGCATAAATTCCATCTTTATAAATAATATGGTCAAGCTTAATATCTGATTTCGGATATTGGATGATATGTCCTCTAACTGGATATATTATCTTTGTTAAACTTTCTATTAACCTAGATGACCAAGCACCAGCCGCAATTACAAATTTATCAGCAAAAATTTTCCCAACATTTTTAATTTCACATGAAATAATTTTATTTTTATTTTTTTCTAAGTTAATTACTTCTGAATTTTCTAAAATATTAATATTTAATTTTTTTAAATATATTTTTAAGGCTTGCATTAATTTTGGGGGGTTTACTTGAAATACTCTTTTAATTAATAAAGATTTATCATTATTAAAAATTTTTTTGTCAATTTTAATGTTATTTTTTTTGCCCCAATCAAGAATTTGATCTTCATTGTAAGGGGCTAAGACTTGAATACCAGATTTAATAAATTCAATATCAGTATTAGTCTCACGCAATAGATCTTTTTCTAAATCTTTATAATAATCCGACGATTGGCTGCAAAGCTTATAAATACATGGATCATAGTTCCATGGCATTAATGGAAATAAAATTCCTCCTGCAGCCCCAGATGCTTCACTGCCAATAAACGTCTTATCAACAATGTAAACCTCAGCGCCTTTTTTTGCTAACTCTGCTGCAGTCAAACAACCTATGATTCCTCCGCCAATGACTACAACTTTTTGTTTCATTTTGAACCTGCGAATGCATATTTATGAAACTTTGATATATTCGGTTGGGTTCCAAGAATTACAATAATATCCCCAACCCCTAAAACTATATCAGGCCTTGGGTCAATATTTTCTAGCATATTTGGCCTTCTAAGATATTGAACTTCAACATCAAAATCTCCAATTTGTAACTCAGAAAATTTGTGGCCTAATATAAAGGAATTATGAGAAATCTCCTCGGAATGCAATTCCAATTGTTGATTTGAATTAAAGTCATCATCTATATCAGTAGATCCTTTAAAGTATCCTCTAAACATTTTATATCTCTCTTCCCTAAACTCTCTTATTCGACGAATAATTCTTTTTAGTGGGACCCCTAAAATTAGTAAAGTCTGTGAGGCAAGCATTAAGCTCCCTTCCAAAACTTCGGGTATGACTTCTGAGGCGCCATCATTTTGCAATTGGACAATAGTGGAATCATCTGCAGTTCTAACAATTACAGGTAAATCTGGATAATCATCTCTTATTACATGAAGAACTTTTGAGGAGGCTCTGTCATCTGCATACGTTATAACAACGGCTTTTGCCTTAGCAATACCAGCAGCTTTTAAGACAACGCGCCTACTAGCATCGCCATACATCACTAATTCTCCAGCACTGGCAGCGTCGTTGACTCTATTTAAATCCATATCAATTGCTATGAATGAAGTTGACTCTTCTTTTAAGAATCTCGCTAAATATTGTCCGCTTCTTCCAAAACCACAAAGGATTACATGGTTATTTAATGCCTTGCCAGTATCTTCAATATCAGCAACAACCTTTTGACTATTTCTTAAATAATTTTTTGATAAAAATCTAGCAATTTTTCCATTTAATGGAATTAAAAATGGAGAAACCACCATAGATAATAAACATGTAGATAAGATAATTTGAAACAAATCGCCAGTTAATAAACCTTGGTCATTACCCAGAGATAAAACAACAAAACTAAATTCACCCGCCTGCCCTAAAATAATACCTACTCTCAAGCCAACACCCCATTCATAACTATAAATTTTTGTAAGCACACTGATTAAAATTACTTTAAAAAAGGTATATAGAATAAATATTGTGATAATAATAAAAAGATAATCTATAAAAATCGATATATTTAGCATCATTCCAATGCTTATAAAAAAGAGTCCTAATAAAATATCTCTAAATGATGCGATATCAGATTCAACCTGATAACGATATCTTGTCTCAGAGATTAACATCCCCGCAATAAATGCTCCCAATGCATATGAGAGTCCAGTTAGATTGGTTAAATAAGAAAAAATTAAAGTAATCATGAGAACATTTAATACAAATAATTCTCTTGATTTTTGTTTCGCAACAATTCCAAACCAAAAATTCAATATTGGCTTTCCTAACCAAAAAAGAATTGTGAATAATATTAAAACTTTTATTAAAATTAATCCTGAAATTGTGTACAAGTCATAGGAGTCTGAACTGATTGCAGGAATAAGAATGAGGATTGGTATTACCGCCAAATCTTGAAAAAGTAAGATGCCTGTTGCTAATTTTCCATGACGACTATTTAAATCAATTCGCTCAACTAATATTTTCAAAACAATTGCAGTAGACGATAAAGAAAAAGCAGATCCAATAATAAAAGCTGCCCCAAAATTCAAATCAAAAAGTCTTGAAATAGCCATAGTTGTTAAAATTGTTGCAACAACTTGAATTGCCCCTAAACCAAAAATAATTTTTCTCATTGAATTAAGTTTCGGTAGACTAAACTCAAGACCTATTGTAAACATTAGAAAAACAATGCCAAATTCAACAAAATGTTTTACAGACTCAGTATTAGGTAATAAACCAAAAGCAAACGGTCCTAAGAGAAGCCCTACAAAAAAATATGCAATCGTAGAGGAAATTCGAAGATATCTAAAAACGGCAACGGCGGCAACTGAACTAACAAGTAAAATAAGGATTAATTCTATAGATTGAAACATGTTTTTTTTATTTTTATATAATTCCTTTATTCTACTATCATTCCCTTTTATACTATCTAAAAACTAGAAAAAATCATGAAGAAAAATTCTCAACAAATAATAAATTTTGCGCAAAATATTTTATCAATTGAGGCGGAAGAGATAATTAATGCTAAGAGTAAAATTGACGAAAAGTTTGTTGAGCTTACAGAGCTTATTTTTTCTTGCAGGGGAAGAATAGTTTTGAGTGGAATGGGAAAATCTGGCCATATTGCTAGAAAAATAGCCTCTACTTTCTCCAGCACCGGAACGGCTGCATTCTTCATGCATCCTGGTGAAGCAAGTCATGGTGATCTTGGAATGATTCAAAAAGAAGATATCGTAATTTTCTTTTCTAATTCTGGCAAGAGTGATGAGTTGTCTGCCATTATTCCTAATATTAAAAGAATTGGGGCACAAATTGTTTCCATAACAAATAATAACGCATCATTTCTAACCTCTCAAAGCGATATTCATATTAATTTAAATGTAAAAAAAGAGGCATGCCCTCTTGGATTGGCTCCTACCGCAAGTTCAACAGTTGCTCTTGCCTTTGGCGATGCATTAGCTTTAAGCGTTCTGGATTTGAAAGAATTCACCGCAGAAGATTTTATTAGATCCCATCCTGGCGGTAATCTTGGTAAAAATATTTTTGTAAAAGTCTCAGATATTATGCGGAGGGGTAAAGAAATTCCAACTGTTTTAACCTCTCAATCTATTGGAGATGCAATAAGAGAAATCTCTGACAAATTACTAGGTTTTACAGCAGTTATAAATAAAAATAATCAACCCTTAGGTATTTTTACTGATGGTGATTTAAGACGAGCACTTCTGGATAATCATTTATTAACGGATTGCATTGAAGATGTTATGACAAAAAACCCAATTACTTTAAAAGAAAACCAATTAGCGATCGATGCTATTAATAAAATGGAAATATCTAAAATTAACAGTTTCTTAGTTTTAAATATAAAAGGTGATTTAGTTGGGGTAATTAATTTGCAAGATTTACTGAAATCAAAAGTAATCTAATGGAAACAAAATTTTCAGCTTTTTTTGTTCTTTTTTTCGTATTAATAATTGCAATATCTTCTTATTATTTAAAAAATGAGGTTATACGAGAGTTCTCAAGCAATGAACAAAAGCTTACAGGGGCCCCAGATTTTTTTTTAAAAAACTTTTCTTCAAAACAAACAAAAAAAGATGGGAGTCTTAAGTTTATTTTTTCTGGAAATGAAATGAAAAGTTTTAAGCATGCTGATATTACAAAAGTTAAATTCCCAATATTTAAAAAATTTGAAAATAATATTGAACATTCATTAATCGTAAGTGAAAATGCAGACATTATTAACAAAGGGGATCAAATTATTCTTAAAGATAATGTATCTTTGACAAGATTTCCAACAAAGACCCGTAAACAATTAAAATTATTTACAAATGAACTTAATATTTTCCCAAATGATGATTATGTTTCATCGAGCCAACCAATCAAAATTGTTCAGGAACCAAACATAGAAATTAATGGGGTTGGCATGATTTATAACAAGACTGAAAACACATTTAAAATTTTAAAAAAAGTTACCGTATATTATGAAAAACCTAAAAAGTAGTATTTTTACTAAAAAAATATTTTTACTAATCTCTTTGATCATTTCATTTGACGTATTAAGTGAAAAAAGTGATAAAGATAAACCTATTGAAATAGAGGCAGATTCAATGACCGTTGATGACTCTAAGAGCACTAGTATTTATGAGGGGGATGTGATTTTAACTCAAGGCACATTAATAATTAAAGCTGATACATTAATCGTAAGAGAGGATAAACAAGGTTTTCAGCACAGTACTTCTATTGGAAAACCTACAACCTTTAAACAAAAAATGGAGGGGTCTGATAAATTTATTCAAGGAAAAGCTCTAAGAATTGAATATGATGGACACATGGATAAAATTCATCTTTATAAAAATGCTGAAGTAAAACGTGGTGATGATATTGTTGTTGGTGATTATATTACTTACGATGCCAATGCCGAAATTGCTCAAGCCATGTCAAATAATAGTTCTAACTCGGGAAAAAAATCTCGAACGAAAGCTATCATAAAACCAAAAGATTAAATTATGTCTGAACTCTCTATTCAAAATTTAAGAAAAAGTTTTAAACAAAATAAAGTTGTTAAGGATATATCATTGACTGTTAATAGTGGAGAGGTCATAGGCTTGCTTGGGCCAAACGGCGCTGGTAAAACCACTTCTTTTTACATGATAGTCGGTTTAGTTCAGGCTGATCACGGAACAATTGAAATTGATGGTATGAATATCACAAAGAGCCCAATTCACTTTCGAGCAAAAAAAGGTATTTCTTACCTGCCGCAAGAGCCCTCAATATTTAGAAAAATGACGGTGTCTCAAAATATCCTTTCTATTATTGAGCTCAATGAAAAGTCAAAATCTAAACAAAACAATAAATTAAATGAATTGCTTGATGAACTTAATATACAGCACATTAAAAATCACAGCGCAATTAGCCTATCTGGAGGTGAAAGAAGGAGAGTTGAGATTGCTCGATGCCTTGCAACAGACCCAAAATTTATTTTGCTGGATGAGCCTTTCGCTGGAATAGACCCCATCGCAGTCATTGATATTCAAAACATAATTACTCAACTAACATTTAAAAATATTGGTGTTCTAATTACAGATCATAATGTAAGAGAAACATTAGGGATATGCGATAGAGCTTACATTGTCAATCAAGGAGAAATATTTGCTTCAGGTATACCGCGTGACATTGTAGCAAATCAAAAAGTTAAAGAAATTTATTTAGGGAAAAATTTCGTATTGTAATGAAGCTTAGCTTTAATCTTAAATTATCTCAGTCCCTAAAATTAACCCCTCTTCTTCAGCAATCAATCAAATTATTACAAGCATCGCAGGTTGAGATAAATGATTTAATTAATGACTATATTAATGAAAATCCATTCCTGGAGTACGAGGATAATCTCAGTATTTCTAAGCCTAGAAATCAGTACACAAAAAATTATAACGCCAATGAAAATCAAGATGATTTTTATGATATTTTTGAAAATCAAACAAAAAATCTGACTTTAAAAGAGTTTTTAATAGAAAACTCTGGTGTATTCTCAATGTCGGAAAGAGAGCAGTTAGTATTTTATTATTTAATTGATGCAATAAATGATGATGGTTATTTGATCACAGATTTTCATGATTTAATAAATGATATCCCCATATCACCAGAAATAAGCTTCTTTGAATTAGAGGCAGCTCTCAAAACTATTCAAGCATGTTCACATCCTGGAATTGGTTCTCGAAATTTAAGTGAATGTTTAGCCTTGCAATTAGAAAATATAAAAGATACAAAAAATATAACAAAAATTGCACAAATAATTACAAAGGATTATTTAAACTATATCCCGGCAAATAAGGTGAGTGAATTATCAAGGAAAATAAGTGCATCAGAAGATGAAATTCAAAATGCTATCAAGCTAATAAAAAGTTTGAACCCAAGACCCGGGCAAATTTATAAAGCTATTGAAAAGAATGATTTTGTCAATCATGACTTAGAGGTGGTCAAAAAAAATAATCAATGGGAACTATTTCTCAATGATGAAGAGTTCTTAAAATTGAAAATAGTAAATCATTATGATGAATTGCTTCAAAAAGAAAATTCCTTAAAAGAGAAATTTCAAGAAGCAAGATGGCTGGTAAAAAATCTTGAGCAACGATCAATTACTATTTTAAGAGTGTCGAAAGAAATAATGTCATACCAAGTAAATTTTTTAGATAATGGTGAAGAGTTTATAAAGCCATTAAAATTAAAAGATATTGCTGAAAAATTAGAGCTGCATGAATCGACAATTTCGAGAGTAACTAATAATAAATTTATTAAAACACCTCATGGATTGTTTGAGCTTAAATTTTTTTTTAGTAAGGCTGTAGCCTCAACAGAAAAAGATGGCACTTCATCAAAGTCAATTCTAGCCAAGATCAGATATATAGTGAATAATGAAGATAAAAAGAAACCTTACTCTGATGAAAAAATTGTCTTATTACTTAAACAGGAAGGGATCGTAGTGGCTCGAAGAACTATTGCAAAATACAGGGATATTTTAAATATTGCTCCCTCTAATCAAAGAAAAGGATAAAAAATGAATTTAAGCATTAGTGGTCATCAACTTGAAATTACTGCTTCACTAAAAAACCACATAGAGAAAAAATTCACAAAATTAACTAATCATTTTGATCATGTGATTGATGCAAAATTTACATTAAGTGTTGAAAAGCTCAATCATGTTGCCGAAGCAACCATTCACTTACCGAAAGCAGATTTACATGCTATTTCTACTGATGAAAATATGTATCATGCAATTGAGCTAGTGATAAATAAACTTGATAGACAGGTTATAAAATTTAAAGAAAAAACTTTTGATCATCATCAACTTGATGGGTCAATCAAACGTAAGATCGATTAAATCATGGTTGGATATCTTCTTGTCACTCACGGTGAAATAGGAAGCTCGCTTGCTGACTGTGTTTATCATATTTTTAATAAAAAAATTTCTCGATTAGACTGTATTTCAATTAATCCAACAGATGATATTGATAAGAAAAAAATAGCTATTTCACAAAAAATTAAGAAAAATAACTCCGGAGATGGTGTCATTATTTTTACAGATATTATTGGAGCAACCCCATGTAATATTTTAAAAGATTTTATTATCAAGAATAAAGTTGAAGTTTTAACTGGTGTGAATGCAGCCATGCTTATCAAAGCACTTTCTTCAAAAAATAAAGATTTAAATAATATTATCCAAGACTGCATAGAGGCAGCTGAAGAAAATATTTTACAGATTGATCCAAATGATTAAAAAAAAAATAAAAATCATTAATAAACTAGGACTGCATGCAAGGGCCTCGAGCAAACTTACTGAATTAGCAAACAAATTTAAATGTGAAATCAAAATAAAAAAAGGGAATGAAGAGGCGGATGCAAAGAATATGATGGATATTCTTATGTTATCGGCTAGTTTTGAATCAAAAGTGGATGTTACTTTTTCAGGAATTGATGAGAAAAAAGCAGCAGAAGAAATAGAAAAGCTTTTTTTAAACTTTTTTGGTGAAGGTGAATAATGTCAAATTTTAATTTACATGGCTTAAGCGTTTCCAATGGTATAGCAATAGGGAAGGCCTATTTACTATCTGATGCGCTAGTTGAAGTTGAACATTACTCAATTAGTAAAAAAGATATCACCAAAGAAGTAAAAAGGCTTAAATTAGCAATCAATCAAGTAAACAAAGATTTAAATAAAATAAAAAAAGATTTCTTTAAAATAAATCATGCTGAATTTGAAGGGCTAATTAACACCCATCTAATGATGCTCAAAGATAGAAGCTTTAATGATGATGTTTTGAAAATTATTAAAACTAAAAAATGTAATGCCGAATGGGCAGTTAAAGTTCAACTTGATAAGATCATTACTCGTTTTGATCAAATAAATGATTCATACATCAAAGAAAGAAAATTAGATGTTATCCAAGTTGCTGAGCGAATTACAAAAGCCTTATTAGGCCGCTCTAATCATTTATATGTAAAACAATTAGATAACAATTCTATTTTGATAGGCCATGATATCTCTCCTGCTGATGCCTTAATTTTTAAACATAATCACTATGAGGGCTTTATTACTGAAATCGGAGGGACAAACTCACATACCGCCATTTTAGCGAGAAGTTTAAACATTCCATCCATAGTCAGTATTCCACTTGCTAGAGCTTTGATAAAAAATGATGATGTTGTCATTGTTGATGGTGATTCGGGGACTGCAATTATAAATCCTACAGATCAAATTCTTAAAGAATATGAATCAAAAAAAAATCTATGGAATTTAGAGCAAAAAAAATTAAGTAAAATAAAAAATTTTAAAAATAAAACTTTAGATGGGAATAGAATTTTTTTAATGGCAAATATTGAGGAATTACAAGATTTAAAAACAGTTAAAGAGAATAAAGCTGATGGAATTGGATTATTTAGAACTGAGTTTCTTTTTATGAACAGAATTAAGCTGCCTGATGAGAATGAACAATTCGAAAATTATCGATCAATTGTTCAATCAATGCGAGGCAAAGAAATTATTATTCGGACACTTGATTCGGGTGCAGATAAAATGACAGTGGCTGATACAAAAAAATCTTCGAATCCTGCATTAGGTTTACGCGCTATCAGGCTATGCTTGTCGGAACCCCGGATATTTCTAACACAATTACGAGCTATTTTACGCGCATCGGCTTTTGGAAAAGTTAAAATATTAATACCGATGATTTCATCTATTGATGAATTGAAACAAACAAAACTCCTTATTGAAAGAGCAAAGCAATCATTAACCAAAGAAAAAATAAGGTATGACAAAAAAATTGAGGTCGGTGGTATGGTTGAAGTTCCAGCTGTTGCTATCAATGCCAATTTTTTTGCCAAAGAACTAGATTTTTTATCAATTGGAACGAATGATTTAATTCAATATACTTTAGCTATTGATAGAACAGATGATTCCGTATCTCATCTTTATA
>Ga0181599_1000892_pt1 | contig 30703 bp, 19 predicted proteins | sample 041ome_3_FD_148658 | JGI IMG/M metagenome (GOLD analysis project Ga0181599, IMG submission 148658) | Coastal salt marsh microbial communities from the Groves Creek Marsh, Skidaway Island, Georgia - 041405US metaG (spades assembly) | ecosystem: Environmental > Aquatic > Marine > Intertidal zone >...
CGATGGGTCTACTGGGTCGTTGAATATGTATATTGTATCTTAGGGTTTGGGATACGACGCAATACTAAAACCCGTCCGGAAGACCGATCCGTCGCGCGAACGAGGCACTCGCGCGCGCGCGGTCGGCGTCGTCGCGGCGGCGCGTCGCGGCGGCGCGTCGCGACGATGGACGCGTGGGACGCGTGGGACGACGCCGTCGACGCCGAGCGCGCCGCGCGCGCGGTCGCGGACGCGAGCGAGGCGCTGCGACGGCGAATGCGCGCGGAATCATCGACGACGACGACGACGACGACGACGACGGCGACGACGACGGCGACGACGGCGCCGACGACGATCGAGTTCGCGCTTCGCGAACCTGGGGACGCGTTCGCGATCGCGCGCGCGACGCCGCGCGCGGGCGCGCTCGGGGAGGCGGAGGCGGCGGCGGCGCGGGACGCGGGCGCGACGCGCGCGAGCGACGGCGCGTGGACGGCGCCGGCGAGCGCGGTGCGCGCGATTCGCGACGCGCTCGTGCGTCGGACGAACGCGCGAGTGCTGGACGTGCCGGGGATGGCGCTGCGGTGCGCGGAGGTGCGGTTCGAGGAGGACGCGGCGGGGGCGTACGCGAGAGGCGTGCCGAAGGCGCTGGACGCGAAGATGTTTGAATTTCAGAGGACGGGGGTGATGTACGCGCTGAGGCGACGGGGACGCGTGTTGATCGGGGACGAGATGGGGCTGGGGAAGACGGTGCAGGCGTGCGCGTTGTTGGCGTGTTATCGCGAGGAGTGCCCGGCGCTCATTTTAGTGCCGACTTCGTTGCGCGAGGCTTGGCGAAACGCTTTGCAATCGTGGCTCGACGTCGCGGACGGCGACGTCGCGTGCGTGGGGGCGGCGAGCGAGGGGTGGAAACTCGACGAAGGACGACCGTTCGACATCGTGCCGTACTCGCTCGTCGTGAAGCTTCGCTCGAAATTGCTCGCGAAGCGGTATAAAATCGTCGTGTGCGACGAGAGTCATTTTTTAAAGGATCGACGCGCGCAGAGAACGCAGGCGGTGATGCCGCTGCTCAAGGATGCCAATCGCGCGATTTGTCTGACGGGCACGCCAGCGCTCAGCAGGCCGATCGAGCTGTTCACCCAGCTCGAGGCCTTGGTGCCGAAAGTCTTCGCGCGATTGAACGAGTACGGCGCGCGGTACTGCGCAAACGGCGGGCCGTTCGGCATGTACACGGGATGTACTCACGCCGACGAACTGCACGTCATGATTTCAAAGCTTTGTATGGTGCGTCGTTTGAAAAAGGACGTGCTCAAGGACTTGCCGCCGAAGCAACGAACGCAGGTTTGGCTCGCGCTGGAGAAGTCGAGCATGGGCGACGTGCGCCGCATAAAATCGCTACTCGACGAACTGCGTCAGAGAGGCGGGAACGAGCTGGAAGAAAAAAGGCTGCTAAACGAGCTCTTCTTAGCGAGCGCCAAGGCGAAGACGAAATCGGTGTGCGAGTACTTGGAGACGTTGATCGACGGGAGTACGTCGAAATTTTTGTTCTTCGCGCATCACGGCGTCTTGCTTGACGCCGTGGCTCAGTGTATGGACGCGAAGAAAGTCAAAACGATTCGCATCGACGGATCGACGCCAGCGGCGGTGAGAGGCGACTTAGTGAACGCGTTCCAGCGTCGCGACGACGTTCGCGTGGCGATTCTCAGCATCAAAGCCGCGGGGATGGGCTTGACGCTCACCGCGGCTTCGACGGTGATCTTCGGCGAAATGGTGTGGACGCCTGGCGACTTGATTCAGGCTGAGGATAGAGCGCACAGAATCGGGCAGCAATCGAGCGTTTTGGTGCAGTACCTACACGCCAAGGACACGATCGACGAAATCATTTGGCAAAGCATAAAGAAGAAGTTGGATAATCTCGGCGCGGTGTTGAACGGGCAAACGAGTGGAAATCACCTCGAGACGACGTCGACGAACGGGAAGTCGCCGAAACGGCAAAAAGTGCAACCCGTGATCGATGTCTCCCAAAGGACGCTGACCGAGCTGTTCGCATCTCAGGCAACGCAGTTATCGTCGCCGGCGGGTGAAGATTCTCAACCCACCGACGCCTAGCTGCGCGCTGTACTAGCACATGTAAAACAAAGAAAACAAATTGGTTGGTTCATTACACACGTACAACGACGGCACCGATCGATCATCGGAAACCTTTCGGACCCGCCTGCGGCCCCATGTCGGCCTTTTTCGCCGCCGTGGCCTCGCGCATCGCTTGGGCGACTCCGTCCCCCAACACCGCTTTGGACGGATCCTTCATGAATTGATTCTCGGCGTCCTCGCTGTGATACACGCACGACACCTCCGGGGACTTGTCTAGATCACCCACGAACGCGAACGTGTTCAAATGCTGCTTGCACACGTCTTCAGCCTTTTTATCCACTACGTTGTTTCGCTCCAACACGCTCCAATTCGACCGGCGAAGCACGCACCCCGGTTTCACCTCCGGCTGCGCCACGTACACGTTAAACGGGTTCAACGACAAGAACACGCGTTGATCAAACACCATCGCCGACGCCCCGTTCGCCATGCACAGCTCCGAGCTCGGCGTCCGCCTATCCAAAATCTCCCTCGACGCCACGTTCGACGGCTCCAAGTCCACCGCCGTGTCGAACACCACCCCCGCCCCGATCCCCACCACGAACGCGCCCGCGATGAGAAATTTATTCAACTCTTTTCCCGGTCCACCACCGTCGTCGTACCCGTCGTCCTCGTACGCCATCCTTCCGCCGCCGCCGCCGCCCCGTCCCGCTCGAGGCGGCGCGCGCTCGTACGCCGATTCCCGCCGTCGCGCCTCCCGCAAGCGATCGCCCTGCGTCGTCGACCGCGACCCGCGCTCGTACGCGCGTCTCCCGTCGTCGTCGCCGTCCCCGTCCCCGTCGTCGTACGCGTTCGCGCGCGTCGTCGTCGTCGCGCGCTCGAGAATTCTCAAACGTTCCACCGCGCGTCGACCTCGCGCGACGCGCGACGTCGCGCGCGCGCGCCCGAGCGCGCGCGGCGTCGCCGCGACGCTCGCGCGCGACATTCCGCGCGCGCGTCGGCGTCGTTCGCGCGTCGCGCGCGGATGAGTGTCGCGATTCGACACTCCGCGACGCGACGCCATGTCGACGCTCGCCGCGCGCGCCCGCATCGCTCGCGCGCCCGCGCGCGCGCCGCGACGCGCGCGCCGCGCGCCCGCGCGCGCGATGCGCGCGCGCGCCGCGCTCGGCGAGTCGCTCAGCGCGCACCTGGCGAGCGCGAGCGCGCGCGGGGACATCGACGCCGATCTCGCCATCGCGCTCAACTCGGTCGCCATCGCGTGCAAGCGCGTGCGCGCGCTCGTCGCGCGCGCGCCGATCGCGGGGAACACCGGCGCCGCCGGCGGGTCGAACGCGAGCGGGGACGAGCAGAAGAAACTCGACGTCATCGCGAACGACGTCTTCGTGGAGACGCTGCGCGCGTGCGGACGGGCGAGCGTGATCGTGACGGAGGAGGAAGACACGCCGATCGCGGTGGAACGAGCGAGTGGATACATCGTGACGTTCGATCCGATCGATGGGTCGAGCAACATCGACGCGTGCGTGACGACGGGGAGCATCTTCGGGGTGTACGCGCCGGGCGCGTGCGAGATTAAGGATACGGATAGCGCGGAGGAGACGCTGGCGAATTGCTTGACAAATTCGTTGCAGAGCGGCGAGGCGCTCGTGGCGGCGGGATACTGCATGTATAGCTCGTCGTGCGTGTTCGTGCTGACGACGGGAGACGGCGTCGCGCAGTACGACTTTGACGAAAACGTCGGCGAGTTCGTGTGCTCGAAGGAACGCGTGACGATTCCGGACGGGGATAAGATGCAACGCATTTACTCGGGGAATAACGGCAACGTCAACTTGTGGGCGCCCGAGCTCAAGGATTACGTCGCGCATCTACAAAAGGGTGGTAGCGACGGCGGCAAGCCGTGGACCTATCGCTACATCGGAGCGCTCATCGGAGATTTCCACCGCACTTTGCTCTATGGCGGAATTTGGCTATACCCGCCAGATACGTCGGCGCCGAACGGTAAGGCGCGGTTGCTGTATGAAATCGCGCCAATCTCCATGATTGCCGAACAAGCCGGTGGCATGTCGACGCGAGGCCCGAAGGCGAACGAATCCGTGCTCGACGTCGTGCCGAAGCATATTCACGAAAAGAGCCCGATGTTCGTCGGGTCGAAATCCGCGGTGCAAGACTTGCAAGAGTTCTTGAAGAAGTATTGAGACCCGTCTCGTGGCATATTGATTTTAATGAATTACACTCAACGCTCGCTAATCGCCCAAGTCATTCGAAATCGCTGTCGTCGTCCTCGTCCTCGCTCTCGCTCTCGTCGTCGTCGTCGTCGAGCTCCATCTCATCATCGTCATCATCCGAGTTTTCGATATCGTCCGAGTCGCTCTCGATGACGATGGCGTCGATGTCCTTCTTCTGACGCTTCGCCGCGGGCGCCACCTTGGGCGCCGAAACGGAGGCTCGTCGCGACGGCGCCGAAACGGACGCTCGGGCGGGCGCCGCGATCGATTCGCGCACCGGCGCGGGAGCTGTCACGGGTGGCGGTGGAGGCATGAACGACTCCACTTTTCCACGCACGACGATCGGGGACGTGACGCGTCCGTCGTCGTCGTCGTCGTCGCTCGCCTCTTCCGCCTCGCTGTCGTCGGCGTACATCTTCTTGCGCGCCACCGTCGCGGCTTGTCGACGCGGTCTTCGACCGCCGTCCGCGGCGTCTTTCGCGTCATCGCCGACAACGGTTTCACTCGCCTTCATCGCCGTCGCCGTGGCACCCGTCGTCGTCGTCGTCGCCGCCTTTCCGCTCCCCGCCGCCACGGACGCGTCCCAATCCGTCTCCGCCTCCCCCGCCAAATCCCCCAACTCCGCCGGAAGCGCCAACGGTTTCTCCTCGGGATTCTCCTCCTTCGTCCCGATCCAGTACCAACTCGGAAACACGATCACGCTCTCGAACCACTCCTCCAGGTTCATCCTATCCTTCGACTTCGCGTTCAGCGTAAAGTATCGCGTCGACTTCGGCCGCACGATGCTCCCCAGCATCTTTATCCGCCCTCCCTCGAAATCCAAGTACACCACCGGCGCCTGCGTGTGCATCTCTCGCATCTCCCCGATCCTTCCCTCTTTGCTCACGCTCAGCTGTCCCGGGAACACCATCGCGTACCGCGCCTTTTTCGCCGCGCTTCGCTTATGGATGTCCTTCCCGTCCCGTTTCAGCAGCGCCTCCGACGCGTCCAGCTCGTGCGCCGCCGTCGCCGGTCGCGTCGTCGATATCATTTTCACCCGCATCGCGCGCTCGTGCGGCGCGCGCATCGTCGCGCGCGCCTCGTCGTCGTCGCCGTCGTCCGACCGTTTCGACATTTTGATTTAATTTTAAATCTTCGATCCGTCCTCGGCGCGCCGCGTCCCGAATCCGCGTCGCCGCGTCCCGGCGTCGCCGTCGACGACGCGCGTCGAGCGCTCTCGCGCGCGCGCGCGCGCGGCGTCGACGCGCGACGTCGGGCGCGTCGAATCGCGGCGCGACGCGTCGCGCGATGGCGCTCGGGCGGCGTCACATCGCGTCGACATGCTCCGCGGCGCCGCGAGCGCGCTCGCGCGCGGCGCGCGCGCCTCCGTCGCGCGCCGCGCCGCGCGCGAGCCCTCGCGCGCGCGCGCGCGCGCGGTCGCGGTCGCGACGACGGCGCGAGGACGTCCGGGCGAATGCGGCGGCGGCGGCGCGTTCGCCGCGCGCGCGGCGTCGCACGCGCGCGCGGAGGCGTCCGCGCGCGGCGAGACGACGGCGACGCGCGCGCGCGCGCAGGGGCGCGGCGGCGGCGGGCGCGGACGCGGCGGACGCGGCGGACGCGGCGGACGCGGCGGACGCGCGAGGACGCGAGACGCGCCGAGGGAGTGTCGAGACTTCGACGACGACGTCCCGGCGCCCGCGCGGGCGAAGCGGCGGACGACGGCGACGGGAAGCGACGCGACGCGACGGGAAGGGCGCGCGGAGGACGTGGTGGTGCTGGAGACGTCGGATGGGTTCGAGGATTACGCGGAGGATTACGACGACGACGACGACGAAGGCGCGCTGGGCGTGCGCACGCTCGAGCTCGCGGATCAGGGACGCGGGGCGAACGTGAAGAGCTGCGAGTTCGTGCAGGCGTGCGTGGACTTGGCGGGATGCCCGAAACCGACGCTGCCGGAGATCGCCGTCATCGGTCGGTCGAACGTCGGGAAGAGCTCGCTGGTGAACATGCTCACGAATCGTAAGTCGTTGGCGAAGACGTCGAAGAATCCTGGGAAGACGCAGACGATCAATCACTATCGCATGACGACCGGGGATGGGAAGTTTTACCTCGTGGATCTTCCCGGTTACGGGTACGCGAACGCGCCGGAGGATTTGCGAGAAAAGTGGGCGGCGTTTACGCGCGAATATTTGATCAAACGAGAATCGCTCATCACCGTGTTGCTCTTGATCGACAGCACGGTGAAACCGCAGCGTTTAGATTTGGAGTGTCTCGATTGGCTCGGCGAAGCCGGCGTGCCCGTGACCGTGGTGTTCACCAAGGTGGACAAGCGTAAAAAAGTCGGCGCCGGCAAGCGCGCCAACCCGGCGGAAAACGTCGAAGAATTTTGCCGCGAAGTGAGCGAGTATTGGGACGAGTTACCGCCCATGCTTTACACCTCATCCGTGAACGGCGAAGGCAAGCGCGAGGTGCTGAATCACATCGCGACGTTGCGACAATTCTTTAAGAAGCCGCTCAAGGAGGAGGTATTAGCCGCCGTCGCGCCCGCCGCCGCGGCGTCGCCGATCGTCGCCGACGCGCGCGCCGCCGACGTCGCCGACGACGAGCCCGAGGACGATTGGAACTGATCGTCGCCGCCGCGTTTTGTGATCCACGCGCGCCGCGCGAGTCGTTCGCCTCGTCGCGCGTCGCGTCGGCTCCGCACACCTCGGCGCATGCGCCCTCGCGTCCTCGCGCGCGTCGTCGACTCGCGCGCGCGCGCGATGGGAAGCGCGTTTTCCCAAGCCCTCGGCGCGCCCGCGCCCGGACGCCGCGACGTCGACGACGCGACGACGACGCGCGCCGCCGTCGCGCCGCCGTCGACGCCGAAGCGCCGCTCGAAGACGGTGCAGATGGCGATCGAGCCCGCGCGCGAGACGACGGCGCCGGAGGGATGGGAAAAGACGCTGGCGACGATCAAGCGTTGGCGCGCGGAGGGACCGCGGGCGGCGGTGGACACGATGGGGTGCGAAAAGATCGCCGACGTCGAGGGCGAGGGCGGCGCGATGGATGAGGAAAAGTATCGGAGATATTTGACGCTCACGAGCGCGATGCTGAGCTCGCAGACGAGGGACGAGATCAATCACGCGGCGATGGCGCGACTGCGCGCGCACGGGTGCACGCCGGAGAACGTGCTGAACACGGATGAGGACGCCCTGGACGCGATGCTGAACCCGGTGGGATTTCACAGGCGCAAGGCGCAATATTTACGGGCGACGGCGAAGATTTTATTGGACGAGTACGACGGGGACATTCCCTCGAGCGTCGAGACGCTGTGCGCGCTGCCGGGCGTCGGACCGAAGATGGCGTACTTGGTCATGAACGTCGGATGGCAAAAGCCGACGGGAATTTGCGTCGACGTGCACGTGCATCGAATCACCGAGCGCCTCGGGTGGACGCCCGAGCGCGCGATCGGTAAGAATGGATCGCCGCGTAAAAAGACGCCCGAGGACACGCGCGCGTCGCTCGAGAGTTGGCTTCCCCGGGACGAGTGGATCGAGATCAACCCGCTGTTGGTGGGCTTCGGCCAGCTCACGTGCACGCCGCTTCGACCGAAGTGCGCCGAGTGCCCGCTCGCCGCCGACGCGTCGTGCCCGTCCGCGTTCAAGGAATCCGCGACGCCGACGTCCGAAAAGCGTCGAGCGAAAAAAATCAAGCTCGAGCCCGACGCGTGATCGCGCGCGCGCAGTAGCGGTAGCATCCGTAGCTTCAATTACAATTCACACAAAAAATTAACGCGTACGCCGTCGCCGTCGCGCCGTCGTCGAGCGCCTCGTCGTCTCATCGTCCCGCGCGCGGCGCCTGCGGCACGTACTCGATCCTCGAGCTCGTCGGCGTCTCTTTCGCGCGTCCCGTCGCGCGCGCTTCCTCTATCGCCGCTTCCTCGTCGCCTCGCGCCTCCGGCACCGCCAGACCGACGACGTACAGCGCGAGGACGACGCCGAGCGCGCTCGCGACGCCGCGCTTCGCCCACGTCGCGATCGCGCGCGCCGTCGCGCCGCGCCCGCGCGGTTCCGCGTCGTCGTCGTCGCCATCGTCGCGCTCGCTCGATCGCTCGCGCATGCGCGTCGACGAATGCGACGCGAGACGACGCCGTCGTCACATCGCGCCGCGCCGCATCGAATCGAATCTCGAATCGACGCGTCATGGCGCGCCTGTTCCTCGACCGCGAGCCGCTGACGCAGTACAAAGACCGCCGGTTCAACGGCACGCTCGACGAGTACCTCGACCGCCTGCGCGCGTCGACGACGCTGTACGTCGGGAACGTGTCCTTTTACACGACGGAGAATCAGATGCACGCGCTGTTTCGATCCGTCGGCGTCGTGCGCGCCATCGTCGTCGGCCTCGACAGCGCGCGGCGCACGCCGTGCGGATTCGCGTTCGTCGAGTACGAGACGCGCGCGGACGCCGAGCGGTGCGTGCGGTACCTGAACGGGACGAAACTGGACGATCGCGAGATCAGGATCGACTTCGACTGGGGCTACGAGCCGGGACGCGAGTTCGGACGAGGGAAATCCGGTGGGCAGGTGCGAGACGAGTACAGGACGTACTACGACGCGGGGCGGGGCGGGTACGGGAAATTGTTGCGGGACGAGCTGGAGGGGATGCGGGCGAGCGCGGAGGTGGGGGAGAAGCGCGCGCGCGACGACGGCGCCGAGGACGCGTAGCGCGCGCGCCGGAGGACGCGCGTCGTCGATCGATCGATCGATCGCGGTGGGCGTCGGCGTGGAAGAGATTAGCGGTGTGTGTGTTAGTTTGTTTGTTTGTTTGTTCGCGACGTCGATCGTTCGCGCGTCGCCGCGTCTCGCGCTTCGTCTCGCGTCTCGTCTCGCGGGGCTCGGGATCGCCAATCGTGGGTTTCGCGAAACGTCGCGCATTCTCCGGCGCGTTCGCCGCGTCGGACCGTCGCGCGCGCGTCCGCACGTCGCGACGCGGTCGACGCGGTCGACGCGCATCGACGCGGTCGACGCGGTCGACGCGCGCGTCGATCGATCGCGGGACGCGCGCGCGCGTCGCGACCTTTCGAATTCAACGAATCGAATTCGACGCGAATTCGACGACGCGCGGCGAGCGCGAGGGCGCGCGACATGGGATGCGCGCAGGGAACGCTGAAGCGCGCGGGGAGCGTGAAGGCGCGCGATCGGTCGCTCGCGGTGATGAAGTCGTTGTTTCCGGTGGCGTTCGTGGACGCGTACGAGGTGGAATCCAAGGCGACGTTCGACGCGTACGGAGGCGCGTTCGACGTCGTGTCGAGGGAAGACGGGAGCGCGCGAACGGCGGTGTTGGCGCGGTTGAAAAAGCAGGCGGACGGCGAGTGCTTGACGATATCGCAGTTTTCCATGGAGGAGTACGTGTTGCAGTTGTTGCGTCACGACGGCGTGGCGAGCGTGTACGAGAGCTTCACGGAGCTGCGAAAGAGACCGGCGATGGGGGTGTTGATCGTGGATCGGTTGCGCGGGGCGAAACTGATCGATTACTTGCAACAGAAGGACGGGGCGAAGCTCGGTGAGGACGAGGCGCGGGAGATCATGGTGCAACTGGCGTCGGTGTTGAAGCACCTCGTCGACTGCGGGGTGACGTGTGGGAATTTGGATTTAGATACGTTGGTGTTTAGAGAGGAAGATAACATGGAATTAGTGGTGACGTCGATGCGTTATGCATCGTTAGCGGGACACCCTTCGCCGTACGTCGTGGAGTACGGGACGTACGAGATCGAGGATGAGTTGGGACAACCGGTGACGCGAACGTTTCCAGAGGATGCGCGAAAGTTACACTTCGCCGCGCCCGAGCGCTTGAAGCCGGACTCTCGAGGACGCGATCGGCAACTGTCGGTGGATGTATGGTCGTTCGGCGTGATCATGTACACGTTATTGGCGGGATACCTTCCCTTTGAAGGCGAAGATAGTCGAACGCTTTGCGAGAAAATTCGCCAAGGCAACTTCACCGCCTTCAAGTACGACGTGGAGACGTGGGACTCCATCAGCATGGGCGCCAAAGACTTGATCGCGGGATGTTTGCGCGTCGACCCTCGACGTCGTTTCAACATCGAACGCATTATGAAGCACCCGTGGATTAGAAAATTCGAGGATCCAAACGCGACGTTTATCGCGCTCGGCAGCGAGAGCGGTCTCGGCACGCCGCCCCGTTCCTATGTGAGCAATTCTTCCGATTACGGCGACCTGCACTCTCCGATGCATTAACAAAACATAGTCCCCATAGATCTATACAACAACATATTATTACAACAACATATTATTTATTCGCGAGCGCCATAGTCTCGCGTGTAATCAAATCGAGCTTTAGAGTGTTTCATCCATTTCTTCTCCGCGACGCGACGTCGCAGAGCCGTCGCTCCAACCGACTGAAAACCCGCGCCGCACAGACGGACGCCCCGTCGTCTCGGCGCCCGCGCGACTTTCGCGACGACACCCGCCGCGGGTACGAACGTTCATCGCGCGCGCTCCCGTCGCGCGCGCCTCGAACGCGTCGTCGCGCGCGTCGTCGCCGCGCTCGAACCGCCGCCGCCGCCGCCGGCATCGGCGCCGCGATGCCGCGCGATGCGACGGCGACGACGGCGCGACACCGGGTCAAACAGCGCGGACTGGTGCAGAAAGAGATCGCGAGCGCGAGCTTCAGCTTTTACGACGCCGAGGATGTGCGCAAGATATCGGTGAAGAGGATCACGAACCCGGTGCTGTTCGACGGGTTGAACAACGCGGTGGCGGATGGTCTGTACGACCCCGCGCTCGGACCGACGGACTCGAAAACGACGTGCGTGACGTGTAAATTTCCGGGAGGGATGTGCGCGGGACACTTTGGACACCTCGAGCTCGTCGTGCCGGTGTACAACCCGTTGACGTTCGGCACGGTGGTGCGGTTACTGAAGACGACGTGTTTTCATTGTCACAAGTTTCGCTTGCACGCCAGTCGCGTGCGAAGGTTTCGAGAGCGGTTAGAGATGCTCATGGATGGTGACATGGAAGCGGCCGAGGGAGTACTTCCGGAGATTAGCAAGAAGGCGAAGGAAGAGATGAGCTCAGTGTTTAAAGAGGTCGAGGGCGACGGCGATGCGGAGGAGATGGATTTAGACAACATCCACGACGTCTTGCCGAGATTGAAAACGCGTGGTCGAGGTGAACCGGTCGTATGGACTTCGATCACGTCCACGGCAGCGCGAAATTTAATCAAGGAGTTTCTCGCGATACAACCGAAGAAGTGTGAGAACTGTGGGGCTATGAATCCGAAGGTGTCGCCCGAGGGACACAATAAGATCTTCAGAGGTGCACTTCCGAAGGCGCATCACGAGAACAACTTAGCCAAGGGCATTGACATCAACGACGATATGGCGTACCTTGCTCGCGAAGCTAGCGCCGAGAGCGCAGATTCACACGCTGGAGCGACGAAGTTGGCCGGCGCAGCTGTGGAACCGAAGCTCGTGCCGGCGAAAAAGAAGGCGCGCAAGAGACTCGGCGAAGGGGATGAGTCGGATAGATCGACGGATGACGAGGGTGCGGCTGAAAAGAGTAGTGAAGCCCGAGACGTCGACGCGCAGTCTGATAGCAGCGACGATAGCGATAGTAGCGACTCAGAGACGATGTCCGTGGATGAGCGCGTGCAGGAGGCGGCAAAGTCGCTTTACATCACCCCAATTGAGGCTCGAGCTTTGCTTAAACGTTTATGGATGTACGAGTACGATTTTTGTTCCATGATCTGGGCGACGAACCCACCGAATAAGTGCACGAAGCGAGGCGAAGAGCGTCGAAGTGATCCGGCGAGGTTTTTCATTCAAACACTCCTCGTGGCTCCGTCAAAGTTCCGGCCGCCAAGCAAGATGGGCGATATGATCTTTGATCACCCGCAAAATACGGCGCTCACGACGATTATCCAGGCCAATTTAAGTCTGGCCGAGCTCTTTAGGACGCCTCCAACGGTCCCAGAGCCGCCTGAGGTGCGAGCAGGCCGAGCCGTACGCGCTTGGTTGGCTTTGCAATCCGGCGTGAATCGGCTCATCGACGCCACGAAGGCTGACACCCAAGAAGCCAAGCAGGCTATTGGGATTCGTCAGCAGCTTGAGAAGAAAGAGGGTTTATTTCGCATGAACATGATGGGTAAGCGCGTGAATTTCGCCGCACGGTCGGTGATTTCCCCCGATCCATACCTGGGCACGAGCGAAATTGGCGTTCCTCCGGTGTTCGCGAAAAAGCTCACGTTTCCCGAGCTCGTCACCCCACATAACGTTGACTTGATGCGCACACTCGTTGAAAACGGACCTGAAATCCATCCAGGGGCGAACGCGATCGAAGACGAACGAGGGCGTGTGATTCACTTGGACAAGTTCACCGCCGAAAAGCGAGCTGCCATAGCGAAGACTCTCTTAGCAACGACGGCCGCTGGATCTGCGGACGGGCCGGCGAGACCGCTCGCAAAGACGGTGTATAGACATTTACGCGACGGCGACGTGATGCTCGTTAATCGTCAGCCAACGTTGCACAAGCCTGGTATTTTGGCGCACACTGCGCGGGTTCTACCGGGGCAGCGAGTCGTCCGTATGCACTACTCCAACTGTTCCACCTTCAACGCCGATTTCGATGGGGATGAAATCAACCTTCACTTTCCGCAGGATCACTTAGGACGAGCCGAAGCGTATGAAATCATGCACGGCGATCGTCAGTTCACCGTACCAACGGACGGGAAGCCTCTCAGAGGGTTGATCCAAGACCACATCTGTTCCGGGTTGTTGCTCTCCATGCGAGACAGCTTCTTCGATCGATCCGAGTTCACGCAGCTTCTTTACAGCGGTCTCGTGGACTACTGCGGTGATGAGCACGGGAAAATCGACGTCCCGGCGCCTGCTCTCCTCAAGCCAAAAGCACTTTGGACCGGCAAACAAGTCATCGCCGCGGTTTTATCGCACATCACTCGAGGGCGACCACCGCTAACGTTCAGCGCACCGTGCAAGATCCCAGCCACGTTTTTCGGCGGTGAAGACTCTGGCGAAGATCGACTGATTATTAGACGAAACTACTTTTGCTCTGGGGTCGTAGACAAGAATATGTTCGGCAAGTACGGCCTTGTGCACGCCGTGGCCGAGCTCCACGGACGGTCCACAGCCGGCGCTTTATTGTCAATTTTTTCCCGACTTTTTACCAACTTTTTGCAAAAGCATGGCTTTACGTGCGGTATCGATGATTTGATTCTCACCGCTGATGCAGAAAAAGATCGCGTAGTGGAGCTAAACAAGGCAGACGAGATGTGTAAGACGGCTACAGCAGATGTCGCAGAAGCGAGCGGGAAATCGGATGAGGAAGTGATGACGGCTATCGCGGCGAAGTTGCTCGAAAATCCCGAATGGGGCGCTCAATTGGACATGAAAGCGTCAGGCGCTTTGAACAAGGTGACTTCGGCGACCGTGAAGAAGTGTCTCCCGTTCGGTACAAAGAAGCCATTCTCAAAGAATTGTCTCTCCATCATGACCATCTCTGGCGCAAAGGGTTCGCTTGTGAACTTTTCTCAAATCGCCGCCGCCTTGGGCCAGCAAGAGCTCGAGGGTCGCCGTGTACCTCGCATGCCGAGTGGTAAGACGCTCCCTTCATTCGAGCCTTTCGACATCAGCTCGCGGGCGAACGGTTACATCGCCTGTCGGTTTTTTAGCGGATTGGATCCCGCCGAGTACTTTTTCCACTGCATGGCTGGTCGCGAAGGTTTGGTCGATACCGCCGTGAAGACTGCGCGCTCTGGTTACTTGCAGCGTTGTTTGGTGAAAAACCTAGAATCGTTGAGAGTGCATTACGATTTTACCGTGCGTGACAGCGATGGAAGCATTGTGCAGTTTCAATACGGGGAGGATTGCGTCGACGTCACGCGTTCTGGGTACTTGGAGAAGTTTGAGTTCCTTGCCGAAAACCCGGAACTCATTTTGCTCAACAACGAAGCCGCGATTTCGATGTTGCCCAAGCTCAACAAGAAAAAAGTAAGTGTTCTTGAGACCATAGGTCGTAAAGAAGAGCTACCGCGATTCTGCATGGAAAACTTTGGCGACCAGTTGGGAGTGTTGCCAGAGAAATTCGGCGATGAACTTAAAACGTTCATCGACTCGCGACCGAAAGGTTACTGGGCCGAAGAGAAAGGAAAGAAGAATGAAAGTTCATTGGCGGCAAAGTCCGGTTTGACCGCTGAAGAGTTTGCCATGCTGATGAATATGCGTTATCTCACGTACGTTGCGCCCCCCGGCGAAGCCGTCGGCGTCATTGCCGCGCAGTCTGTTGGAGAACCATCCACACAAATGACGTTGAATACCTTCCACTTTGCCGGCCGCGGCGAAGCAAACGTCACGCTTGGTATTCCTCGTCTTCGAGAGTTGCTCATGGCTGCATCAAAGAAGCTTTTGACGCCCGTCATGATACTTCCGTTGAAACCTGGGTGCAGAACTAAGGAAAATGCTGAGACGCTCTGTCGCCGACTCCGACGAGTGATCCTCGCCGAACTCATCACAAAGCTTTGTATCAAGGTGAAAGACTACGGTATAGGTCCAGATGAGGGACTCTCACGATTGTATACCGTTGTCATTCAAATGCGCGAAGGTCAAAATGACGACGATCCAAATGAGGTGACGTTTGCAGAATTTCTGCACGCCGTCAAGCGCAAGTTCGCCAAAATGCTCGTGGCGAGAATTGGCTCTGATATGAGGAAGAGCAAAAGCAACAATGGTGTCATCGTGAAAAACGCGAAAAATGGCCCGATGCAAGGAACCACGGACCCTCGCAAGGACGATGACGAAGAAGAGGATGACGAAAAAGAGAAGAACTCCGCCGCGCGAGCGAAAAATGTCAAATTTGAGAATGGCGACGCGTCGGATGAGGACGAGGACGATGAGGAAGACGAGGAAGGTGCAAAGACGGAGAATCGCAAAATAGACGAAACTGAGGTCGACAGCGATTCTGATGGCTCATCTTCTTCCGGTGACGATGATTCCGATGCTTCTTCGGACGACGATAGCGCCAAGACGCCAAAGTCAAAGAAGAAGCGAGTTCCTTCGAGTGAGATGACGGACTGTGGCGTACAGCTGACGGAGGATGAAGTTGTCGAGACAATCGTGTGTGACGAAAAATCTCGAACCATAGAGTTCACGGTTCCAGCTGGTATAAACTCTCCTCACGTACTCGTGCTCGAAATCGCACAAGAAGTTGCCGTGAAAACGATCATTCGCGAAACGCCGGGAATCAAGCAAACTTTCGTCGTCGGCAAGACGGACGATGAAGATCCCACTGGCTCGCAACCTTTATCCATTCAAACCGATGGTATCAATTTTGGCGCCGCTTGGGCGAACTCTGATCTCATCGAGGTCAACTCCATGAAATCAAATTCTGTATGGGACATCATGCAAACCTTTGGGGTCGAGGCGGGCCGATCGACGCTCGTGAGCGAAGTGCAAGCTGTATTCGGCGTGTACGGCATCGGCGTTGATACGCGTCATCTTTCTCTCATCGGTGACTTCATGACGCAACAAGGTGAATACCGACCCTGCAACAGATCTGGCATCGAAAAGAGCACTTCGCCATTCCTGAAGATGTCTTACGAGACGGCGACGGCATTCTTAACGGACGCAACAATTCGCGGAGAAACGGACGACTTGAGCTCGCCATCGTCGAGAATCGTCGTTGGTCGCACTGTTGATCTGGGCACGGGCTCGTTTTCTCTCAAACACGACATCGTGCGGGCTGCACAGTACCAAGAGGCTAACAAAGCCACGGGCAAGCACATTCGTCTCTGAGACGCACACAAAAAGTAGCAAATTTAGATAGCACACGTGGTTTATCATCACATAACAAACAAAAACACTAAAGACTCCCGATACTACTTGATTTCAGCCAACTTGTTCAAGATATCCTTCGCTTGAGCCGTCGCGTTGCCAATGTAAGTGCTCGGAGTGAGCGCAAGCAAGCTCTTCTTGCCCTCGTCCGGAATATCGAGGTTGGACACAAACTCGCGCATGCCTTCGGCGTCGACGCGGCGGCCACGAGTTAGTTCCTTGAGCTTTTCGTACGGCTTTTCGACCGCGTATCGGCGCATGACAGTTTGAATTGGTTCAGCGAGCACCTCCCAGTTGACATCCAAATCGTCCGCCATGGCTTGCGCGTTGACTTCGAGCTTACTGATACCGCGAAGGGTGGATTGGTAGGCGAGAATGGAATATCCGAAGCCGACACCCATGTTTCGCAAAACGGTTGAGTCGGTCAAGTCGCGCTGCCACCGAGAAACGGGAAGTTTGGCGGCGAGATGCGCGAAAACGGCGTTTGCCAAGCCGACGTTGCCCTCAGAGTTTTCAAAGTCGATCGGGTTCACCTTATGCGGCATCGTCGAAGAACCGACCTCACCCGCGATGGTCTTTTGCTTAAAATAGCCGATTGAGATGTATGACCAAATATCGCGGTCGAAGTCGAGCGTGATGGTGTTGAATCGCTCCACGCACGCGAAGAGCTCAGCCATGTAATCGTGCGGCTCGATTTGCGTCACGTATGGATTGAAATCAAGCCCAAGTCCGGTCACGAACTTTTCCGCCACCGCCTGCCAGTTCACGTTTGGATATGCCGACATGTGCGCGTTGTAGTTACCCACGGCACCGGCCATTTTACCGTACAACGGAATTGAATCGAGCTGCTTCACTTGACGCGCCAAGCGGTACGCCACGTTGGCCATCTCCTTACCCAACGTCGTCGGCGATGCCGGTTGACCGTGCGTGCGACTCATCATCGGCGTCGCGGCGTAATCAACCCCCATAGCCGCGATCGCATCGATCATCTTCGTCATCTCGGGCTTCAACGTCGCCACGCCATCTCTCAACATCAACGCGTGACTCAAATTATTAATATCCTCGCTCGTGCACGCAAAGTGCGTGAATTCCATAATCTTTGCCAGCTCCGGCTGCGTCATCAGCGCGTCCTTCAACACGTACTCCACCGCTTTGACGTCGTGATTCGTCGTCCGTTCGACCGTCTTCACCTTGGCCGCCTCGACGACGTCGAAATTCGTCAGATAGTTTTCCAGGAACGCGTTCGCCTCCGCGCTCAGCGGCGGCACCTCCACCACCTCTGGAATCGCCGCGAGCGTTTGCAACCATCGCACTTCGACGTAGACGCGCGCGCGGATGAGCGCGAATTCGCTGAACGCGCCTCGCAGCGCCGCGGTCTTGCTCGCGTAGCGTCCGTCGAGCGGGGACAGCGCGGTGAGGTCGCTCAGCGCCAAGTCCTGGGCGTCAAAGACGCGGTCGCGCGACGCCGCGCGGATCGTCGCGCGGCGGTGCGTTCGAGCGTGCGATCGCGCGGGCGCGGGCGCGACGCGCGCGTTCAGTAGGGCGCGGGCGAGGGCGGGCATGGTGTGCGTCCGCGAGAGTCGCGATGTGCTACGCGCAGCGGTGGCGGCTCGCAGGTTTGAAATTTAACGCGCGCGGAGATAAATGATAAATACAATGCGATAATGCGCTAAGCGAAGGCGTTTAGTCGCTCTTCGCGACGTAAAGAACGATGCGCGCCGAGCGCCACGGCGTGGGCGCTGTCGCGCACCGAACGGAGAAGTTTTAGCGCGTCAAGGTGGGCGTCGTCGACTTTTTGGCCCATGACGACGCCTCCGGGCGAGAGCGCGGGGACCCATAGAGCCTCTTCACCGCTGCTTCGGCCCTTGGCGAGCGCGCACAAGGCAACGGTTCGATGTGCCTTTGCGCTGGAATCGGCGATCGGGGTGTTGTCGTCGTCGATCATGTTTGAGATGACGACGCCGCCTTCGCGAAGCGCGTGCGCCGCCGCGGTGAGTTGGCCGACTCCACCGTCGATGAGAAAGACGTCCGGAAGTTTGCTCTTGGACGCCAAGCGCGCGGTTATTGACTCAGCGATACCACCATAGTCGTCGCTTGGTGTTACGGCTTCACTGAGCTGGTATCGGCGATGCTTGAGCGGCGCCGGCGAACCTCCCTCGAATCGAACAAAGCTCGTCACAGCGTTCTGGCCGGCGAGATGAGAAACGTCCACGCCTTCGATGCTCGTGGGGGACTCATCGAGTCCGATGGCGTCCTTTAAGCGAAGCGCCGCGGCGGATTTCACCGCCGTTGCGCGCGCGGATTCGTCGGCGTTCTCGAGTGCCATTTCCGCGAGCGCCTCGAGGAGCGATCCTTCCTTGGCGGCACCGTGGTGCAAGACCTTACTCTTCTTCGTCGCGTTGGCGCCGACGCCGGTGTGACGAAGCGCTGCGCGTAAGTTCATCGGTTCTGCGATAGTGTGCGGGATGTACACCATGTCCGGGCGATCGGAGAATTCGCTCAAGTACATCTGCTCGGCGACGAGCTGTGCGGCTTCGGCTAGAGTGGCCTCGGCGATGGCGTCGTCCGCTGTGGCATTCGGCACATCCACACTCGTACCGTAGACGTCAACTATTGTACCGTCGCGCACTTTAACGATCTTTACCGCACATGTCGCACCACCACTGCTCGCGGCAGCGATGATATCCATGTTCCATTGCTTTGCCGCGGAGTCCGCTTGCAGGAGCGCAGCGAGCGAACCGCGAGCGCCCTGGCCTCGCTCGGCTTCTTCTTGGGCGGATATTCGCAACTCAAGCGCCGACGCAACTTCACCACGGTCTTCCAGTGCCGCGACCGCTTCGTCATACTTGGCATCGAGTACCAAAGTCGCGACTTCCGCGGCGAAGCGCCACTGCGCGACGGCGGCGGTTTCGCCGAAACGCGAGCGAAACGAAACGCCGCGCAAATCGAGCGCACGTTCGAGAACAGCCATCATACGAATTGCTGCTTCGCGAGTGGGGAGAGTCCACACTTTCTCGGCTCTGGTGGGGTCGAACTCATTTTGAAACTTAGCCACGAAAATACGCCCGTCGGCATCCCTCGATGTCAAAACGATTCGCGCGCTTTCGGGCTTCGGCGCATCCTTCAGCAAAATGTTCAACGCTGGACGCTCGCGCTGAATTAATCTCGCTTCGAGCGCAAGCGCATCGGCTTCGCCGCCTGGCGTCAGCACAGCATCGAGAGTGCGTGCTGAGGCTAAGAGCTTTCGATGTCGCGGCGATGACTGTATCAATGCGGGCGACAGATAGTGCCCAGTCCGCGAGCGCAAATTCTTCGCCTTGCCGACGTAAAGCACGTTGCCAGCCTCATCGATCCATCGATACACTCCTGTTTTCGATGGCATATCGCGATGTAAACGCCTGAGTCGCTCGACATGCGTCGCATCGAGCCCATACGCATCTAACACAGTCTCGGCGACGAGTTTTTCGCCCTCCTCCACCTGCACTTCTTTGAGCGCGTCTGACGGTTTCGGACCCGGCCGTACGCCGCCGCCTTCTCGTCGCTTTCGCCAACTTCGGAGCGCTTTTTCGACGGCTTCCGTGTCTACTTCAGCACTCTTCGGCGACGTGAGCGCAGCGGACTGTTCTACGGCCCACTTTTGCTTCTCAAGTTCGATCTCATCCGCCATGACGTCGAAGAGAGAGAGCGTCGACGTCGAAGACCCCAACGTCGCCGTCACCGGAACGAGATTGTTGTCGACATTGTGCTTGTGTTGTTTCACGCGACGACGATCGACCTCATTCATCATCTCTTTCATGGCGGCGGTGATGGAATCCGCAAAGAGCACGCATTCGCCGTTCTTGTTCCGCGCCGCCCGGCCAGCCATCTGCATCAACGAGCGCGCGCTTCGCATGAAACCAGGAATATCCGCATCTAAAATGGCGACGAGCGACACTGAAGGTAGATCCAAGCCTTCGCGCAGAAGCTGCGCACCCACGATACAATCTAGTTCGCCTTGTTGAAGCTTGGACAGTTTTTCGGCACGTTGCGGGGCAGTGAGCTCTGAGTGCACCCAATCGGCGCGCACGCCGTGCGCGTTCAAGTACATCGACAGATCCTCGGTGTCCGCCTTGGTGAGCACGCACACCAGCGAGCGTTCGCCAATCTTAGCTTTCTCATTCACTCGCTGTGCCAACGCTTCGAGTTGATTCTCTTTGCCTACGACGTGCACCGGCGGATCGAGCACGCCGCTCGGTCGCACGACCATGTCAACCATGGCATCGCTCGACTTGCCGCCGACCCATTCCGTCTCAATATCGCCCGGAGTCGCGCTCACGAGCAGTGCCTGCGGGACACGCTGCCAGAATTCTTCGCTCATGAGTGGACGATTGTCCAACGCCGATGGCAGACGATAACCGGCGCCCACGAGCGCCGTTTTACGGCTTCTGTCGCCGCCGTGCATCGCGCGAAGTTGCGGCAGCATGACGTGAGATTCGTCGGCGACCAATAACCAGTCGCGACGCGTTTTGGAGTCCGCTGAGTATGAAAAGTAATCCAGAAGCGTCACCGGCGGCTCTTCGGGCTTTGCGCAGCGTAAATGACGGCTGTAGTGCTCGGCGCCTGGGCACCAACCGAGCTCTCGCAGCAAGGTCAAGTCGGCGTTGGTTCTCTGCTCCAGTCTATCAGCCTCGATCGCGCACCCCTCGGCGCGAAGCTTCTTCGTTTGTTCGTCCAGTTCAGCCTTGATGCTCACGAGCGCGCGTTGCAGGCGCTCGGCCGGGGTGATGTAGTGCACGCGCGGCCAAATCGTGAGCGGTAAATCGACCCGGCGTCCGCGCGCTTCACACGCGACGACGACGCCGTCGTCGCCTCGAACTCGTACGTCCAACGCACTTTCCAAATATGGCGGCCAAATAGTGATGGTGAAGCAATTGTCGTCGTCAGGTGCGGCGGTAGTTTTGTATTGACCGCGCTCAATATCCATGTACGGCATCACGCGCTCGTACAGTAAATCGTCGCGAAGCTTATCCTCGACGCCGTCGATGCCGAATGTCGACGCCGAGGCCCCGATCTCGATCGTCAGCGCCGCATCTACGTAATCCGTCGGTAACCCCAAACCATACAGGCAACTCACGCTCGCGACGACGACGGGCGTCTTCCCAGGTTCAACGAGCGCTCGCGTCGCTCGATGCCGCAACGCGTCCAGATCAGAATCAATCGCGCTTCGCTTCTCCGTGTACCGCCCATTGGAGTACGACTCCGGCACGTACACCGAGAAATGCGACACAAACAGCTCCACCCGGTGACTCTCGCCCAGATACGCCCGAAGTTCGCGCGCGACTTGCGCCGCGAGCGTCTTATTCGGCACCACCACGAGCGCCGGCTTTCGCTGCGCCGCCAACACGTTCGCCACGACGTACGTCTTCCCGGTCCCCGTCGCCCCCCTCAGGCACACAAACTTCCTATCGCGATCGCTCAGCAGCTCCTTGCACCGCTCGATCGCGCTCGGCTGATCTCCCGAGGGTTCGAACGGCGCTCGCACGCCGTTCGTCGTCCGCCTCGCCGCCGTCCCCGCGTCCGCCTCCACCCCCTCGCGCCCCGACGTCTCTCCCGCCGCGTCCCGCCCCCCCGTTCGCGCCGCGACATCCGCGCGGTCGTCTCGATCCGCTCGAGCCGTCCAGATCGCCCTCCCGCGCGTCGCGCGCGTCGCGAGATTGAGATTAAGATGCCGCGAGACATTCGCGACGCGTCGACGCATCGCGCCTTCCCGTCGCGCCGTTCGACTCACACGCGCCGTCGACGACGACGACGACGATGCGAACGGCGCGCTCGCGCGTTCGCGCGGTATCGCGCGCGCCCGGCGCGCGCGACGACGACGACGTCGGTCGTCACTGCGCGGCGTTTTGGCGCCGAAATCCATGTCGTCGCCGTCGGCGCGCCTGCGCGACGCCGCCGAGGCGCAGATGCGACGCCGAGCGCCGCGCGACGACGCCGACGACGACGACGGCGGCGACGCGAAGCGCGCGCGCGGCGCGGGCGAGTTTCGGAGGTTCGCGTACGCGACGCTGCGGGCGACGCTGCTCGAGCGCGGCGACGGCGACGGCGCCGTCCGAGCGGTGTTCGCGACGTGCCGGCAATCGAGAGAGAAGAGCGCGACGGCGGCGTTGCGACGGATGCTGGGGGAGGACTCGGCGTACGCGCCGGTGAAACTGCCGGCGAGGGGGGCGCTGTTGATGGCGGCGAGCGGCGGCGGCTCGGCGCGGACGGCGACGGCGACGGTGAAACGAGCGCTCGACGACGTGCGAGGAGGGAAGGACGAGGGGTCGGAATTTTTATACAAGATGTACCCGATCGACGGCGCGTTCGAGGTCGGGGACGAGGACGGGATGCGAGCGTGCGTGGAGAGAGTCGTGCGGGAGACGCGCGCGCGGAGCGAAGACGCGAGATCGAAATCGATCGCGTTCGCGGTGGTGTATAACAAGAGGGTGGATAGCACCGCTAGCGTTAGCGAGGAAGACACGGACGCGTCCGACGTCGCGCACGGGCGCGCGGTGATGGTGCCGAAGATTGCGAAGGCGTGCGAGCGAGCGTTCAAGGACGCCGACGCCGAGTGCGAAGTCTCGGTGAATTTGAAGGACCCGAACGTCGTCGTCTTCGCGCAGATATTCACCGCGCTTCCGTCCGGAGACGAGAAGAAATCGTACATCGTCGCCATCGGCGCCGCCGCGAAGGACGACGGCGTGTTCGAGGCCAAGGCGAAAGGCGTCGCGCCGGCTTCGGTAAGCGCGTTGTCGCCCCGCCGCGACGACACGCCGAAATGGATGCTAAAGAAGAAAGCCCTCGCCCAGGCCGCGACGACCGTCTCCGACGACGAGCATCGATAGCGACGATGACGCGTCACGTGTACCGAAGAATCTCAAAGTCAATCTCCACGCTCTCCCCCGGGTTCACCTCGCACGCCCCTCGCACGCCGTCCCGACAGTGATGCCCTCGCTCGCCGTACGCCAAGCTCGGCGGTATCCGCACGATTCGTTTCCCACCGATTCGCATCCGCGGCATCGCGTCGCCGTCGCCCTCGAACGCGCGCGCCCAGCCCTCCGGAATGTCATTCGTCGCGCTCCCAATCTCCAGCTTGAATCCCTTCGACGCGCTCGCGCCCGCGCCGCCGACGACGAACGGATCGAACGTGTCCCCCGCGCGCCGCCGATCGAGCGCGCCGTCGTCGCTCGGCAGGACGCGCGCGGTGAAGAGGATGACGACGGCGTCGTGCGCGAACACCTCGGGTCCGTCGCCGACGCGCGCGTCGCGGAACCGCACGCCGTCCCTGGTCGGCGCGAACGTCGGCGCCGGCGCCGCGCGCGCGCGTCGCGGTCGCGCGAGCGCGCCGGCGCTCAGCGCGGCGCTCAGGAGGGCGTCGCGGCGCGCGAGCATGGGGCGTCAGTCCTCGACGCGACGACGAATGACGTCGCGCGCGCGCGGCGACGCGGGCGCACGCGCGGCGGTCGCGCGCGAGACGCTGGTGCCGGAGCGCGCGACGCGCGCGCGCGCGCTCGAGGACGCGCGCGAGGACCGCGAGGCGTGGGAGGCGCTCGAGGCGAAGCTGTCGCGGTTGCGAGAGGACGGCGACGGCGGCGGTTTCGACGCGCTGGTGGACGTGGGAGGGGAGATACGCGCGCGCGCGCGGGCGCACGACGCGCGCACGGTGTTCGTGGACGTGGGACTGGGGTTCATGGCGGAGATGACGGTGGACGAGGGACTGGGGAGGGCGCGAGACGCGAGGCGGGACGCGGCGACGCGAGAGGTCGAGGCGGCGAACGCGCTGCGAGAAGTCGAGACGTCGCTCGCGGAGATCGAGCGAGGGATCAGGGAACTGTTAGAGTTAGAGTTAGCGGAGCGCGCGGTGTAGCGCGTCGTGTTGTGACACGCATTAGGCTACGTCGTACGTCGCTTCGCGTCGCGTCACGTCTCGCGGCTGCGTTGAAACTGCGGAAGACGAGACGTGTACGGCAAAATCCCCATCTGCCGCGCCGTTTTGATCGCGCGCGCGATCTTCCGCTGCGCCTTCGCGCTCACCCCTAACCGTCGCTTCGGGTAAATCTTCCCCGTATCGCTCACGAACTGCGTCAAAAACCTCGCGTCTTCGTACGCCGCGCGTTCGAGCAGCGTCGCCTCCACCGCCTTCCCTCGCATCGGATTCTTCACCGTCTTCCCCGCCGCCGTGTGTCGCACCGGCGCCGTTCTCGCCGTCTGCGCCGCTAAATCGCTCGGCTCGTAGTTCTGTCCCGGATAATACAACCGATCTCGACTCAACCGCGCCGGTCGCTCGACCTCGCGCGTCCCGCTCGCCGCGCTCGCCAGCCTCGACGCCGTCTCGTCCGCGCCGTCCTCCGCGCGCGCGCGTCCGCGCGCGCGCGTCGTCGTCGTCGTCGTCGACGTCGACGCCGTCGCGTCCGCGTCCGCGTCCGCGCCGTCGCTCGATCGCGCGCGCGCCGTCGCCTTCGTCGCCGTCGCCGTCGCCGTCGCCGCGCCGCCCTCGCGCTCGATCGCGCGCGCGACGCGCGACGCGCGAAGCGCCGCCGTCGCGCGCGATCGAGCGATCGCGAGCATCCCGCGCCGCGCCGCGCGCTCGCCGCGCGCGTCGCGCGTCGCGCGCGTCGTCGTGTGCCGACGCGCCCGTCGCGACACCTCGACGCGACGACGCGACGACGACGCGACGCGACGCGACGCGCGACGCGACGCGCGCCGACGCGATGCCCGCCGCGGCGCCCGACGCCGGGACGGCGTACCTGGACGCCGCGATCGACGCCGCGCGCGCGATCGACGACGAGACGCGCGAGCTGTTGATCGAGATCGGCGATTTGCGAACGAAAAAGCTGTGGCACGAGCTGACGCTGGCGATCGAGCGCGCGGTGGCGGCGCCGATGAACGCGCGCGTGGCGCTTCTCCCGGGAGGCCTGCGAGGGATGTACGACGGCGTGGTGAGGGAGGCGGAGACGAGGTTTAATCCGTTGAAGACGGCGCACGTGGCGGTGGCGGTGAGCGACGCGTTGACCGGGGAAGAAGCGGTGGAATTCCTGACGGAGACGAGCGCGAGGTTGGTGGCGGCGCACGGGGGCGATGCGAGGGAACCGGGGGTGTACGTCGCGGCGCACGTGACGCTGTTGAGATTGGTGGCGGGGGATTTAGAGTACGCCAAACGCGCGGTGACGGAGGGCGATAAAGAAGCGTTGGAGGCGTTGCCGGCGCCGGATCCGAGCGTCAGCGCGGCGTATCATTACGTCGCGAGTCGGTATTACAAGGTGCGGGAAAATTACGCCGAGTTTTACAAGTCGGGCATGTTGTATTTGGCGTACGTGTCGTGCGAAATGTTGCCCGCGGAGACGCGCGCGGCGTTGAGCGTCGACTTGTGTCTCGCCGCTTTGCTCGGGGAGAACGTGTACAATTTCGCCGAGCTTCTCGCGCATCCGATAGTGGAGAGTTTGAATGATGGGCCTTTCGCGTGGTTGATGGACGTCGTCAAGGCGTTCAACGAGGGCGATTTACACGAGTACGATCAGTTGTGCGTCAAGCACGCCGCGGCTTTGAACGCCCAACCCGCGCTCGTGGCGAACGAGCGCAGGCTTCGGGAGAAGATTACGATCTTGTCCCTGTTGCAAATCATATTCAAACTTCCCGCCGAGCATCGAGAGATTTCTTTGAGCGACATCGCGGTGAAGACGAAGCTGACCACGGACGGCGTGGAGTACTTGCTCATGAAGGCGCTGAGCGTACACTTGATCGAAGGCATCATCGACCAGGTCGAGAGCAAGGTCATCGTGACGTGGGTCCAACCTCGCGTCTTGTTACGCTCGCAAATCGCCGAACTCGCCGGGCGTTTAGATGGATGGATTGAGAAAGTGAGCGCGGTCGAAAGCAATCTCACGGACGAGATCGCCGTCGCGGCGTGACTTTAAGGGCGAATCGCTCAAACTTGCTATACAATTTCTACACTAGATCGTAACCATCGGTCCCCGCGCCCGACGCTTTGTTCATCGGGTCCTCGAATGCGCGCTTTTTCATCCTATACGCCTCCATGTCTTCCGCCGTGACTTGCGAATCGTGCGTGACGTTGTACCCGCGCTTGTTCTTCCCGTCGCCGCCGCGCTTGAGCGCTTCCTCGCGTTCGTCTTGCCGCTTCAAGGCTTCGAGGAGCTTTTGAGGATCGATCTCGACGTCATCCTTGACATCACCACCCCACAGATCGCTCGGTTTCGTCGTCGCGTTGAGCTGCGACTTCGCTCGCGCTTCGTTCGCCTCGTCCATCGCGCGCTTGTTCTCCATGTTGTCCACCATGAGTTGCTCGCTCGCGAGCGCGGCTTCGACGCCGCGCTCGCCCGTGCAATACGAGTTCTTCACCATGCTTTGACAACACGCGTAACCCCACTGACCGGCGTTCCAGTACGAGCCCCAAACCTTGGTGTGATTTTGCAAAAGGACATCCTCCTCGTAACAACTCTTCACCGTGGCTTTTTCGGTTCCCTTGATGAGACGGCCAGCGCGGTCGTACTCGACGTATTGCTCCGTTTGACCGAGCGCCAAACCGTCGGGAAGCTCTTTGCCCGCGCTCGCGTCGCCGTACTTTTCCATGATGTTCTTTTTATTCATTCCCGCGAGCTTTTCCTTCTTTTCTTTGAATTGCTTGTACAGCGCCTCGGCTTGCGACGGCGCGCCTTGCATGTGAATGGCGCTCGCGCCGCCGGCTTCCGCCTGCTCCCATGCGTGACGATTCAAACGCTCAAACTCCACCACTTGCCCGTCATTTCGCGCCGCGTTATCACCGCGGAAGAAGTTGTCTTTGGGATCGGCGTTCGGCGTCGGATTCTCGCGCATCGAGCGCGTCTTCGGGTCGTAGTACGCCGAATCCACATCCAGGTTGCGCAAATATTTCGCCGTGTCTTCGCGAAGACGCAAGTTACGCACCGTGCCGGAAGCGCCCCCTCCGGGCGCGCGCACCGCGCGTTTGATGTTTGCAAACCCCGTCGCCGCCTTATCCGCAACCTTCGCGTCGTCGTCGTCGTCGTCGTCGGAGCTCGTATCGTCCGAATCCGAGTCGCTCGCCGCGTCGTCCTCCTTTTTATTCGCCCGCCGAAACGCGCGTTCCAACTCTTTTTGCTTGGCCAATTTTTGCTTCATCGCGTCCGCCGCCTCGTATCGCTCCACCACCTTGACGTAATCATCCACATCGAATCCGTTATACCGATCGCGCTTACTCTCAAACCCAAGCTTCAACTCCGGTTGCACGTACTCGTCCGCCGCGATGTCCTTTTGCGTCTTGCTCGCGCCTCTCGCGCGCGGCCGCTCCATGCAATCCTTCTTCTTGTGCGTCATCGCTCCGCAATTCTCGCACGCCCCCTTACGAAATTTCGTCGCCTTCGTCGTCGTCACGCCTCTCTTGTACCACTCCGCGCTCTCTTCGGCTTTTTTCGGCGCCTTTTGATGTTTCAATCCCGGCCCGTCTTGCTTCAGGTACCACGGCGCCGCCGCCATGAATTGAGGAATGTGCGGGTTGATCGCGTTCCCGTCCTCATCGATCTCGTGCGGGATCAACCCAGCCTGGAGCGCGCGCGAACGCGTCGTCGCCGTCAGTCCACCGCCGTCGCGCGCGTCGCGTCGCGTCGAGGCGCGACGAAACGAATGTCGCGAGGAATGGCGGGCGGCGCGCGACGAAATCGTCCTCGCGCGTCGTCCGCGCGTCGCTCGCGCGACGCGTCGACGCGCTCGGCGCGCGAGCGCGCGCGCACCTTTCGACCCTCCTCCAACTCGCGCGCCTTTCGACGCGCCTCGCGCGCGCTCGTCCCATCGGTCGCGCCCATGTCGACCGCGCGTCGCGCTCTGACGCCATTTCTCGACCCATGTCGCGCCGCGACGCCGTCGCGAACGGCGCCTTCGTCGCGGAGGACGGCGAAGAGTTCGATCTCGTCTGCGGCGCCGACTACGCGAGCGAACGCGTCGAGCTGCTGGAGGTTGACGAGGAAATCTTGAGCGAGATTCTTTCAAACGACGGCGTCATCGCGTTCAAGGGCGAGCCCGACGACGTCGCCGTGGTGTGCACGCGGTCGAAGACGTATCAGGTGACGCGCGTGGAATCGTCGAATCAGTGCCTGATCGTCGGACCGACGTTGGGGGGCGAGGAGGACGAGACGGAGGCGATGGAGGAGGAGGAGGACGGGCCGCGGCGCGCGACGGTTCGAGCGCAGACGAGCTCGCATTTGGATTTGACGGAGATCGCGCCGCGGTTGGATCGGTTGCGAGAGATGATGGCGAGCGTGGCGTACGCCGGGACGGCGGAGGCGATGGACGCGGACGAGGGCGAGGGCGAGGGCGTGGGATTCGGGTTCGACGAGTTGAACGCGCGCGTGCAGGCGAGCGAGTTGGAGATTTTAAAGTGCTTGCAAGAGGAAATCGTCGCCATCGAGATCGATGGGAAGTGGCGCGGCGTGGACGCGGAGTACAGGTTACATGCGTTGGCGATGATGACGGCGAGCGCGTTCGGGAACGGATGGTCGACGAGCGCGTTGCCGACGGACGCCGTCGTGGACGCGATGGCGAGCGACGGGTTCGCGCCGGAGATGGCGAGAAACACGCTTCACGCGTTCGCGACGAAACACGATGTCGACGACACGTGGGCGCTAGACGAAGAAGCCGTTTGTCGAGCGTTGGCGCAGCGCGTGCTGCGCGACGGCGCTGGATTGAAGGCGTGGCGTCTGGTGGAAATGATGGACCAGTGGCGCGAAAAGCTGAGCGAGTTCAATCTCGGGCACGTCGAGGCCAAGGAAGAGTATCTATCGGGCTTGGCGCTCATCGATCGACCCGAGCGCGCGGCGGAGGCGTTCGTGCGCACGCTCATCGCGAGCGATTTACCGAGGGAGCCGGGCGATCGATTCGCCGCGCTCTGGGCGGTGAAACCGCGATGGACGCTGAGCGAGCTCGATCCGTATTTGAAAGGCCAGGCGCGGCCGGGGCAAAACATCGAGGCGCAGTTACTGAAGTATTGTCGCGTCACGCAGGGCAACCCGCCGACGTACTCGAAGCGTTGATAAAAATCTGGAATTTAATATCCACACAGCGCGTATCGCGTCTACACTAAAAAAATCGTTGCTGCGTATTCGTTACAAGTGTGTTCGTTCTCTCTCGAGCGGCGGAAAGTCGTTACGCCGCGTACTGCTCTTGTAAGTAGTTGACGATGTCCTTCGATTCGAACATGGCGATGCCGGTGTTGGGGTCCTCGATGTACGGCACTTGAAACGTGCCGCGCTTGTCGAACAACTCTTGACGCTTGGGCGAGCCTCGTCCGCACGACCGCTGCAGGTAAGGCAACTCCAACTCGCACAACTTTTCCGCCACTAAAACGCAAAACGGACTACCCTCGTAGCCGTAAAACACGATCGGTTGCATGTTTTCCGGCTTCTTCGACGGCGCGTACGCCGACCCTTTCCCGAGTCTCGGCAACAGCGCCAAACCCGCCGTGACGGAGGTCAGCATTCCGCTCGTCAACGCCGGACCGATGTTTGCCTTGCCCGGTCCGTATTTTTCGTACATGTACGCGATGATGTCGTCGCTTTCGTACATTTTCGTCCCGGTGTTGTCGTCGACGAGATACGGAAACTGCGCGCGTCCGCCCTCGGCGCGCACGAATTCGCGATATTCCGGCCCGTCTCTCGGGCACGGGTAGTAAATCACGTCCAAATCCAACGAAATCACCGCCTCGCGAACCTTCTTACAAAACGGACATCCCTGAAACTGGTACATCTTCAGCGGCTTCTCCGGGCGAGGAAACTTCGCGACGTCCGACGTCTCCCGCACCGCCTTCCCGCTCCCCGACCACACCGCGTACTCGCCCTCGCCGACCTCGCCGTCCACGACCTTCGCCTCGTACCCGTGACACATCAATCCGCTCGTCCATCGCAGCGCGATCGGCGCCGCCGCCGTCGCCACGTTCAGAAGCTCGCCGTCCGCCACCGCGAATCTCTTCGGCGTCGTCGTCCGCCGCAGCTCGTATTCGCCCTCCGCGCGCGTCTCGACGCGAATCACCTCCGACGTCGCGTCCGGCGTCGTCGTCGTCGTCGTCGGTTCGCGCATCGCGCTCGGTTCGACGATCTCCGGTTCGCTCGACGCGTCCTCGTCGTCCTCGCGCACGGCCCGCGTCGTCGTCGTCGTCGTCATCTTCATCGGCATCTTCATCGCGCGCGCGCCGGACGCCCGCGCGCCGCGCCCCGCGCGCGCCGTCGCCGCCATCGCGCGCGTCGTCCTCGCCATCGTCGCCGTCGAGCGCGTCGCCGTCGCCGTCGCCATCGCCATCGCCATCGTCGTCGTCGTCGTCGTCGTCGAGATGTGTCGTGATGTGTCGTGACGTCACGGCGTCGGACCCGTAACACGAACCCGGTTCGCCGATTCGCGCGCGCGCGACGGCGGTTCGACCGCGATGGCATAACGATCGAGCGGACCTTGCCGTCTCGTCCAGATGCTTGAATTTTTTCAGCCATCTCGCGATGAATTTTTTCGTCGCGCGCGCGCGTTTTCCCCTGATTTCGCGCCACGCACGTCGTCGCCGTCACGCGTCGGACCCGTCACA
>Ga0181599_1000899_pt1 | contig 30598 bp, 22 predicted proteins | sample 041ome_3_FD_148658 | JGI IMG/M metagenome (GOLD analysis project Ga0181599, IMG submission 148658) | Coastal salt marsh microbial communities from the Groves Creek Marsh, Skidaway Island, Georgia - 041405US metaG (spades assembly) | ecosystem: Environmental > Aquatic > Marine > Intertidal zone >...
GAGCAAGTCGACGGCGTGTACGTCCATGCGGCGCGCGGGGGGGAGCTTGGCGGGAAGCGTTCCAAGGAGCTCGGTGTCGGTGTACACGAGCAAGTCGACGACGTGTACATCCATGCGGTGCGCGGGGGGGAGAACGCGAGAGATCTCGGCGTCGGTATACACGAGCAAGTCGACGGCGTGTACGTCAATCAGGTGTCCGGGGGGAAGCTTCGTAGACCGCTTGTCGACAGTGTGAGCGACAAAAAACACACGACGACGAAGTTGAACAAGTTGGATAAAGATGGTCCAGATGCTCTCACCCAAGATGAGTTGAAACAACTTGAGGCAAAAGTCACGTCTGAGCTCATCGCGTGGAAGCGCATCTTGGAGCGGAAACTCACCCCCAGAAAGTTCACGGCTGAGACCGCGCGGGAGTTCGTAAAGGTCGCCGCCGACGCGGCACATGAGTTTCGAACCACACCGAACTTGAAGGGAAAGCCTGTCCTACCTTTCATCGTCAAGAAGTTACGATCGAAGTATTCGGTGCCGTTGTCGTCGTTGTCGCAAGACAATATTTGCGACGCACTCGGGTGCTTCAACAACTGTAAGCACTTCTTGCACGTGTTAGACGAGTAGTTCTGATGTCACTGCTCTTCTGGCGTCAATTTAAATACTAACATTTTTCATTCGCATTCTAATCTACGTGCTACCGCGCGCGATATCGCATAACTTTGCACGCACGTGCACTTGACCAAACGACGCATGCACACATCAAAAGATATTTGTGCGGTGCGATCGACGTCGCTGACGGCATTCGCGCGCCCCGCATCGCCGCGTCGCGCCTTTTTTGACCCACCGCGCACGAAAACACTGACGATGATGATTGCGACGACAGCACACGCGCGTCCTGCGGCGCACCGCGCCGTTCTCGCGCCCGCAGCGCGACACAAAGGCGCGATGAGGGGGACGTTTGCGATGCGCGCGCCGCGATGCGCGGTGGGGTCGTTCGCGCCGTTGGGCGATGGTCGTCGTCGCGCGGGTGCGGTGGGACGCGTGCGAGGGACGGATGGTCGCGGTGACGTGCGCGTCGCGTCTTCGTCGTCGTCGTCGTCGGGGGATGATGTGGTTGTCATTCCGGGTGATTATCGCATCGGCGGCGTGTTGATCGGCGTCGCCGTGCTCACCGGGCCTTTGTTGCACTTGTGGACGCAGTTCTTGATCCACGGTGTACTCGGTGGGTTTTTGGCGTTTCAAGCGTCTCGGGTGCGTTTCCGCTTCACGCGCACGGATTTGGAAGTGGTTTTTATCGAACCAGGCGCGGATGATTCGGCGGCGTTGAACGTCGGCGTGGACTCTTCAGGCGATAACAAGCTTCAGGGTGGCGGTGAAAACCGTTGGGCGTACGACTCAATCACGAATTGGGAGTTCTGGTGGCCTGGGTTCCCGTGCTTGGTGTACTTTAAGGAGACGCAAACCAAGTCTGACGGCCAACCGCACTTTTTCCCAATCATCATGGATGGGAAAAAGCTCTACGAAGTCATGCTCGAACGCATGCCGGAGAGCGTAAACGCCAAGCCGTCGCCGTCGGAATGGAGTTTGGACTTGGCGCTCGAACAAACGAGCATCGGGCGTCAAATCAAGGAGAACTTGAGCGACGAACAGTTGAAGCAAGTGAAGGACATGACTGGGTTCCCGGGTTTGGACAAGTAAGTTGACGTCGCGCTCGCGCTCGTAATCAAGAAACAAACGACGTACACTCGTACTCGTTTACAACAACATGTAATATCTATATGCAATGGCTATGTAACTATTAACCAACGCCGTTGATGATGCCTTGGCGTGCTAAAATTCTAAAACTGACGTCGCGAAGCAATCTCGGCTCTATTTCTTTTTCGCGTACGAGCTCCCTTCCATCATTAATTTCTCCTTGGCCACGAGATCGTTCAAGAACTGCTCGAGGTCGTTTATGGATTTATCATATACTGGTTCTACGACAAACATCTTGAGCATGTTGTGAATGCGGTCGAGTGGGAGACTTGGGAAGTTTGTCAACATGCCCATGACGTATTGCTCGTACACGACCATGCCCGCCGCTGCGGTTTCCTCCGCGCTTGCCACCGCACTTTCGTGTTCGTCATCGGCATGCACGTCAGCCATTGCATCGACATTATCTGTAGGTTCAGCGATCGAGTATACCACTCCTCGCTCGTCTTTGCGCTCGACTAACACTCCGTGATTGATCCAAAGCACGATTCGCTTTCGCAGCGCGTCGATGGAAAGCGACAGCTTTTGGGCGAGGGCGTTCGCCGTCCAGACACTTTGTGTCTGAAAGTAATGCAATATCGATGCTTGGACTGGATTGACACTCACCTCGAACGTACGGTCGTTGTGCGTGATATCCATCACTACCGTCCCGAGTGCGGGCTTCCATTCCATTTTACGAGGCGCCTTCAGATGATGGTAGCGATTCGCGTACGCGTCCATGTGCTCTTGGATCTCATTCGGGAGCTTGAAATCGGCAACTTCGCTCGAAAACGCGGGCCAAAATAATGATGATACTATCGTCGCTTCTACGGGGCTTTGAGTTAATATCTCGCTCGCCCGTCGATCCTTGGCCGACGCCGCCGCGCCCGCCGCGGTTTTAATATTCGCGTTGGCGCGCTTACTGTCTGCAAAATCCTTGAGCATGACCTCGCAATTATGCAGGCTCATCTCGCCAAAGCGAAGTTTCAACAACTCTAACGTGTGCATTTCGCGCTCGGTGTCATAATTCGCCTTGGTCAGTAACTTTTGCGCGAGCATCGTGCGGTATTCGTTGATGAATAACTCCTTAGAGCCATAAATGCCAACCAATAAGCCGATGATATCGCCCACCGTACGCCTTCGCCCACGACTCGCGGCTGCTTCAGTCTCCACGGGTTCGGGTTCCCACGCGTCCCATCCTGACATAATTTGCTTGGCGCCAACGTCGAGCTCTTCGCTTTCGCCGAGCTCGGCGGCGATGGCGACCATTTCGGCGGTGATGCTATCCATGCGGTCCAAGTTGTCTGTGGCGCCCATGGTGGCGTTGGGATTCGGCGCTGGAACGCTCGATTCGATGATTTCAATGCTCTCACCCCGCGCTAATCGCCCAAGTTCGGCGTACAACGCACCCTCGCCGTCGGCATTATCGCCGTCATCCGTGAGCATTGTGACGACGCAGCGAATCGTGTCTTTTCGCTCGCGCAAATATTCCTTCACCGGTCTGCTCACCAATTCAAGCACCACGCCCGAAGGATCGAGTTCGAGCAAAGTTTTAATTGTCCCAATATACTGCTGCACGATGTCCACTGTGGAGGCACCGGCGTGAAGTAAACGCGACCGCGTGGCGGCGACAAATGAATCCACGAGCGCGGCGTGCAACGTTGTATTCTGCAAGCAAATCCGCAAATCTGCAATAGCTGGAAGCGAGTCGGGGTACTCCACGACCACGTCGAACAATTCATGGATGCGTAACGCCCCGAGGTGCTCGTATACGGTGTACTCTAATCGTCCGCGCCAAGACTCAATCGCCACGAAATCACGCTCGCATCGCAACGCCGTCTTGAAAAATTCCAGCGGCACCGCGCGCACCCATCTTAACGTCGGTCGCAATCTCGCCGCATCGAACACACCGCTACATCTACGAACCACGTGCTGCTGCACGCACTCGCCCATCGCTCGCGCCACCGCAGCTTCCGCTATACGTCCGAGCGACGCGTGACATCCCGCGAGCGCCTCGTACGTCGCCGCAACGTCTTCGCTCCAATCCGCGCCCATAACATCCCTCACGCTCGCTATATCACCCCCGATCGACATCTGACGCTCAAGCACGCTCGCTTCCATCGTACCCTCATCGTCACTGTCGTCTCCCCATCGCCGGCGCACCGCTCGATCAAACGCTCGCGCGAGCTCCGCGTACCTCGCGCTCAAAATCGTCGTCAGCCGCGCCGGTCCGCGCGCGTTACACATCGTCCCAATCATCTCATCGAACGCACGCATAAACGCCGCACCGCGCTCGGTACTACATGACTGATGCAACGTCGCACACAAGCTTTCCGCGCGCGCGCGAGCCTGGGCGACCCATGTGGTGAACGTAATCGTCGCTCGCGCGCTCAAACGCAACCACCGCTCCAGCGCGTCCGCGTCGTCGTCGTCGTCATCGTTCATCGTCGACGCCGACGCGGCATCGCGGGAGCGCGCGACATCGAACCACGCCGGTGCGTCGCACGCCGCGCGCCATGCGGGCAGCGCGTCGGCGTCGAGCGCGCGTTCAAACGAGCGCAAAAAGGCGCATTCGAGGACATCGGCGCACGATTGCGCGTTAAGCGCGTTGAATGCGGCGACGTCGTCGCGCGTGAACGCACGAGAGACGTCGAGAGGCGTGAACGCGTGCGTGGCGACGCGCCACGGGTCGTCGGCGGCGGTGGACATGCGTGTGCGCGCGGCGGTGTGAGGTTGAGAGGCGTGACAGGTGGAGGTACGCGTGTTTAAAAGCTATATGATGTTACAGGACAAAATGCTACATGCGTGCTAATCACGCGAGGCGTCAGAGGCGATCGTATTCGGTAGGGCGGTCGGTGCGAGGGCGGTCGGCGCGTCCCGGCGATTTGTCGTCGACATCCGTCGGGAGCGAGACGTGCTTGAACATCGCCGGAGCGACGATGAGCAGGAGTGCGAGCCATTGCAGGACGTTGAGCGGCGCACCAAATGCGTAACAACTGATGAGTACGCTTAAGAATTGCCTGAATGTCATGATAGAGGCTAGGATGACGGCAGAGTAGGAATAAATGGTGTACGCGATGGCAAATTGCGCCACGGTGGACGACGCACTTAAAATCAATATATCCCCGCGCACGGCGGCGTGTACGGTGACAAATTCCAAAGATGCGCGTAACTGACCAGTGAATAGAAGCCACAAGAATGCAAATATCGTGGTGAAGAACGAGGTGTAGAGAATTTGACTCACCACGGTGGATTTGTCTCGGCGAAACATCTTTTGCTGAAACGAACTCGTAAATCCATCAAAGATAAAGTACACGCCCAATATCGCAAAACCTGCGTTGGCGGCCCATTCCATGTCGTGATCGTCTACTTGATCGCCGTACGTCTTCTGCACCGCGCTTCGCCATCCGCGATTGGCCACAAACAGGAAACATCCAAACGTCACGAGCAACGCTTCGAGATATTGTCTCGGCGCGTACTTCTTCTCTCCTAAAAACTGCCCCCACGCCATCACGGGCACCACCTTCATGGTCTTAGCCAACGTGGATACGCTAAATGTGAGATATTTTAAAACCTCGTACTGACACACAGTGGCTACGAGGTTTGAAAACGCCACCGCCGCGTAGTCGCGCAAACCGCTCCGCCCATCCTCGTGCTCGCCGCTTCGGTGCGTAGTCAGCGATAGCACGCTCGCAATCACGAGTGCCATCCACCGATTCATGAGCACTAGAAACATGCTCGACGTGAAAATGTCCCCGCGAGCGTTCGGGTCGTCGGCATCGACGATACTCGACGTCGTCCTGCTCAACGCCGACTTGTTAAAGGAAAAGAATGACCCGTCCGAGTTTTGTACGCGCGCGTACGGCACCGTCATCACCCGTTCCTGCAACACCCCGTACACGGTGAGCGATATGATCGTTGCCGATGCGACGGCGATGAAATGCAGCGAGTGTCGCCAGTCGGAGAAGATTAAGTCTCGTCGGTGCGTCGACGCTGCCTGCGCGTCAGACTTGGCGTCGTACGGAAGCAGCACATCTTTCGCGCTCGGTGCGTCGTCGGCGTGAATGGCGATCTTGGTCGCATCGGTAGCGTCACCGCGTCGAGCCATCATGCGGTGTCGCGCGCGGTGGCGACCGCGGAGACGTGTCCCGCGCGAGAGAGGGCGAGCACCGAGAGGTGATGTGTGAAGTAGTACAATCGTCATGGTGTCGTTATTACATGCGCGAATCGACGAGTAAACAACGCGCGCTAGCTACAACGTAGGCATTCTTACGCCATCAACGTAAAAGTGGATCGATTGGCCCTCCGTTCGTCACGAGCTCGACGAGCTGCGCGCCAAACTGACTCGACGCCACGAGTAAGAGGATGAATACGGCCAAAAACTCCGCGCTCGCGTCGACTTGGATTTCCTTCCGCCCGTCTTCGAGTTCCACGACATCAATGGCAAAATATTGTCGAAGCCAAGCGCTGAGAAACCCTCGCGCGCCGGACACACCATCGTCTTCTCGCGTCTCTTTGTCTCCCAAATCCGCACTCGCGCTCGTCGCGCCTTCGCCTCGGTCGCCCCGCGACACCCTCGCCGCGTTCTCAGCCTCACTCGCGGCGTCATCAATGATATCACTCATCCACGCCACGACGCCAAACATGCTTTCCACGACCCCAAACCCGCGTTCGTCGCACAAATACGCCACGAGCTCGCTCGCCACTGTCGCTTGCTCCACCACGCCCATCGTCGCGAATCCCTCCACGTTCACCGGCGCCTCATCAATCGCCGCGCGCAGGGCATCCATGAGCCCGCGCGCCTCGCGTTTGCGCCGTTCCTCCTTGCGACGCACCGCATCATTGCGCGCGCGATTCACCTCGTCGCCTCGCGTCGCGCTCGAGTCGCCTCGCGTCGAGCCTCCGAATGCATTCTTCGTCCCAAACCTCTTCGCCGACGCCGCCCCGGACGTCGACGACGACGGTTTCGCGGGCGACAATCGCGCGATCGCGCGCTGTCGCTCCGCCTCGCTCGCAAATCGCGAGTCACGCGACGTCATCGGGTCATCTCCATCGTCACCGCTGTTCGAGGATGCATTCGAGCGAACGCTTCGCATCCGCATCGTCGCCCTGGACGACGACGACGCGATGCGCGGATCGTGACCACGGGATGGCGACGATGCGATCGCGCATCGCGACGACGCCGCGGCGTTCGCGCCTGCGCGCATCGCGTGCATGGTTTTGCGGTTGTGGCGTCAGAGAAGGGCACGCAATCATCCATGATGATGTTTTCGACGACGGCGACGGCGACGGCGACGGCGACGGCGGCGACGACGACAACGATGCGACGACAGTGCGCGATCGCGTCGCGCGCGACGACGACGGTGACGCGCGCGCATCGGGCGAGATGCGAAGTCGATGGTGGTGACGACACCGCGACGACGATGAAGATGATGTTTTCGACGACGCCGACGACGCGGTCGCGGAGACACGGACGCCGCGGCGACGCGCAACGCGTAGATTTTCTCAAGAAGTTCTTTTCGCGCGATGAACCCGAGGATGAGACGGCGAAGACGGCGGACGAAAGCGATGGCGATGTTGAGGCGCGCGCGAGCGACGCGGCGGCGTCGGCGGTGGAAACGCGCCAGGAAACAGCCAACGACGCGCCCGCATCGCCGCCGTTGGCGAAACCCGAGTTGAAATCCACGCTTGCGGATCTTAATGCGTTGTTAGGGATCGATGAGGAGGCTGAACGAAAGGCAAAGGAGGAGGAAGAGGAGGCTTTTAGGGCGTCGGCGCGCGCGTCGGCGACGTCGAGCGCGAAGACGGACGCCGTCGACGTCAATCTCAGCGGCACGTCCATCTCGCCCAAGGCGTTGGATGCGTTGAAGAACGCGGAAAGTGCGCGTAAGGGTTTGTCTTCGGAGAAAGGCGACGAGTTGGAGAAGGCATTGAGCGAGTTGAGTGAGATCGCGAAGAAAGGCAAGACGGAGCGCGACTCTGGCGAAATCGAGAGTCAGTTTAGTAAGTTGTTGGATATCTTAGAAGAACCGGAGGAGCCCTTGATCGGAGCGGGGGATATTGAGCGTATTAAGAAGGAATTATTTGGTATGCAAACGTTTTACGTGACGGCAGTGGAAAATCTCGGGGCGGAGTTGAACGGCGCGGGCGTGTTGTTCAAGGGTAACTTGCGCGCCGACCGTGCTGGGGTGTGGGAATCCACGCAACGTGGGTTGGAGAAGATGTTTGATGGCAAATACACGGCATTCATGTTGGAAGAACCCACGGAAGGCGGCGCACCTGGGGGTGATGTCGCGATTGATTCAAAGTTTGGCCCGCGTGTGAGTTTTCTCATCGTACCGAGCGACCGCGCCGGACCCAATCCAGGAACGACCGGGTGGCAGTATTTCTTAGCCATTGCGTTGATGGGATTGACTGTGGGAAGCGCCGTTCAGCTCGGATTGGTTGCGGAAATATCCAAGCTTCCGCCAGAGACGATGTCGTGGTTGCAACAAGCGGGCGACGTCGATTTACCCGAAGGCGTGTTACCGCCTGGATTGGAAAACTTTGATTCAGTGGCTTACGTCGAAGCGGCGTTGCCAATTTCCATTGGCGTCATGGCGAGCACGATCGGGCACGAGATTGGGCACCAGATTGCCGCGTACATGCGTAAAATTAAGATTGGCATTCCTTTTCTCATCCCGAATGGGCAACTCGGAACGTTTGGGACGGTGACGCAATTGAAAAGCACGCCGGAAACGCGCGCAGATTTATTCGATGTCGCCGCTGCTGGCCCTGTCGCGGGGTCTATGGTGGCGTTGAACTTATTCGTTTATGGCTTGACCTTATCCATGGGTGGAGATAACGCGGATTTAATTCCGATTCCCGCGGCGCTCTTCAATTCGAGTTTGCTCCTCGGCGGATTCTCCCAACTATTCCTCACCGCCAGCGCCAAGGGTGTTTTAGTGCACCCATATTTCATCGCTGGCTGGTGCGCGTTGACCACGCAAGCCTTAAACTTGCTCCCAGTGGGCTCCATCGACGGCGGCCGCATGACGCAAGCCGCCTTCGGCCGCCGCGTCCTCGGTGCCACCTCTCTCGGCACTTACATCGGCCTCGCCTTTGGCGTCATCGCCAGCTCATTAAGCTTACCATGGGCCATCTACCTCGTGCTCACGCAACGCACGCCAGAATTTGCACCCAAGGATGACGTTACGGAGGTTGACGAAAATCGCGCGCGTCTCGCCTTTGTCATGACCGCCGTCGCGTTCCTCATCCTCCTCCCCAGCGCCCCAGACGTAGGCGTCGATCAGGTGCAGAACATCTTGTAGTAAGCACGCAAAACTATACCCGCATCATCATTACGCAACACGCATCCATCGCCAGCGCCGTGGACATCTCTATGAAAGTCTCTCTTGCGGCGGCGCTCCAATAAGCCAACACGCCATCGAAGTACGGCCTCGATGCGAGATTGGATGATGAGGCACACCACACGTGTCTTCTTAGTCATATATCCACGTACAATACGACACATGGACCCCGCGTGCATTTTTATGCAGATCTTCGATGCACGCTAAATACCCTCGTATAGGCATACTTTACCGTTGACTACTGCAATCGCCTAAACCCTCCCAAAAAAGGCGTGGAGTCGATTGGAGATCCGCGAAATCAGATATCCACGCCCGGCGCCCGGCGCTGGCGATCGACACACGACGACGCGTCGTCGATCGTCGATCGACCCGCCCCTACCGCGACTCGCGACACACGCACGCGTTTCGTCGTTCTCAATCGCCGCCGCGCATCGCGTGCAACGACACGTCGCGCGCGAGCAGACGCACATTCAATCTTGAGATCCGTGTGAGCGATGATGGCGTCCAGCGCATGCGCGACGTCGCGAAGCGCCGCCGCGACGGCCCGCGCGCGCGTCGATGCGACCAAGCAAAGGGCGAATCAAACGCGTGGAAATGTTATGCATCGAAATGCGCGTTCGATGCGCGCGCGCACGCGCGCGGTGGTGGATAACGACACGGAAACCAACGACAAACCCGCATCGCGCAAGGCGAGCGCGCCGCGTCCGGACACGACCCTGCGTCCGGCGGGGGTGAGCGATGCGGTGGTGGATTCGAGCAAGGCGCTCGAGGCATTGGCGAGACTTGGTGGGAATCGTACGTTTTGCGCGAGTGCGAGTGCGACGCGAGACTCGGTGGTGTTCAACGCGGGTGATTTCAGTCGATGTTGGATATCTTGGGCTATCTTTGGGATAAGAGATATCATCGCGCGCGCGCATTCGCGCGCGCGTTGGATTGGTGGCGACTACATCGGGGTTTGTGAGCGTACATGTGTGATGTATACTGACGATATGTGTTTTCTTTATGTTTTAACCGCACAGCGTATGAGAGCGAACGCAAGAGCAGTATTTTAACCGTCGGGTTGAGCATTCACGATTGCCCAGTGGAGATTCGAGAAAAGATGGCGGTGCCCGCGGAGGCGTGGAACGAAGCCGTGGCTGAGCTCACAGCGTTACCGCATATTGAAGAGGCGGGGATTTTGTCGACGTGTAATCGTATGGAGGTGTACGTCGTGGCTTTGTCCTACGAACGCGGCTTGCGTGAGGTTGAGGAATGGATGGTGAAGCACTCTGGCGTGGATATCGACCGCTTGCGAGAAAATTTGTTTGTGTTGAAGGATCGCGAGTCTACGGCGCATCTTTTACGCGTGTCTGGTGGTTTGGATTCGGTTGTCATGGGTGAAGGACAGATTTTGGCGCAAGTCAAGACTGTTTTTCAAATGGGAGAGGGTGTTCCGGCGTTTGGTCGTCACTTGACTGGGTTGTTCAAGGCGGCGATCACCGCCGGGAAGCGCGTGCGCAGCGAGACGTCCATCGCGAGTGGCGCCGTGTCGGTGTCGTCTGCTGCGGCTGAATTGGTGCAAATGAAGCTTCCGACGCAATCATTTGAGGGTGTGAAGGTGCTCATAGTCGGTGCGGGTACCATGTCCAAGCTTTTGGTGAAGCACTTGGCGTCCAAGCGATGCACGGAGATGACCATTGTCAACCGCACGCGCCCACGCGCCGAAGCTCTCGCCGAAGAGTTTCCCGAAGTCAACATGAGAATTGAACTCATGGACCAATTCTTGTCTCTCGCGGGCGAACATGACGTGATTTTTACCGCGTCTTCCGCGGTTGAGCCTATTATTTCTAAGAAGGATTTGGCTTCGATGTCGCAGTGCGGCGAACTCGTCGGCGGCAAGCGTCGGTTGGTTGACATTGCTGTGCCGCGTAACGTTGACGCGGACTGCGGTGAAGATGCGCACACGTTGGTGTACAACGTCGATGACTTGAAGGAGCTGGCCGAAATTAATAAGGGCAAACGTGAAGCTGCTGCCAAGGAGGCTGAGGGTCTTTTATTAGAGGAGCAGCGCAACTTTGAGGCGTGGCGTGATAGCTTGGAAACCGTTCCGACTATTAAACGTTTGCGTCAAAAGGCTGAAAACATCCGCGCGGCGGAGTTAGACAAGGCGCTCACTAAGATTGGCGACGGTATGACGAATAAGCAAAAGAAGGCTGTTGAGGAGCTTTCCAGAGGCATCATCAACAAGCTTTTGCATGGCCCCATGGCGGCGTTGCGCTCTGACGGCAGCGACCCCACGGAAGTCACCATGACGTTGGTCAACATGCACGCATTGGAACGCATGTTCGACCTTCGCAATGTCAAGGAGGATTAAGTGTTGCCTGTGACGTTCATTACACGTACACCAGAAGCACTTTATGACACATTTTAGTTTTGAGCGACTGAGGACTATCGAGACGTTATGCAGTGCGCTGAGCGTCTTATAGCCTAGTCGCGCACAAAAAGAACGAACACATTTAAAACGCGCTTTTAACTCTTGTAAATTATATACATTCCGTTTCGGTCACGTCATAATCCAATAAACCAATGAATCGTCGACCGTTTCGACCGAGTCGGTTGCGCGAACGCGCGCTCGTGCGGCGCTAATCACGTCAACCACACCTCAGTCTTCAACTCGCACGCACCGCGCGAAATCATCGTCGCTTCTGCACGGTCGCCGCGTGACACCCGCGAAGTCGTCTTTCTTCCGGGATGACCTCCGATGCTCAGGGGCGTCGTCGCCCTTGGTGCGCGATCCCGCCCGCTTTTACTCTTCGATCGAGCCTTGATCGACTTAAACGCATCGCCGACGCCAAGCCCCCGCTCGCGAGCACGTCTGCGCGCGCGGGAGGGCGGCTACAAGGGCGATGTACGCGCAGGATAGCGGATGTGGCGGTTGGACGCGCGTCAGATGCGTCAAACGCGGGCGATGCCAGCGGCGCAAACGGCCAAAAGTCTACTACGGCGTCGGCGAAGGATAGCGGCGCGCGCGATGGCGAGTCGGGGGCGCCATTGGACGAGAATTCCGATAAAGCGTTATTAATTTGTGCGTTTGATATCGCGGGCGCGACGGCGGAGCAGGAAAAGGCGATTCGGGACGTCATGGCGTTGAAGCCAAACTACTCATACAAGGTGCGCGACTTAAACGCTGAAATGGGGCGAATTCGATCGCTCGGGATATTTCGAAGCGTTCGAGCGTTCGCCAAGGATACGAGAGATGGCATAAGAGTGACGTTTGACGTGGCGCCGTTTGAGCGCATGCGTGGGGTTGAGTTGTATGGATTGGAGAGCGTTCCGGTGAAGGCTATCGAGGAATCGTTCAAGCCGCAAATGGGAAAGGTGATCAATCATACGCATTTAATTGAGACTCTCGGGCGGTTCAAGGACTATACGCGTGTCGCGAAGAACGTAGAGTGTATCGAGAGTATTTCGTTGGTCGAAGACGTGAGTGATGGGATTGTGAGATTGGACTTTACCGACGTCGTTGTGGACGACATCAAGGTTGAAATCGAACCATCCATCAATCAGAAGACTGGCAAAGAGAACAAAGTTTTGTCGAAAACTTCGAGTGTATTAGCGTACTTTTCAAGCATTCAACGCGGCAAGCCCGTGAATGGCTGGCGTGTGATGGATACCTTGCAGTCGTTTAGCGCGGAGAATCCTCGATTCGGCGAGCCGCAAGTCAACTTGATTTCCAAGCCTGGAAAACAAGCTGGTAAGCGTGATATTTTACTCACGCTTAAAGAGAAGGCGTGCAAAGGTATCACAGGCGGTGGAGGTATGACCGCCAGAGGTTTCACGGAGGGTATTTTTAGCGGCTTTGCTGGTTACTTGCAGTTGTACCACAACAACTTGTTTGGCAAAGGCCAGACAGTCAACATAGGTGTTGAGGCGACGCCGAAGAAGGGTGGGCGTGGTATCACCGTCGTTCGTCCGCAGCTCAAGGTAAATTATCGTGATCCATGGGTTGGATTTGGGCCGACGCGCACGGCCCGTACGATGTCCATCGAGAGCCAAAGCTCCAACTTGAAGTCGACACACGGCGTGCCTTCGAGCCAGACTGCGGATGGTAACACGCCAGATATTACCGCCCCGGGACTGTCGGAAATCACCGTCCAGCGATTTTCGCACACGCTCGAGCACACGCGCCCGCTTTTGAATGGATGGAACGGGATGTTCTCCATGAGCTTCAACCGCAACTCTGTTTTGGACAATGACGGCAATCACACGCTTTTCGATGCCTACGGCGCGCCGGTGACATTTAGCGGTACCAAGCACGACACGAGCTTAACTTCGCAGCTTCGTTTCGCGTACAGTGGTCCGAATGATGCGTCTTTAGTGCTCAGTGCTGAGCAGGCGTTACCCGTGCAACCGCAATGGTTGAATCACACGCGGATGTTCGCGCGCGCAAAGCGTTCATTCCCGTTGTTTTCCTCCCCGGTTCAATTACTTTTGAGCTCAAAGGGTGGTAATGTCATTGGCGATTTGCCCCCGTACGAGGCGTTCGCGATCGGTGGTACGACGAGCGTCCGTGGCTACAACGACGGTGGCATCGGCACGGGGCGGAAGTTTGTCGTCGGGAGCGCGGAGCTCCGCGCGCCAGTGACTTCGGGGTTGACTGGTGCGATTTTCTTCGATTACGGCAGCGATTTACACTCGGGCACCGGCGTGCTCGGCGATCCCGCGGGCACGAGAGGTAAACCTGGGAATGGCTACGGCTACGGCGTCGCTGGGATTTTCACTCAAAGCGGCATTCCGTTTCGCTTTGATTACGCGCGCAACGACCGCGGGAGTGGAAGATTTCATTTCTCGCTCAGTCGCGACTTCAACTAAAGATTCCGCTAGTGCTAGTTATTGTACAAAACATCACACGACTACAAGTCCCTCTGTGTGCTCCATCTACTATTCTATTCTCCGACGAGATGTGCAAACCGTTGCGTGGCGCCGGCGGCGCGCTTGGAAACGAGCGACGCCTTCCCGCTTCGCGAATCGCACGCCTCCGGCCATACGCACGCACACGCCCCGGTGCGACGCTCTCTGAACGTGTACGACATCCGCATTTCTCCCCGCGGCGTCAACACTCCCTCAACGTTGTCATTCTTTCGATGTGGGATGTAATGTTGCCACGCGTACCTCGCCTCGTCGTACATAATCAACAACGACCGCGGCGGTAAATACAACGCCCTATGTTCGTAACCTTCGCGTCTAAACTCCATCACCGTGCCCCCGAGCAGAGATAACGATAGTATCGTCTCCCCAAACGCGCTGTGCGTGTCCACGTGAGGGGCCAATCCAACGCCGCGCGGGTACTCGTTCACCGTAATTTGGTCGCATCGAAGCGCCGACGTCGCGCCCGGCGTCGCTCCATACGCATCCATCCCTAATCGCCCCAGCACCGTCTCGCGCACAAACGCAGGAATGCTCTCACACGGCACGTTGGCGTCGCGCGTCGCGTACGAAAACTCGTACCCGAAATGCGACACTCTCCGCCTCGCCAACCGCGTCTCTCGCGTCGACGTCCTCGCCGCCTCCGCCAACCGCAGCTCCTCATCTTCACTCACGAAATCCTCAATCAACGTCAACCCAACGATACCGAGCGCACTATGCGCCCGCACCGCAACCGTCCGCCGCGCGTCCTCGCCGTCATCCTCGCGTTTCACGCTGTATCCGCACGTCCAACGCGCGTCGCTCGCCCGAACGCTCGTCGAGCCCACCAACGTCTCGCCGCGCGTCTGTCGCATCAGCGCCTCCACGCACGCCTCCGCGCGCGCGACGTCATCAAACACAAACGTACACGCGCGTCTGTCGCGATCGTACGTCTCGCACGCGACACAGCGAGTCGTCACGCGCGTTTCATCGTCACCGCGAAACGCATCTTCGAGCGCAGCGCATTCGCGCTCGGTAAACACCGGCGCGACGCGCACGCGCGTCGTCGGCGCGTGCGCGCGCGCGTACATGGCGCTTTACGACGCGTCGTTCCCGACGTCGCGTCGCGCGAACGGTCGCGATAGTAGCGCGTCGCGGGGCATTCACGCGCGCCAGTGTGCGGCGCCGCCCATGGCGTCTACAGCTCCCGATGCCGACGCCGACCCGCGCGCGTTCGACGCCTGGCGCGGATTCACCGACGATGAACTCGCCATCGCGCTCAAGGTTCTGCGCGCGTGTGCGGGCGACGGCGCGGTAGCGGCGGCGCAGGAGACACGTAAAGATGACGACGATGATGATGCGCAAAAAGTGCACCGGCGCGGCGGCGCATCGCCGCCGCCGGCGCCCGCCGCCGCCTCCACCGACGCGGCGGCGCGTGCGAGCGATGTGTACGGGCATCCGCGTCATAAACCTCTGCGCGTGGCCGTGTTGCCAATCGTGGCGCGCGTGCACGGGGCGATGTATGCTGGACGCGCGCCCGAGGCGCTGAAGCAGCGCCGGGACACCAAACGCGACAGAAACAGACGTAATATGGCGGAGAAAGCCGCAGACCGAGCCGCACTGGATCTCACGCGATTGCGTAAGGAGCGTTTGGAGCGACTCGCGGCGTTGGAAGGCGCGAATCACGCGGGAGGGGCGAAGGCGTTGCCTTTGATTCCAGACGGCGTCGCCGGCGCGGATGATTTCGACGCCATCGGCGGAGCCGAAGACGACGAGAATGGCGCCGAATTGAATCAACTTCGCGCGTGTTACGTGTGTAAAGTGCGGTATCGCATCGCACATCACTTTTATGCGTCATTATGTCCGGAATGTGCGGCGTTGAATTGGCAAAAGCGGTCACAGACGGCGGATATGCGAGGCGCGTACGCCCTCGTCACCGGCGCGCGGGTGAAAATCGGCTACCGCATCGCGCTCAAGCTCCTCCGCGCCGGCGCATACGTGATCGCCACGACGCGATTCCCCATAGATTCCTTACGAAGGTTTGAACGCGAGCCCGACGCGTCAAAGTGGATGTCGAGATTACAGATACTCGCGATGGATTTACGCGATTTGCCGGGCGTCGAACGCCTGTGCGCGCATCTCCTGGAGACGTTGCCGCGTCTGGATGTCGTGATTAACAACGCGTGCCAAACGGTTCGGCGTCCACCGGCGTATTACAGGCACTTATTACAAGCCGAAGCCGAGGCTGGGTTCACGCCGTCGCTCGTCGGCGCGAATGCGAGATGCGAATTTCTCCCGACGTCTTCGGCGCTCGCGGATGAAACGTCTTCGACATCCGCCGCGGCGCTCCGAGTCGCCGACGATTGGAAACGCGCCGACGACTTCAAACGCGCCGGCTGGATGGCCCCAAGCGCCGCATTGTCCCAGCTCGAACTCCTAGAATCCGATAAATCCGACCCAGCGTCCGAGGCGATGCATTTCCCGCCCGGAGCTGTCGACGTCAACGGCCAACAAGTCGATTTACGTCGACGCAATTCCTGGATGTTAAAACTCGGCGAAGTCGAAACCCCCGAGCTCCTCGAAGTCTTAGCCGTCAACGCCGCCGCGCCGTTCGTGCTCAATGGGAAACTTCGCCCGCTCCTCGCCGCGACGGTGGCGAGAGATCGCGAGCAAAAGGCTAAGAAATACCCCGCCGCGTTTGTCGTCAACGTCTCAGCGATGGAGGGTAAATTTTACCGCTACAAGACGCCGCGACATCCGCATACGAACATGGCCAAGGCGGCGTTAAACATGATGACGGCGACGTGCGCCGAGGACTACGCCGAGCAAGGGATATACATGACCGCCGTGGATACGGGGTGGATCAATCTCGAGCAGCCGCTGGAAACGGCGGCGAGGATCACCGAGGTTCACGGGTTCCAGACGCCCATCGACGAGGAGGACGCGGCGGCGCGCGTGTTGGCTCCCGTGTTCGACAGCGTGGGCGATCCGCCGGCGACGTGGCCGTGTCCGTATGGGAAGTTTTATAAAGACTACCGCGAGAGTGAATGGTGATTGAGACACACTGTAATACTGTATACAACAACACAAACTAATTCAATTCAATACGTCAAGCGGGAGATAGCCGTATTGCCGAAACGCCGCGTCGGCAAGCTCGGGGGTAAACAACACCCCGCGATAGTCCCCACCGTACCCAGATATGTACGCATCGCCCGAGAGCGAATTATACTTGATAAACACCGCGCCTTTGGGCGGGTCGATGGGCACGCCATCGCGATCCATGCCATGGAGCTTGCCTCGCGGAAGCCCGAGTTCAGACGTCCACGATTTCAACGTCGACAAACCTTCCGCCGCGTCGCTCGCGCAGACGCCCAGCATGACGCGCGACGCGCGCGATGCGAGTGCGCGCGTGCTCTGCGCTAGCGCAGGCTTGGTGCACGCGGTGAGCGCGTCAGATGTTGACTCTTTGCGCTGCGTGTCATCGAAGCGTTTTAATACGACGTCGGCGTCCCGAGTCGACGGAAGCGAGGCGACGTCGACGCCGGGTTTGGTAAATCCGATGATGGCGCCACCGGTGGCGGCTGACGGCGCGCTCGGAGCGCGCGAACGCGAGGCGAATGGGTTCTCGGTGGACTTCAGCGCGCCGAGCGCGGTGAAGGCGTCGGCGTTGGTAAATGACGACGACGGCTTGGCGTCCTCTGGCTCCGTCGCGGCTCGAACCGGAACGCGAGCACCGCGAGCCTCGCCGCGTGGGCGCATCACCGGCGCCAGCGCCGCGCGCACTGCAAGCATTGTTGTGTGACTATGACGACGACGCGCTCTGGTTCGCTTCGATGCGCTTGGCGCGCTCGCAACACGCGTCGTAGGCGTCTACCGCGTACTGGCACTTGCTCACGTCGACGCCTGCGTTGGTCGCTGACGATCTGCTCAGAGGAAGTTTCGCGAGGCACTTTTGTATAGCGCACGCCGTACGTTTACACTTTATCTCACACACGTCAGCACCCTCGCGCGGGGTTGATCGGGACTTTTGTTGGTAGACAAAGCTCACGGGCATGCGAGAGCTCGAGAATGAGGACACCGAAGGAGCCTTTGCTTGCTTTAAAGAAAACGTACCGGTCCAGTACCGGTACTGTAGAGTAAAAATAATGTGAAGATGTAAAATTAAATAATTAATTCGCAGCGGCGGCAGCCTTGGTCATTTCCACGATGCGATCCTTGACGGCTTTTCTATCGAGCGCGGGTTCGGTGAAGGGTAATCGAACGGCGTGCGCGTCGGCGCCAACTTTAACGCGGCAATCAATCCCTAAACGGTCGATCGCGCGCATTTCTACAGAGTCAACGTCAATACCAACGTAATGCTTCATCATGGCTACTAGAGAGTCCCCGTGATCGGCGTTCATGTGCGAACACACGGGGGCGGAGAATTTCGCAACCGGATCCGCCGTCGTCGCCGCGTATTCGTCTGGTTTCACCGACGCCGCGCGGGCGAACCCGCCGACGATGCGGCAGGCGACGATAGATGTCATCTTATACCACGTGAAATCCCCGAAGTCAACCTAAGGCGTACAAACGTATGAAAATATACTCGTCGTCAGTCGCGAAGAGCGCGGCGCTCGGAGAACGACGAGACGAAATACAAAATGTCTTGCGCTCACGGCTCGGTCCTGGCCAGGGTAATTAATTGTTCGATTCAGCCGACAGTTATCCACATGAGATTCAGTAGAGGGAGCCTGGGTTTCGTCACCGCCGCGAACGCAAATCAAAAACAAACGTGAAAGAACGCGCGAAATAGACGCACCCAAAACGCGTTGGGGTGCCTCTTCAAATACCCCTCACGCACGCGCGCAACGTCCCCAGCCTCCACCTCGCGCACGTGTCCACTCAGACTCACGCGCGCATCGCCGATACCATCAAACCCGGGCGCACACACCGTTAACGTCGCCCGATTCGTCGCCCCGACGTCTCTCGCGTGCGCGCTCAACGCGCTCAACGCAAACGTCGGCAGCCCATCGACGTCGTCCGCGGCGTACGCCACCACGCCGCCGCACGGAAACCCCTTGAGCTCGTTCTCGTCCGTGCCGATCGTGCTCAGCACGCCCGTGGTGGCGGTATCGACGATCACGCGCGCGTGGTTGCTCGGCGTCAAACGCGCAGCCGATTGCGAATGCGTCGCCAGCGCCTCCGCCAGCGCCTGCGACGACGACGACGACGCGGACGACGACGCGGACGACGCGCATCGCGTCGCACGCCGCGCCGCCGACGACGCCGCGACGCGCGCGACGGCGACGTACGGCGCGCGAGCAATCATCGACATTTGCGCGTCAATCAATGACGACACTTCGCGCCGCGCCGCACGCCTCGTGCGCCGCCGCCGACGACGCCGCCGACGACGCGCGACGACGACGCCGAGTGACGTCACGTGTGCGCGCAGCGGCGACGCGCGCGATGTCGTTCGCGCTCGCGAAGACGCGCGGCGGCGGTTGGCGGTGTGAAGATTTGAATCTCAACCAAGCTGTCGCGACGCCAACCACGGCGCCTGCGCGCGCGCTCGCGTACGCTGACGCCGCGCGCGCGATGAATGACGGTGGTGAGGAGTGCGCGCGAGCGTTCGCGCGCGCGCTGGCGCGCGTGGGCGGCGCGAGCGCGACGGTGCGGGCGGCGAGCGTTGGAGAAGATGTGGTTGAGTTTGAAACCGCGCGACGTTTCGCCGGCGACGGCGACGACGCCTGCGATGACGCGTGCGCGCGCGTGCCAGAAACGGTATTTGGGTTACATTCGCCTCGCGATGACGACGGCGCGGGCGCGCGTGCGACGTGCGGCGTCGCGAACGACGCGTCGCTGCCGACGGAGGATGATTTTGAGTTTGCGCGCTCGCGCGCGGACGCGGATGTCATCGGTGCCGTCGGCGTCGATCGCGTCGTGGGCGAGGCGACATTTGCAAGTACGGCATGTGCAGCGATGAGTCCGGGGGTGAGCGCGCACGGTGAGGCGGTGGCGCCGAGCCCAGGGGTGAGCGTCGGCGGCGGTTTTGCAAATCCATTCGCGCACACGCCGGCGTTTCCGCAGACGCAATGCACGCGCACGCCGGCGTCGGCGCCGCTTCGACGTCCGAAATTTGGGTTTCAGTATTTGCGTGATGCGAGTAACGATGATGAGGCGACGCCACAGAGCAGAAAGTGGGCGCCTGGGACTGATCCCAAGGCGCCGCCGGCGCAGAGTCCGTACGCCATTATGCAACGACATTTAGCGTCTGCCGCCGCGCCGTCGACGCCGTACGTGAATTTGAACACACCGACACCGAGTAAAATGGTGTTTACCACGGCGGGTGGGCGGAACGTCGTGGCGGGCGCGGAGCGCGAGCGCGGCGCGGCGGATGACGCGTACGACGGGCAACCTCGGTTTGATGAAGACGACGACGCGGCGGTATTTACGTTTCGCGCTGAGACACCCATGGTGAAGTCAGCGAGTGTGAGTGCTGCCGGTGGTGGTGGTGGTGGTGGTGGTGGTGGTGGGATGTTCATGACGGGAAGTGGAAAGCCGGTGACGGTTTCAGAAGACGCGTTGCGCCGCGCTCGAGAGAAATTCGGCGACGCGGGCGACGACTCGAGATTTCAACAACAACCAGGGGCGAGAGATGATGATGTGATAACGCCAAGGATGGTTCCTAGTACTAGTGGTGGATTTACCGGTACTGCCAATGGTTTCGGTGCCGGTAGTGGCGCGGGGGCGAGCATATTTCAAACAGCTGGCGGGAAAGCCGTGCACGTTTCCGAAGAGCGCTTGCGCGAATCGCGCGCTTTTTTCGACTCCAAAGAGAACGATGGTGGAATGACGACGAATACGCCCATAGGGAAGACGATTCCAAACACGCCGTTTCCGCAGCCGTCATTTAAAACGCCATCGTCGCTACCGGCGATTCGTAAGCCGCAGCAGAAAACTCCTGGATTTACGCCGCCGATGCGAAAAACTGGCGCGTTTACGCCACCCATGTCCAAGCTCGGCGGGAAAATCGCGGCGAGTGCGCCGCGACAGGGTGCAAAACGCGGTCGATCTTCTGCGGGTGCTATCGAAGCTGTGCATGATTTGTTCCAATCTCGCGCGCGCATGGGTATGCGAGCGCCGTTGTGCACATTTTTCAACGGATTGGCGCCGTTTCAACAGAAACCCATCTTCACCGACGCGTGCGTGAAAACCCTGAGTGCGGACACCGCCAAGTCATTATTGTTAACCAGCGCCGAGCGCGGTCTCGTGGGCTGGCGCGAACTTCGTGAATCCATGCTCAAAGCGGGCGCACGCGAAGGCTTGTGTACGCCGACGTGGGTGGCAAACGCGTACAAATGGGTCGTCTGGACGCACGCGTGCATCGCTCGAGCGTTTCCAGAAAAGCTCGCATTTGGCGTCTTGAGCGAATCTGCGGTGTTGCGACGATTGTTGTATAGATATGAACGTGAAATCAATCGCGCTGAGCGCCCGCATCTGCGCAAGGTGATGGAGAAGGATGACAATTCCGGCGCTCCAGCGGTGCTCGTGGTGAGCGCCATTCGATCCATGACGACGGCGTCAAGCTCTGGTGATGCTCCAAAGATGTCCGAGATCGAAGTTTCCGATGGTTGGTATAGTATGCGCGCGCGCTTGGATGCAAAGTTGACGACTTACGTCCGCGATGGGCGACTGGCGGTTGGACACAAAATATTCATCGTCGGCGCTGAGTTGAGAGGCGTAACCGACGCCGTGGCGCCTTTATCTGAAGAATCTGAAATGGCATATTTGATGCTGAACGTGAACGGCACGCGCATCGCGCCTTGGGATGCAACACTCGGGCGGGTGTCGTACAATTTGACGGTTCCCTTGCGCACGGTTGTTCCAGACGGAGGCGCGGTGCCGAGAATGATTGTGCACGTACGTCATGTCTACCCACTCATGTATCAAGAGCGACGCGCAGACGGCACGAGTGTCATGCGATGTGAGCTGGCTGAGCGACGGGCACAAAACAAATGGCACGGTGCACGCGAAAGCGTGATGCACAACATGCAAGAGGCGATGCAAAATGACGGCGACGGTTGGAGCGGCGGCGCCGATCCCGAAGGCGCCATGCGCGACGCTTTGGAAGAGAAGGACTTGTTTGAACGCCGTACGAGCGTTGTACTGCGCATGAACGTCACTGGGTACAATCCTTTGCCGGGACATCCGTCGTATCGTGGGCCGCAGTCCCTTCGCGGGGGGGCATCGAGTGCGATGTTGACGGTCTGGGACGCCGACGCGGCGCTCATCGATGCCGTGCGCTCTGGACAGACATACGCCATCACCGCACTGCGCCCAAAAGCCACGTCGCAAGGAACCACGAGAGAAATCAGTCTTTCGACCACGCGTTTCACTCGTTGGGTGCCTTTGGACGACGCCAACGTGCGCGCTGGATGTCTCGAGCACAGCGAGCCAATGTGGCGATGCGTCAGCGTCGATGCCGGCGTCGATTTACGTGACCTCTCGCGTTCGGGTTTGCCACGCAAAGAGTTCGACGCGATCGTCTGTCCAGTGTTCAAAGGTCCAGTGCGCGTCGTCGAAGGCGGACGTCAATCACAGTGGATATTCTGTCTCGATGCATCGGCGCGCGTTTCAGGCGGCTCGCCGGATGACGCGCATTTGCTCGCCGTCGAAGTCTCCGGACGCGCCGACGACACCTTCATCGACGCCGATGATTGGACAGCGGCATCGACGTCGTTCTTTGGCGACTCAAGTGACTCGTGCGGCGCGGTGGTGATGCTGAGCAACTTGGTGTACATGAACTACGACGCCGAGAACAACGTGTACGCGGCCAAGGTGATGATGGAGGATGTCGTCGCGACATCGCTCGCAAACGCGCGAGGCGGATCTCTCGCGCACGACGCCGCGCGCGCGCTCGAAGCTTGGCGTAACGATAGCATTAAATCACGCACAGTGATTGCTGCGTTGAAAAAGCGCGCACGATTACTTACAGGGTCAGAAGATGTCGACGTTGATGCGTCGTGGGACGTCAACGCCTCGCAGCAACAGGCGTCGCAATACGACCCGCCGCGTTTAAGCGCCGACGGTTTTGACGATTGGAACGACGAAGAATTAGTAGGAGAAGAATTTGCAAACGTCATGGATGTCACCGCGAAAAGCGCGGCACCATCTTCGGCGATGAACGAGCAGGAACCGCCTCGCTCGCGTCGACGATCGTCGCGGTCGTCCCGCGGCTGACGTTCAAACGACCACGCATACTTTAGTAGCACACACTTAACACACACGCACGCGATTGAATAGATATAGAAATAAAAATGATTGTCTGCTTCGTTCTTGATACTACACGTGCGCGCGTTCACGCTAAAAAATCTTTCTCGTCCTCGCGTCCCGTACGTCGCTTTACTTTTTCGCCTTCACCGTCGCGTCAATCTTCGCGCACATGTCCCCAATCGCCTTCAAACTCCCCATATCACACGGTACCTCGACAACAATTTCTTGTCTACTCTCATTCAACCGACATCGCACGCCATCACAGCACAAATAGTACATCGATTGCGTTTCCCGTCGTATTCGACACCCGCGCTCCTCCGTCGTGTACAACGCATCCTGCAAACGTTCCAGCGTCTTCTGCCCATCTCGCGTCTTGTAAATCTTATACGCGTGCTCGGTCTCGTCGTACCCACGCTCGGCGCCAACTTTCCACCCGAGCGGCGCCAGCGCGCGCTCGATCGCCGGCAGCGTCGGCGATGTATTCGACGACGGTGATGATGCCCCGTCAGCATTTGGATTCGGAACGATCGGCGGCACGAATCGCGCGCGCACGACGCGGCGCCGAGGCGCGGGCGCGCGCGGATGGTGCACGGCAATGCGCGCGCGCGACGCCGCGGGCGCGAGGGCGGCCGGGCGCATCGTCGCGAGGCGGTGACGCGTCACACAGTGACGGTGCCGAGGGATTGTCGGCAAAACCTCAACCGTCACGCGAGACGCGCGTCAGACGTCGACGGGCGATGCCGGACGATGTCGCGGCGGGCGAGTGACGTGCAACGCGTAGTTCTCGAGGCATACGACGCGTTGGCGAAGAATGGGAAGCCGAACGCGGGGCAGTACACGACGTTGTGTGGCTTTGTGATGACGCGTGGTGATGATGAAGATGATGATGATTCGTCGAAAGGCGTCGTCGTGGCGCTCGGGACGGGGTGTAAGTGCGTGCCAGCGCATAGGCGCGATAGTGAAGGGTACGTTGTCGCGGATTCGCACGCGGAGGTGATCGCCCGGCGCGCGTTCGTGCGTTGGTTGATGGAGCAGGCGCGCGCGGCGGCGATGGGCGAGCGCTCGAGCGCGTTTGAGCGCAATGACGAAGATGACGATGACGGTGACGACGACAGTGAGGCGTGGTGTGATGCCGCGGCGCCGTTCGTACGCGCGCGGCGGCGCGGTGCGCTGGTGCGCATGCGAACGGGGGTTGAGTTTCATATGTATTGCAGTCAGCCGCCATGCGGCGACGCGAGCGTCTTTGATCGCCCGGATGCGCGGCGACGCGCGTCGCGTGACGACACAAAGGCGTCGATTTCGGGACGCGATGGTGAAGTGTTGAAACGCGCGAAGACGATTGGCGCCGGAGGCGGCGGGGCGGGGGCGACGGGGGCGAAATTGCTCGTCGCGCCGAGCGGCGCCGTCGATCCCGAGCGCGGCGAGCTCGTCCAGCGACTCGGCGCAGCGCGATTGAAACCTGGCCGCGGTGAGCCGTGTGATTGTATGAGTTGCTCTGATAAACTTTGTCGATGGTGTGCGGTTGGATTTGAAGGGGCATTGATGTCGTCTGTGGTGCGTGAGCCGATTTTCATGACGACCATTGTCGTCGCCGCGCCGAAAGTGTTCGACGACCTCGGCGCGCACGTGGAGTCGGGTCAGGACGTGGATGACGTGCGAGCGAATGTGCTTGATGCGCTCAGACGTGCGATTGAGACGCGCGTGATTCACGTCGCGGGCGCGTCGAATTTGCGAAGACGTCCCGAACTTTCGTGCGCGCCACCGTCGGATGCCTCGCTCGCGAGCTACGAAGGCATGACGAATGGTGATCGCATCGCGTGTCCGACGACGATATCGCACATTCACCGCGCGCGAAACAGCACCACAGGCGTTGACGCACCCGTGACAGAAGTCACGCTCGGTGCGCGCGGATACAAACTCGGATACAAGCACGTCCCGGCGTCGACATCCGTGGATGCGTCTTTGGCTGGCCAAGTCCAAAATGCCGCCAAATTCGCCGCGCAAATATGCCCGAGATTCACGTTTGCGCGATTCATCGACGTCATCACAACGTTTGCCACCGAACATCCGGGGCTTGCCGCGCGAAACGCAATCACGCAGGTCGTCGTCGGTACAGAATCTGGCTCGCCGCCGCCGACGTACGCCGACGTCAAGCGCGCCGCCAAGCGACTCTCGGGCTACGGCGCCGTCGATCTCGCGCAACGCGAGCCCAAAACGTCGCCCTTACGTCATTGGGTCGACAGCGCGCGTAAAATATCCGCGTACAACGCATTTACGGTGTAAAGCTAGTACAGATTTAGACATAGACACGTAGCGTCAAAGACATTTTCAGTTGAAAAAAATGCATTCTCAAGCGAATGGATCGCCAGAACCGCGCGCGACCGAGCGCTCACGCGCCATCGCACGCGCGCTTACGATCACACATCATGTTTTCAAAACCTTCCAATGCGAAACAGGCGCCGGCGAAGAATTCCAAGGCGTCGACGAAGGCGAAACGCCCCCTCAATGGGCGCAAAGTGTTAGAGGATAATTCTCAGCTCATCACCACAGCACTCGTCGCCATCGCGTCGTTCACGCTCGGACGTGTGTTCTCGGGAAAGAACAGTGTGCGTTCGTCGTCCCGAGCGCGCGAACACGTCGAGTCGTCGGACGATCACGCGTTCGAGAACACGATGAACATTCCGCACTTGAAAGGCCATTCACCCGCGAGATTCGACGGCAACGACGAAGAAAAGCAAGCGTACCTCGCCGAGCGCGCGCGCGAGTACGATTTACAGCTCAAGCAAGAACTTATGGAGATTGAGCTCTCGGCATCGAGCGCTGGGCGACGAATCATGGATAATAGCGGGCTCAGTGGGAATCCGTACGCGGCGTACGCCGACGACTCGTTCCTGAGTTCTTCAGCGCTCGATCGATCGTACGACGACGTCACGCAGTCACCCATGCCATACGTTCCCATGACACCGTGATTATTGATGTCGAACGATTCGACGCGCGCGCGCAGCAGATGTATTAGCCTTTATAGCCGAGCGAAAAGGTCGCCGTTGTTGTATTGTCCAAAAACCGCACTCTTCGCCTCGCGCGCCATGGCGCTCCACGCACTGCTGCATCGCGACTGCGCCTCGTCGTCGTCGTCATGCCTAGGCGGCCGTCGCTTGTTGAATCGCCGCGCGCGAAGCGGCGCGAACGTCGCCGTCCGCGTCGCCGCCGCGAGCGGCTCTGGACGCAACAGACTTCGCGAAAAGGAACAACGCAAGAGCGCCGAGCGTGCGCGCGATTACGAAGGTGAAATGGATGACTACGTTCGCAAATATGTCACCGGCGGTGTCCCGGGCGCGCGCGCCACGCCGTCCTCGTCGTCGTCGTCAACGAAAGAGGTTGCCGAAAGAAAGAGGTCACTCGAGCGGGACGTCAAGCGCGCGTTGCGTAAGGCGAAACGCGCGGTGAAAAAATCAACCCAGACCGCGGTCGACGCGTTACTCCCGCGGTCATCACTCGGAGGAAGCGCGTCGAGCTCGCCCGTGCGCATGGCGTCGTCGGGCGCGCCAGTGTCGTACAGACCTCGAGGTCCGAGCGCCGCGGAGCAGTACGGCCAAGCGGCGCTCGCGTGGACCGGCGTCTTCGCCACCGCTTGGCTCGCCCTGCGCGTAATGAATGGCGAAAACCCATTGAAAGGGTTATTTTCACGCCCGCGCGCGCCCCCGCGTGGGGCGTCGGGGCCAGGGCGATGGGTGGGTGATCGAAGTTTGGGCGGCCGTCAGGTTTGGGTTCCGTACGAAACCGCCGCGAGCCGGGACTCGATACGTCGATTGGAGAGCGCGTTGGATGACGCCCCGGGCGGTGGTGCGTCGAATGCGGCGAATATGAGTGCGACAGCGGCGGCGGCAAAGGCGGCAAAGGCGAAGGCGGCGGCGAAGGCGTTGCCGGATTGGTGGACGGAGCCGACGCCGCAATACGTGCCTCCGGGTCGCGCGGACGACTTGGTGAAATTGGCGCGAGCGCAGGGCGCCAAGCTCGCGCAGAAGCGCGTTGGCGGCGCTGGATTTTCACCAGAAAGTATTGCAGATTTTCGCAACGCGTGTGCGGCAGCAGGAAGCGGTGGTGCGGCGGCGACGTCCGTCGGTCCCGAGAGCGCTCGGCTCGCGGTGTTTCGCGCCGCCGCGGAATTCGCCGTGGATGACGCCTTGCGCGGGCAATCAGGGGCGCTGAGCTCATTCAATACACCAGTTGGTCCATTTTTGGTTGGTTTATGCGATGACTTGGCGCTTACGCCTGCGAAGTGCGTGTCCGTCGTCACCGCGTCCGTCGCGGTGCGTGTCAGAGGCGCGCTCGTCCAAGCCGGCGCCGCCATTCGCAGTAAAGACTCGGTCGAAGTCATGCTCGAGCTCAACAAGTTGATCAACTTGTTCAACGCGTTTCCTCTTGCCCCTGGTGCGCCCGAGCTCGACATGCTCAGCGCCGGATTGCGCTCGAGACTCACCGACGCCGAACGCGAGAGTTTGTTGGCTGAATTCGTCGACGTCTCAGGCGGCGCGTACGCGGATGTCGTCAAAGAAGCCATCTTCGGCGCGCAACAAGACACATAGCATAACAGTGCATGCACATGCTCTTGCGTTCACACGCGGTAGCTCTAGCCAACGGGTGCTTTTTTATTCATTTGAAAGATTCTTTGTCTGCTCTCGGCGTCGCTCTTTGCGCCGCGTCCTCACTCGGCGCCGCGTCCTCATGTCACGCGCACCACCCGTCGCCAAACGCCCTAAACACGACACCGAATCAACCACACCACACACGTCCAGCCCTACGATTGGCCCACACCGCACGCCCGAAGAGCGCGCGACGCACATAGAGATGCTCAAGTCCCGGCGTGCGGTGGCTCAACTCCCTCGCTACGTCGCCTTTCTCGAATACGACGGCACGCACACACACGGATTCCAGCGCCAGGCCAACGCCGCGTTGAACACCGTACAAGGTGCGGTAGATAAGGCGCTCTTCGCATTCACAGGCGGTCGTCTCGACGTGCAATGCACCGGGAGCTCGCGCACCGACGTCGGCGTCCACGCGCTGCGCAACGCCGTGCACTTTGACATCGCGCGCACGCGCGACGACAGCGACGTCGTCGAACCATACGGGTTGGATAACATACATCATGGGTTGAATTATCATTTGAGAAAGCTCAACGTGCCGGTGCGCGTGGTGGAGTGCGTGAGAGTGGATGAGCTCAACCCGGCGTTTCACGCGCGACACGACGCGACGGCTCGGACGTACGCGTACGAAATCATCGTCGGCAAGAATAAGCACGAGAGTTTATTCGATCGCGACCGGGCGTGGTATTTAACGAATGACGGTCAGGGTCGAGCGACGACGTCGGTGGCGGCGTCGGTGCCAACGACGAAGAACGCCGAAGCGGAGCGCGCGAGGAGACTTAAAGCGGGATTTGGAAGCTGCGTTGGCGCGTTAAACGTCGACGCCATGCGTCGTGCGGCGCGCGTTCTCGTGGGCACGCACGACTTTTCGTCGTTTCGCGCGAATGGGTGTCAGGCGAGCTCGCCCGTGCGCACGGTGACGAGGATTGAGGTGCGCGAAACGCCGACGTATTGGCCGGCGCCGTACGCTCGAGGCGCGACGCAAAAAGTGTCCATCGACGTTGCGGCGCCGAGCTTCTTGTATCATCAAGTGCGCCTGCTCGTCGGCGCACTCAAAGCCGTGGGTGCTGGGGACATTAATGTGGATGACGTTCGAGAGATTCTCGACGCCAAGGATGTGTCGCGGTGTCCGCAAATGGCGCCCGCGTGCGGGTTGTATTTAGCCGACGTAGAATATTTAGATGGATTCGCCGTGCGACCGTCGTATGCGAAGCTCGATGGCGAAACGCTCAAAGGCGATGAAGACTCGACATAGAAGACCATTACGAGTTTTGTACAATATACACATTTACAGTATTAGAGAATCCACGACGCGCGAGTTTTGGCGTCGAGCTCTGGGACGAGCGCCGCCAACGCCGCGTCGCTGCTCGACATAATCATCGCATTAACCCGCGCCGTGGCGTATTCTTCGGGCGCAACGCCGTCGTAATCGATCTCAATTGTATCGAATGCGCGCTCGGCAACCACGGCGACGTCTCTCGAGCCTCCATAAAACGCGTCGCCAAAGGAATGGACGCCGAGCACTCGGCGCGCTCGAGCGTCCACGAGCGCGCCGCCCGACATTCCCGCCAATACGCGCGCGTCGTGTAAGATGTGCGACGTGCCGTATGTGCCTAGTATCACGCCTCGCCCGCGACATTCTTTGTCGTCGTCGACGACGACATCGCCGTTATACTCGTCGTCATAATAGTCACCGCTCGTATAGTCGTTTGCGTTTTGGATGACGGAGCCAAAACCGCGAGCCGCCGCCGCCAAGCTCCCGACGAACGCCGCATACGTCTGCGGCTCCCCGTACGCCACCACCGCGCGTTCACACCACGACTCTATACCGTTCCGCCCCGTCATCGAATCGCGCACCGAACGCGCCACCTCGAGCGGCACGAACGCTTCGTCGTCCGCGTCCAACGCCACGAGCGCCAAATCGCACGCGCGGGACACGCCAACCACGCGTCCGCGCCGCTCGCGCCTCCCACCACCGCACGTCGTCACGAGAAGCGCATTCTTCGCGCCCGCCATGCTCGCCACGTGCGCCGCGGTCAATACTAAACACCGTCCCGCGCGCGACGACGTCCCGACGTCGTCGGGATAGCGAATGACAACCCCCGACCCCGACCGCGCGCTCGTCGCGCGCGCGAGCGCAGACGTCACATACGGTGCGATGCGCACCATCGACCGCGACAACGGCGGCGGCGGCGGCGGCGATGCATCACCTCGAACCGCCGCGCGCGTCGCGCGCGTCATCATCACCATCTTGTTCATGTCAGTCTATTATAACCGTCGCTTCATATATACGCAACGGACGCACACCACGCACACCACGCACACCCGACGTCAACACCGACGCGCTCTGAAACGCCACTCGATCGCGCGCGACGCGCTCTGCGGCGCGCACACCTCCAAAAGCACACACAAAAGCAGCACACACAAACGCATCGTCATCATCACCTATGAAAGAAATCATCGACGCACGCATCGATCGTCGGTCGACGTCGATGCGACCTGGCGACGCGACGGCAAAAGATAATACGACGACGCACGCGGCGACGATCGACGTCGATCGGCCGTCGTCGCGCGGCGCAAAAAGTAAGTTGGGGGGTAACCTCTGGTTACCAGTATAGTTCGCGAGGCGAGTGGAAGGTGATCAAATCAGCGTTCGGGGTATGGTGGGGAACAAGTTTCTGTGTCGACGCGTGGAGGTGTCATGGAGAAACGCATACGACCTCCGTAGACGACGACGGAAGACGACGA
>Ga0181599_1000914_pt1 | contig 30356 bp, 30 predicted proteins | sample 041ome_3_FD_148658 | JGI IMG/M metagenome (GOLD analysis project Ga0181599, IMG submission 148658) | Coastal salt marsh microbial communities from the Groves Creek Marsh, Skidaway Island, Georgia - 041405US metaG (spades assembly) | ecosystem: Environmental > Aquatic > Marine > Intertidal zone >...
CAAGCAATCCTAAAATAATTGGCTTATACTTAACTAATTTAAGTAATCAGAAAAAATACAGCACTTTAAAACGTAGGTTAGCAAGTATAAATGTAATACACAAAATAAAAGGCTACCATATTGATTGTAGGCATCCGCTGATTAGAGAAAACTTAATAGGAATAAAAAGAAAAATAGGTTCATATCAAAAAGGAAAAAAACCATTATTATATAGTAATTTAATTAATATAATTAATTTAATAAATAATAAATTAGTACATAATAATGTACAAATTATTAGAGATAAAGCTATATTGCTTTTAGGATTTGCTGGAGGTTTTAGGAGATCAGAAATAGCAAATCTAAAAATCGATGATTTGGAATTTGTTAAAGAAGGTCTAAAAATTAAATTAAATTTTTCAAAAAGTGATCAATTTGGGGAAGGATATATAAAAGGAATACCAACATTCGAAAAAACAGAAATATGCCCTGTAATCACATTAAAGAAATGGATAAATGTTAGAGATACAAGCAAAAACAGCCTATTTTACTGTTCTGACAAAACTATCTCATTAATTGTTAAAAAATATACTTCTTTAATAGGATTAGATCCCAAATTATACTCGGGTCACAGTCTAAGATCGGGATTTGCCACCTCAACGGCTAGTATGGGCGCTGATGAGAGAAGTATCATGCAAATGACAGGCCACAAATCCTCAGAAATGGTCAGAAGATATATTAAAGAAGCCAATATCTTTAACAATAACGCTTTAGATAAAATAAAATTTGAAAATTAGTGTTAAATACTCTTTCTAATTAGATCTAATTTTTGATTCATTAAAACTGAGTCAAACTTATAATGATTAAAAACTTTTTTTTGAAATTTATTATAACCATCAATAATTTTTACACATGCATCATATAGCTCTTTAGGGCTATTTTTTTTTAGAATTATACCGTGAGTATTTGATTCTATTAGGCCTCCCCTATCTGTAGAAATTGGCACGCATGCATTTGCAGCACTTTCAATGGGCAATCTTCCCAATGGCTCTTCCCATCTTGAATTGGCAATAGAAATTTTTGATATTTTTAATAAATTTAAAACCTTAGAATGATTTAAGGGACCAAGTTCTTTTATACTAGAATTGTGAGGAATCGTTCTTCTAGGCTCATCACCCACTGATAAAATATTCCAATTTTTGTGAACTTTAGTAAAAAGCGAAGCAAACTTAGAAAAAATATCATAGCCTTTTGCATGATTAAGCTTACCGACAAAAACTATAAAATTTTTTTTTTTTGTAATTTTTTTTAATTTAACGCAACCAGGATATACTACAGTATGATTTTTTGTATTTTTGTTTAAATTTTTAAAAAATTTTCTCTTTATCCAATTGCTTAAGAAAATAATATGATCACAATTATTTAAAAGATATTGTCTTTCGCTAGATGTTTTGGATCCTTTTAGATCTAAAGGGTTGTTATGAAAATAAAGTATAAATTTACTTTCTGGATATTTTTTTTTTAAATATTTAAAATAAAAAGGTCTATTATGTATTTCAATAATAGAATTTTTCTTAATACTATACTTAGAAAAATCCTTAAGATAATTTTTATTTTTAAAAAAAAAAGATTTTTTTATTGGTTTAAAAAAATTTTTATAATTTTTTTTAATATTAATTGAACCATAGACGTTAATTTTTTTTTTAAATTTTGAAAACTTCAATTGATCACTGACCATTATAGAAACTGCGCCTGGAGACTTGTCTAAAAAAAATTCTTTTTGAGGCAATAAAATATGAATATTCATTTAATTAAAAATATTTTATTAAAGTTTTTTGACGTGGAAAAAGCAATTTCTTCAAAAGATATTTTTTTAATTTGTGCAATTTTTTCTGCCACAAATTTTACATTTGATGGAAAATTTTTTTTTCCTCTAAAAGGAACTGGAGAAAGATACGGTGAGTCTGTTTCAACAAGCAGCTTATCTAAAGGTACAATTTCAACAGATTTACATATTTCTTCAACCTTATTGAACGTAATTATTCCGCTAAACGATATATAACATCCTAAATCTAACAGTTTATAACAGAAATTGGTATTACCTGTAAAACAATGAATAACAAAATCAATTTCTCTAGTATTTTTAATTTTTTTAATAACTTCTAAAGTCTCCTTGTCAGCTGATCTGGTGTGCACAATTACAGGTTTGCGGGTTTCTTGCGCAAGTTCTATATGTTTTTCAAACATATCTATTTGAATTGCAGATTTTTCTTTTTCTTTATTGTAATAAAAATCAAGACCTGTTTCTCCTATTCCTATAATTTTCTTTGAACTTCTTGCTAAATTTTTTATTTCTGTAAAATTGACTGCATCTCTTTCTGTCTCATTAGGGTGCAACCCGATTGTGCAAAATATATTTTTATATGATTCTGCTATTTGAATAGATTTTTTTGATGTTTCAAGATTTGTGCCAATAGTTAAAATTTTAGATACTTGATTTTGCTCGCATAAATCCAAAACATTTTGAATATCACTGACCATTGGTTCATATGTCAAGTGACAATGAGAATCTATAAGCATTATAATATTTTTTTAAATAAAATTCCTGGTGATGTAATTTCTAAACCAATCTCTAATTTCTTATTAAAATTAACTAATGTTATATCTTCTTTTTTTATTGATAAACATTTTAAAAAATTTTCAGACTTTTCTGGCATGATAGGATGCAATAAAATAAATATTTTTTTCAAACTCTCAATTACAACATAAAGTATATTTGCAATACGTTCATTAGAATTTCTTTTTATATTCCATGGCTCCTCATCATTTACATATTTATTTACATCTGAGGCAAAATTAACAATTTGTCTTACATAATTGTGTAATTCTAAACTATTCATTGCATTAACAAATTTACTATCATTTGTTTCTAAAATATTCTTATCAATTTGAGTTAAATTTTTTATTGCTGGTAATCTTCCATCAAATTTTTTTAAAAGAATTGTAATAATTCTTTGACTTAGGTTTCCAATATTGTTTGCCAAATCGCTATTGATACAATTTTTTAAATTTTCTAAATTAATTTTACCATCTTGGCCATATATTACCTCTTTCATGAGATAGTAACGTAATTCATCTAAACCAAATTCATTAATAATTTCAATAGGATCTAATATATTACCTTTTGATTTTGACATTTTTTCTTCTCCAGAAAGAATCCATCCATGACCAAAGACTTTTTTTGGCAAATTAATTTTGGCAGCCATTAAAAAAGCTGGCCAATAAACAGCATGAAATCGAAGAATGTCTTTACCTATAATATGGATATCTGCAGGCCAGAAATTATTGTTGTTTTCTTTGGAAAAATAATTTGTGGCACTTATATAATTTGTTAAAGCGTCCATCCATACATACATTATATGCTTGTCATCATTAGGAACTGGTATACCCCAATTAAAAGAAGTCCTTGAAATTGATAGATCTTTAAGGCCACTTTCTACAAATTTAACAACTTCATTTCTTCTAGATTCGGGTTGAATAAAATCCGGATTTTCTTTGTAAAATTTTATTAATGGTTCAGTCCATTTAGATAATCTAAAAAAATACGACTCCTCCTCTACCCATTCAACTGGACTGCCGCTAGCAATATTTCGTTTTATTCCATCTACTTCTTCGATTTCATCTTGTGAATAAAAAGCTTCATCAGAAACAGAATACCAGCCACTATATTTTGATAAATAAATTTCATCATTTTTTTGCAATAAGTTCCATAAGTGTTGCACAGTATCGTAATGCCTTTTCTCGGTAGTTCTAATAAAATCGGTATTACTTAAATTTAAAATTGAACATAAATCTAAAAAAATTTTAGATATTTGATCACAAAATTCCAAAGGAGTTTTTTTTTCTTTTTCTGCAGCTTTTTGAATTTTTTGACCATGTTCGTCAGTGCCAGTTAAAAAGAAAACTTTATAATCTTGTAATCTTTTGAATCTAGCAATAACATCAGCAGAAATACTCGAATAAGCATGACCCATATGTGGTTTTGCTGATGGATAATAAATTGGAGTAGTAATATAAAAGTTTTTAGACATAATTAGTTTATCAAAGCGTAATTTGGCAATCTACTAAAAGTAGAATTCATTTCTGAAGAGTCTTTAATGATATTCAAAAATTTATTATAAAAAAAGTTATTTTTGTAAATATTATTTTTACTTTTAAATAAAATTGAATAATTATTAAGGGCTATTGTCATTGCTATATTGTAAGCAACTTCACTTTTATTTTTTCTATAATCGTCTATACAAAAATTAAAAATATCTTTTGTCGAAATATCTATTGAAAAGTTTTTATTTAAGTAGTCTATTTTTTTTATTCTGGTTCCATGAAATTCATATTTTGAAAAAATATTGTTATTAAAATCTATATTATCTTTAGAGATAGATAATTTATTAAAAATTTTATTAGAAGTATTCATGTTAATTTTAAATAAAAATTTTCTACATCTAGATTTAATTGTATCTAAAACTTTATGATTAGAATTATTTAACAATATAAAATATGTATTCTCTGGAGGTGTCTCTAAAATTTTCAAAATTGCATTAGATGAATTAATATTTAAATGTTCTGCATTGTTAACAATAATAAATTTAGGAGCATTGTTAAATGATTGCATGCTACAAAAATTAATTACATTTCGTATTTCTTCTATTAAAATCAAATTTTTATTTTCTTTTTTTTGTAAAAAATTAATTTGTAAAAAAGAATTGCTTTCTAACTGCTTTAATAAATTTATGTCATTTATTTCAAAATTTATTAAATATTTTTTACGATCTTCATCTTTCATTAGACAGAATAAAGCAAAATGTGTTGCAAAAGTTCTTTTGCCTATTCCATCATGACCTGAAATCATTATAGAATTAGACAAGTTATTATCTTCATACAAATTGTTAAAATTCAAAAATTCTTTATGAAATGAGTGTAGAGATTTATTTATATTCACTGGCTAAATTTTTTTTAAAAGGTTTTTTACTATTAAGTCATGAGCTACTTCTTTATTAATATCATTTTTTACTATTACGACCCTTTTTTTGTTTATTTTTGCTATTTTTAAAAAGCCATTTCGAACTAATGTCATTTTTTTTAGAGAAAGTTTATCAAATCTATCAAGTTTTTTGCCCCTTTTTAAAAGTCTTTGTTTGCTGATCTGTGGATTTATATCTAATAAAAAAGTTATATTTGGCAATTTGTTGCTATGAATTTTTGACTGCATTATTTTAATAAAATTTAGATCAATAGATCCGTTATAGTGTTGATACGCAATCGTTGAATCAATATATCTATCACAAAGTACAAAATATCCTTTGTCTATTTTTTCTTTAATAACATCAAAATGCAAAGCTCTTGCAGCAAAAATTAAATATAATTCTGCGTATGGATTATGATTATCTTTTAAATCATTAATTATTAATTTTCTTATTTTTTCTGAAATACTTGTCCCACCAGGCTCTCTAGTCAAAAAAACTTTTTTTTTAAGTTTTTTTTCTATGAAATTTTTTAAAAGTTTAATTTGAGTTGATTTACCAGAACCCTCAATACCTTCAAAAGTTATAAATTTCCCTTTTTTTCTTATCCCCATACCAAAAAGCTTAAGGTATTTAAAAAGCGACTAATGAAATTTATTTTTTTAAAATCTTCATTGGCATAAACTGGAACTTCTTTAATCAAACCGCTGTTGTCTTGTATTTTTAAATTGCCAAGCTGATCACCTTTTTTAAATGTATTCTTAATAGGAGAATCAATCTCCAATATTAAATTTATATTGTTAGATTTTCTTTTTGGATAAGTAATAAAAATATCCTCATTAAGAGATAATTTGACTTTATTAATTTTGCCATTCCAAATTTCAGCTTCAAAATTTTGATTGTCCTTACTTATTTTTATTAAATCATTTGTAATTATTGCATAATTTAATAATTTTGAAGACTCTTTTGTTCTTTCTGCATTTGAATTTGTACCACTTAGTACACTCACTACTCTTCTGTCTCCCACTTTCATAGAGGCTGCAAGTGAATACCCGGAATCTGATAGATGGCCTGTTTTAATTCCATCAACATTTGAATCTCGATACAGTAGTGAATTTCTATTAGCTTGTTTTATTGGAGAGCCACCAGTCCTAGACCATTCAAAGGTTTTTTCTTTAAACATTTTGTAAAGTTCAGGAAATTGATCTATTAAATAAATTGATAATTTAGCTATATCTGCAACAGTTGAATAATTTTCTTGATCATAAATTCCTGAAGAATTAGAAAAATGGGTATTATCCATCCCAATTCTTTTAGCCATATCATTCATTAAGGTTGCAAAATTACTCTCTGTACCAGCAACACCTTCAGCCAAGGCGATACAAGCATCATTACCAGATGCAACGATAATGCCCTTTAAAAGATTTTCTACAGTGATTTTGTCATTAGGCATAATAAACATAGATGAATATCCCTGCTTAGACATCCTCCAGGCTTTAGTTGAGATTATAAACTTATCATCTAATTTTATTTCACCTTTTTTTATTAACTCAAACACAACAGCAGCAGTCATAATTTTAGTTAAAGATGCTGGAGATATTTTTTCATTTTCATTTTTGGCAAATAAAACTTGCTTTGAATTTGAATCTATTAGAATCGCTTGTTTTGCTGAAGTTTCTAATGCATTAGAAATATTTGAAATAAAAAATATATAAGAAATTAGTATAAAATTTAAAAAGAGTTTCATTTTACAATTATATCGTAACTGTCATAATTTGTTTTTTTTAGTAAATTATAAACTTGTTTATATTGAGACATTTTCAAGGGTCCTATTAAAACATTAAATGATTTACCCTTTCCTTCTACACTGATTTGATTAAATTTTAGAATATTTCTAAGGTTATTTTTTAGGCTCACGGCGTAAGATTTGTAATAAAATGAGCCATATTTTAAATAAATATTTTTATTATTCTTAACTAAGCTCGATTTATTTTTTGAATTTAAGCTAATTACACCTACAGAAGAAACTTTTGAAACATTACTTACTTTTTTTTCTTCCTTAAATTCTTTGGCAGTTTTTGCAATAAATTTAGGATTTGCTTTTATTGTTTCTATCCTAACGTATGGAAGATTGCTGTCTAAACTTAAATCGCTGAATGCCCTGTTGTTTAAAAATATAGAGTATTCAGATTCTATTTTTCTAAATAAAATATTTGAAACAATAATTGATTTATTATTTGATAGATTTGTTATTTTGATATTTTTACTAGGTATTTTTTTATTAAGGGCAACTTGAAATACTTCAGAATTTTCTTTAATGCCTAAGTCAATCAAACTACCAGCGAAACCATTAGATTCATAAACAAAATTATTCTTAGGTACTTGGCAGTTAGACAATAAAAAAAATAGTACAATTAAAAATTTATATTTCATTTTTTATTTTGTCAGCAAAAATACCTATCGAAATAGCAAATCTAAGTGATCTATTCCAATGTAATAATTTTTCATAATTACTCGATACTAAAAATAAAGGTCCAGTATCTCCATCTGGTCTAACTAGTTTTAGTTTTGTTTTGGACTTAAATAATATTTCGTTATTAATACCTAGCTCTTGCCATTTATTTTTGGTAAATGATTTTGTAAGTTTCCTGGCATCAGTAGTTATAATATTTAGATTAATTTGCTTACTAGATGTAACTTCTTGACCCCATGGATAATTATTGTTCCATCCAATTTTACTTAAATAATTAGCAGCTGATGCAAATGAATCCTCTAATGAGTTAACGAGATCAATTGTGCCATCCTTATCATAATCAATTGCATAGTTTTTAATGGATGAGGGCATAAATTGAAAATTACCATGTGCGCCAGCCCAAGAACCAAATAATGAATTATAGCTAATTTTTTTCATATCAAGCAATTTAAGTAAGATTATTAATTCTTTTGAAAAGTATTCAGATCTTCTTTTGTCAAAAGATAAGGTGGCTAAAGCTGAAACTGTATTAACTTTTCCTTTATGAACACCAAAACTTGTTTCCACACCCCATAAGGCTAAAAGATATTCTTTTGGCACCTTAAATTCATTAGAAATTTTATTTAATAACTTTTCATTTTCTTTAATAAAATTTTTTGCTTTTAAAACTCTTTGATTTGTAACTCTTTTTCCAACGTAAACACTTGTTGTTTCTATGAATTCAGGTTGTCTTTTATCGTAAATCAACAATCTTTCTAAAAACTTAACATCTTTGAAAGCTCTATCAAAAGTTTGTTCTTTTATACCCTCTTTTATAGCTCTTGATTTAAAAGACAAAACCCAGTTATTAAAATCATCTGCTTGATTAGCATAAGTGGAGGAATGAATTAAAATTACAAAACAAAAAATTTTTAATAAAATTTTCATTGTTTTTTTTAACATAATTGTATGAATGTTACACTAGCTCTATAAAATTTTAGGTAAATAATAATCTTATTGATGAATGAATATATTTTGCCTATAAACGTCTCTCACGGAGAGATGGCTGAGCGGTTGAAAGCACCGGTCTTGAAAACCGGCAATGGGGCAACCCATTCCAGAGTTCGAATCTCTGTCTCTCCGCCAAATTACTAATTAATTATCTCGCTTCCCATATAAGATTGTAATACTTTTGGAATAGCTACGGTGCCATCTTTGTTTTGATAATTTTCTAATATTGCTATGATAGTTCTTCCAACTGCTAATCCTGAACCATTCAAAGTTGCAAGTAATTCATTTTTACCTTCGATAGTTTTGTACCTTGCTTTCATTCTATTTGCTTGAAAAGTTCCACAACTTGAACAGCTAGATATTTCTCTATATTTATTTTGGGATGGTATCCATACTTCAAGATCATAAGTTTTTTCAGCACCAAATCCCATGTCACCTGAAGATAAAAGAGTAACGCGGTAAGGCAGCTCAAGTTTTTGTAAAATAACTTCTGCAGATTTTGTAAGTCTATCCAATTCTTTAAATCTAAATTCAGGTTGCACAATGCTTACTAACTCTACTTTGGTGAATTGATGCTGTCGCATCATTCCTTTCGTATCTTTTCCTGCAGCTCCTGCTTCTGATCTAAAACACAAAGATGAACTAACATAGCGTAATGGCAATTGCTCGTATGCAACAATCTGATTCGAAACTATGTTTGTTAATGAAACTTCACTAGTTGGAATTAACCATAAATTATTAGTTGTTTTAAACTGCTCATCTTTAAATTTTGGAAGTTGACCGGTGCCAAACATAGTTTCCTCTTTTACCAACACAGGAACATTTACTTCTGTGTAATCGTTTTCTTTTGTATGAACATCAATCATAAAATTAATCAATGCCCTTTCCAGTTTGGCAATATTTTTCTTTAGTATCACAAATCGTGAACCAGAAATATTTACTGCAGTCTCAAAATCAATTTGATTTAAATTAAGACCTATTTCTTCATGACTTAGTGGCTCGAACTCAAAATCTCTAATTTTTCCTTCTTTTTTTATTTCTTTATTAGAATTTTCATCAGACCCAACAGGTACACTTTCATCAGGTATATTAGGTAAGTTATGCAAAATTTCATCGATACCCAAATATAATTGGTTAATAGCTTCTTCTAAATTGGATATTTTTGATTTTATTTCACTTACTTCTTTAGTTTTTTTTATAAATTCATCACTTTTTTTATCTTTTATTAAACCTAAAGATTTAGAAATTGAATTTCTTTGATTTTGAAATTCTTGTTGTAATTCAAGATTAGTTCTTAAATTACTATCGAGTTGTATAAGATGATCTATCTGTTTATCTGAATTTTCAATAAACCTTGCTTTTAGTTTTTGTTTAAATAATTCAGGGTTTTTTCTAATATCTTTTAAAATTAACATTATTTTTTTTCAACAAATTTAACGGTTATAATTGATAGTTCATACAATAACAAAAGAGGCAGAGCCAATCCAACTTGGGTAATTGGATCAGGCGGAGTTAAAACAGCTGCGACAGCAAAAATGATAACAACAACATATTTTCTTCTTTTTTTCAGATAATCAGAATCTATAAATCCAACTTTTGCTAATAAAGTTAACAATACAGGAAGTTGAAAACTTAATCCAAAAGCAAAAATTAATCTGGTAATCAAAGACAAGTACTCGTTTACTTTTGCTTCTAATTGGATTGGTAGACCAGATGTTACAGCGGTAGTTTCAAAAGATAAAAAAAACTTTATCGCTAAAGGCATAATTAAATAATAAACTAACATACCGCCCATGATAAATAAAATTGGTGTTGAAATTAAAAAAGGTAGAAGTGCCAATTTCTCATCTTTGTATAATCCAGGTGCAATAAATTTCCAAATTTGAATTAATATTACTGGAAAGGAAATGCACAGGGCAGAAAAAAAAGCTAATTTTAAATAAGTTAGAAAAGTTTCATGCATCGCAGTAAAAATCATTCTGCGTTGAACCGTATCTCCCTTTACGGCTTGAACATACGGATCTAATAAAAAAGAATAAATTTTATCAGCAAAATAATAACAAATGACAAACGAAATTAATAAAAGAACAATTGATTTTAGTAATCTTGACCTTAGTTCTTTTAAGTGTTCTGAAATACTAGCTGTCTTTTGATTCATCTACTTTGATTTTATTTTTCTTATTAGAAGTTTTTTTTACTTCGTAATTTTCTGAATCAATATTTTCAATATTTGAAATATTTTCTAAATTAGTTTGAAAACTATTTGCGTAGCTTTTGATGGTCTTGATCCAAGATCCAACTTTTTTCATGACAATGGGAAGTTCCTTTGGACCAATCACTAAGATTGCTATTACAGCAATTATTAATAGCTCAGACCACCCTATTTGTGGCATTACAGATTAACTTTCGGATTTATTGTTATCTTTATTTGACAGGGTTTTATCTTCAGAAATATCATCAACAGATGACATGCCTTTTTTAAAGCTTTTAATACCTTTAGCAACATCACCCATAAGGTCAGAAATTTTACCTCTTCCAAACAGAAGGACCACAAGTACAACAACTATAACTATCTGCCAAAAACCAATGCTCATAAATTTATATTAACTAGTATTACTTAAAAAAACAATCTTTAATTTTTTGTATCTCCCTCATTTTTCAAGGTATCGCTAATCATATCATCAATATTACTAAAAATGTTTTCTTTTAAGTTTTCATTTTCTTCTTCTTTTGCAAATTTATTTGTACCAAATATGCTGCTGTCAACTCTACTATCTATTAAACCTGCAGCCATAAGCTCATCAGAATTAGGTAGGTCTTCAAGAGAGTTAAGGTTAAAATGACTTAAAAACTTCTCAGAAGTACCATACGCTAGCGGCTTTCCAGGGATATCTTTTCTGCCAGCTGGTTTTACCCATCCTAGTTCAAATAATACTTCCATAGTTCCTGTACTAAAAGAGACACCTCTAATCTCTTCAATTTCAGATCTTGTAACCGGTTGATGATATGCAATAATTGCCAAAGTCTCAATTGCTGCTTTGGAAAGTTTTTTTTGACTTGTTACTTCCTCTCTTAACTGATCAGCTAAATCAATGGAAGTTCTGAAAGACCATTTATTAGCAAGTTTTATTAAATTAATACCTCTATCTTTGTATTCATTTTGCAATTCTTCAACTATTTTTAGCACATCAGTAGCTTTGCTTACCTTCGACTGCAATGTTTCCATATCAAGTGGCTCATCAGCAGCAAATAAAAAAGCTTCAATAATTTTTTTATCTTTTAAATAATCATTTTTCATTTTATTTTGATTTTATAAATATTTTATCAAAAATATTTTCCTGTTTAACTAAAAGTTTTCCTTCTCTAACAAGTTCAAGACTTGCTGCAAATGTTCCGGCTAACCCAGATTTTTTTAATTTTTTAGATTTTAGAAAATTTTTAGGTATAATAGTTTTAATTTCACACCATTCCTTAATTTTTTCAAAAAGCATTGTAATAGTTTTGATAGCTTCTTCCATTGTATATACTGGTAGTTTAGAAATATTGATTGATGAAAAATTTTCTCTTCTTTTAAAATCCGCATAAGATTTTATTAATTCATAAAGAGAAACAGAATATTCTGATTTATTAATTGGTTTAATGCCCTCTCTCATTGCTCTCATAAAGACTTCAAACCCTAATTTTGGTTTACTCATGAGCTGATCAGAAAGTAACCTAATGCTTTCTAGCTTCCTAAGTTGTAATTTTAATTTTTCGGCCATTTTTATTGCTGAAAAATCATCATCTCCAACTTCTGGTAATAATAATCTAGATTTTAAATATGCTAGCCATGCTGCCATGACTAAAAAATCAGCAGCTAATTCTAAATTATCTTTTAATTTTTCCACATAATCAATGTATTGATCAGCTAATTGAACTATTGAAATTTCCATTAAATCAACTTTTTGCGATTTTGCCATATCCAAAAGCAATTCTAGGGGTCCTTCGTAATTATTGATGTGTAATTTAAAATTATTACTTAAGAGTTCACTATGATTCTCGGGCATAAAAAACCCTACTAAATAATCATTGTTAATTAAAGATTTTATTAATTTTTTTAAACAATTTAGGAGAAATTGTGGGTAATCCAACTAACAATTTATTCATTTCATCGTAATTGCCATTGCAATGAAGCACTAAATCACATCCAGCCTTTAAGGATTTATTTGCCCTACTCATTACAGATCCCGTTAATGCTTTCATGCATATGTCATCAGTCATAATTAACCCCTTAAAGGATAATTTTTTTTTTAAAATTTTTTTTATAATCTGATGAGAAAAAGTTGCTAAATTTTTAGAGTCTACATTTTTATATAAAATGTGAGCTGTCATTAAAAAATCTGATTTAATTTGATAGAATGTTTTAAAATCATTGTTAAAAAGATAAGATTTTGAATGATTAACTACTGGTAAAGAAAAATGAGAATCAACGGTAGCTAAACCATGGCCAGGAGCATGCTTGGCTATAGTTTTAATATTATACTTTTTGTATTCTTCAATTATTAGCTTTCCAATGTGTTTGACTATTTTTACATTGCTTGAATAAGACCTATCACCAACTATTTTAGACTTATTGCTATAAAACAAATCTAATACTGGAGCAGCAACTAAATTTACACCAATATAATTAAAAATATTTGAGTTACATGTAACAAATTTTTTTATTTCAGTATTAAATTGTTTTTTATTATTACTATAAAGATCACCAAAATATTTAGCTGTGTATTTATCTTGGTTTAAAATTTTATTTAAACGATTTACTCTCCCACCCTCATGATCAATCATAATAATTGCTTTGTGTCGCTTATTAATTGATTTTAATTGCTGAATAAGAGATTTTAATTGATTGATATTTTCAATATTTCTAGAAAATATTATATATCCTATAGGTAAATTTTTTTTAAATAATAAGTATTCTTTTTTCGATAAAGATTTACTTTCAATACCTACAATAATTGGCTTAATATTATTATTTGTCATTATTTTAAAAGCTCCCAGAATTTTGGCTGTTTTTCAATTTTTTTAAAATATTCAGAATTATCTATAAATTTTTTATACTCTAATTTAGATGGAATTATATTCAGATTTTTACTGAAATTTTCAATAAATTGGTCATGATTTTTTCTAGAAACCTTAACATGATTTTTGAATGTATCCGATACATAAAAGGAGATGTGAAAATAAAAAAAAATAATAAAAACTAAGAAAGAAATAATTTTAAATACTTTCAAATACATTACATAGTTTCTGGAGCCGAAACATTTAAAATTGACAATCCAGATTTTAATATTAATAAAATTTTATTAATTAAAAACACTCTAGCTTTCACTAAATTTATATTTGGATTATCTACAATTTTAAAATCATTATTTTCTTTTCCTAAATTCCAATAAGAATGAAACATTGATGAAAGTTCATATAAATAATATGGAATTCTGTGTGGCTCTAAATTAACTGCTGATAACTCTAAACATTTTGGCCATACAGATAATTTTTTAATAATTTCTAATTCATAAGATGAATTCAGTAAGCTCAAATCATCTTTAGTAATTTGATTATTGTCTACTTTTACTTTTCGCAATATTGAATTAATTCTAGCGGTCGCATACTGTACGTAAAAAACAGGGTTTTCTTTTGACTTTTCAGTTACCAAATCAAAGTCAAAATCTAATTGACTTTCATTACTTCTGTATATCATCATAAAACGGACCGCATCTTTTCCAACAGCATCTACTAATTCTTTGGCAGTGATAAAATCTCCAGCCCTTTTAGACATTTTATAAGGTTCACCAGATTTATATAGCTTAACTAACTGACAAACCTTACAAACAAAATTTACTTTACTGTCAGATAATGCTGTAACACATGCTTGTAGTCTCTTTAAATATCCTGCATGATCAGCTCCTAATATATTAATATATTGATCATACTCTCTATCTAGTTTGTATAAATGATATGCAACATCGTTAGCGAAATATGTCCAAGTATCATCAGATTTTTTTAATGCTCTATCCACATCATCTCCGAACAATGTAGATTTAAACAACAGCTGATCTCTAGGTTCCCAGTCTTCATTTTCATCGCCCTTTGGCTTTGGTAAAACACCTGTATAAATATAATTTTTATCTTCAAGTATTTTTATTGCTTTATTTACGTTATTTTTATTTACTAAATCTGTCTCAGATACAAAAAGATCATGCTTTATTCCGAGTGATAATAAATCATTCTTAATCATTACCATGGCTTCTTGCATAGCAAACTTGCCAAGATCCTCTTTAATGAGATCATAATTTTCAAAAGATATAATTAATTTTTTTTTAATAATCGATTTAGCAATATCCTTAATATATTCTCCTGGATATAGACCTGATGTGGCATCAAATTTAATAGATTTTTGAATTTCCAAAATTCTTGCGTACACTGATTTGGAAAACATATGAATTTGGTTTCCATAATCATTAATATAATACTCTTTGGTAACGGTATTCCCAACATAATTTAGTAAATTTGCCAAAGTATCACCGTATATTGCTCCTCTGCAATGACCTACATGTAGTGGACCAGTTGGGTTTGCTGAAACGTATTCAATATTAATTTTTTTAGAATGATCTTTTAATAAATTTTTTTCGTCACTAATTTGAAGCAAATAATTAAGCCAAAAATTATTGTTAAATTTAAAATTAATAAAACCTGGTTTTGCAACTTCAATAGACTGGAATTCATTAAATTGCTTTAGAAAAATATCTAAAATTTCTTGGGCTATAATAATAGGATTTTTTTTCAATGATGAAGAAAGTACAAGAGGCGCATTAAATGAAATATCACCAAATTTTTCTTGTTTAGGTATATCAACGCTTAATTTTTCACTAAAGTCATTCAATTCAAATCCTTGCGAAGTTAATGAGGAAATAAATTTTGCTTTATAGAACTTAAAAATACTCATTTATTTAAATTATTATATTGATCAATAGCATACTTGTCCGTCATTCCTGCAATAAAATCACATATATTTCTTTCTTTAGTAAAAAGTTTATTTGTTTTATTTTCTAATAAATTGTAATTTTTAAGATAATAATTAAACAAAAATTTTATTACTTCTTCAGATTTATTGGTCCATTTTAAAATATACTTATGTTTATACATTTTTTCATGAAGAAATAATTTTATATTAGCAATGAGTTTTTTTGTATCCTCCGTAAAGTCCGCAATTGATAATTTTGCATTATAAATATCTTCAATTTTATTAATATTATATTTGTGAATATTTTTTTTTGTATTTTCTGTGAGATCTGTAACCATATAATCAATTAGTTTTCTTATTAATTTATAATTATTTTTAGCAGAGTTTTTTTCTAAAGTTTCACTAATAATATTTTGTAAAATTGGAATTTCTTTTAGTTCATCTATTGAAAAAAAATTTGCCCTTAGTCCGTCGTCTATATCGTGATTATTGTAAGCAATATCATCCGCTAAAGAGCTGATTTGTGATTCTAGTGATCCATGGTTACCAAAATTAATTTTGTAACTATTTAAATCTGGTAATAGCTCAAGTACTAATTTTTTATCTTGGATGGGACCGTTATGTTTTAAAAGACCATCAATAGTGTTAATTGATAAATTTAAGCCTAAAAAATCATCGTAAGGATTTTCTAAAAGTGTAAGAATTCTTAATGATTGGATATTATGATCAAAACTTCCATAATTATTCATACATTCAGATAAAACATTCTCACCAGCATGACCAAAAGGCGTATGTCCTAAGTCATGCGCTAAACTTAATACTTCACATAAATCCTCATTCAAACCAAGATATCTAGCAATCGATCTTGAAATTTGCGACACTTCTAAAGAATGAGTAAGTCTTGTTCTGAAATGGTCACCCTCATGATAAATAAAAACCTGAGTTTTATGCTTTAACCTCCTAAAGGAAGAAGTGTGTATTACTCTATCTCTATCTCTCTGATATTCAGATCTATACAAATTTTTGCTGTCAGAAAAAATTCTTCCTCTAAAATTAACGTCATTTGAGGCGTATAGTTTCAAAATACTATTATAAGTTAGCGTAGAAGAATTCATTTAAAAAAATAATATAATATTGTAAGAAATGTATACACTAACACAGATGAATTTAGAAATAACAGATAAAGCAAAATTAGAAATTCAAAATCTACTCAAGAATGAGAGTTCTAAAAGTTTTTTTAGAATTACAATCGAGGGCGGTGGTTGCTCAGGTTTTAAATACAAATTCTCAATTGACAACATCATAAATGAAGATGATCAAAGATTTGAAAGTATAATAATTGATAATACCAGTCTTTCGTTAATAGATGGGTCAAAAGTTGATTTTGTAGATACCTTAATAGAAAAATCTTTTAAAATCTTAAATCCTAAAGCCACAAGTTCTTGTGGGTGTGGAACATCTTTTTCTATTTAATGATCATTGCAAGCTGGAATATAAATTCCATAAGAATAAGAGTTGACCAAGTTATTAACTACTTAAAAAAAGAAAAAATAGATATTTTGTTACTGCAAGAAATAAAGACGGAAGATAAAAATTTTCCATACGATGAATTTAAAAAAAAAGGATATTACTCATATAGCAATGGACAAAAATCTTATAATGGTGTCGCGATTATATCTAAAAAAGAATTAGAAATTGATATTAATAATTTTAAAGATCCTTTAAAACAATCGAGATATATTTGCACTGAAATAAATTATAAAAACAATAATTTTCTACTAATATCAATCTATCTACCTAATGGTAATCCAATCAATACAGAAAAGTATGATTACAAAAAAAAATGGATGGATTCATTTGCTAAATTAATTAAAGGAAAAATCAAAAAAAATAAAAATATTATTATTGCTGGAGATTTCAACGTTATACCCAATGAAAACGATGTTGATAACCCTGACGATTGGTTAAATGATGCATTATTCAAATTAGAAATTAGAAAAAAATTTAGAGATTTGCTAAATCTTGGTTTTAAGGATGGATTGCGTTTATTTAATCAAGAACCTAAACAATACACCTTCTGGGATTATCAACAAGGATCCTGGCAAAGAAACAAAGGTTTAAGAATTGATCACTTTTTAATCTCGGATAATATGCTTGGTAATTTAAAAAAAATTGAGATTGACAAATATACAAGGGGAAATGAGAGACCTTCAGATCACGCTCCTATTAAATGCGTACTTATTTAATTCTACCGTACTGATCAACGTATCTAGTGATATCTGTTTCTTTTAAGATTTTTCCGACTTGAGCCTCGATTATTTTGACGGGTGTAGTGAAATTGTTTTCTACTCTATGCACCGCACCAAGCGGTATATAAATTGTTTGAAATAATTTTGGAAAAATAATTTTTTTATCAATTGTGATTTTGGGCTTACCATTCACAATTGTCCAATGTTCAGCTCTATGTTTATGTTTTTGCAAGCTTATTGAAGAATTTTTATTAACAACAAGTTCTTTAATTAAAAAACAATTGCCACGATGTAAATTAAAATATTTACCCCAGGGTTTAATAAAAGTATTTTTTTTTGAGTAATATTTATGCTTTATTTTATTAAATAAAGAAGTAATAGAGCTCCAACTTCCTAAGTCTGACCAATTTAGATTAAGTTTAGCAGCAATTATATGCTTTGCATTTTCTAAAATTGCGTAATCAAATGATATTTCCTTGGCTTTGCTGTAGTAAAATTTATTAAGCTTAATTGTTGATTTCTTTATTTTTAATTTTTGAATAGAATGATTACAATTAAAAAAAATATTTTTTTGATATTTTTTATAGTGAAAAATAAGAGAGTCTTTTCTAACAAAGAAAATTCCTGAATTCCAGTAGGCTCCTTTTTTAATAATTTGTTTAGCGATATTTATTTTTGGTTTTTCAATAAATTTCTTTAATAAATTGGAGTTTTTATTAGTTAAAAAATAACCATACTGATCCGAAGGACTAATTGGTTTTATACCAAAGATACAAATATTATTACTAGTTAAATTTTTTGCGTTAACCCTCACAGTTTTATTAAATAATCTTTTATTATCTATTAATTGATCAGCTGGTAAAAATAATATTGGCTGTTTGTCACTTATATTTTTAATTAAAGCAGACGCTAAAATTGCTGGAGCAGTATTTTTTTTTAAAGGTTCTAAAATTAAATTATATTTTTTTATGTTATTTTTTTTTAATATTTTTTTTATAATTTTTTCATATTTATAATTCGAGCTAATTAAAGGATAATCGTAAATAGGGTCGTTAACTCTATCAAGAGTTTTTTCAAATAAGTTCCAACCACCAAAATCTATAAATTGTTTGGGGTCATTATTATAATTTTTTGGAAATAGTCTTGTCCCCGCTCCACCGCACAATATAACTGGTTTTATTTTCACTATATGTCTGCGTAACAACTTTTTTCTTTTGAGCCACCAGGGTGAGTAACCGCACCATTTTTTGCTGATCCGACTGTTTGGCTATACTTCCACAAAGTTCCACTATTGAAATTTGGTTCTTTTGCTTTCCACTCTTCTCTTCTCTTATCAAGGACGCTCTTATCTAGCTCAACATCAATTGTTCCTTTTTCGGCATCAATAATAATTTTATCACCATCTTTCAATAAAGCTATTGGTCCACCAATGGATGCCTCGGGACTAACATGGCCTATACAAAATCCTCGAGTTGCGCCAGAGAATCGGCCATCTGTAATTAAAGCAACATCTTCACCCAAGCCTTGTCCATAAATTGCGGCAGTAGTTGAAAGCATTTCTCTCATTCCAGGACCGCCTCTTGGTCCTTCATAACGAATAATAATAACATCGCCTTTCTTATAATTTTTACTTTTCACAGCTTTAAAAGCTTCTTCTTCACTATCAAAACACTTTGCTACTCCCTCAAATCTTAGTTTTTTCATACCCGCAACTTTTACAATTGCACCATCTGGTGCCAAATTACCTTGCAATCCAACTACCCCACCCGTTGGTGTGATAGGATTATCAAATGGACGCATGACTTTTTGATTATTATTAAATTTTACATCTTTTAAATTTTCAGCCATAGTTTTTCCTGTGACGGTTAAACAATCGCCGTTTATAAATCCACCGTCCAATAGTGTTTTAAGAAGCATAGGAACGCCACCAGCTTCAAACATGTCTTTAGCAACATATTTTCCTCCTGGCTTTAAATCAGCAAGATATGGAGTTTTTTTAAATATTTCTGCGACATCCATAATATCAAATTTAATACCACATTCGTTTGCAATAGCAGGTAAATGTAAAGCTGCATTGGTAGACCCGCCTGTGGCAGCAACGATAACAGCTGCATTTTTTAAGGATTCAATTGTAACAATGTCTCTTGGTCTAATTTTATTTTTTAGTAATGCCATAACAGCTTTTCCACTTTCATAAGCATATTTATCTCTTTCTTCGTAAGGAGCAGGAGTTCCAGATGAATAAGGCAAAGCTAAACCAATGGCCTCTGATACGCAGGCCATAGTATTAGCGGTAAATTGACCACCGCATGCACCTGCACTTGGGCAAGCATGCAATTCTAATTCCAATAATTCTTCATCAGTCATTTTTCCATTTTCGTGCATTCCAACAGCCTCATACACATCCACGACTGTTACATCTTTGCCCTTAAATTTCCCTGGTAGGATTGATCCACCATAAATAAAAACACTAGGAACATTCAAACGACACATAGCCATCATTAATCCTGGTAAAGATTTATCACATCCAGCGACACCAACTAGCGCATCATAACAGTGACCACGGACTGTTAATTCTGTAGAATCAGCTATTACCTCTCTTGATATTAATGAAGACTTCATACCTTCATGACCCATGGCAATTCCATCTGTAACAGTAATGGTACAAAATTCTCTTGGCATACCCATATTATCGTAAACACCTTTTTTTACACTTTGAGCCTGTCTCATAAGTGCAATATTGCAAGGAGCAGCTTCATTCCATGTAGAAACAACACCAACAAATGGTTTTGCAACATCTTCTCGTGTCAAATCCATTGCATAATAGAATGATCGGTGAGGAGCTCTTTCCGGTCCTACAGTTGTGTGCCTACTAGGTAGTTTAGATTTATCAAATATTGTCATTAAACGAAGCTCCTTAAAATAATATTAATTTTTTCTAGATCTATTTTGTAATTTGACAACATTTCTCTTTCATTATCAACAATATTTTTTGGAGCATTTTTAACAAAACTTTGATTTTCTAATTTTTTTTCACATATTGTAATTTTATTTAATATTTCTTGTTGTTTCTTTTCTTGTAAAATTTTTTGAGCTTGTAAATCGACATTGTTATCAAATTGAATTTTTATATTTTCGTCAGCCAATATAGTCTTGATGAATGACTGAGATATATTTTGAGTAGAATCTATCTCTTCTATTCTTCCTAGCCGTTTGACGATATCAAGATTGTCATTAATTATTTTTTTAAATTTTGAAGAAGTGTCATTTAAATAAATTTTACAAAAACTTGATGGGTTTATTCCAAGACTAGTTTTAAAAGATCTGAGTTGAGTAATAAATTCGATTACACTGTTAATGTTTTTTGCTTTTTTTATTTGAATTGAATTCAAATTATATTTACTTTTAGAAACGTAACTAATTAAAGCAGATTGAAAATATTTATTGAATTTTGCTAAATGCCATAATTCTTCTGTAATAAATGGCATAAATGGATGAAGTAATAAAAGTATTTCGGATTGTAAGAAAGTGATAGTTTGTTTTAATTCTTTAATATTTTTTTTATCACCCGAATATAAAATTGGTTTTGCAAATTCTATATACCAATCACAAAATGCATTCCAAGTAAATTGGTATACATACTTCGATGCCTCATCAAACCTATAACTCTCTAAACATTTGTTTGTATTTGTTTTGCATTCTTTAAACTCATTTAATATCCATAAATTAACTGGGTTTTTAATTTGTTTGATATTAATTTTTGGTACATCAAAAGTTTTATTAAACTTTGAAAAATTAAATATATTCCAAATTTTAGTAGCAAAGTTTTTATAACCATTAACTCTATCTTTAGATAATTTTACGTCCCTACCCGGTGAAGACATTGAAATTAAAGTAAATCTTAATGCATCTGCACCATATTCATTTATTAAAACTAATGGATCTATAACATTACCTTTTGACTTGGACATTTTTTGTCCTTTTTCATCCCTTACCAATGCATGAACATAGACATGGGAAAAAGGGACCTCTTTCATAAAATATAATGACATCATCATCATTCTTGCTACCCAAAAAAAAATGATGTCAAAACCAGTGACTAAGACTGATGTTCTATAAAATCTTTTTAGTTCATAGGTTTTTTTGGGCCAACCAAAAGTTGCAAAAGACCATAATGCAGAAGAAAACCAAGTATCTAAAACGTCTTCATCTTGTTTTAAAATTACTTTTTTTTGTATTTTTTTTTGTGCAATTTTTTCGGCTTCCTTTTTATTCGTTGCAACAAATATATTTCCATTCTGATCGTACCAGGCAGGTATCTGATGACCCCACCATAATTGTCTTGAAATACACCAAGGTTGGATATTATTCATCCATTGAAAATATGTCTTAGACCAATTCTCCGGAAAAAAAGAAGTTGTTTTATTTTTAACATTTGCAATAGCATCTTTTGCTAAATGTTTTGCATTTAGAAACCACTGCTCAGTTAAATAAGGCTCTATAACAGCATCTGATCTGTCTCCGTAAGGAACAGCATGTTTTATATTTTCAACTTTATCAAGTTTATTTAATGCGTTTAATTCTTCAACCAATTTAGTTCTAGCAACAAATCTATCTAAACCAATATAACTAGTTGGAGCATTGTTATTTAGTTTTGCATCTTTCGAAAAGATATTTATTTTTTCTAGATTATTCCGTTCACCAACTAAAAAATCATTAAAATCATGGGCTGGAGTAATTTTCACAACACCACTACCCTGTTCTGGATCGGCGTAAATATCTTCAATAATTACAATTTCCCTATTTAAAATTGGTATTAATGCTTTTTTTCCTACTAAATGTTTGTAACGTTTGTCTTTTGGATTTACTGCTAGAGCAGTATCACCAAACATTGTTTCAGGTCTTGTTGTAGCTATGGTTACATGCTCATCAGAATTTTTAATAGAGTAATTTATGTAATATAATTTTCCCTCAACATCTTTTTGAACAACCTCAAGATCTGAAACTGCGGTTTGAAGCACAGGATCCCAATTAACTAATTTTACATCTTTATAAATTAATTTTTTATTATAAAGATCTATAAATACTTTTGTAACAGCGCTGGACAAACCCCTGTCCATTGTAAAACGCTCTTTACTCCAATCACAAGAAGATCCTAGTTTTTTTAATTGAGAAACAATTTCATTTCCAGACTGATCTTTCCATTTCCATATTTCTTTGATGAATGCTTCACGACCCAGTATTTTTTTATCAATATTTTTTTTTGCTAATTGTTTCTCAACCACCATTTGTGTTGCAATACCCGCATGATCAGTTCCTGGTTGCCACAAAGTTTCATAACCTTGATTTCTTTTAAATCTTATAAGTAAATCTTGAATTGTATTGTTCAAAGCATGCCCCATATGAAGACTGCCGGTTACATTAGGTGGCGGTATTACTACTGAAAAGTATTTGTTTTTTTTTGTATTTTTAATGGGCTTAAATAATTTTTTTTTTTCCCAAAAATTATAAATTTTATTTTCTATTTTTGTATGATTATACAAACCGAAATTTTTCATATTAAAAAGTAAAAGCTGGCTCTTTATTTTTACAATCTATCAACAAAGGAGAGGAAGCATCAAAAATTCTAATTTTATCAAAAGAATTTTGTTTTTTAATATAAGATACGGCATAAGAGTTTTTTTTATCGCGGAAAATTGCAGTAATTTTTCCATTCGGTTTTAGTAAATTTATTAAAAACAATGGATCATCATTTAACTCTCCATTAATTAGCACATTATCAAATTGCATACCTTCAAAATCTAAGTTTAAATAATTATTATTAAATAATTTAACATTTAAAATTTTTTCACTTGATAAATTCTTTTTATTTTCTTCAAAACAATATTGATCATTTTCAACTGAATAAACTTTTTTAAAAAGATTTGCTAAGATTGCCGAACTATAGCCGGTGCAAGAACCTATATCTAAAACAGTGCTATTATTTTTTAAATTTAAATTTGAAATTAATTTTCCCAAAATAAAAGGTCTCAAAATAAACCTATCCTGATTTACAAAGATATTATCGTCAATGTAGGCAATAGACTTTAAATTATCTGATAAAAAATTTTCTAGTTTAACTTTGGAAAAAGAGTCTAAAATTGATTCATCAATAACTAAATTAGCCCTTAATTGGCTTTCAACCATTTGTTTTCTTTGATATTCAAATTTCATGTTGTATTGATTATAAATTCTTAAAATATATATATACACGTTTTAAAATTAATTAAATATGAAACAGTTATTGGCCACGTGGCGGAATGGTTACGCAGAGGATTGCAAATCCTTTTATTCCAGTTCGATTCTGGACGTGGCCTCCAATTTTTATATTGTTTTTAGAATTAAAATTTGTATTGTGTAAAAAATTCCTCGATAGCTCAGTTGGTAGAGCAGTTGACTGTTAATCAATTGGTCGCAGGTTCGAGTCCTGCTCGAGGAGCCAAAATTTCTCTAAACTACTTTCTTAAATTCTTTTTGATTTCTTAAAACTTCTAATATTTTTTGTTTTTCTTGTGGCTCAAGCTCACTAAACAACTTTGATAAGAAGGCGTAGTTCAAACTCTGATTAGATATTTCCTCTTTATTTTCAAATTCTGAGAAATCTTCAAAAAAATATTTAATTTGAACTTTTAAAAAATTCGATAATTGCAAAAGCCTAGCTGAAGAAACTCCATTTGTGCCCTTTTCGTATTTTTGAATTTGTTGAAATGTTACGTTAATTGCTTGCGCTACTTGTGTTTGAGTTAAACCCAAAGCAACTCTTCTTAATCTTAATTTTTTACCTAGGTGCTGATTTAATGCTGTGCTCATGAAAAGTGTCCCTCTTTTTTTGATAATTAACATTAAAAAAAAAAATATAGCAAGCTATAAAAAAAATAATTTTACTGCTTTATAATCATTGATTTTATATAGTTTTATTATATGCAAAAAAAAAATATTTTATGGCTTAGAGAAGATTTTAGACTAGAGGATAATCCAGCTTTATACGAAATTTCAAAAAAAAGTGAAAAATTTACTATTTTTTACCTTTATAATCATAAAAAATTTGAAGATAGATCTGCACAAAGATGGTGGTTGTACCAGTCGCTTAATAATTATCAAAAAAAATTAGGAAATATTGGAATAAAATTAGAAATATATGAAGGTAATGAAATTGATATTGTTAAAAACCTTATTAAAAATGAGAATATTAACACTTTTTATTGGAATACAGTATTCACACCTCAAGAATTAAGCATTGAAAAAAAAGTAGAGAATTTATTAAATGCCAAAAGTATTTTATATCAAAAATTTAATGGAAATTTATTACAAAATCCATTCGATGTAAAAAAAAAAGATAATACACCCTTTCAAGTATTTACTCCATTCTGGAGAACAGCAGAAGAGATTTACTTGAAGTCAAAAAATTACTTTAAAAAAAAAATTAATTATAAATCTAAAGCAATTTCTAATGTAAATGTAAATATTTTAGAAAAAAAAATTAAGCCAAACAAAGATTGGTATAAAAAATTTAATATTTATTGGAAGCCAGGCGAAGATGAGGCAAAATCTTTACTTAAAAATTTCATAGAAAATAACATAAAAGATTATGGAACTAATAGAGATATTCCTTCTCTAGAAGGAACCTCTAAACTATCTCCTTATTTAGCTTTTGGCGAAATCTCACCACAATATATTTTAAATGAATGCTATAAAATCACAAAAAAAAATATTGGATTTAGAAAATATATAAATGAAATTGGATGGAGAGAATTCTCACATCATCTTTTATACCATTTTCCAACAATGGAAAAAAATAATTTAAGAAATCAATTTGATAAATTTCCCTGGGTCCAAGATCGAGATAAATTAAATAAATGGAAAAAAGGAATAACTGGTTATCCTATCGTAGATGCTGGAATGAGAGAGCTATACGAAACAGGATGGATGCATAACAGGGTAAGAATGATAGTAGCTTCATTTTTAGTAAAACATCTTAGAATTGACTGGAGAGAAGGTGAAAAGCATTTTAGAGATTGCTTATTAGATTTTAACTTACCTAACAATATTGCTGGTTGGCAATGGGTAGCAGGTTGCGGAGCAGATGCTGCTCCGTATTTTAGAATATTCAATCCTATATTGCAGGGAGAAAAATTTGATCCTAATGGATTGTATGTAAAAAAATGGGTGAAAGAGTTAAAAGATATTCCTAAAAAATATATTCACAAACCATGGGAAATTCCAGAAATGGAAAAAAAATTAATAAATTTTAATCTTGAAAAGAACTACTACAAACCGATCGTTGATCATAAAATTGCTAGGGAATTGGCATTAGCAGCATTTAAAGAATTAAAAAAGTGAAAAAAAAATTAGTAATTATAGGTTCTGGTATATCGGGACTGTCCGCTGCTTTTTATCTACATAAGAAATTTGAGATTACTTTAATCGAACAAAATACTTATTTAGGAGGTCACACTCATACACACAAGTTAAAAATTAAAAATGAAGTATTCAATGTAGATAGTGGTTTTATAGTATTTAATAATTTAAATTATAAATATTTTTTACAATTTTTAGACAAGCTAAAGGTAAAATTTCAAAATAGCGATATGAGTTTTTCAGTATTGGATAAGTATCAAAATTATGAATGGTCAGGAAAAAATCTAAAAACAATTTTTTTTACAAAAAATATATTTAGTTTACGGTATTGGATTATAATAAAAGAAATACTAAGATTTAATTATATTACAAAAAAATATATTTCAAAGGATCGAACAGTTGATTTAAAAGTTTCAGAGTTTGTAAAAAAATATCAATTTTCACAATATTTTTTAAATTTATATTTTTATCCCATGTGTGCATCCATATGGTCAAATCCTATAGATGAAATCAAAAATTATAAGATGCATTTTATTTTAAAATTTTTTGCAAACCATGGTCTTATAAATATCTTTAAAAAAAGACCTACTTGGTACACTATTAAAAATGGTAGCAATCAGTATGTTAAAAAAATTATTAAATTAGTAAATTTAAAAAAAATTATTAACCAAAAGGTAACAAGTGTAGACGCAATTAAAAAAATAATAATTACACATGCTAATAAAAAAATAAAATATGATCATTTAATCATTGCCACACATACGGATGATGCTCTATTTTTTTTAAAAAAAATTAGTAATGATCAAAAAAAAGTATTAAATCTTGTTAAATACCGCAAAAATACAGCAATTTTGCATACAGATGAAAAAATTATGCCAAATAATAAAATTAATTGGTCAAGTTGGAATTTCATACGAACTAAAAAAAACTTTGCACTTACATATTGGATGAACCTATTACAAAATTTAAAAATTAAAACAAATGTATTTGTTTCAATTAATTGTTTAGAAAAAATACAACCAAAAAAAATTATTAAAATAATTAATTATAAACATCCGGTATTTAAAAATAAAATTGAAATAGTTGAAAAAAAAATAAAAGAAATTCAAGGTATAAATGACATTTGGTTTGTAGGTGCATGGCAAGGATATGGTTTTCACGAAGATGGCATTAAATCAACAAGCAGGATTTTAGATAAAATCAAATAAATGAAAAATATTTTTTTTCTAAAAACTACAATTTTTCACAAAAGAACTAAACCCTTTTTAAATTTTTTTACGTATAAGTATCCATCATTATTGTTGAACTTAGAAAATATGAAAAATAATAATTTTTTTTTTTCAATAAATAAATTTAATTTATTAAGTTTTTATTCAGAAGATCATGGGCCACGAAAGAAAAATTATAATTTATATCAATGGATAATTAAGTTAATTAAAAAAAAATATAATTTTAAGAATAAATTAAATATTTATTTATTTTGTATACCAAGATTTTTAAACTACGTTTTTAATCCAATTTCTGTTTATTTCTGTTTTGATACAAATAATCAAATTAAGTTTATAGTTTATGAGGTTAAAAATACCCATCATGAGCAACATTGTTACATATTTAAAATAAATAAAAAAAATTTAAAGAGTCATTATGCATACAAAAAATTTTATGTTTCACCATTTTTAACAGCTAACATGATTTACAAATTTATTTTAAAAAATAATTTTCCTAACATATCCTTGCAAATCAATGCAAAAAATAAAACAATGAATCTTTTAACTGGATTAAAAACTAATGAGATTAATTTTTCTAATACAAATGTTTTAAAAGAATCGTTGCTGAATTTATTTTTTTCACAAAAAATAATGTTTTTAATTCACTATCAAGCAATAAAGATTTTTATTAAAAGTAAAAAATTCTTCTTTAAACCTGATAAAAAAATAGATACTTTTAGTTATTATGGATAAAGTATTTGTTAAATTTATTGAAAATAAATTAAAAAATATCACTTGGGGCTCAATAAAAGTTAATTTTAATAATCAAATTGAAAAAATATTTGAAGGAAAAATTAAAGGTTTAAATTCAGATATAATAATAAATGATACCTCATTATATAAAGATATATTATTTAAAGGTGAGTTAGGTTTTGCCGAAGGATATATAAATAATAAATGGAAAACTAATAATCTTGGCAATTTACTAAAAGTTCTTTTACAAAACCAAAAATTAAATACTTACAAAATTAAACAAAGTTTTTTTAATAACATATTAGAAAAAATTAAATTTTTTTTAAAAAAAAATTCTATTTCCCAAGCTAAGAAAAACATTACTTTTCATTACGACTTAGGAAATGACTTTTATTCAAAGTGGCTTGATGAAACCATGACTTACTCTTCCGCATTGTACAAAAATGATATTAATTCATTAAAAACTGCTCAAATAAATAAATATCAAAATATTATCAATAATTTAGAAATTGCTGAAGCTGATGCTATTTGTGAAATAGGTACTGGCTGGGGTGGATTTGCTGGGGAAATAAATAAAAAATTTCCAAATATTAATTACGATGGATATACAATTAGCAACAAACAATTAGAGTTTATTAATAACAAATTTCAAAATAACTCAAAAAATTTTAATTTTCATTTTTTAGACTACAGAGATATAAAAAAAAAATTTAATAAAATAATTTCAATAGAAATGTTTGAGGCCGTTGGCGAGAAATATTGGGATATTTATTTTAAAAAAATTAGCGATTCTTTAATTGATAGTGGCAAAGTATGCTTACAAATCATAACAATTAATGAAAATTCATTCTCTAATTATATTAACAATGTTGACTTTATTCAAAAATATATTTTTCCAGGAGGCGTTCTTCCTACAAAATCTATTTTAGAAAATCTATTTAAAAAACATAATTTAAAATTATACCAACAAGAAGACTTTGGACAAGACTATTCAAAAACATTAATGGAGTGGAAAAAAAATTTTAATGATAATTGGGATCAAATTGAAAACACTAAATTTGATAAAAAGTTTAAAAATATATGGAATTACTATTTTGACTATTGTGAAACAGGCTTTTCATTAAAGCACACTGATGTGAGTCAATTTTATTTAAAGAAAGTTGCTTAATATTAAATTTATAGTAGGTATTTAATATCAATTTATGAAAAAAAATCTCATCGACCTGATTGGCAATACTCCTCTTGTTTATTTAAAAGAAGCTTCCGAACTAACAAAATGCAATATTTTTGGTAAAGCAGAATTTTTAAATCCTGGACAATCAGTCAAAGATCGCGCCGCTCTCTATATCATCCAAGATGCCATGAGAAAAAAAGAGCTAGATGAAGGTGGAATTATTGTTGAAGGTACGGCTGGAAACACTGGTATTGGTATAACTTTAGTAGCAAATTTTTATCGAATTAAAACTGTCATTGTAATTCCCAAAACACAAGCGCCTGAAAAAAAAGATGCTATAAAACAACTTGGTGCAAAATTAATTGAAGTTGAAGCGGTTCCCTACTCTGACCCTAAAAATTATGTAAAGTATTCTGCTAATGTCGCTGAGCAGATAAGAAAAGAATCAGGTAAATTAACTTATTGGGCTAACCAATTTGATAATACAATAAACAAACAAGCCCATATAGAAACAACTGCTGAGGAAATTTGGGAGCAAACCTCAGGTAAAGTAGACGGATTTATTTGTTCTGTTGGTAGTGGTGGTACTCTTGCTGGAGTTTCTGAGGGTTTAAAAAGAAAAAATAGCAATATAAAAATAGGTCTTAGCGATCCATATGGTTCCTCTTTGTATAGCTATATCAAAACTAACACTTTAATAGCAGAAGGCTCCTCTATTACTGAAGGAATTGGAACTTCAAGAATTACTAAAAATTTTGAAAATACCAAGGTTGATTTTGCATACCGCATTGACGATACAAATGCGCTAAATACCATATTTGGTTTGCTTAAAAATGAAGGGTTGTGCTTAGGTACTTCATCCGGCATTAACGTTGCAGGTGCGATTGAAATGGCAAAGGAAATGGGACCTGGTAAAACAATAGTAACTATTTTATGCGATGTAGGTTCAAGATCAGCTAGTAAAATATTTAATGTTGATTTCTTGAAATCAAAAAATTTACCCTATCCTGATTGGCTAGTTTAATATTTGACTCAAAAACAACTTTGTTCTTTCGTTTTCAGGATTATTAAAAAATTGTTGAGTAGGTTTTTCTTCAACAATTTTCCCCTCG